>NNBU01000432.1_pt1 | contig 41833 bp, 35 predicted proteins | sample 1173781 | NCBI WGS metagenome assembly NNBU01 (sample SAMN07173937, study PRJNA388173) | plant metagenome | biome: Plant school; feature: Soil; material: Symbiotic tissue of Blasia pusilla L.; isolation source: symbiotic tissue sample KVJ2 | host: Blasia pusilla | place: Norway: Troms, Kvaloya...
GCCTTACCTTTTGTTCTTGATGGGGATGTCCATCTCTTCGGGCTTGATCTCGTGGACCAATTCAGGCACGCCCCACGCGAACGCCGGGTCGACCTTGATCTTGAAGTGGTACATCGACTGCATCGCCTGGTGGTCTTCCTTGCGGAAGGTCATCTTGCCCTTGGGCGTGTCGAAGCTCATGCCTTCCATGGTGCTGATGAGCTTGTTGGTGTTGGTGTCGCCGTTGGTCTTCTTCAGCGCCGTCACCACCGCCATCGCGGCCGAGAAACCGCCGGCCGTGAAGAAGTCCGGCGGCGTCTTGAACTCCTTGTAGTGCGCCGACACCATGGCGTCGTTCACCGGGTTCTTCGGCAGGCCAAAGTAGTAGTACGCAGCGCCTTCCATGCCCGGCAGGCTCTTGTAGGCCGCCATGGCCGGCAGGATGTTGCCGCCGGTGGCGATCTCGATGCCGTAGCGCTTCAGGTCGAGGTCGACGATCTTGAACGGGTTGCCCGCGCCGGCCCACACGATCCAGATGATCTTGCGGCCCGGCTGGTCCTTCAGCTTGTCGATCAGGCGCTGCGCGCCGGCGGTGAAGTCGGTGGTGGCGGGCGGCAGGTATTCCTCATGGACCAGCTTGGCCTTCTTCAGCGCGGAGCCGAAGGCCTTCACGCCGTCGCGGCCGAAGGCGTTGTCCTGCGCCAGCGTGGCGACGGTGACGCCGGCCTTGTCGACGGCCACCGCGTTGGAGATGGCGTCCTGGCTCGAATTGCGGCCGGTGCGGAAGATGTACTTGTTCCACTTGTCGCCGGTGATCGAGTCGGCCACGGCGGGTTCGACCAGCAGGATCTTCTTGTACTCCTCGGCCACCGGCAGCATGGCCAGCGCCACGCCCGAGGCGGTCGGGCCGACGGCCAGCGCGGCCTTGTCGTCCGAGTAGGCGGCGGCCAGCAGCGACTTGCCGAGGTCGGGCTTGCCCTGGTCGTCCTTCTCGATGACGACGATCTTCTTGCCGTTGATGGCCATGGTGCCGCCAGTGGCGTAGTCCAGGCCCATCATGAAACCGGTCTGGGTCTGCTTGCCGTAGGCCTCCAGCGCGCCGGTCTTGCTGTAGATGTGAGCGATGCGAATTTCGTTGGATTGAGCCCAGGCGGGCGCGGCGGCTGCGCAGGCGGCAAGTGCGGCCAGGGCGACGAGGTGGCGACGGTTCATTCTTTGTCTCCTGATTAAGGTGACTGAATATTGCACACTTCGTGCCACGCGCTAAGCCATTGATAACAAACGTTTCTCCATTCGAGAAACCTTGGGTTCGACTGGAATCAGAACACTTGCAGTGTCTGAATTTCAGTCAACTGTCTTTTTCTCAGTCAGGGTTTTCGCGGAGGCTTGGCGCTCGGCGATCCATTGCTTGAACTGCCGCTCGGCCTGCATGCGGAATTCGTTGCGCGCGTGGTTGCAGGCGGCGTGGGCCAGGCGGCGGTGTTTGGGCGACCGCACGCCGCCGAAGGTCGAGTCGACGAGGTGCTCGATGGTGGCGGATTCAGGTCGGCCGAACGGCTCGTCGAAGGCCATGGGCAGGCCGCACCAGTGGCAATTGGGGCCGAAGCTGGATCGCAGGGCCTGGACGCTCACAGGCTTGCGTACTCCAGAATTTCCTGGCCCATCAAGTTGCAGTCCTTGCGCGACACGTAATAGATGAGCCGCATGCGGTAGCTACCCTTGTAGATCGAGCCCCACACCTCCAGCACCTTGAACTGCTGCTGCTTGTTGGCGGGGTTGCGGATCGGCGGCATTTCCTTGACGGCGGGGTCGATCTGGATGCGGTCGTCCTCGCCGAAGTGGAAGGTCAGCAGCTTCCTGGCGCGGGAAACGGCTTCACTCGCGCACTGGGGCGCGGGCGCCGCGCTGGCGAAGCTGGCCGTGGCGCATGCCGCAACGAGCACAAGGGAACGGATCGATGTCTTCATGAATGCAAAACAGAAGGATGGCCGGAGGAAGCGAGATTGTCGGGCGTCATGTGGGCGTGTCGATGTCGTCCCAGTCGTGGTCTTCGAAGCGCACCAGCCAGTTCAGCGCGCGATGCCGCTCCAGCACGACGCCGGCGTCAACGCCCGGAGGAGGCGCATCTTCCTTGAGACGCGCCTGGCGCACGAGCCAGTGCAGCCTGTAGTGCAGGTCCAGCGCATCGAGCAACTCGCTGTCCGGGCGCACCTTCGCGGCCCGCATCACGCCGTCCACGTCACCGGCATTCAGCAACAGGCGCGTGGCCAGCGGCACGTCGCAGATTTCCCCGGGAAACGGCAGTGCATCGACAAGGCCCAAGGCCCACTCGAGCACGAAGAGGCACTCGAAGCGCCAGCCGAACTGCGCCACCGTCGACTCGCCGGGAGCGTCGTCCGAAAGAAAGGCCTGCTCGTCGGGCGACAGGTGCGCCTGCGCGGACGGCAGCCGCCTGAACAGGTCGTCCATAGGCAGCGGCTCGCCGCTCGCGACCGACTCGGCGCGGGCCGATACGGCCAGCAGCGCGAACGCCCTGCCCGCCAGCGCTTGCGGCGTGCGCAGGCGCAACTCGGGCTCCGAAACAAGAGGCGGCAGGTGCTGCGGCACCGGCATGCCGCGCGATGCGAGCAGCGCCTCGGATCGCGCCTTTCGCTGCCATGCCTCGGCGGGATAGGGAATCGCGGCCTCCTGGTCGGGCTCCTCGCCCGCCGCTGAGAGCAACACCCGGCCGTTGGGGTCGCAGATGCCGCCGTCGGGCAGGAACACGATGGCGTTCGCGCGCTCCGCCCATGCAGAAAACGCGTCGAGTTGCGACTCGTCGATGGAGAAGCTCAGGTGCTGGCGTACCCGCTGGATGTGTCGCATCACGTGATAGCGGTTGCGCGACATCTCGCCGTTGCCCCTGCTCAGCACATAGCCCACGAAGCCCGAAAGATGCGCCGCGAGCTCCGGATCGGAAAGATCGCGGCGCGCATGCAGCGTGTGCGGAAAGTCGAGCGCCGGCACGTCGGCGCGCGTGCAGTAGGCATTGATCAGCACGCCCTTGCCCTCCTCTGCGTCAGGCGATGCCGTGGATGCGGCCGGTGCGGCGCCCGAGCCGGCCAGCGCCTTCAGTCGTGTCAGCAAACCCTTCATGGAAATCCTCTCCCTGTCGATCGAGATCCGGCCGCCATCGGCCACCGCGAATTACTGGTTCGTCATCCGCTCATACAGCGTAGCCCGCGAAATGCCGAGCAGCCGCGCGGTCGCCAGCTTATTGCCGCCGGTCGATGCCAGTGCCGCCGCAATCGCCTTGCGCTCCAGCTCGACCACCTGCTGCGCGAGCGGGCGCAGCAGCGCGGCTTCTTCGTCGGCGTCGTGGGCGTTCTGCAATACGGCGGGCAACTCGATCTGCTCCAGCCCGGCTTCGCGCAGGATGCGCTCCAGCTGCACGGCGTCGATGCGCTGCGAGTCGCTGCGCATGGTCACCTGCTCCAGCACGTTGCGCAGCTCGCGGATGTTGCCGCGCCAGTGCTGGCCGGCGAGCAAGGCGAGCGCGTCGGGCGTGAGTTCGGGCGGGGCCTCGCCGCTGCGCAGCGCCATGTCTTCGCCCAGCGCCTCGACCAGCGCGGGAATGTCGGCGCGCCGGTCGCGCAGCGGCGGCACGCGCAGCGGCAGCACGTTGAGGCGGTAGTACAGGTCTTCGCGGAACTGGCCGCGCCGCACCAGTTCGGGCAGGTCGCGCGAGGTGGCGGCGATCACGCGCGCGTCGAAGGGCACGAGCTTGTTGGAGCCCAGCGGCTCGATCTCGCCCTCCTGCAGCGCGCGCAGCAGCTTGGCCTGCAGGCCCAGCGGCATGTCGCCGATTTCGTCGAGGAACAGGCTGCCGCCGTCGGCCAGCTTGAACTTGCCCTCGCGGCCCCTGCGGTCGGCGCCGGTGAAGGCGCCGGGCGCGAAGCCGAAGAACTCGGCCTCCAGCAAGGTGTCGGGCACGGCCGCGATGTTGACGCTGACGAACAGGCCCTTGGCCCGCGCGGAAGATGCATGGATCGCATGCGCCAGCAGCTCCTTGCCGGTGCCGGTTTCGCCCAGCAACAGCACCGGGCTGGTCGACTGGGCCGCGCGGCGCGCATGGCGTTTCACTTCCACCGCCGCGGGGCTGCTGCCGATGAAGCTCGCAAAGGTGTACTTGGAGCGGCGCTGGCCGTCGGCGGCGTGATGGTAGAGCGGGTTGTTGCGCTGGCTGGCGAGCTCGCGCCGCGCGTCGTCCAGGTCGCGCTGCAGCAGCGCGAACTTGCTGATGAGCGGCTGCAGCGTGGTCTCGGGCTGGTCGAACAGCACGATGCCGATGGCGCCGATCACCTCGCCCGCACCGCCCTGGCGCTCCTCGCGCAGCGGAATGCGGCTGACCACGAAGGTGCCGGCCTTGTTGGTCAGCAGGTCGACCAGTATCGGCTCGCCGGTTTCGAGCACGCGCCGCATCTGCGTGTTGGGAATCACGTCTTCCACCATGTGCCCCATGAACTGGTCGATGGACGAAAAGCCCAGCGCCGGCAGGAAACGCCGGTAGCCCTCGTTCACCCACACGATGCGCCCGCCGCGGTCGACCAGGAACATGCCCTGGCTGATGCTGGAGAACAGATGGAACATCGAACGCGCGGCGAGCGCGAGGATGCCCTCGGCATCGAGGGGCAAGGCGGGCGGTGCGGTGGGAGCGGCTGGCATGGGCGGGATCGTAGCGCCCGTCCCGGGCGGCCATGACAAACTGCGGCGCTCCACCCTCTCTTTTTCAGTCCGCACGGCACCGCCCTCATGAGCACATCCGAGATTTTCCTGATCGCCATGCTGATCATCTTCACCGCGCCCTACCTCGTGTGGCGGCTCGGGCGCACCGAGTACTTCGCACCGCTCGTGGTGGTGCAGATCGTCACGGGCATCGTGCTGGGGCCGGGGGTGCTGGGCGCGGTGTTCCCCGAGTACTACAAGTTCGTCTTCAACGCGCCGGTGATCCAGTCGCTCAACGCCATCGCGCAGTGGGCCGTGATGCTGTTCGTGTGGATCGCCGGCATCGAGCTCGACCTGCGCAAGGCCTGGGAACACCGGCGCGAAAGCGGCGTGACCGCCGGCCTGGCACTCGGCGTGCCGCTGCTCTTCGGCAGCGTGGCCGCGCTGGGCATGCTGGCGTTTCCCGGCTGGATGGGCGCAAAGGCGCAGACCTGGCAGTTCGTGCTGGGCATCGGCATGTCGTGCGCGGTGACGGCGCTGCCCATCCTCATCCTGTTCATGGAGAAGCTGCAGATCCTGCGCCAGCCCATCGGCCAGCGGATATTGCGCTACGCGAGCCTGGACGACATCGCGATCTGGGGCGTGCTGGCGCTGATCCTCATGGACTGGGAGCGCGTCGGCAGGCAGCTTGCGTTCCTGGTGCTGTTCGCCGTCGCGAGCGCGGGCTTTCGCTGGCTGATGGTGCGCGTGCCGGAGCGCGACCGCTGGTACCTGGGCCTGGTGTGGCTGGCGGCCTGCGGGCTGGGCGCCGACTGGTGCGGGCTGCACTACATGGTGGGCGCATTCATCGCAGGCGCGGTGATGGACGCCGACTGGTTCGACCAGGAACACCTCGACGGCCTGCGCCACAACGTGCTGCTGGTGGTGATGCCGGTGTTCTTCCTGAGCACGGGGCTGCGCACCAACTGGCAAGTGGGCGGCGCGGCAGTGTTCGTGGCGGCGGGCGTGCTGCTGGTGGCGTCGGTGAGCGGCAAGCTCATCGGCACATTGCTGGCCGGACGCATCCTGCGCTGGCAGCCGGGCGAAGGCGCGCTGATCGGCTGGCTGCTGCAGACCAAGGCGCTGATCATGATCATCTTTGCCAACGTGCTGCTGGACAAGGCGCTCATCACCAACGAGGCCTTCACCGCCCTGCTACTGATGGCGGTGGCGAGCACCATGCTCACGGTGCCGGTTGTTGCGCCACGGCTGCAGCGGATGAAAGAGATTGTTTTTCGCAGCAGGTAGCCACAGGCGGTGGCCGCGGACCCGGGCCTTCAGCAAGCCTTAAGTAAATCAATCGTTTGATTTCATGCGTGGTTTAATGCCACGCATGAACGCGAGCGAACCCCTCCCACCCGGCCCCCAGGCCCCGCGCCGCGCACCGCGCGCCGACGGGGCCGAGGCACGCCACCGCTTGCTGCACACGGCGCTGCGGCTGTTCGCGCAGAAGGGCTTCGCCAAGACGTCGACCCGCGAGATCGCGCGCGAGGCCGAAGTCAACATCTCGGCCATCAGCTACTACTTCGGCGACAAGGACGGGCTGTACGCCGCCACCTTCAGCGAGCCGATGGGCGGCGACGCCAACGACCTGGTGGCCGCCTGCAAGGCGCCGGGCCAGTCGCTCGAAGACACGCTGCGCATCTGCATGGTGTCGATGATCGACCCGCTCAAGCAGGGCGAGATCGTGCGGCAATGCATCCAGCTGCACATGCGCGAGATGCTGGAGCCGACCAGCCGCTGGGCCGAAGAGCTCGACCGCGAGATCAAGGGCCCGCACCGCGCCATTGCCGAGTTGCTGTGCCGCCACCTGGAGGTGGACCGCGCGGACGACGACATCCACCGCCTGACCTTCGCGATCACCGGGCTGTCGATGCAGCTCTACGTGAGCCAGGACTTCATCGAGGCGCTTCGCCCTTCGCTGCTGCGCACGCCGCGCGCCATCGACACCTGGGCCGACCGCCTCACGGGCTATGCGCTGGCGCTGGTGGAGGCCGAAGCGGCCCGCCGCCGCGCCGAGAGAAAGCACAAGAAATGAGAAGACTCCGACTGAAACTGATCGCCACCCTCTTCCTGCCGCTGAGCCTGGGCCTGTCGGGCTGCGCTCTGACGCGCCCGCCCGCGCAGGTGGAGGCGCCCTTCCCCGCGCAATGGAACGCGCCGCTGCCGCACGGCGGTTCGCTCGCGTCGCTGGCCGACTGGTGGCGCCAGCTCGACGACCCCCTGCTGGTGGAGCTGATCGCCGCCGCCGAGGCCGCGAGCCCCAACGTGGCGAGCGCCGCGGCGCGCGTGGCCGAGGCGCGCTCCGCGCGCGTGCAGGCCGGCGCGGCGCTGTTGCCGAGCCTGGACGGCACGGCTTCGGGCAGCCGCGGGGTCTCGGGGTCGTCGTTCGGTTCGGGCGGCACGGGAGCGTCCACGGGCGGCACGGCCAGCAGCAGTTCCGCTGCGGCGGCGGCCGCCCCGGTGACCACGCTGCAGGCCGGCCTGCAGTCCAAGTGGGAGATCGACCTGTTCGGCCGCCTGCGCGCCGACCGCGACGCCGCGCAGGCCAAGCAGAACAGCGCCGACGCCAAGTGGCACGACGCCCGGGTGGCGGTGGCGGCCGAAACGGCCAACGCCTACTTTGCCGAGCGCGCTTGCCAGGAGCAGCTGCGCGTGTCCGAGTCGGACGCCCGCTCCCGCTCGGAGACCGCGCGCCTCACCGACCTGTCGGCCAAGGCCGGCTTCACCGCACCGGCCGACGCCGCCCTGGCGCGTGCCAGCGCCTCCGATGCTTCGGGCCGCCTGACACAGCAGCGCGCCCAGTGCGCGGTGCAGCGCAAGGCACTGGTGGCACTCAGCGGCATCGACGAACCCACGCTCGCGCAACGGCTCGCCGGCTCGCCCACGCAGCGCGCATTGCCCGCCGTGGGCAGCATCGCCAGTGTGCCGGCCGAGGCGATCTCGCAACGGCCCGACGTGTACGCGGCCGAACTCGGCGTGGCGTCGGCCAGTGCCGAGGTGGGCTCGGCCGAGGCCGAGCGCTATCCCAAGCTCACGGTGTCGGGCTCCATCGGCCGCATGCAGTTGCGCACCAGCGGGTTCCGCGAATCACTGGACACCTGGACCGTGGGCCCCATGTCGCTGACCGTGCCGCTGCTCGACGGCGGCGCGCGCCAGGCCAACACCGAAGCGGCCAAGGCGCGCTACGCCGAGGCCGTGTCGCTCTACCGCGCGAACGTGCGCCAGGCGGTGCGCGAGGTGGAAGAAGCGCTCGTGAACCTCGACGCCACCGACGCCCGCACCACCGACGCCGACAGCGCGGTGAAGAACTACCAGGCCTCCTTCGACGCCACGCAGGCCCGCTACAGCAGCGGCCTGGCGAGCCTGTTCGAGCTGGAGGACTCGCGCCGCACGCTGTTCACCGCGCAGACCGCGCGCGTCTCGCTGCAACGCGAACGCACCGAGGCCTGGGTGGCGCTGTACCGCTCGATGGGCGGCGGCTGGAACCGCACCGCCTCCGCATCCCCCTCTTCCGAATCGTCCTCAATGACCACCCCAGCGGCCGCCAAGGTCGCGACGTCGCCATGAAAACAATGAAGCGTTCCACCCTCGTCATCGCGCTGCTGGCGCTGGTCGTCGCCGTCGCGGCGGTCTTCTTCATGATGCGCAAGCCATCGGACAAGGCAGGCGACCCCACGGCCAAGGACGCTGCCCATGCGCCCAAGCCCGCGCTGACCGTCACCGTCGCCAGACCCGAAGCCACCGAACTCATGCTCACGCTCGCAGCCAACGGCAACGTGGCCGCCTGGCAGGAGGCCGTGGTCGGCTCCGAATCGAACGGGCTGAAGCTCGCCGAAGTGCGCGTGAACGTGGGCGACGTGGTCAAGAAGGGCCAGGTGCTGGCCGTGTTCTCGCCCGAGACGGTGCGCGCCGACATCGCGCAGAGCCGCGCCTCGCTGGCCGAGGCCCGGGCCACCGCGGCCGACGCCGCCGGCAACGCCGCGCGCGCCCGCACGCTGCAGGCCACCGGCGCGCTGAGCCAGCAGCAGATCAACCAGTACCAGACCACCGAGCAGACCGCCAAGGCGCGCGTCGAGGCGGCCGAGGCCGTGCTGGCCGCGCAGGAAGTGCGCGGGCGCAACACGCAGGTGCTGGCGCCCGACGACGGCGTGATCTCCGCGCGCACCGCCACGGTCGGCAGCGTGGTCGCCGCCGGCACCGAGCTGTTCCGGCTGATCCGCCAGGGCCGGCTCGAATGGCGCGCCGAAGTGACCTCGGCCGAACTGAGCCGCATCGCCGTCGGCACGCCCGCCTTCGTGGTGAGCGCCAGCGGCGCGCAGGTGCGCGGCAAGGTGCGCAGCATCGCGCCCACCGTCGACCCGCAGACGCGCGCGGCGCTGGTGTATGTCGACCTGCCCGCCGTGCAGCAGAACACCGGCATCAAGGCCGGCATGTTCGCGCGCGGCGACTTCGAGCTTGGCCGCAGCTCGGCGCCCACCGTGCCGCAGAGCGCCATCGTGCCGCGCGACGGCTTCAACAACGTCTTCCTGCTCAAGCCCGACAACAAGGTGGTGCAGCTGAAGGTGCAGGTCGGCCGCCGGCTGAACGACCGCATCGAGATCACCAGTGCGCTGCCCGAAGGCGCGCAGGTGGTGGTGCAAGGCGCGGGCTTCCTCAACGACGGCGACCTGGTGCGCGTGGTGGAGGCGCCCGCTCAGCCCGCTCAGCCCGCTCAGCCCGCCCGGCCGTCGGCCTCTGCCCCGGCCTCCGCCGCCGCGGCCAAGTAACCCATCAAGGAACACGCCATGAACGTTTCCGCCTGGTCCATACGCAACCCGATTCCGGCGGTGATGCTGTTCGTGCTGCTCACCTTCGGTGGGCTGCTGTCGTTCAACGCGATGAAGGTGCAGAACTTTCCGGACATCGACCTGCCGACCGTCACGGTCTCGGCGTCGCTGCCCGGTGCCGCGCCTTCGCAGCTGGAGACCGACGTCGCGCGCAAGCTCGAGAACTCCATCGCCACCGTGCAGGGCCTGAAGCACATCACCACCAAGGTGCAGGACGGCGCCGCCACCCTCATCGTCGAGTTCCGCCTCGAAAAGCCCGTGCAGGAAGCCGTGGACGACGTGCGCTCCGCGGTGCAGCGCGTGCGCGCCGACCTGCCGGCCGACGTGCGCGACCCGGTCGTCACCAAGCTCGACCTGGCCGGCCAGCCGGTGCTGGCCTTCACCATCGCGTCGTCGCAGATGGACGACGAGGCGCTCAGCTGGTACGTGGACAACGACATCACCAAGAAGCTGCTCGCGCTGCCCGGCGTGGGCGCGGTCAACCGCGTGGGCGGCGCGACGCGGCAGGTGCACGTGGACCTCGACCCGGTCAAGCTGCAGGCGCTGGGCGCCTCGGCCGGCGACATCTCGCGCCAGCTGCGCCAGGTGCAGACCGAAAGCGCAGGCGGCCGCTTCGACCTGGGCGGCAGCGAGCAGCCGGTGCGCACGCTGGCCACGGTGCAGTCGGCCGACCAGCTGGCCGACATGCAGATTGCGCTGAGCGACGGGCGTCGCATCCGGCTCGACCAGGTGGCGCGCATCAGCGACACCATTGCCGAACCGCGCGCGGGCGCGCTGCTCAACGGCAAGCCGGTGGTCGGCTTCGAGGTGGCACGCAGCCGCGGCGCCAGCGAGGTGGAAGTGGGCCACGCGGTGCAGAAGGCGCTGGCCGACCTGCGCGTGCAGCGCCCCGACATCGAGCTGACCGAGGCCTTCAACTTCGTCGACCCGGTGGAAGAGGAATACAACGGCTCGCTGCACCTGCTGTACGAGGGCGCCATCCTGGCGGTGATCGTGGTGTGGCTGTTCCTGCGCGACTGGCGCGCCACCTTTGTGTCGGCCGTGGCGCTGCCGATGTCGGTGATTCCGGCCTTCATCGGCATGCACCTGCTGGGCTTCTCGGTCAACGTGATCTCGCTGCTGGCGCTGTCGCTGGTGGTCGGCATATTGGTGGACGACGCGATCGTGGAGGTCGAGAACATCGTGCGCCACCTGCGCATGGGCAAGTCGCCCTACCAGGCGGCCATGGAGGCGGCCGACGAGATCGGGCTGGCGGTGATTGCCACCACCTTCACGCTGATTGCGGTGTTCCTGCCCACGGCCTTCATGAGCGGCGTGGCCGGCAAGTTCTTCAAGCAGTTCGGCTGGACGGCCTCGCTCGCGGTGTTCGCGTCCCTGGTGGTGGCGCGGGTGCTCACGCCCATGATGGCGGCCTACATCCTGAAGCCCATCGTCACCCAGGAAACCGAGCCCGGCTGGATGCGCTGGTACATGCGCGCGGTGACCTGGAGCACCCACAACCGCTTCAAGACGATGGTGATGGCCACCGTCTTCTTCATCGGTTCGCTGGCGATGATTCCGCTGCTCAAGACCGGTTTCATTCCGCCGGACGACAACTCGCAGACGCAGATCTACCTGTCGCTGGCGCCCGGCTCCACGCTGGCGCAGACCACGGCCGCGGCCGAGGAAACGCGGCGGCGGGTGATGCAGATCGCGCATGTGAAGAGCGTCTACACCACGGTGGCGGGCGGCAGCGCGGGCGGCGACCCGTTCGCGAGTTTCGGCACGCCCGAGACGCGCAAGGCCACGCTCACCATCAAGCTCGACCCGCGCGGCGACCGGCCGCGCAAGCAGGTGATCGAGAACCAGATCCGCACCGCGCTCGAAACGCTGCCCGGCGTGCGCAGCACGGTGGGCCTGGGCGGCTCCGGCGAGAAGTACATCCTGGCGCTGACCGGCGAAGACCCGGTGGCGCTGGCCTCGGCCGCCAGCGCGGTCGAGAAAGACCTGCGCACCATTCCCGGCCTGGGCAACATCACGTCCACCGCGAGCCTGATCCGCCCCGAGATCGCCGTGCGCCCCGACTTCGCACGCGCCGCCGACCTGGGCGTGACCAGCTCGGCCATTGCCGAGACCTTGCGCGTGGCCACGCTCGGCGACTACGACCAGTCGCTCGCCAAGCTCAACCTGGCGCAGCGGCAGGTGCCGATCGTGGTGAAGCTGGAAGACTCGGCGCGCCAGGACATCGACCTGCTCGGGCGCCTGTCGGTGCCCAGCGCGCGCGGGCCAGTGATGCTGAACCAGGTGGCCTCGCTCACCATGGAAGGCGGCCCGGCGGTGATCGACCGCTACGACCGCTCGCGCAACGTGAACTTCGAGATCGAACTGTCGGGCGTGGGCCTGGGCGACGCCAAGGCGGCGGTGACCAAGCTGCCGTCGATCGTGAAGCTGCCGGCCGGCGTGCGCGTCACCGAAGTGGGCGACGCCGAGGTGATGACCGAGCTGTTCGCGAGCTTCGGCCTGGCGATGCTGACGGGCGTGCTGTGCATCTACATCGTGCTGGTGCTGCTGTTCAAGGACTTCCTGCACCCGGTGACGATCCTGTGCGCGCTGCCGCTGGCACTGGGCGGCGCGTTCGTGGGCCTGTTGATCGGGCAGAAGGCGTTGTCGATGCCCTCGCTGATCGGGCTCATCATGCTGATGGGCATTGCCACGAAGAACTCCATTCTTCTGGTGGAGTACGCCATCGTGGCGCGCCGCGACCACGGCATGAGCCGCTGGGACGCGCTGCGCGACGCCTGCCACAAGCGTGCGCGGCCCATCATCATGACCACGCTGGCCATGGGCGCGGGCATGCTGCCGATCGCGGTCGGCTTCGGCGCGGCCGATTCGAGCTTCCGCTCGCCGATGGCGATGGCGGTGATCGGCGGGCTGATCACCTCCACCGTGCTGAGCCTGCTGGTGGTGCCGGCCGTGTTCACCTACATCGACGACATCGAGCACTGGATTCGGCGCACCGTGCGCAAGCTGCGAGGGCAGCCGGCGGATCCGCATCTGGACGACGACCTGGCCGAGACGCCACCGCCCGCGCACGCGGCGGGCCACACAAACTGAGCGGCTCCCGAAAACGAAAAAGCCGGATGCTGGTGGCATCCGGCTTTTTTTTGAGCGCGAGGAAGCTCAGGCGTCCAGTTGCGCCAGCCGCTTCAGCTTGCGTTCGCTCATGCGCTTGGCCAGGCGCGGCAGCACCAGCACGGCCACCACGATCACCACCAGCGTGATCGACATCGGGCGCTGGAAGAACACCGCCGCACTGCCCTCGCCGATCGACATGGCATTGCGCAGCTGTGCTTCGGCGAGCGGGCCGAGGATCATGCCCACCACCACGGGGGCGGTCGGGAAGTCGTAGCGGCGCATCACCACGCCCAGCAGGCCGATGGCGTACAGCAGGAACAGGTCGAAAGCGCTCTGGCGCATGCCGTAGGCACCCACCGTCGCGAAGATCAGGATGCCGGCGTAGAGCTGGGGCTTCGGAATCTTCAGCAGCTTGACCCACAGGCCGACCATCGGCAGGTTCAGCACCAGCAGCATCACGTTGCCGATGTACAGCGACGCGATCAGCGCCCACACCAGCGCGGCCGAAGTGGTGAACAGCTGCGGACCGGGCTGGATGCCGTAGTTCTGGAACGCGCCCAGCAGGATGGCGGTGGTGTTCGACGTGGGAATGCCCAGCGTGAGCAGCGGAATCAGCGCGGCTGTCACCGTGGCGTTGTTGGCAGCCTCGGGGCCGGCCACGCCTTCGATGGCGCCCTTGGTGCCGAACTCGGCCTTGTCGGCAGGGTCCTTGACCAGCTTCTTTTCCATCGCATAGCTCAGGAAGGTCGGGATCTCGGTGCCGCCGGCGGGGATGCAGCCGAAGGGCGTGCCGATGGCGGTGCCGCGAAGCCACGCCGGGATCGAGCGCTTCCAGTCGCGCTTGGTCATGTGCACGCGGCTGAGCTTGTTCTGGCCCTCGACCACCTTGCCCTCGTAGAGCACGGCATAGAGCACCTCGGCCACGGCGAACAGGCCGACCGCCACCAGCACGATCTCGATGCCGTCGAGCAGCTCGGGCACGCCGCCGGTGTAGCGGCCCTGGCCCGAGATCTGGTCCAGGCCGACGCAGCCGGCGGCCAGGCCGACGAACAATGCCGTCATGCCGCGCAGCGTGCTCTTGCCGAGCACCGCGCTCACGGTGGTGAAGGCCAGCAGCATCAGCAGGAAGTACTCGGGCGGGCCGAGCTTGACCGCGAACTCGGCCACGAAAGGCGCGAACAGCGTGACGATGACGGTGGCGATGGTGCCGGCCACGAAGGAGCCGATGGCGGCGGTGGCGAGCGCCGCGCCCGCCCTGCCGCTCTTGGCCATCTTGTTGCCCTCCATCGCCGTCACCATGCTGGCGGTTTCGCCAGGCGTGTTGAGCAGGATGGACGTGGTCGAGCCGCCGTACATGGCGCCGTAGTAGATGCCCGAGAAGAAGATCATCGAGGCCGTGATGTCGACCTTGCCGGTGATGGGCAGCAGCATGGCCACCGCCACCGCCGGGCCGATGCCGGGCAGCACGCCCACGGCCGTGCCCAGGGCACAGCCGACCAGGCACCAGAGAAGATTGATCGGGGTGATCGCCGTGGCGAAGCCCGCCATGAGTGCGTTGAAGATTTCCATGTCAGAGCCATCCAGTGGAAGTCAGGCCTGGCAGGCTGATGGCCAGGAACTGCGTGAACATCCAGAACACCGGGGCGGCGATGAGCGCGCCGGTGACGAAGTCGATGGCGAAGGTGTGCGGCGAATTCACGCCTGCCTGCCCGCTCGCGCGGCGCAGGCCCTGCACGGCCAGCACATAGCACAGCGTGCAGCTGAGGATGAAGCCCAGCGTGGTGATCAGCGCCGCATTGAGCAGCAGGCCGGCCGAGACCCACACGAAGCCGGGCCAGTAGGCACGGTCGGCACCGGTGGGTGCGTCGAGTTCGCGAAAGCCCCCGGTGCGGGCTTCCCACAGGATCCAGGCGCCGCAGAGCACGAGCACCACGGACACCATCCAGGGCAGGAAATTGGGGCCGACGCCGCCGTAGCCGGCTTCGGAAGAAATGCCGATGGCGCCAAAGGCCAGCGCCAGGCCGGTCAGCAGCACGCCGGCGCCGACCAGGGTTTGCGGCCATACCGCCGCGGACGAGGCCGCGGCGCGAGCGGCCTCGTCAGAGGGCGAGACCGAGGAGTCTGGAGTTGTCATTTTTTGTCCCAGGTTGGCGCCGGATGCGGAGCCGGATTTGAAAACGGCACGCTGTCGTCTCTTGCGAGGACAGCGCGCCGTGGGGCGGGCCAGTGGTGCGCGCCGACTTTCAGACCATGCCGGACTTGGTCATGATGGCTCGCAGGCTGGCGAAGTCGTCGTCCACGAACTTTGCGAACGCATCGCCCGACAGCACGGCCGGCGTCCATTCGTTCTTCTTGAGCGACTCGGCCCACGACGGGCTCTTGAGCGCGGCCAGCACCATGTCGGTCAGCGCCTTGCGCTGCTCGGCCGAGATGCCGGGCGCGCCGTAAACGCCGCGCCAGTTGCCGATTTCCACGTCGATGCCCTGCTCCTTGAGCGTGGGCACGTTGATGCCCGGCAGGCGCTGGGCCGAGGTGACGGCAATGGCCTTCATCTTGCCGGCGGCGATGTATTCGGCGAACTCGCTGTAGCCGCTGCCGCCGATGGTGACGTTGCCGCCCAGGATGGCGGCGGTGGCCTCGCCGCCTCCGCGGAAGGCCACGTAGTTGATCTTGGACGGGTCCGCGCCGACCTTCTGCGCGATCATGGCCGCGGCGATGTGCTCGGTGGAGCCGCGCGAACCGCCGCCCCACTTGACGCTGCCCGGGTCCTTCTTGAGCTGGTCGACCACGTCCTTCATGGTCTTGAACGGCGAGTTGGACGGCAGCACGAACACGTTGTATTCGGTGGTCAGGCGCGCGATGGGCGTGGCCTGCTCGAGCTTGACTGGCGGCTTGCCGGTGATGATGCCGCCCAGCATGACCGAGCCCATGACCATCAGCGCGTTGGCGTCGGCCTTGGAGCCGTTGACGAACTGCGCCAGGCCCAGCGCGCCGGCAGCGCCGCCCTTGTTGTCGTAGGTGACGGTGTCGGCCACCTTGGCGTCGCTCAGGGCCTTGCCCAGCGCACGGCCGGTGGTGTCCCAGCCGCCGCCCGGGTTGGCGGGGATCATCATCTTGACGTTGGCAGCGGCCCGGGCCGACAGTGGCAGGGCGCCGGCAGCGGCCAGCGCGGCCAGGGACTTCAGAAAGGTATCGCGACGCATTGTGGTGTCTCCTGAAAACTGGAAGAAACTTGAAAGGAACCTGACTTGAACCTGAGCGCTATCATGCGCCGCCCCGCTGTCAGTTGGCTGTCCGCCAGACTGGGGAAAACACCGAAGCAATCACCCCGCTGTCCCGTATGAAGCTGCTGCTGGTCGAAGACGACCCCTCGATGCAAATCACCCTGCAGCGCACCCTCGGGCGCCGCCGCATCGACGTGCGCGTCTGCGGCGACGGCGCGCAGGCCGTGGCCCAGTGGCACGCCCTGGAGCCCGACGTGGTGGCGCTCGACCTGAGCCTGCCCAACCTCGACGGCCTGCAGGTGCTGGCGCAGGCCCGCGCCGAGGGCCTGCGCACGCCGGTGCTGCTGCTGACGGCGCGCGGCACGGTGGGCGACCGCATCATGGGCCTGAACGCGGGCGCCGACGACTACCTGCCCAAGCCCTTCGACCTGGACGAGCTGGAGGCCCGCATCCGCGCGCTGCGCCGGCGCAGCCACGGCGTCACCGGGCAGGACGCGGGCCTGAACCCGCAGGAGATCGGCGGGCTGCGCTTCGAGCCCGACAACGGCGCCATCTACAACCGGGCCGAGCTGCTGGAACTCACGCCGCGCGAACTGGCGCTGCTGAAGGCGCTGATGATGAAGCCGGGCCATGCCGTGACCAAGGAGCGGCTGTTCGAGCTGGTGTTCCCGGGCGAAGCCGACGTGCAGTACGAGGCCATCGAGGTGGTGGTGTACCGGCTGCGCAAGAAGCTCGCGGGCACGGGCGCCGTGCTCATGACCATGCGCGGGCTGGGCTACCTGCTGCGTCCGGAAACATGACCCGGGTCGCTTCGCTTCGTGCGCGGCTGCTGCTCGGCATCCTCGCGCCGATTGCGGTGTTCATCGTGATCAACAGCGTGAGCGTGTACCGCCAGAGCCTGGCGGCGGCCACCACGGCCTACGACCGCACGCTGCTGGCCTCGGCCAAGACCATCGGCGAACAGCTGGACGTGGAGGGCTACGACGATCTGGCGCAGCTGCGCGCCATCGTGCCCTACTCCGCGCTGGAGGCCTTCGAGGCCGACAACCGCAGCCGGCTGTTCTACCGGGTGTCGGCGCTGGACGGCGAAATGATCTCGGGCTTTGCCGAGCTGCCCTTCTGGCGCGGCCGCATTCCCGACCGCAGCGCCTACGCGGCGCTGGTCGACTTCTATGACGCGCAGTTTCGCAACCAGCCGGTGCGCGTGGCGGTGTTGCTGCAGCCCGTGGCGAGCGCGCGGGGGCGCGGCATGGCGGTGGTGCAGGTGGCCGAAACGCTGGAGCTGCGCGAGACGCTCGCGCGCAAGCTGCTGGTCGACATGCTGTGGCGCCAGTTGCTGCTGATGGGCGTGATCGCGCTGGCGACCGTGTTCGTGGTGCAGCGCGCCACCCGGCCGGTGCGCGAGCTGGGCGAGGCCATCGAACGGCGCCAGGCGGACGACCTGTCGCCCATCGACGCGCCTGACGCGCCGCGCGAGCTACGTCCGCTGATCGACGCCACCACGCAGGTCATGGGCCGGCTGCAGCGGCTGCTCGACCACCAGAAGCGCTTCGTGCGCGACAGCGCCCACCAGCTGCGCACCCCGCTGGCGGTGCTGAAGGTGCAGGTGCAGTCGGCGCAACGCGGCGACGTGGCGCCCGAGCAGGCGCTCGGCGAAATCAGCCAGACGGTGGAACGCGCAACCGCGCTGGCCAACCAGATGCTGTCGCTCGCCAAGGTCGAGCAATTGCGCCAGCAGCCGGAGTCGGTCACGCTGGACTTCGGCGAGGTGGTGCGCCACATTGCGCTCGACCTGTCCCCGCTGGTGGCGGACCGAGCGCTCGACTTCGAGCTGGCCATCGACGGGCCGGTGCCCGTACAGGCCCACCAGTGGATGCTGCAGGAGCTCACGCGCAACCTGCTGCACAACGCGATCAAGCTGAGCCCGGTGGGCGCGGCGCTGTCGGTGTCGGTGCGGCCCGAGGGCGCGGAAGCCGTGCTCACGGTGCGCGACAGCGGCCCCGGCATTTCGCCCGAGCTGCGCCAGCGCCTGTTCGCGCCCTTCTCGGCGGGCAGCGCGTCGAGCGGGTCCGGGCTGGGCCTGGCGATCTGCCGCGAGATCGTGCTGGCGCTGGGCGGACGCATCGCGCTGGACAACCGCAGCGCCGCGTCGCCGGGCCTGCAGGACGGCGCCGCACAGGTCATCGGGCTGGACGCCGTCGTGCATCTCCCCTTGTCGCGGCACAATTCCTGATATTCACTCCCGAACATCCATGGAACGTCTGCGCATCGATAAATGGCTCTGGTCCGCCCGCTTCTTCAAGACGCGCTCGCTGGCCGCGGAGGAAATCGGCAAGAACCGCGTGCAGGTGAACGGCGACGTCGCCAAGGCCTCGCGCGAAGTCAAGTCCGGCGACACGGTGTCCATGCGCATGGGCCCGCTGACGCGGACCGTGACCGTGCGCGGTGTCAGCGGCCAGCGCGGGCCGGCGCCGGTTGCCCAACTGCTCTACGAGGAAACGCCGGAGAGCCTGGCGGCGCAGGCGAACTTTCGTGAACTGCGCCGCGCCGGCACCGAGCCGGCACTGGCCATCGAACAGGGCCGCCCGACCAAGCGCGACCGGCGCGATCTCGACGGCGCGGTGCGCCATGCCGAGTGGGACAACCGCTGGAGCGCCTCGCTGGACACGGACGACGACGAGCGCTGATCGCTTAGGCTGTGGTCTTCCTTCGTTCTTCACGGGAGTTCCGCTTCATGGCCAGCTTCAAGAAATACCGCGTCGGCAGCAAGTTCAAGCTGTCGCACATCGACCCCGACGACACGCCCTTCTGCGAGGGCGACGAAGCCTCGCAACGCAGCGAGGTCGATGCACTGGCCGTCGAGCTCGACGAACTGCAGGACCTGCTGCACGCCGAGGGCAAGCGCAAGCTGCTGCTGGTGCTGCAGGGCCTGGACACCAGCGGCAAGGATGGCACCGTGCGCTGGGTGTTCTCGCGCACCTCGCCGCTGGGCGTGCGCGTGACGGCCTTCAAGGCGCCCAACGACGAGGAGCGCGCGCACGACTACCTGTGGCGCTGCCACGCCGCCGTGCCCCGCACCGGCGAGATCATGGTGTGGAACCGCAGCCACTATGAAGACGTGCTGGTGCCGGTGGTCGAAGGCTGGATCGACAAGGCCGAGGCCAAGCGCCGCTATGCGCAGATCAACGACTTCGAGCGGCTGCTCACCGAGACCGGCACCGTGGTCGTGAAGTGCATGCTGCACATCGACAAGGACGAGCAGCGCGAGCGCCTGCAGGCGCGCATCGACACGCCCGGCAAGCAATGGAAGTTCAGCATGGACGACCTCGAGGTGCGCACCAAGTGGAGCGCGTACCAGCAGGCTTACCAGAACGCGCTGAGCGCCACCTCGAGCGACCACGCGCCCTGGCACGTGATACCGGCCAACAGCAAGCGGCACCGCAACGTGATGGTTGCGCAGTTGCTGGTGAGGACGCTGCGGCAGATGAAGCTCAAACCCCCACCGCCGGACCCGGCGCTCAAGGGGATGATCGTCAAGTGAGGGTGTGGGCGAGGAAAGCGGTTTGGTGTCCTGTTTGTAAAGTGCGGCTTCGCCTACGGGGTACCCCGCGCTGCGTCACTAAGCTGCACCTCGTACCGATTCAGGTGCATTTGCGCTACCACACAGAAGGACTACATCAACATGAAAAAAACCATCTTCGTTCTTGCAGCCTGCCTGCTCGCTTCCACCGCTGCCTTGGCCCAGCCCGGCCCGCGTCATGGCGCCGGCCCGGGCCCTCGCTACGAACGGCCGCACCATCGCCCGCACAAGGTGTGGGTGCCGGCGCATCGCGAGCATGGCCGTCTGGTGCGCGGCCGTTACGTCTGGCGTTGATCGTCTGCATGCGGAGGCCTTCTTCGTCGGCTGAGGGAGGCCTCTGAAATGCCGCACTTGCTGAATTTTTGCGAGGCCGTCGAAACACTGGCGGCCTGCCTCGATGACGACGACATGTACCGTCGGTTCAGCTGGGTCTATGCCAGCGAGGACGTCCCGCTGCACGACGCGCAGTTCTATCTTTCTAGCGACGAAGACGAGTGCGAAGACTCCGTCGAAGACGCGCTGGGCCGCGAAATGCCGGCCTTCGCCGCTGCCAACAAGCTCGTGCATTACCTAGAAGCCGCGACCTTTGTATCGGTGTTGACCGTGCAGAAGGAACAGCAGCCGCTGTCGTCGCTCGACGACTTTGCCAAGGCGCTCAAGCACTATCACGAGGAGGATGCGTTCCTCGACCACGGCCATTTCGCAAGTGACGACGGGACCGCCAAGGCACCCGTCATCGCAGGCATCTCCCGGGAGCTGTTTGCCGAATACGATCTGCAGCTGGTCGAGTGCCCCGCGCATCGCGTCGGCGATGCCGCCCGCGCCACCGCGGCGCTGCTGAAGATCAATGTGGGGGACGCGCTGGCGCGTTGCCGTCAACTGCCCGTGTCGCTGGGCATGCGCATCGGTGGACGGGAAAAGGAACAGATCGAAGCGCGGTTCGCCGCGCTGTCACTGCCCCTGAAGCGAACGACCCACAGGTCGCTCGCCTGGTTGCCGCCGGACGGCGACTGAACCGAACTTCAGGAGCGGCGGATGAGCGCCTGCGCGAGCACACGGCACTTGCCGAACTCGCAGCGCACGGCCCAGGTGCCGCCGTTGTCGCACGGCACGTTGTAGGTTTCGTACCCCGGGCCCTTGGCCGTGAGTTCGGCGCGCGGCTGCAGGTTGCACCGGCCGGCCTTGGCCAGCGTTTCCACGTTGTAGGTGTCGACGCCGGTGCGGCGCGGCTTCACGATGACGCCAGGGTCGAAGGTGTTGCCGTAGAAGCTGTCGCGCACGTTGGGGTCGAGGTTGCGGTAGCCACGCTTGGCCATGCAATGCACGATGGCGATCTGCTGGTGTTCGGCGATCAGTTCGGCATCGGGACGGCCGTTCCAGTCGATGATGGCGGCGGTGATGCCGGTGTAGGAGGCTGCGGCAACGATGCCCTGGCCGTGCACCGTGATCAGTCCGAGGCCCAGCGCCGCCCACATCGCATCGCCGGTTTCGCTGCGCGCCGTGATGCGGTTCGCTGCGGTGCGGCAGTCGGCCACGTCGTTGTCGTAGCGCACCTTGTCCACGCCCTGCATGGCAACCATGGGCACATAGGCCGTGCCTGAACCTGTTCCGGGCTCGGTAGGTGTCGGCGGCGGGTTGGCACAACCGGCCAACACCACAGCGGCGAACGCAATGCTCAGCAACAGCTTCATGCAATCCCTCATCTTCTTCGCGATAGTTAACAGATTTAACCATACATCTGGTTACTCTTGAGCCGCCTTGTCGCGCTCGCACGACGGCGATCCGCATACACAGCCCTTCGCCAGCAGCTACGATCGCGCGCCAGCAACGCAGCCCCATGCACAAGAACACCCGCGCCCCGCGCCTCGTTTCACCCATTGCGATCGCCCTGCTCCTGACTTTGGCGTCGGCAGCGCACGCGCTCGATGCCCCAGTACAGCCATCGGCCGCCGACCTGGCGCGCAGGAACGGCTGCATGGCCTGCCACGGGCTGGTGCACAAGCAGGTCGGGCCGGGTTTCGCGCAGATCGCGGACCGCTACCGCAACGACGCCAGCGCACCGGTGCGCCTGGCCGCGAAGATTCGCAGCGGCAGCGTGGGCACCTGGGGCCGGGTCATCATGCCGCAGCAGGCGCAGGTCTCGCAGAGCGAGGCGCAGGCCTTGGCGCAGTGGGTGCTGTCGCAGCCCTCGGCGCGCTGAACCGCGCGCCCACCCGCCTCGACGCCTCTTGAACTTCCGCCTCGCCCCCTTCTTCGCCAACGTGGTGCTTGTCCTGTCGATGGCACTGCTGGGCGTCATCGGCGCGTTCTTCGGCGGAACGGCCGGACTGAAGCACTCCGACGCCGTGCTGCACCTGACGCATGCCGACTGGCAGGTCGAGGACTCGTCAGGTTTCAGCGTGCCGCCGCTCAAGCAGGACAGCAGCGCCCTGCCGGAAACCTGGCAGCCGGTCGAACTGCCCCTCGCGCTGCCCATCGCGCTGCTGCGGCAGGCCGAGAGCGCAAAGTCCGCCGGAGCGACCCGAACGACCTGGATCAGGCTGTCCACGCGCGACCTGCCCCCTGCTTCCAGCCCGCTGGCGATGTACGGCGTCCGGGTCAAGACCGACGGCACCATCGCCGTCTATGCCGACGGCCAACTGGTGCACCGGGCACAGCAGTCGGGGCCGCTGTGGAACAGCACCCGCACCCCGCTGTGGGTCCCGCTGGACCACGGCATCGACCACAAGCCGCCAACCGAGATCCTCCTTCGCCTCGAACACACGCGAAACGCCCAGGTGGCGCTTTCGTCGTTGTGGGTGGGACCTGCCGATGCGCTGCGCGGCCGCTACGGCATGCGCCAGTGGCTGCAGCAGGAACTGCCCGCGATGCTCAGTGCAGCGTTCATGGCGGTGGGCGTCTTCGCCCTGTTCGTGTGGTTCAGGCGCCGCGACGAAACAGGCTACCTGCTGTTCTTCAACCTCTCGGCCACTTCCTTCATGCGGGGGCTGCATTTCTACGTGGGCCAGCCGGTCGCCAACGACTGGTTTGCCTGGCTGACCGTCAACTCGCTCTTCTGGCTGGTGATGGTCGTGCACTTCTTCCTGCGCCAGCTGCACGGCCGGCAACTCAAATGGCTGACCCGTGGCGTGGTGGCGGCCACCGCCGCCGTCGGCATCGCCACTATGCCCGGGCTGGCCATCGTGCAGAACACGCCGCAGGTGACGCCGCTGATCTACGCGGTGGCCGCGCTCATGGGCCTGTCGGTCTGCCTGGTGGGCGGCGTGAGCGCATGGCGCCGCTCCAACGAGGGGCGGCTGGTGGCGGTCGGAATCGGCATCTGCGTGCTTCTGGGCGTCACGGACTGGCTGCTGCAGAACAACTTCATCAGCCCTGAAGGCTGGTACCTGGGGGCCTACACCAACGCCGTGACCTTCAGCGTGTTCGGCGCGCTCATGTACCGCCGCTACGTGCACGCCATCGGCGAGGTCGAGCAGCTCAACGCGAGCCTCGCGCAGCGCCTGCTCAAACGCGAAGCCGAGCTCGAACTCAGCCACCGGAAGCTGCGCGAGATCGAACGGCTGCAGACCATCAGCGACGAACGCCAGCGCCTGATGCAGGACATGCACGACGGACTGGGCTCCTCGCTGATCAGCGCCATCCGCTCGGTGGAGGGCGGCGGCATGAGCGACGACAAGGTCTCGCAGATTCTCAAGAGCTGCCTGGACGACCTCAAGCTCACGCTCGACTCGCTGGAGCCGATCGAGGCCGACCTGTTGCTGCTGCTCGCCACGCTGCGCTACCGGCTCGAACCGCGGCTTGAAGGCACCGGCGTGTCGCTGCGCTGGGAGGTGCAGGAGTTGCCCGCGCTGGAATGGCTGGACCCGTCGAGCGCGCTGCACATCCTGCGCATCGTGCAGGAGAGCATCTCGAACATCCTGCGGCACACCCGCGCGACGGAAATCCGCGTGGGCACCTCGATGGCCGATGCGGGCGTGCAGGTGACGATCGAGGACAACGGCCAGGGCTTCGACGTGCAGCGCGTGACGGGCAACCCCTCGGCGTCAGGGCGCGGGCTGCAGAACCAGCGGCGGCGGGCCCAGGCGATTCGAGGCCTGGTGCGCTGGGAGTCGAAGCCGACGGGCACGCGGTTCGTGCTGTGGCTGCCGCTGCAGCGGGAAGCCAAGGCGGTCTAGCAGGTGGATTTCGCGCAGGCATGTGCACAGAATCGGCCCCATGACGCACCACGCTCCCGCCCGGCCCCACCGCCCCGGCTGGCTGCCCGATGTGGACACCGCGCGTTGCACGGGCTGCGGCTGGTGCGTTGCCGCGTGCGACCTCCACCTGCTGAGCCTGGAGGTCACGCAGTGGCGCAAGTCGTCGGTGCTGCACGACGCAGACAAGTGCACCGGTTGCAGCGATTGCGCCGTGACCTGCCCGTTCCACGTGATAACGATGCGAAAAGTCGTGGGCGCTTGAATGGCCTGCCCCACGTGTGCAGCACAAAGAAAAAAGCCCCTGCAGCTGGGCTGCAGGGGCTTTTGTCTGGCGGAACCGGAGGGATTCGAACCCTCGATGAGGCTCTACACCCCATACTCCCTTAGCAGGGGAGCACCTTCGGCCACTCGGTCACAGTTCCTGAAAGAAGCCGCAATTATGCCATCACTTAGGCGGTCGGTTGATCGAGATCGAACGCTTTATGCAGTGCGCGCACTGCCAGTTCCATATATTTTTCGTCGATCACGACCGAAGTCTTGATTTCGCTGGTCGAGATCATCTGGATGTTGATGCCCTCTTCGCTCAACACGCGGAACATCTTGCTCGCCACACCCACGTGGCTGCGCATGCCGATGCCCACGATGCTGACCTTGCAGATCTTGGTGTCGCCCACGATCTCGGTCGCGCCCAGCGAAGGCATCACCTTCGACTGCAGCAGGTCGATCGTCTTCGCATACTCGTTGCGATGCACGGTGAAGCTGAAGTCGGTCTTGCCGTCCTTGCTGAGGTTCTGGATGATCACATCGACCTCGATGTTGGCGTCCGCCACGGCACCGAGGATGTGATACGCGATGCCCGGCTTGTCGGGCACGCCCAGCACCGAGATCTTGGCTTCGTCGCGGTTGAATGCGATGCCGGATACGACGGCTTGTTCCATGTTTTCGTCTTCCTCGAAAGTGATCAGCGTGCCGGACTTGGCCTCTTCATTGATGTCGATGTCCCACGGCGTGAAGCTCGAGAGCACACGCAGCGGCACCTTGTACTTGCCGGCGAATTCCACCGAGCGAATCTGCAGCACCTTGGAGCCCAGGCTCGCCATCTCGAGCATCTCTTCGAAGCTCACGGTCGTCAGGCGGCGCGCATCGGGCTCGACGCGCGGGTCGGTCGTGTAGACCCCGTCGACGTCGGTGTAGATCAGGCATTCGCTCGCCTTCATGGCGGCGGCAATGGCCACGGCCGAGGTGTCGCTGCCGCCACGCCCGAGCGTGGTGATGTTGCCCGCATCGTCCACGCCCTGGAAGCCGGTGATGACCACCACCTTGCCGGCATTGAGGTCGGCCAGCACGCGCGCGTCGTCGATGCTCTCGATGCGGGCCTTGGTGTACGAGTTGTCGGTGCGAACCGACACCTGCCAGCCCGCGTAGCTGACCGACTCGACGCCTTCGGCCTGCAGCGCGATGGCCAGCAGTGCGGAAGACGCCTGCTCGCCCGTGGAGGCCAGCATGTCGAGTTCGCGGCTGTGGGCCACGCCGGGCTTGCTGGGCGCCAGCTCCTTGGCCAGGCCGAGCAGGCGATTGGTCTCGCCGCTCATGGCACTCGGAACCACGATCATCTGGTGGCCTGCGCGTGCCCACTTGGCAACGCGCTTGGCGACATTCTTGATGCGCTCGGTCGAGCCCATCGACGTACCGCCGTATTTGTGAACGATCAATGCCATGGGTGAAATCTGAGAAAAGAAAAGGGCCGCTTGAAGGGCGGCGCCCTGCAAGCTGTCAGAGCAAAGTCTTCGGCGAGGGCGGGGCATTGTACCAATGCAGGAAATCGCCCCGCCGCTCGGCAAAGCCGGCAGCCACCTTGAGGTGGATCCGGTGGCCGCGGGTGGTGCACGCACGCACCTGGTCGAGCAACTGGTCGAGCTGCGCGGCGCTGGGCGCGCCGCCGTGCGACTGCATCAGCCAATGGCGCAGCACGTTGGCTTGCCGGGCACGCGAGAGCGCTTGCAAGGCGACGATGCGGGGCGGGTCGCCGACCGTCTGCAGGTCTTGCGCGGCAAGCTCGCCCAGCAGTTGCTGGCCCTGGGCGGCATGGCCGATGCTGCGAGCGAAGGTGGCGCGGAATTGAGGGAACGCCTGCGCCAATGCCGGCAGCAGCACGGCGCGGATGCGGTTGCGCGTGTAGCGCGCATCGACGTTGGTCGGGTCCTCTGTCCAAGGCAGGCCGCGCCCTGCCAGCCAGTCGCGAATGTCGGCGCCGGGCACGTCAAGCAAGGGGCGGTAGATGTCCAGTCCGTTGCGCTGCGCATGCGCCGGCATGGAGGCCAGCCCCGGGAGCCCGGCGCCGCGCGACAGCGCCAGCAGCAAGGTTTCGACCTGGTCGTCTGCATGGTGCCCGAGCGCTACGGACTTGATAGCAGCACCCGCAACATCCATGCGCGTCATCTCGGCAAAAGCCTCGTAACGCGCACGGCGGGCGGTGTCTTCGGGACTGTCGCCCGGCGCGTGACGCGCATCGACGTGGTGAACCACCAGCGGTACCCCCAGCAGCTCGCAAACCGAACGGCAATGCCGCTCGAAATCGTCGGCCGCAGCCTGCAGCCCGTGATGCACATGAAAGGCGACCACCTGTCCGGGCCAGCGCGCCGCGCAGGCGGCCAGCAAGGCGGTCGAATCCGCGCCGCCGCTGAACCCCACCGCCAGCGGCCATTGCGCCGGCTCGAACGCGGCCATGGCGCGTTCGAAAGCGGAGTTCATGGCCGAATGCGCTTTATCTGCCGTTGTCGGCCTTGGTGTCGTTGAAACGGCCGTAGCTTTGCAGGCGCTCGTAGCGGCGGTCCAGCAGCTCCTTCGGCTTCAGGTCGCTGACCTGGCGGAACGCGTCGTTCAGCGCACGCTTCAGGAAGGCGGCCATCTGGCGATGGTCGCGGTGCGCGCCGCCGACCGGCTCGTTCACGATCTTGTCGACCAGGCCCAGCGCCTTCAGGCGGTGCGCGGTGATGCCCAATGCATCGGCCGCTTCCTGCGCCTTCTCGCTGGTCTTCCACAGGATGGAAGCGCAGCCTTCGGGGCTGATCACGGAGTAGATGGAGTACTGGAGCATCACGAGCTGGTCGCCGACCGAGATGGCCAGCGCGCCGCCGGAGCCGCCCTCGCCGATGATGGTGACGATGATCGGCACCTCGAGCTGCGCCATCTCGAAGATGTTGCGGCCGATGGCTTCCGACTGGCCGCGCTCTTCGGCATCGATGCCGGGGTACGCGCCGGGCGTGTCCACGAAGGTGAACACCGGCAGCTTGAATTTCTCGGCCGTCTTCATCAGGCGCAAGGCCTTGCGGTAGCCCTCGGGCTTGCTCATGCCGAAGTTGCGCGCGGTGCGCTCCTTCGTGTCGCGGCCCTTCTGGTGGCCCAGGACCATGCAGGGCACGCCGTTGAAGCGCGCGAGGCCGCCCACGATCGACAGGTCGTCGGCAAAGTGCCGGTCGCCGTGCAGTTCGACGAAGTCGGTGAAGATTTCGTTGACGTAGTCGAGCGTGTAGGGGCGCTCCGGATGCCGGGCGATCTTGGTGATCTGCCAGGGCGTCAGGTCGCTGTAGATGTCCTTGGTGAGTTGCTGGCTTTTCTTGCCGAGCTGATCGATTTCTTCAGAAATGTCGACCGCCGATTCGGTCTGTACATAGCGCAGTTCTTCGATTTTGGTTTCGAGTTCAGCAATGGGCTGCTCGAAGTCGAGGAAGGTTCGTTTCGCCAACGTCTTCTCCTGTTGTTCAATACGCGACTGGAACCGGGTCCAGTGATCGCCAAATATACCAAGTCGCCACGCTGCAATACGGGGCCCAGGCCACGGCGACGTCGCGGGCATCGCTGCGGCTGACCGGGTCGCCCGAAAAGTAGTTGACGCTGATGCCGTTGAGCAGCCCCACGTCGTCGACGGGGAGCACGTTCGGGCGCATCAGGTGGAAGATGAGGAACATCTCGGCCGTCCAGCGGCCGATGCCGCGGATGGCCACGAGCTCCTCGATGATGAGCTCGTCCGCCATGTCCTTCCACGAATCGACGTGCGCCACGCCGGAATCGAAATGAAGGGCCAGGTCGACGAGGTACTCGATCTTGCGTGCCGACAGCCCGGCCGCGCGCATGTCGTCGACCTTGAGCTTGAGCACGTTGGCCGGCGTCAGCTTGCGCGGCAGCGCCACGAACTTGTCCCAGACCGTCTGCGCCGCCTTCACCGAGATCTGCTGGCCGACCACGCTGCGCGCCAGCGTGGTGAACGCATCACCGCGCGACTCGAGGCAGGCGTTGCCGAACTTCGGAATCAACCGCTTCATGACGCGGTCTTTCTTGGCCAGGTGCTTGCAGGCCTCTTCCCAGTAGTCCGGCGTGTAGATCTGAATGCTGGACTTCCGGGTGGCGGGCATGGGGTTGGTCGTACCGTTCACTGCGCAGCCGCCCAGGTCGTGCCGGCGGGTGAATCCTTGAGCACGATGCCCTGCTCGAGGAGTTCCTTGCGAATGCGATCGGCTTCGGCGAAATTCTTGGCGGCCTTGGCGGCGGCGCGTGCGTCAATCTGCGCCTGGATGGTCGTCTCGTCGAGCGTGGCGCCTGCGCGCAGGAAAGTCTTCGGATCGTCCTGCAGGATCTGCACGCATGCGCCCAGCGCCTTCAGCAGGCCGGCCTGCACGGGCGATTTCGTGCGATTCACTTCACCGGCCAGATCGAAGAGCACCGCCACCGCTTCGGGCGTTGCAAAGTCTTCGTCCATCGCAGCCTTGAAGCGTGCGGCGTACGGGTCGGTCCAGTCCAGCGTCACGTCGGCGGGCGCCACCAGGTCGAGCGCCGTGTACAGCCGCTTGAGCGAGGCGCGCGCATCGTCGAGGTGCACGTCGCTGTAGTTGAGCGGACGCCGGTAGTGCGCGCGCAGCACGAAGAAGCGGATGGTTTCGGCGTCGTACTTCTTGAGCACGTCGCGGATCAGGAAGAAGTTGCCCAGGCTCTTGGACATCTTCTCGTTGTCGGTCACGATGAAGCCGTTGTGCATCCAGAAGTTGGCCAGCGGCTTGCCGGTGGCGCCTTCGCTTTGCGCGATCTCGTTCTCGTGGTGCGGGAACTGCAGGTCTTCGCCGCCGCCGTGGATGTCCAGCGTCTCGCCGAGCAGTTCGCAAGCCATGGCCGAGCACTCGATGTGCCAGCCCGGACGGCCGGGGCCGAACTCGCTGGCCCACTTCACTTCTTCGGGCTCGCTGGCTTTCGCGCTCTTCCAGAGCACGGGGTCGAGCGGGTCGTCCTTGCCGTCGAGCACGGCCACGCGTTCGCCCGCATGCAGTTCGTCGAGCGACTTGCCGCTGAGCTTGCCGTAGCCGGGGAACTTGCGAACGGCGTAGTTCACGTCGCCGTTGCCGGCGCGGTAGGCCAGGCCCTTCTGCTCGAGCGTGCCGATCATCGACAGCATCTGCGGGATGTAGTCGGTGGCGCGCGGCTCGTGGGTGGGGCGCTCGATGCCCAGCGCGTCGGCGTCTTCATGCAGCGCGTCGATCATGCGGTCGGTCAGCGCGCGGATGCTCTCGCCGTTTTCCACCGCGCGGCGGATGATCTTGTCGTCGATGTCGGTGATGTTGCGCACGTAGGTCACGGCGAAGCCGCTCACCTTGAGCCAGCGCTGCACCACGTCGAACGCGATCATCGAGCGGGCATGGCCGAGGTGGCAGTAGTCGTAGACCGTCATGCCGCACACGTACATGCGCACCTGTCCGGGATGCAATGGGGAGAATTCCTCCAGTTCACGCGACAGCGTGTTGTAGATGCGCAGACTCATGAGATTCGGGGAACGTCATTTCGCGCACGTAAGGCACGGGCGACAGACGGTGTTTTTCAGGGGTGACGGGGGCTGTGGCGGCAAGGGGTTGGACATGGCCCCTCGGCTACAATCCGGCCAAGTATAAACGGCTGCCGCCGCGCAGCGTTCGGGTGTTCCCCAAGCCCGCATCTCCCCATTTCCGTTCTCTGCCGAGGCTTCATGAAGCACGCCGCATTCTCCAGACTCTCCATCGCCTTCGCATTGCTGTTCGGCCTGTGGGCCTCGGCCGCGCATGCCAACGACTACGACGAGGTGAACATGCTGCTGCGCCAGGGCAAGCCCACCGAGGCGCTGGCCAAGGCCGATACCTACATCGCCGGCAAGCCGCGCGACCCGCAGATGCGCTTCCTGCGCGGCGTGATCCTCACCGAGCAGAACAAGCAGGCCGAGGCCATCATCGCGTTCACGCAGCTCACACAAGACTTCCCCGAGCTGTCCGAGCCTTACAACAACCTGGCCGCGCTGTACGCCTCGCAAAGCAAGTTCGACCAGGCCCGCGCCGCGCTCGAGCAAGCCATCAAGCTCAACCCGAACTACGCCACTGCGCACGAGAACCTCGGTGACGTGTATGCCCGCCTCGCCGCGCAGGAATACGTTCGCGCGCAGCAATTCGCCAGCACCAACCCGAGCGTCGCGCCCAAGCTCTCGCTGATCCGCCAGATCTTCTCGACGAAGGCCGAAGCCGACGCCGCCGCCCTGCCCGCAGCACCCGCCGTCCTGCGCAAGCCGGTCGGGCGCACCAGCAAGTAACTGCCGCCGCCGGCATGGGCGCCCACAGGCGCCTGCTGCACGGCCTACGCCTCTTCATTCGCACACGGAGCCTCACTTGACGATCCACGCCTCCTCCAGGTTCAACCTGTTCAGCCGCCGCAGCGCGCTCGTGCTGGCCGCAGCACTCACGTTCGCCGCCACCGGCCACGCGCAGACGGCCGCCGCGCCGCGCGTCAAGCTCGCCACCTCGGCCGGCGACATCGTGCTCGAGCTCGACGCCGCCAAGGCACCCAAGTCGGTCGAGAACTTCCTGCAGTACGTCAAGGACAAGCACTACGACGGCACGGTGTTCCACCGCGTCATCGACGGCTTCATGATCCAGGGCGGCGGCTTCACGGCCGACCTGCAGCAAAAGCCCACGCGTGCGCCCATTCCGCTGGAAGCGAGCAACGGCCTGAAGAACGACAAGTACACCGTCGCCATGGCCCGCACCGGCAACCCCAATTCCGCAACCTCGCAGTTCTTCATCAACGTGAAGAACAACGACTCGCTGAACGCGCCCAACCCCGACGGCTACGGCTACACGGTGTTCGGCAAGGTCGTGGCCGGCACCGACGTGGTCGACAAGATCCGCGGCGTGGCCACCGGCAACAAGGGCGGCATGCAGAACGTGCCGCTCGAAGCCATCACCATCAAGTCCGCTTCGCTGCTGGCGAAGTGATCCATTTTCCGAAGAAGGAGTCCCTCATGAGCAACCCCCAGGTCGAACTGCACATCAAGAACCACGGCGTGATCACGCTCGAACTCGACGCTGAAAAAGCGCCGAAGTCGGCCGAGAACTTTCTCTCGTACGTGAAGAAGGGCCATTACGACAACACGGTGTTCCACCGCGTGATCCCCGGCTTCATGGTGCAAGGCGGCGGCTTCGAGCCCGGCATGCAGCAAAAGCCCACGGGCGCCGAGATCGAGAACGAGGCCAACAACGGCCTCAAGAACGACAACTACACCGTGGCCATGGCCCGCACCAGCGCGCCCCATTCGGCCACCGCGCAGTTCTTCATCAACGTCGCCAACAACGGCTTCCTGAACCACACCGCTCCCTCGGCGCAGGGCTGGGGCTATGCGGTGTTCGGCAAGGTCATCAACGGCACCGACGTGGTCGACAAGATCAAGGCCGTGAAGACGGGCCGCAAGGGCTTCCACGACGACGTGCCGCTCGAAGACGTGGTGATCGAAAAGGCCGTCGTCATCGCCGAATGACGACCTGCGGGCACGGTGCGGCATGAACGCAGCATGAGCACGCTGGCGAACCCGGCTTTTCCAGAGCTGGTGGCGCCGCCCGCGTGGCGCACCGTCGACCTGATCTCCGACCTGCACCTGCAGGCCGGCGAGCCTGCCACCTTCGAGGCTTGGCAGGGCTACCTGCAGACCACACCGGCCGATGCGCTGTTCATCCTCGGCGACCTGTTCGAAGTGTGGGTGGGCGACGATTCCGCGGCACAGCCCGGTTTCGAGGCGCAGTGCGCGGAGCTGCTGCGCCGCACGGCGCAACGCCTGCCGGTGTTCTTCATGCACGGCAACCGCGACTTCCTGGTCGGCCCCGCGCTCGCGGCGCAGTGCGGCTTCACGCTGCTCGACGACCCCACGGTGCTGGTGCTGCACGGCCAGCGCTGGCTGCTGAGCCACGGCGACATCCTCTGCCTGGAAGACACCGAGTACCTCAAGTTCCGCGCACAGGTTCGCACGCCCGAATGGCAGGCCGCGTTTCTCGCGCGCCCGCTGGAAGAACGCCGCGCGCTCGCGCGTTCCATGCGCGTGCAGAGCGAAGACCGCAAGCGCAACCCCTCGACCGTCTGGGCCGACGTCGACACCGACGCCGCGCGCAACTGGCTGCAGCAGGCCGGTGCCCACACGCTGGTGCACGGCCACACCCACCGCCCCGCCTACCACGACCTGGGCCACGGCCTGCGTCGTGTCGTGCTGAGTGATTGGGACGTTGCAGCGCATCCACCGCGCGCGCAGTTGCTCTGTCTTTCCACCGCCGGCGCGCAGCGCGTCGATCTGCGCTAACAGCGCCACCGCCGCCGATGTTCAAGTGGCTGCGCCGGTTGCGCGCCCTGCCCCCGATCCCTGAAGCCGCCTGGCAGGCTGCGCTCAAGCGCTATGCCTTCCTGGGCGCCTTGCCCGAGCCCGACCGACAGCGCCTTCGCACCCTCACCGCCGAATTCCTGCGCGACAAGGAATTCCATGGTGCCAAGGGCTTCACCATCACCAACGAAGTGGCGCTGGCCATCGCCGCGCAGGCCGTGCTGCCCGTGCTGCACCTGAAAGGCGGGCTCAACTGGTACGACGACTTCGTCGGCATCGTGGTGCACCGCTCCGAGGTGGTGGCAAGGCGCAAGGTGATCGACGACGCGCAGGTGGTGCACGAGTACGGCGAGGTGGTCGCCGGCGAGGCCATGGACCGCGGCCCGGTCATGCTGAGCTGGGACGACGTGCTGGCGAGCAGCCTGACCACCGAGCGCGGCTACAACGTGGTGATCCACGAATTCGCCCACAAGATCGACATGCGCAACGGGGACGCCAACGGCTGTCCGCCGCTGCCGCCCGGCTTTGGGGGGCAGCGCAGCGCCCGCGAGTCTCGCGCCGTGTGGCGCGCCACGCTGCAGTCCGCCTACGAGGGCTTTCGCGAGCAAACCATCATGGCGGACCGCTTCGGCGCCGAGCCGCCGTGGCTCGACGCATACGGCGCTACATCGATCAGCGAGTTCTTCGCGGTGGCCTGCGAGGCCTATTTCGTGAACCGCCCGAACTTCGAACGCGACTTCCCCGAAGTGCTGGCGATCTTCGATGAATTCTTTCGGCCTAAATACCCCTGAACGCACGTCCACTCTCATTTGTTTGCTATTCATTTGATAGCAAACTAGCCTTTACCATCGACGGGTCAACAACACGTTAAAAAGGTAAAAAACATGAGGGATTGGTTGTATCAAGTGACCGGCAAGGCGTGGCTCGCGCTGCTCGTCGGCATCGGCATCCTGGGGTGGGCCGGCTATGCGCAGTTCAAGGCCGGTGCCGACACGCACGGCACCGCGGTGGAAGACCTGGTGGCGAAGAGCGGCACCATCGTCAGCGGCAGCGAAATCACCGAAACCACCAAGCGCCGCCGCGGCGGCAACACCACGCGCCACTACTTCGTGCTCGACGCCAAGCTGGCCGACGGCAGCACCGAGAAATGGCGTGTCGACTACGCGATCGGCCGCAGCAAGCTCGAGCCGCTGATCGACGAGGCCGTCGACGTGCGCATCGATCCTTCGGACAACAACCTGGTCTACGAAGTGAAGCTCAAGGGCAAGCCGGTGGTGGCGCTGGCCGACGTGCAGCAGATCATGGAGAGCAAGGACAAGGCCGCGGCCTCGAACGCCACGGAAAAGGGCACGCTCATCGTGGGCACGGTCGCCCTGCTGCTGGGCATCGGCGGGCTGTTCCTGCGGCGCAGGCTCGGCAACAGCCAGGCGGCGGCGGTGCAGACGCCGGTGATCGGCGAGAAGGTCTGAGCCTGACTGTGGCCGACTGAAATCGACCCAAAAAAAAGACGCCCCGCGGGGCGTCTTTTTCATGGCCGCAGCCTTGCGGCCTGCTTACTTGCGCAGCAATGCCTTCAGCGCGTTCTGCAGGCGACGCGCGCTGGTGGCGTCGTGCGCGGCAGCCAGCACCTTGCCGGCGTCCTGGCCCCAGGTCTGGCTCGGTGCCGGGTCGCCCCGCTTGGTGAGCAGCTTGAGTTGCAGTGCGCGGCGCGCATCGAGCTGCTCGGCCGGCGTCGGCACTTCGGCGGCCATTTCGAGGCGCAGCAGCGCTTCGGCGGCATCGCTGGCGGCAGCCGACGGCGCAGCGCCCAGCGCTTGCGACCAACCGGTACGGACGGCGGGCGACACCGCACGGCCCAGCTCCTGCACGCTCGGCAGGCGGCTGGCGTCGCGCTGTTCCCATGCGCCCAGCACCTGGGTCAGCGCTTCGCCGTGGGCTTGCGCCGCCAGCTTGCGCAGTGCCATGTCGGCGCGTTCCAGCGCCTCGCGCTGTGCGCGGAAGGCGGCGTCGCCCAGGCGAGGACCGCGGTCTTCGAAGCGCGGCGGACGATCGCCGAAACGGTCCCCGCGGTCGCCACGCGCATCGGAGCGAGGTGCACCGCGATCGCCGCCGGGGCGACCCGGGCCTCCGGGGCCGGGACGGCCGCCGTCGCGCCGGTCGCCGAATCGGCCACCCGCGCCGCGTGCCGCGGGCGCTGCTTCGTTTTTCTTGCTGCCGGGACGGTCGTCGCCGCGCATGCCCACGACGGGCTTGGGCGCGGGCTTCGGCGCAGCGACAGGTGCTTCGACCGCGGCAGGCTCGCCAGCCTCGTGTGCCGATTCATCGGCGCGGGCAGACGCATCGGCGCCATCGGCGGGTGCCACCAGATCGGCCGGAGCTGCGGTTGCCGCATCCGTGTGCGTGCCGGGCGAAGCTTCAGCGTCGCTCGGGCTCGGCGCCTGCTCGGCGCTTTCTCCGAACTCGGCGGCGGCCTGGCCGGGGGCCACGATCTCGGTCGCGCCGACCGACGGACCGTCGCTCGAAGCGGCGGCGCGCTCGGCCTTCGGCGCGGGTGCCGGTGCGGGCGGCGGCGCTTCACCGCGCAGCGCGCCTTCGAGGCGGGCGATGGCGGCGCGGATCTTCTGCACGTCGCCGCCGGCATTGGCTGCGTCGAGCGCCTTGGAGGCGTCGAGCACGTAGCGGTCGTGATCGCTCATGGCCGACGATGCCTTTTCGCGCTCGGCGGTCTTGCGGTTGAACGCTTCGTCGATGGGCGCGCGGAAGGCGTCCCACAGCTTTTGTTCATGGCGGCGGTCGAGCGGCACACCCTGTGCCTCGGCCTGCCAACGTTGTTGCAGTGCCTTGACGGCGTCGATGCGCAGCACGGGCTGGGCGCCGAGCTCGACGGCCTCGGCAATCATGGCCTGGCGGCGTTCGACGCTGGCCTTCTGCGCCGTCTCGAACGGTGCGCGGGCGGCGCCGAAGGCTTCGTTCCACTGCGGCTGCAGCTCGGCGAACAACTTCTCGCCCACGTGGCCGGCATCGCGCCAGCGGTCGGCAAACTGGTGCAGCGCACGGTTGTGCGCCTTCAGGTCGGTGGCACCGGCGTGTTCGGCGGCCCAGGCCTTGACCTCTTCGATCAGCGCCACGCGGTGCGCGCGGTGCTCGGCCGCATCGGCGCGGACCTTTTCGAGCCAGGCTTCGACCACCTTGTGGGCTTCGTTGCAGGCTTCGTCGAAGCGCTTCCACAGCGCGTGGTTCGGCACGCCGCCCTGGTCGGACTGCTTCCACTGGTCGCGCAGGGCGCGCAGCGTTTCCTGCATCTTGCGGCCGCCGAGGGCCTGGCCTTCGGGGCGCTTGAGCAGGCCTTCGGCCTTGGCGACGAGGTCTTCACGGACCTTGTCGGCGCTCCAGCGCTGCCAGCCTTCAAGTTCGCCGGCAGCCACCAGCGCGGCATGCACGCGGGCTTCGAGCGCGGCATCGACCATCTTGCCGTGCTCCTTGAGCACAGCGCGCAGGGCGGCGGCGGCACCAGCGCTGGCCTTGCCATGGCCTTCGGCGGTTTCCTGTTCGAGCTTGGCGAGCGCAGCCTGCACCGTGTCTTGCGCGGCGGCACGCACGGCCGGGTCGACCTTGGGTGCGGGGGGGCGCGCAGGCGCGGCAGCGGCCTTGGGAGCGACGACTTCGCCGCGCGCGGCGCGCAGCTCGTCGGCCCACACGGGCACTGGCGGCAGTGGGGCCGAGGCGTCGGCGGCGGCGGCAATCGCCTGGGCCAGCGCGCCATGGAAAGAGTCGGACACCACCAGCAGTTGCGACTTCGAGGCGTCGAGCTGCGGTGCGAACTTGGCATCCAGGCTGGTCCAGTTGGCGTCGGCCGTGATCTCCGTGGCCTGCTGCTGCCAATGGGCAACGTCGGCGCGCAGCGATTCTTCAGCGCCCTGGGCGTCCTTCCAGCCCTTGGTGGACAACACCTCGAAGCGCTGCGCCAGCAGCACCGCGGCTTCGCGATGCACCTGGGCGCGGTGCTGCAGGTCTTCGATGCCCTTCACACGCTCGGCCAGCCTGGCCTTCAGCCCGGCCAGCGGTTCGCGCGACAGCGGCGCGCCGGCCTTGGCGGCGTCACGCTGCCAGGCCAGTGCATCGGCGATGTTGAGCTTGGACTGGCCCAGCAGCGCCTCGGCCTTTTGCGCCCATTCGGCGGCAATGGCCTCCTGGCCCTTGGCGCGCTTGATTTCGTCGAGCTTTTCGCGCAGCAGGCGCGCGGCGCCCTTGTCGCGACCGCTCAGCTCCTTGAAGACCTCCTGCATCTGCTCGGGCGCGGGGTTGCCCGCGAGCCAGTCGCGGATGCGCGCGGAACGCTCCCCGGAGGTCGGCGCGGTGAAGGCGCCGCCGGTGAGCGTGTCGAGGGCTTGAAGGTCGTTTGGCTTGGAAGAGGTAGAGGTCACTGCGCGAAATCGTTGTCTGGGTAGAGAAAGCGAAGGCGCCGGCAAAGGCCGGCGCACATCGACATTTTCACCCACTTGCGGTTGGCCGCTGAATTTCGCCCTGAAACAGGGCGAACACGGGGTTGTGGGCGTGGAGGTTAACGGACTACATATATAGCGAGCTCGGGGAAAAAACCAAGTCCCTTCCCGGCACTGCGCTTCACTTCACTTCATTGTCAGGCTGAGTTCTGCGCCCGGCTTCCAGTCGCTGCCGCTGGCCGTGGTGCGCACGGCGCCCAGGAACAACCGCTCGCTCGGCACCTTCTTCGCGAGCAGGTAGTCGCGCACGGCAGCGCCGCGCTCGACCGCCAGCTGGCGCATCGACTCCTCGTCGACCGGCACGCTGGCGAACAGCAGGTTTTCCATGTCCTTCAGGGGCAGGTCTTTCGCCAGCCCGACAAGGTTACGCGGCTTGGTGATGTCGGCGCGCTTGTAGACGGCCGTCAGCAAGGCGGGGTACTCGGCGTCGGTGACCGGCGGTATGTCGGTGCCCGTCTGGCCGCCGCGCACCGCCACCCGGCGCTTCTCGGCATAGGTCAGCTGGCGCACGCGCTGGCGCTGGTAGGCGTCGCGCTCCTTGTCGAGGCTGGAGGTGCCGACCACCGTCATCTGCAGCGTGGGCCGGTCGGTCAGCGCCTTGGCAACCTTGTCCAGACCTTCCTTCGCGGCGGGGCTGAGGTCGGAAGCGCCGGCCTCGAAGGTGATGGCGCTCGACTCGCCGCTGCCACCGCCCAGGCCACCCGTGAGCAGGCTGAACGGCGCCGTCACGGCCTTGACGATCAGGTTGACCACGGCCTTCCAGATCAGCGGCCCGATGCTGAACTGCGGGTCGTTGAGCGAGCCGCTGAGCGGCAGGTCGACGTCGATCACGCCGTTTCGGTCAGCCAGCAGGGCCACGGCCAGGCGCACCGGCAGGCTGGCAGGCGCGCCCGCCACCTCTTCGCCGAACTGCAGCTGGTTGAGCACCAGCTTGTTGGTGGCAGTGAGCTGACCGTCGGGCGCCACCTTGTAGGTGACGTCCATGCTCATCTTGCCGCGCTCGATGCCGTGGCCGGCATAGCGCACCGAATACGGCGAGAGGGGCGCCAGGTCGAGATCGCGCATCTTGGCGGTGATGTCGAGCTCGATCGGCTTGACCAGCGGGTTGAGCTTGCCGGTGATTTCCAGTGCCGCAGTCTGCTGCGCCTTGCCGCGCAGTTCGAGGTCGGCCAAGGCGGGCCGGCCGCCCTCGCCCTTCGGCGGGCTCGACGAGAACGAGCTGAGCTTGCCGGTCAGTTCGCTCAGGTCGGCCGAGTAGTTGGGCTTGACGAACAGGTCGGTGAAGTCGATCTTGCCGTTGACCAGGCTCATCGGGCCGAAGTTGATGACCGGGGCGAGCTTGCTGTCGGCGGCAGGCACGGCCGGCGCGGCTTGCGCCGTGGTGGTGGCCGCCGGCCTGGCGGGCTCGGGCGCGCCGCCGACCATGGCCTCGGCCGACACCGGGGCGCCGCCCGAAGGCCGGGCCGGTGCCGCTCGGGTCGTGGTGGTCGTGCCGCCCGGGCCCTTGCGGGTGCTGGCGTCGCCGGTGGTGGCCACGGCTGCGGCGTCGGCTTCGGCCTCGCCCTTCTTGGTGAGGTTCAGCAGGTTGAGCCGGCCGGTGGGATCGACGATCACGCGAGCGAAGAAGTCGGTGAGCGTGGTCTCGCGCACATCGACGCTCGGCGCCGCGTTCGGCGCCATGCTGACCTGCAGGCCGCGCAGGCTCAGCGTCTTCCAGCTCAGCAACTGGTTGGTGTTGCGGTCGAAGCCGGGCGACTGGGTGAGCGACACGCTGTTGGCGCGGAAGTCGTCCAGCGCGGTGTCGCCGGCCAGCTTGATGCTCATGCCCGCCGGCAGGGTCGCATAGCGCACGGTGCCGCGGTAGCTCGCGAAGGCACGGCGGATGTCGACGTTGAGCGCGTCCGCGTAGTAGGCCTTGAAGGCATGCGCGGGGAACGACGCCACCTCGAGCCGGCCTTCGGCCGCGAGCGGCTTGAGCACGATGTTTCCCTTGTAGTCGAAGCGGCCCGGATCGGCCGAGCGGCCGGCGGAACCGATGCGCCCCGACACCTGCAGCGGCGAAACGACGTCGGTGTTCGGCGAAATTTTCTGGGCGTTGAGCTTGAACGCCGTGACTTCGACGGCCACCGGCGTGGCGCTCGCCTTGTCCGAGTACGACAGGCTGCCGTTGTCGACCGCCAGCGTGCCGATCGTCAGCGCCCATGGCTTTGTGTTGGCGCCGGGCTGCGGCGTTTCGGCCGCTGCGGGCTTGGGCGCGGCGACCTTGGCGTCGGCTTGCTTCGCGCCGTCGGTGCCGGCGGGCGCCTTCAGCCAGCGCTCGAACATCCAGTGCTTCTCGTTGTCGCGCTCGATGCGCACCTTGGGATTGGTGGCAGTGAACGAGGCCACGTTCAAGGTGTGCTTCGTCATGTCGGCCTCGGCATCGACCAGCTCGAAGCGCCCGACGCTGGCGAGCGCCGTCTTGGCCTGCGTCAGCGCCAGGCCGTCGGCGGAGAGGCGGCGCGCCTTGAACTTGAGGTCGGGCTGGGCCCAGGCAATGTCGATCTGCCCGCTGAGCTTGCCGTCCAGCGTGGGCTCCAGGCTCTGCGCCAGGTAGGGCGCGGCCAGCGACAGCGGCAGCGCGTCGACTTCGGTCTGCACGTCAGCCACCTTGTCGGTGGCGCGGCCCTTGAACTTGAGCGAGGCGCCGGCAATGGCCGTGCTGCCGCTGAACTCGGCCGGTTTTTCCATCGGCCAGGTGACGCCGGTAACGTCGAAGCCGAGCGCGGTCATGTCGATGGCCGCGGCCGGCTTGACGGTTTCGTCGCGCCAGCCGATGCGCCCGCCGCTCAGGGCCAGCTTGTCGACCTGCACCTTCAGCACCGGCTTTTCAGCCGGTTTGCCCGCCGGCGCGCTGGCCGCGGCCGCAGGCAGGGGCGCGACTTTCTCGGTCGCGCCCGTCGTGGGGTCGGTCGCGAGCAGGTTGAGCTGACCCGCAGCATCGCGCGCCACCGCCAGCTGCGGATTCACCAGGGCGATCTCGCTCAGATGGAACACCGATTCGAGCGGACGCACATCGGCCAGCGCCAGCTTGAGCGATTCGAAGCCCAGCAGGTCGCGCCCCCGTGCATCGGCCACCTTGGTGGCGTGCGCCTCGACCGTGCCGGTGATCTTCAGGCCGTTGGTGGCACCGTGCTCGAAGGCGATCTTCAGGTCGGCGTCCAGGCCGCCCGCCTGCAGGCGCACCGGCAGGCCGCCCGGCATGTAGCCCAGGTACGGCACGAGGTCGAGGCCCTTGAACTGCACTTGCGCGTCGGTCTTGCGGCTGTCGGAGAAAGGCGCGGTGAAGGCGGCCGAGTCGAACTTACTGCCGTTGAGCACGAAGGCCAGCTTGGGTTCGGTGTTGATGTCGCGCTTGGAGTCGAGGTTGCTGAGGAACGGCACCTTGAGCACGAAGTCGCGCAACTCGTGCTTGCGCTTGACGGTCTGGTCGTCGAAGTCGACCGAGCCGCCGTTGATCGCGATGTTGTAGACGGCGAAGCGCGCGGGCTTGGCATTCGGGTCGGACGGCGGGCCGGCCGAGAGCTTGGCCAGGATGTCGTCGATGTCGTACTTGCCGTCGGCCAGGTGCGTGAGCAGGATGGCCGGCGCGTCGACGGTGACCGTGTCGATCACCGGGGCGAAACGGAAGATGGACTGCAGTTCGGCGTCGGCGTAGATGCGGGCGATGGCCACCTGCGACTTGCTGCCGTCAGCGGTCGCGATGCGCAGGTCGTTCAGCGTGAGCTCGAGCGTCCAGGGCTTGAAATCGATCTTGCCGACGGTGACCTGCCGGCCGAGTTTTTCGCTTGCGATCTTCTGGATCTGGCTCTTGGCGATGGGGGGCACGGCCAGCCAGGCAACGACCCAGAACGCCAGCAGAACCAGCAACGCGACGACCCCACGCCGCACCCATTTGTTTTGTTTGATCGAAGCTGCATCCATCGCGGGAGTGTGCCGCAAAGAGGTGCACCCAGAAACAAGAAAGCCCGGCGACTCGACTTGCTGTCTCGTCGTCGGGCTTGATGGCGGGCACAAGACCCATGCCATCGATTCGCGCGACAGGAAGTCGATGGTTCCCACCGTGCTGGCAGCAAGAGATTGCCACCGTGGTTCCTCGGACGCTGAGCCTTCGACTTGCACCTCGGGCTGCGGGACCTCGGAAAAACGCCTGAAACCTCAGGCCCGTTCAGATTAGGCGGCGCTCCCTTGGATTGCAAACGTGTTTTACAAAGGGATTTCCCCTAAGCAGAAACGCGCCGAAACCGTCACTTTTCTAAGCACTCATTAGCATAAAGATTCAATTCCTTATGCTTGACCGGGTATTTAGCCACGCTAGAATCCGCCCTGCTCCGACCGCCCGACGCGGCGGAGCCCCCTGAATCCGCTGCCGAATCCCAACCGGCTTGATCAGGCCACCGCGCTCCCAACCCCCTTCACTCCATGCGCGGAGCCTGATTCGTACCAATCCAAGCGCCGCTGCCTTCATCCCTCGCCTTCACCGGCGTTGCGTTTCGGGTGCCGCACAGAAAGGAAGAGCGATGAACAAGGCGTTTGATGCCACAGCCCGCGGGCTAAGGACCTTCGTGTCCGATGTGGCAGACGGCTTTTTTGAGATCACCCACAACGGGTTTGCACTGGTCGGTCTGGCCATCGTGTTCGCGGCCCTCGCCCTCGTGGCGCGGCCCGACCTGCGCAAGACCGGCGAGGAGCAACTGATGGGCTGGCTGCAATCGCGCAAGCCGGCACCGGAGGCCACCGACCTGGAGCCGACCGCCATCGAGCGGACCACGGCTGCGAGCCCCAGCGACCTGCCCAAGCAGCAGGCCGCCGTGGCTTACTGGCTGAGCAAGAAGTACCGCGTGGCCGCCGAGCCGCTGAGCGTGCTGGTGGCCGAGGCCTACGGCATCGGCAAGCGCMCGAAGATCGACCCGACGCTGATCCTCGCGATCATGGCCGTCGAGTCCAGCTTCAACCCGTTCGCCCAGCGCCAGGGCCTGT
>NNBU01000392.1_pt1 | contig 41807 bp, 36 predicted proteins | sample 1173781 | NCBI WGS metagenome assembly NNBU01 (sample SAMN07173937, study PRJNA388173) | plant metagenome | biome: Plant school; feature: Soil; material: Symbiotic tissue of Blasia pusilla L.; isolation source: symbiotic tissue sample KVJ2 | host: Blasia pusilla | place: Norway: Troms, Kvaloya...
CAAGCCTTCTAAGTGKCCRGGTTCAGCTCGAACSGMMTCTKCGCCCCWCCCGATKCGCTCGACCCGATGGTGAGCTGCCCGCCGTGCAGGCGCGCCASCTCGGCCACCAGGTGCAGCCCGGGCCCCGCGCCACGGCCGCGCGGCACCAGCCGGTGGAACGGCGCCACCACGCGCTCGCGGTCGGCCTCCGGAATGCCCGGGCCCGAGTCCAGCACTTCGAAGCCCGAGGGCTCCCACAGCCGCACCTGGATGTCGCAACCCGGCCCGCCATGCTCGATGGCGTTCTGGATCAGGTTGGCCAGCGCGCGCTCCAGCGAGGGCGCGTCGCCGCGCACCCACAGAGGGCGCGGCGCATCGACCGAGAGCGTGCAGCGGTTCATGATGGCCAGCGGCGCAATGTCGCCGGCCATGCGCTCGCACAGCGCCTTCAGGTCGACCTGCTGGCGGTCCTGCGAGGCGATGCGGTCCAGCCGCTGCAGGTCGAGCAGCTGCTCGGCCAGCGTGGCCAGCCGCGCCGAGGCCTGCATCAGCTTCACCTTGAGCGGGTCGCTCGGCAGGCCCTCGATGTGGATCTGCAGCGTGGTGATGGGCGTGCGCAGTTCGTGCGCGGCGTCGGCCAGGAAGCGCTCCTGCCGGTCGTAGCCTTCGTTGAGCCGGTCGAACGCGCGGTTCACGGCGTTCACCAGCGGGCGGATCTCGCTCGCCACGTTCGCCAGCGGCAAGCGCGTGGTGCGCTCGTGCACGTCGATGCCCTCGGCATGCTCGGCCGTGGCCACCACGCCCTTCAGGCCGCGCTTCACCACGAAGGGCGTGGCCAGGATCACGCCCAGGCAGGTCACCAGCGCCATCGGCGCGACCAGGAACAGGAACGCGATGCCGGTGCCCTTGAGCGTGTTGCGCACCGTCAGCGGCCCGCCGGTCTGCGCCAACACCTCGACCGGGCCCGCGCGGCTCTCGACGCGCTCGAAGCGGGCCTTGGGCCGGGTGCTGTCGGGCTCGGGGCTGATGGCAACGCGGTCCATGCCGTCGAACGCGACAAGGAGCTTGAGGTATTCGGGCGGCACCTCGCCGTGGCGCAGTTCCGCGCCGCGGGCATCGCGCACGATGAACCAGTAAGGCGGATCGGCCTTCTGCAGCCGCTGCAGTTCGGGCGTGGGCTCGGCCGACAGCCTGCCGTCGGCGTCGCGCACCAGCGCGCGCTGGATCGCCGCCACCGTCTCCTGGCCGGTCTCGTCGACCACGCGGCCCAGCGACCACGCCAGACCGAGGAAGCCGCCCATCACCAGCAAGCCCACCACCACCTGCAGCAGGATCAGGCTCCAGATCAGCCGCCAGCGCAGCGAGAGCAGGCTCATCGCGCGGGCGTCACGGAAGGTGCCGCCGCGCAGATCAGGTAGCCCACGCCGCGGATCGCGTGGATCTCGACCTGCGCACCGGCCTTGTCGAGCTTGGAGCGCAGCCGCGAGACGTGCGTGTCGAGCGCGTTGGACTGGATCTCGTCCCGGTCGCCGTACACGCGCTCCTGCATGGCCTCGCGCAGCACGGTGCGGCCGCGGTGCTCGAGCAGCGCCTCGAGCACCAGCAGCTCGCGCCGCGGCAGCGTGATGCTGGTCTCGCCCACATGGGCCTGGCGCATGTGGTGGTCGAAGCGCAGCTGCCCGAGCGTCATGACGAGGTGGGCGCGCACCGCCGGACGGCGCGCCAGCGCGCGCACGCGCGCCATCAGCTCGTCCATCGAGAAGGGCTTGGCCAGGTAGTCGTCCGCGCCGCCGTCCAGGCTCAGCACACGCTCGGCCACGTCGCTCATGGCGGTGAGCACCAGCACCGCGGCGGCAATCTCGTTGTGCCGCAGGAAGGCCACGAGCGACAGGCCGTCGCCGTCGGGCAGGCCGCGGTCGAGCACGATCACATCGTGCTGCGCGCACAGCGCCGCCTCTTCGGCCTCGCGCAGCGAGCCGGCCACATCGACCACCGCCTGGTTCTGCCGCAATGCCGAGGCCAGGGCTTGCGCCAGGTCGACTTCGTCTTCGACGAGCAGGATTCTCATGGGGGAGTGGTGCGGGGGATGGGAGCGAAAAGGCCGGTCATTCTAGGAGAGCGCCCCTTGCAGGCGACGCAATGTTCACGCAATGCAGGCGCCTAAGCTGGAGCGCCTCCAACCCTCCGAAAGCAGCACCGGTGAACTCCCGCTCGGCGATTCCCTCTCCCCTGCCCGGCATGCCTTGCGACCCCTGGTACCTGGCGCTGGTCCGGCGCATCGCAACGCTCTGGGTGGTGAAGATGATCGGCACCACGGTCGGCATCTCGGGCTTCTTCTTCGTCTACTTCTGGGTGATGCACAACACGCTGTGGACGCCGACGGTGATGCCGCTCACGCCGCTGGACCGCTGGGTGACCGTGAGCGACGACGCGATGCTGCTCTACGGTTCGCTGTGGTTCTACATCTCGCTGCCGCCGGCCTTCGCCAAGGACAAGGCCGAGCTGTGGGCCTGCGCGCGCGACGCCGCGCTGATGGCGGCCGTGGGCCTCGCGGTGTTCTGGCTGTTCCCGACGGTGGTGCCCGCGTTCGGTGTCGACTGGGCGCACTACCCGGCGCTGCAGTTCCTCAAGACCGCCGATGCCGGCGGCAACGCCTTCCCTTCGCTGCACGTCGCGTTCGCGGTGCTCGCCGCGGTGCAGCTGGGCCGCCAGTTGCGCAGCGTGCGTGCGCCGGCATGGGTGCGCGCAGTGAACCTGCTGTGGGCCGTCGGCATCGTCTATTCGACGCTGGCCACGCGCCAGCATGTGCTGCTCGACGTGCTCGGCGGCGCGTTGCTCGCGCTCGCCGTGGGCTGGGCCGGCACCGTGCGCGACCGGCTGGTGTGGGCCGAGGCCTGACGGAGCCCGCGCATCAGCCGAGGCTCACGCCGCTGCCGCTCAGGTTGCCTTCGCGTCCTTGCCGGCCACCGCCGCGAAAGCCTCCAGAGCCAGGTCGACCTCGCGCTCGCCCACATGGCGATGCGTGACGCAGCGCAGCCGCTGCCGACCCCAGGGGCGCACCAGCACGCCCAGGCGGCGCAGTGSSAGCTCCCACTGCGCCGCGTCGAGCCCCGTGGCGCTGACATCGACCTGCACGATGTTCGTCTGCGGCGCGTTGGCGGCAAGCCCGCGAACCTGGCCGATGCCCTGTGCGAGCCGCCGGGCGGTGGCGTGATCGTCGGCAAGCCGCTCCACCATGGAGCTGACCGCCACCAGCCCCGCCGCCGCCACGACGCCCACCTGGCGCTGGCTGCCGCCCAGCATCTTCCTGAGCGACCTGGCGCGCTCGATGGTGTCCGCCGACCCGGCCAGCACGGCCCCCATGGGCGCGCTCAGGCCCTTGGAAAGGCACAGCGACACCGTGTCGGTGAAGGCGGTGATGTCCGCGGCCGGCACACCCAGCGCGACCGCGGCATTCATCAGCCGCGCACCGTCGAGGTGGACGCTGGCGCCCACGCGCTTCGACGCCTCGAACACGGCCTGCATGTGGGCGAGCGGCAGCACCGCGCCGCCGGCGTTGTTGTGCGAGCTCTCCAGGCACACGACGCCCGTGCGCAGCTTGTAGCGCCCGGGTGCGAGCGCATCGGCGAGCCGGTCCAGGTCCATCGCGCCATCGACGCCGGCAATGCCTTCGTAGAAGGTGCCGGTCAGCGCGCCCGCGCCACGTTCGGTCACGTAGATGTGCGAGGCCGCCTCTGCCAGCACCAGTTCCTGGCGCCCGGCCTGCGCGAGGATCGCCAGCAGGTTGGCCATGGTCGCGCTGGGCACGTACAGCCCGGCTTCCTTGCCCAGCAAGGTCGCCGTGGCCGCTTCCAGCGCCCGTGCGGTCGGATCGCCGTCGAGCCCGTCGTCGCCCAGCGGGGCGGCTGCGATGCGCTCGTACATGGCCGGCGTGGGCCGCGTCACGGTGTCGCTGCGCAGGTCTACGGGCGGGTGCCCGGGCGAGGCGTCCGCGGTGGCGGCGGTGGTGTTGCCTTGCGTCATTCGGCCGTCGCGCCGGACGCTTTCACAACCTCCGCCCACTTCTTGCGTTCGCTGTTCAGGAAGGCATCGAATGCTTCCGGGGTGCCCGTGCGCACATAGATGCCGCGGGTGGCGAGGTTGGCGCGCACGTCCGGCGCGTCGAGCACCCGGTTGATTTCCCGGTTCATGGTGTGCACGACGTTTTCCGGCGTCCTGGCGGGCACCACGACGCCGTAGAGCGTGTAGTACTCGAAGCCCTTGAAGCCGCTCTCGATGAAGGTGGGCACGTCGGGCAGCGACGCGTCCCGCGCGCCCGAGGTCACCGCCAGCGCGCGCAGCTTGCGGTCCTTGATCAGCGGGAGCGCCGACACCAGGGAGGAAATATAGAAATCGACCTGCCCGCCCAGCATGTCGGTCATGGCCGGGCCGCCGCCCTTGTAGGGCACATGCAGCAGGCTGGCGCCCGTGGCAACGCGCAGGTTCTCGGCCACCAGGTGGCCCACGGTGCCGTTGCCGGACGACGCATAGGCCAGCTGCTTCTTCTTCGCGCCCGCCAGCAGCGCCGCCAGGCTGTCGAAGGGGCTGTTCGCATTCACCACCAGCACCGACACGCCGGTGCCCACCAGCGCGACCGGCGCGAGGTCCTTCACGGGGTCGAAGCTCAGCCTCTTGTAGAGGAACTGGTTGACCGTGAGGTTGCTGGTTTCACCGAGCACCGCGGTGTAGCCGTCCGGCGGCGACTTGGCGCCGAACTCCAGGCCGATGTTGTTGCCAGCGCCGGGCTTCGTGTCGACCACGACCTGCCACTTGGCCTGGTCGCCCAGCTTGGCCGCGAGCAGGCGGGCGACGGCGTCGGTGCCGCCGCCCGGAGGGCTCGGCGAGATGAGGTGGATGGGCCGCTCGGGCACCCACGCGGCGGCGGCATGCGCCTGCCACGCGGTCAGCGCGATGGCGAGCATGCAGGTCAGCCGCCTGGCGTGCGTGACAGCGTGGCGTCGGGTGAGGTTCATGGCAGGTGCTTCCAGTCAGGCAGAGGGGGTGGATCGATGCGGATCGAGGTGGGAACGAGCCGATCCTAGGCACGCCATAGAATGAGTAAAGCGATATCTATAAATCTCAACTGTGAGTTTTTCTCATGAATCTCACCCTGCTGGTCACGCTGCGCACCATCATCGAGCAGGGCAGCTTCACCGCCGCCGCCGGCGTCGTCGGTTGCAGCCCGAGCGCGGTCAGCCTGCAGGTCAAGCAGCTGGAGCAGTATTTCGGCCAGCCGCTGTTCGACCGCTCGACGCGCGTGATGCTGCCGACGGCCTTCGCCCGCGAGGTGGTGGACGCGGTGGGCGACTTCTCCGACCGCCTGCAGACGCTGCGCTCCCGCCCGGTCGTCGAGGTCGCGGGGCGGGTCAGGGTGGGCGTGATCACCAGCATGCAGAGCGACGTGCTGCCGCAGGCGCTGCATGCGCTGCGCCAACGGCACCCGTCGCTCGACGTCGTGGTGCCGCCGCTGAACGACAGCGACGAACTGATTTCCGAACTGAAGGCGGCGCGGCTCGACGTGGCATTGCTGGTGCGACCGGAATCCGGCGGCTCGCGCCGGCTGATCTGGCGCGAGCTGCACCGCCAGCCCTACGTGATGCTGGCCCCGCCGAACGCCACCGCAAAGACCGCCAGGCAACTGCTGGAGGCCCACGATTGGGTGGGGTACGACCTGTCGCTGGCGGGCGGGCGCGTTGCCGCGCGGTATGTGCGCAGCCTGCTGCCGAGCGCACGCTGCGTGATGGAACTGCGCTCGATGGACGCCATCGTCGCAATGGTCGCCCAGGGCCTGGGGGTCTCGGTGGTTCCCCAGCCCAGGCGCCCGCTGGTGCGGGCCTATGCGGTGCGCGAGGTGAACCTCGGCAGCCGCGCGCCGTTCAGGAAGCTTTCTCTGGTCTGGCGAAATTCCGACGAAGGCAGCCGCAACGTCGAGGCGGTGGCGCAGGCGTTCGCGGCTGCATTCGACGCAGCCCGCCCGGCCTGAGCCTTACCAGAAGATCCAGAGCGCCAGGCCGCCGAAGATGGCCCACTTCACCAGGTAGTAGGCGCGCTTGTCCCAGGCCTTCAGCCGCTTGCCGACCACGCGGATCTGGTAGATGTACTTGAACGCGCGGTTGATGCCGCCCGTCTTGTCGCCTGCGTCGTTGGGCGAGCTTGCGGCAGCCAGCAGGTTCTTCGCGAACCAGCGGTTCACCGCGCTGGCCCAGCGGTAGCGCAGAGGGCGTTCGATGTCGCAGAACAGGATCACGCGGTCGTGGTCGGTGGTGTTCTCGGCGTAGTGGATGAAGGTTTCGTCGAACACCACGGCCTCGCCGTCGCGCCAGTGGTAGCGCTGGCCGTCCACGTCGATGTAGCAGCCTTCGACGCCGGGCGTCCACAGGCCCAGGTGGTAGCGCAGCGAACCGGCGAAGGGGTCGCGGTGGCGCACCAGGCGGCTGCCCGGGGGCAGCTCGGCGAACATGGCGGCCTTGATGGTGCCGATGCCCTTGAGCAGCTCGGTCGTGCGCGGGCACAACACGGCGGCCGACGGGTGGGCTTCGTCGTACCACTTCAGGTAGAAGCGCTTCCAGCCGCTCTTGAAGAAAGAATTGAAGCCCACGTCGTTGAACTGGCTCGAGGCCTTGATGCTGCCGCCGTTGCGCATGGCCAGCGCTTCCTCGCGGATGACTTCCCAGTTCTCCTCGAGGATGCGCATCTCGGGGAACTGCGCGGGCGACAGGTACGGCGTGCCCGGCACCTTCGAGAACAGGTACATGAAGACGTTCAGCGGCGCGAGGAAGGTCGAGTGATCAGAGAGCTGTCTGAAGAACTTGTGCCGCACCTGGCCGCGGAAGTGAACGTAGAGCGCGCTGAGCGCGAAGATGGCAAGAATGACCCACTTCATTGGTGAAAGTGTCCTGTAAACGGCACCCGGAGGCAGCCCGCTAGTGTAAATCGTCGCCCCAAAATGGAGCTGACCGGGTCTTTGAAGGGTATTTCGGCCTTCTTCAGCTGCACAGCAGAGGCAGCGGCGCATCCGCCTTGGCCAGCGGCAGCCGCACGGTTGCCAGCAGCCCCCCGCCCGCAGCCTCGCCCAGCACGACCTCCCCGCCATGCCGGTCGACCACCGACTTGACGATGGCCAAACCCAGCCCGCTGCCGCTCTGTGTCTGTTCCGGATTGCGAAAGAACCGGTCGAACACCCGCTCGCGCAACGGCACCGGAATGCCCGGCCCCCGGTCGGCCACGGTCAACGACGCGTGCGCCCCCTCGCGGGACACATGCACCACCACCGTTGCGCCCTCTGGGCTGTACTTGATGGCGTTGTCGATGAGGTTGTCGATCATCGAGACCAGGCTCTCGCGCTCGCCCAGCACCGGCACGCGCTCGTCGCACACCAGCTCCAGCTCCACATCGCGGGCGCTGGCCAGCCCCTCGATCATCGCGAGCCGGTCCTGCACCAGCGCATCGAGCGACAGCATCACCGGCAGGCTGTCGTGCGAGACCGCGTCACTGCGCATCAGCTGCAGCAGCTGCCCCACCAGGCGCGCCGCGCGGTCGTTGCTGCGCAGCAGGTTGCCCATGAGTTCGCGCTGGCCTTCTTCGGTGCTCTGCTCCTTGAGTGCTTCCACGTTCACGCGCATGGCAGCGAGCGGCGTTCGAAGCTCGTGCGCCGCGTCGGCAATCAGGCTGCGCTCGCGCGAGGTGCTGTCGCGCACCCGCTGCAGCAGGCTGTTGATGCTCTGCACCAGCGGCTGCAGCTCCTTGTGCGGCGGCGCGTACGACAACGGCGAGAGGTCGGCCGGCCCGCGCTCGGCGGTTTCCCTGCTCACCTGGCGCCACGGCCGCAACGCGAGGCGCACCGACAGCCAGGCCGGAAAAATCAGAAACGGCAGGCTGATGACCAGCGGCAGCAGGTAGTAGCCGCGGTTGAGCACCGTGACCGTCAGGCGCCACACGCTGGGCTCGGCCAGCATCACGCGCGTATCGGAGGTGCGCGAGACCAGCGTGCGCGCGCGCCATTCGCGGTTGCCGGCCTTCACCGTCTCGATGCGGTCGGGCACGCTGTTGAGAATGACCGGCACGCCCGCCGTCGATCGGTAGATCAGCTTGCCGTGCTGCCACACCTGCAGCACCGGCGCGCTGTCCGAGGCGGCGTCGCCGTCGCCCACGGTCTCCACCAGCGCGGCGTCGAAGGCGGCCAGGCTTTCCTGCTGCCGCTGGGGCTGCTCGGACATGCCCTGCGCCACCACCAGCACCGCGTTGAAGATCTTGTCGTACTTCAGCAGCTCGGGGTCGTCGTAGGAGTCGTACAGCAGCAGCGCGATGGTCATGGTCCACAGCAGCGCGACCACGGCCATCTGCGCCAGCAGCAGGCGCCGCATCAGGGACGGTTGCTTCCAGTGCTTCCAGCGGCGCGACAGCGCCCGCATCATTTCGGCGTGCTCCGCACCAGCGATTGCACGTCGACCACATAGCCGATGCCGCGCACCGTGCGGATGTAGCCCTGCCCGATCTTCCTGCGCAGGTTGGAGATGTGCACCTCGAGCGAGTTGCTGCCGTTGGCCTGGCCGCCGGGCAGCACCTGCTCTTCCATCACGCGGCGCGTGACCACGCGGCCGGTGCGCTTGAGCAGCAGCGCGAGCAGGTCGAATTCACAACGCGACAGCTCCACCGGCTCGCCGTCGACGATCACGCCGCGCGTGGGCTCGTGCAGCGCCAGCCCGCGCATGCGGATGGTCTCGTCGTTGAAGCCGTAGCTGCGCCGCGCGAGCGCCCGCACGCGCGACAGCAGCTCGGCCAGCGCGAAGGGCTTGACGAGGTAGTCGTCCGCGCCGTCGTCCAGGCTGCGCAGCCGGTCGTTCAATGCATCGCGCGCGCTCAGCACCAGCACCGGCAGGATCTGCTTGTCGCGGCGCAGGCGGAACAGCAGGTCGAGCCCGTCGCCGTCGGGCAGACCGAGGTCGAGCAGCACCATGTCGAAAGTGCCCCCGTCGAGCGTGCGCAGCGCGTCGTCGAGGCGGCGCACCCACACCACGTCCATGCCCTGGTTGGCCAGCGCGATGCGCACGCCGTTGCCGAGATCCAGATCGTCCTCAACCAGCAAGAGATTCATGGCGCTCCACGCGAATTAGCCAGCACGGTGCCGGGGGAGGCCGAAGTATCTGCGAAGCACCGGCGGCGCACTTCAGGAAATCTTCATGAAGGGTGCAGCTGTCCTTCAGGGGCGAACCGGACACTGGAACGCCCCCCTCGCACACGGAACACCGACGTGAACAGCCCCCTCGCACCCATGCGCCACCAACCCAGCCAGAAGCGCTTGGAGCCCGGGCGCAGGGACCTCCTGCGCGCCATGGCGATGACCGGCGTTGCCGGGCTCGCGGCCTGCGGCGGAGGGGGCGGAGGAAGTGCGGGAAGCGGCGCGTCTACCAGACCAACTCGGACCGCCTGGTCGCTGCCCTGAACACCCCGCACCGGCTGACGCTCGACAACGCCTGCCACGCCGACTTCCTGATGGAGCGCGAGGCCGAGGTGGTGCGCGCGATCCGGTTCATGACCTGGGCCTGAACCACGGTGCGGTTCGCCACGGTGCGCCGCGGCGGGCTCAGTCCGCCCAGCCGGTCTCGATCTCGGTCTTCACCTCGGTCATGAGCTTGTGCACCGGGCACTTGGCCGCCACGCGCAGCAGCTCGTCGCGCTGCGCTTCGGTCAGGTCGCCGGTCACGCGCAGGCCAGACTTCAGGCGGTACACGCCCTTGCGCTCCTCGCTGTCGTCGCGGTCGACCACCACCTCGATGTCTTCCACCGGAATGCCCTTGCGGCGCGCGTAGATCAGCACGGTGAGCGCCTTGCAGGCCGCGAGCGACGCGTCGTACAGGTCGTGCGGCTCCGCGCCGCCATCGCTGCCGCCACCGGCCGGCGAGGCATCGACGGGGATCTCGTGGTTGCGGATCTTCAGGGTGTGGCGCGTGCCGGTGGTGCCGTCGCGGCGGATCGAAATGGTCATGCCGATGTCCTTGGTGGGGCGTGGTTGTGAATCAGGAAAAAAGAAAGCAAGGCAGTGGTGGCGCGGCCGAGCTCATCGGTCCACCGCCAGCATCAGCGTCTCCTTGATTTCCTCCATGACGACGTAGCTGTGCGACTCGGCCGCCACGGGGAGCTTCTTCAGGATGTCGCCCAGCAGGTGCCGGTACTCGCTCATGCCGCTCAGGCGCGCCTTCACCAGGTAATCGAAGCTGCCCGACACCAGGTGGCATTCGAGCACCTCGGGCATGTGCAGCAGCTCCTGCTTGACCTTGTCGAACACCTCGCCCGACTTGGCCGAGAGCTTGATTTCCACGAACACCAGCAGCGTCTTGCCCAACGCCTCGGGCGACACGCGCGCGTGGTAGCCGGTGATGACGCCGTCGCGCTCCATGCGCTTCACACGCTCGGCGCAGGGTGACGCCGACAGGCCGATGTGCTCGGCCAGTTCGGTCATGGACATGCGCCCCTGGCGCTGCAAAACGTCGAGGATCTTGCGGTCGATTCGGTCGAGTTCGGGCATTTCACTTCGCGCAGGGCGTTGGACGATTTTCGACAGCGACTTTCACTGCTGAAACTCTAAAAACGATGGAATCCACGGCATTGTGCACTTTAGATTCCATCTATTCCATCTGAATCAGTGAATACACCATGAAAGTCATCGTTCTCGGCGGCGGCGTGATCGGCACCACCACGGCCTACTACCTCGCGCGCTCCGGCGCCGAAGTCACCCTGCTCGACCGGCAGGACGGCCCGGCCGAGGAAACCAGCTTCGGCAATGCCGGCCAGGTCTCGCCCGGCTACTCGACGCCGTGGGCCGCGCCGGGCATTCCGCTGAAGGCGATCAAGTGGATGTTCAAGAAGCACGCGCCGCTGTCGATTCGCCCCGACGGCACGCTGTTCCAGCTGCGCTGGATGGCCGCCATGCTGCGCAACTGCTCGCCCGAGGCCTATGCGGTGAACAAGGAACGCATGATGCGCGTGGCCGAATACAGCCGCGGCTGCCTGCAGCAGCTGCGCGCCGACACCGGCCTGCAGTACGAGCAGCGCACCGGCGGCACCCTGCAGCTGTTCCGCACGCAGGCGCAGCTCGACGCGGTGCAGCGCGACATCGCGGTGCTCGAGGAATGCGGCGTGCCCTATGAACTGCTCGACCGCGACGCGCTCGCCCGCGTCGAGCCCGCGCTGGCCGGCGCGCGCGACCGCCTCACCGGCGGGCTGCGCCTGCCGAACGACGAAACCGGCGACTGCCATCTGTTCACGCGCGGACTGGCCGAGATCGCGCGCGGCCTGGGCGTGGACTTCCGCTTCGGCCAGACCATCGACGGCTTGGAAACCGACGGCGGCCGCATCACCGGCGTGCGCACCACCACCGGCAAGATCCTCACGGCCGACCGCTACGTGATGGCCTTCGGCAGCTATTCGCGCGCGGCCGTCGCCTCGCTGGGGCTGGACATTCCGGTGTACCCGGTCAAGGGCTACTCGCTGACCGTGCCGCTGCTGGACGAATCGCTCGCGCCGCAGTCCACGGTGCTCGACGAGACCTACAAGGTGGCGGTCACGCGCTTCGACAACCGCATCCGCGTGGGCGGCATGGCCGAGCTCGGCGGCTTCGACCTGCGCCTGAACCCGGCGCGCCGCGCCACGCTCGAAAAGGTGGTGAGCGACCTGTTCCCCGGCGGCGACCTGCCGCGCGCCACCTTCTGGACCGGCCTGCGCCCGATGACGCCCGACAGCACGCCCATCGTGGGCGGCACGCGCTACGCCAACCTGTTCCTCAACACCGGTCACGGCACCCTCGGCTGGACCATGGCCTGCGGTTCCGGGAAACTGATTTCGGACATGGTGATGGGACAGCGCCCGGAGATCCGCACGGACGGCCTCGCAATGGACCGCTACGAGCAGGGCGCATCGCGCGCAACGCGCCCCAGCACCGCGGCCGCACCCGCCTGACGCACCTGCCGAAGGCTTAGGCCACGCCGTCACGGCACATCGGCCTACAGAATCGCCGCGAAGTGCGGTTGCACAACTGGTTTCCGCCGCTACCCTGGAGGCCACGGATCCAACTGATGCAACCCCTCATTCACATCGCCTACGCGAGCAAAGCGACGCAAGCCTTCGACCCCCGCGCACTGGCGCTGCTGATGCAGCGCGCAAGCAGCGCCAATGAACGCCGCGGGCTCACGGGCTTTCTGCTCTACGACAACCGCCATTTCTTTCAGCTGCTGGAAGGTCCGCCGGCCGTGGTCGACGAGACGTTCCGCAAGATCGTCGCCGACGAGCGGCATGGCGAGATCGTCTGCATCCTGAACGAGCCCCTTGTCGCACGCCAGTTCGACGAATGGTCCATGTCGTTCATGGCCATGACGCCGGGCGAACTCGGCGCGATCGACGGACTGCAAGACGTCTTCGACGCAGACGCCACGTTCATGCAATTGAATGCGGCACAGGCGCGCCGGGTGATTGCCGCCTTTGCCGACGGACGCTGGCGGCAGAACATCGTCGGGCGCGCATCGCAAAAAAGGGCAACCGTCACCGGCGCGGCCGCCGACGCCCTCGACGTTCCCGTGCCTGCATCGGCGGCCTGGGCGTCGGCATACGGCCGCAGCTATGCCTATCAGCCGATCGTCGACACGGTGGCCCGGAAGGTCGTGTCCTATGAGGCCCTCGTTCGCGGAGCCCGTGGCGAATCGGCGTTCCAGGTGCTGGGGGCGGTGCCTGCCGCGCAGCTCTACGACTTCGACGCCGAAGGCCGCATCGAAGCCATCGCGCAAGCGGCGCGCCTGGGGCTCGACTGCGACCTGAACCTGAACTTCATGCCGCAGAGCGCCGTCGCGTCCCCGCGCGTTCTGGACAGCACGCTGGCCGCGGCCCAGCGATGCGGCATGGCGCTCGACCGCATCGTCATCGAGATCACGGAGACCGAGGCCATTCAGGACCATCGCAGCTTCTCGGAGTCGATCGACGTGTACCGGCGCCAGGGGTTGAAGGTGGCCATCGACGACTTCGGGGCCGGCTACTCGGGGCTGAATCTGCTCGCCGAATTCCAGCCCGACCAGATCAAGGTGGACATCGCCCTGGTGCGCCAGATTCAGATCAGCGGGCCGCGCCAGTCGATCGTGCGGGCCATCGTCGGCCTGTGCCGCGAGCTGCGCATCGATGTGATCGCCGAAGGCATCGAGTCGACGGACCAACTGCGCTGGCTGGAAGACGAAGGCGTGCACCTGTTCCAGGGCTACCTCTTCGCAAAGCCGGGCTTCGAGTGCTTGCCGATGCCCGCGTTTCCCGAGCCCCGCCAGACGCACCCGACCCAGCCCTAGCCCCAGGGCCCTGACCCAGACTCTTACGCAGCCTTGGCGACAGGAATGACCGCGCTCATGCCGCGGTAGACCTCCGCCTCCCCGTGCCTGGCCAGCAGCTGCATCAGGTGCTTGCGGATCAGCATGCCCGGCCGGTCGGACTCCATCGAGTACTCCACGCCGCGCCGGCGCGTGTCGACCAGCGCGTCGGGGTCGGTCGATTCGAGGATGTCCTTGTCCTCGCGCGTCACTGCATCGTCGAAGTCGATCAGCATCTGCGCGGCGCAGTCGGCCTCCGTGTCGTTGCGGAACAGCCATTGGCACAGCTGCATGCGCCCGTCGTCGATGGGCGTGAAGCAGTTGATGATGATGTGGCGCACCCCGCTCGGGTATTCGATGTCGAGCCGGCGCGAGAACGGCAGGAAGTAGGCGTTGCGCATGTGGCGCGTGGTGATCGGGTCGGTCACGCCGCTGATCGCATGGAACTTCACCGGGTTGGTCGCCTCGATGACCGTCTCCGCGTAGAAGCCCGACTCGTTTTCCACCAGCTCGTACTTGCTCGGCTTCGGGCTTGCGGCCACGCCGAAGGTGGCGCGGTGCACGAAGCTGAAGTGCGAGTTGTCGAAGGAGTTTTCCAGCGCGCGCATCGGGCTGGTCTGCCACTCTTCGTAGAACTGGAAGATGGTGCGGTAGCCCGGGTCGTCGAACTCGGGAATGGCTGGAATGTCGGCAATGGGCTCTTCCAGCGCCACCCATGCGTAGCCATAGCGCGCGGTGCAGCGATAGGCCGTGGTCTTGTAGTCGGGCGAGATCGTGCGCTCGGGCTCGTACTGCGGAATGCGGATGACCTGGCCGCTGCGGTCGTAGGTCCAGCCGTGGTAGCCGCACTGGATGGCACCGGTGCCGCAGGCCTGGCCTTCGCTGTCCACGCACCAGCCCTTCGACAGCTTCGCGGTGCGGTGGCAGCAGCGGTCGCGCAAGGCGGCGGGCTGGCCGCTGGCGTCGATGAAGAGAACGATGTCTTCGCCCAGCAGCCTGAAAGGCTTGGGGCCGTGGGCCAGTTCGGTGAGCGGCATGACGGCATGCCAGAACTTGCGGAAGACGGGTTGTTGGGTAACGAGCATGCGCGGACTCCTTCTGTGGTCGTGTGGGACGAACTGAAAGAGCAATTTCCTGCCGGGGTGCGGGGAGGGGGGCACCGCGCGGCTGAACGCTTCTACTCTGCGCAACCTGCCATGCAAATTGCGAGCCCGGATTGTGACGCGGCTGCGCCGCCGCTCCAAGCCCCGGCCGCAAAGCCCGAGCAAAACCGGTTGGCATCGGCCTTGGCATGCGTCGTGCATCACCGGCCGCAAGAGTAGAAGCGTTCAGCAGCGCACGCACCATGAACGTGCGCCGCCCGGAAATTGCTCTTGAAACGCCTTCTGCTTCTTGCAGGGGGATTCAAGACCCGAAGTTTCCGAGGCCCCACCATGCAACGTCGATTCTTTCTTGCAGCCACCGGCACCACCGCAGCCGCCATCGCCGCTCCTTCCGTCTTCGCGCAGGGCAGCGGCAAGCTCACCCCGCTCAAGTTCACGCTCGATTTCCGCATCAACGGGCAGACCGCGCCCTTCTTCCTCGCGATGACCAAGGGCTACTACAAGGACGAAGGGCTCGACGTGAGCATCGACACGGGCGCCGGCTCGGTCGCCTCCATCACCCGCATTGCCAGCGGCGTGTACCAGCTGGGCCTGGGCGACATCAGCTCGCTGGTGGAGTTCAACGCGCAGAACGCGGGCACGCCGATGGTGCAGGCCGTGTACCAGTACTACAACCGCGCACCGTTCGTGATCATCGGGCGCAAGGACCGCGGCGTGACCGCCGACTTCAAGAGCCTGCAGGGCAAGAAGGTGGCCGCGGCCGCCGTTGAATCGACCCGCCGCGCCTGGCCCCTGGTGGCGCGCAAGCAGGGCATGCGCGGCGATGCCTTCCAGTGGCAGACCACCGACTTCAGCGCGCGCGACAACGTGATGGTGCGCGGCGACGTGGATGCCGCCACCTACTTCCACGACTCGGCCGTGTCGCTGTTCGCGCGCATGAAGCCCGAGGAGCTGTCGGTGCTCAAGTACGCCGACGCGGGCGTCAACCTTTACGGCAACGCCATCCTCGCGAGCAGCAACCTCATTGCGCAGAATCCGAAGGTGGTGGCCGCCTTCCTGCGCGCGAGCAACCGCGCCATCGTCGAGACCTTCGCCAATCCGGCGCCCAGCATCGCGGCCATGCGCCAGCGCGAGCCCATCCTCGACGAGAAGATCGAGCTGGAGCGCTGGGGCATCACCGCCCAGTACGTGGGCGCGGCGGACACGCGCGGCCACGGCCTGGGCGACATCCGCAAGCTCACGCTCGAGCAGCAGGTCGACGAAGTGGCCGATGTGTTCGGCCTCAAGGTCAAGCCTGCGTCCGACGCCATCTTCAACACTTCGATGCTCCCATTGCGCAGCGAACGCAATCTCCCCAAGGTATGAACTTCAACAGCTACAACACCACCTCCACCTACCCCGCCGAAAGCACGCTCGACGAGCGCGACGGCCGCTACCTGCGCAAGGCCATCGGCTGGTCGCACGCGGCACGCCGGCGCGGCAACCGCCCCTTCGGCTCGGTCATCGTCTCGGCCTCGGGCGAAGTGCTGGCCGAGGCCGGCAACAGCAACATCGAGACCGGCGACTGCACCGCGCACGCCGAGGTCAATGCGCTGCGCGCGCTGGCCGGGCGCAACATCTCGCGCGAGGAACTGGCCGGTGCCACGCTCTATGCCTCGGGCGAACCCTGCGTGATGTGCGCGGGCGCCATCTTCTGGTCGAACATCGGCCGCGTGGTGTTCGGCATCGACGCCGAGCGCCTGCGCGTGTTCCGCGGCGAGCGGCAGGACCAGCGCGATGCCGAGCTGTCGTGCCGCGACGTGTTCCGCGCCTCGCCGCATGCCATCGAGTGCATCGGCCCCGCGCTGGTCGACGAGGCCAGCGCGGCGCACGACGGGGCCTGGAAGGTCTGAAAGACCCGCGCCTGCCCGGAACGGCGGCTTCGCTCAGAATCGCGTCGGCCAACCACGGCCCACGAGACAAAGGAGCGAGCCCCCCATGACCCAGCCCACCCAGGCAACCCAGCCCACGCAGACCCGCGCCATCCGCGTGACCGAATTCGGCGGCCCCGAGGCCATGCGCCTGGAGACGGTCGACCTGCCCGCGCCCGCCGCGGGCGAGGCGCAACTGCGCCAGACCGCCGTCGGCTTCAACTACATCGACGTGTACCAGCGCAGCGGCAAGTACCCGCTGCCCTCGCCCACCGGCCTGGGCCACGAGGCCACGGGCGTGGTCGAGGCGCTCGGCGACGGCGTGGCCGACCTGAACATCGGCGACCGCGTGGTTTACATGAACGCCGGCGTGGGCGCCTATGCCGAGCGCCGCAACGTGCCGGCCGCCAAGCTGGTGCGCATTCCCGATGCCATCTCCGACGAGGACGCAGCCGCCGTGTTCTTCAAGGCCATGACCGCGCAGTACCTCGTGAAGAAGACGCACGCGGTGCAACCCGGCGACATCGTGGTCGTGCATGCGGCCGCGGGTGGCGTGGGGCAGATCCTCAGCGGCTGGGCCAAGGCGCTGGGCGCCACCGTCATCGGCACCGCCGGCTCCGCGGCCAAGTGCGAGGCCGCGCGCGCCGCCGGCTGCGACGTGGCCATCGACTATTCGCAGGCCGACTGGGTACAGCAGGTGATCGACGCCACCGGCGCACGCAAGGCACGCGTGGTGTACGACTCGGTGGCCCGGCACACCTTCATGGGCTCGCTGGACTGCACCGCGCCTTTCGGCATGGTGGTGCTGTACGGCGCGGCCTCGGGGCCGGCGCCGGCCATCGACCCCGAGCTGCTCAACAAGAAGGGTTGCCTGTTCCTCACGCGGCCTTCGGTGTTTCCGCACAACGCCGACCCCGCCACCTTCCGCGCGAACGCGAAGGACGTGTTCGACGCGATGGCCTCGGGCGCGGTGCGCGCGTCGATCGGCGCGCGCTTTGCGTTGGCCGACGCGGCCGATGCGCACCGGGCCGCGGAAAGCCGCTCCGTGACCGGTGCGATCCTGCTGCTGCCCTGACCAGAACCGGCGGGCGCTGCCTCTAGACTCGCTGCATGCCCTGGCACGCCCGTCTCCATCTTTCCTATCAAAACGAGTCCGCCCGCACCGTCGCACGCTTTCGCCACGACGGGCCGCTGCGCATCCTGCAAAGCCTGTACCCCGAGGGCGACACCGTCTGCCACAACGTGCTCGTGCACCCGCCGGGCGGCCTGGTGGGCGGCGACACGCTGGACATCGACATCGAGGCCGCCGACGGCAGCCACGGCCTCATCACCACGCCCGGCGCCTCGCGCTTCTACCGCTCCGAGGGCGAGCTGGCGCTGCAGCGCACGCGCATCCGGCTGGCGGCCGGCGCGCGGCTCGAATGGCTGCCGCTCGAAGCCCTGTGCTACAGCGGCTGCCAGGCGGAGAACCGGCTGTCCATCGAGGTCGCGCCCGGCGCCGAGCTGATCGGCTGGGACGTGACCGCGCTCGGCCTGCCCAACGCCAACCAGCCCTTCGAACGCGGCACCTACCTGCAGCACATCGAGGTGCCCGGCGTGTGGCTGGAGCGCGGGCGCATCGACGCGGCCGACCAGCGGCTGCTGCAAAGCCCCATCGGCCTAGGCGGCCACCGCTGCATGGCCTCGCTGTTCTTCGTGGCGGGCACGCCGCTGGCACGCGCGCGGCGCGACGCGCTGCTCGCGCAGGCGCGCGCGCTGCTCGAGGCGAGCCCCCTGTTCGACAGCGCGGGCGCCACCAGCCCGCATGCCGAAATCGTCGTGCTGCGCGTGCTGGCCCCCGTGGTCGAGCCCGCGATGCAGCTGCTGCGGCAGGTGTGGCAGGCGTGGCGCAGCGAGCTGTGGCAGCTGCCCGCGGCCACGCCGCGCATCTGGGCGACCTGAGCGGCCTTGCGCCTGTGTCGGGCGACCTGAGCGCCCTTGCACCTGCTTCCCAAGAGGTGATCGCGGCTTGACCGCGGGCCTGACCGCGGGCGCACGCGTCTGCGCCCAGCGCGCGGTGCTGGCAATGCACGTAACTACCTACCCGCATCTGCACATCCGGCTGAACTTGTTGCGCGTACTCAGACAGCGCCGGCGTTTGCGCCGCGTGAGTCGTCCGTGCCCAGTCCAACATTTCCACTATCGAGGTGACGCCGATGAGATTGCTCCCCACGCCCGTACGGGCCTGTGTTCTCGCCCTGTGCGCGGTCGCAGCCACCGCTGCCTTCGCTTCCAGCCACCGCGAGGCCCCGTCGATTGCCGGAATGCCCAAACTGGACGGCACCGACTTCTACATGTTCCGCAGCTACGAGCCCAACCGCCAGGACTTCGTGACGCTGATCGCCAACTACCAACCCGACCAGAGCGCCTACGGCGGCCCCAACTACTTCACCATGGACCCGAACGGGCTGTACGAAATCCACATCGACAACACCGGCAGCGCCATGGAGGCGCTCACGTTCCAGTTCCGCTTCACCAACACGCTGCGCGACATCCAGCTGCCGATCTCGGGCAAGCAGGTGTCGATTCCGCTCGTGCAGGCAGGCGCCATCACCGGGCCCAACCAGGCCACCAGCAACCTGCGCGAAACCTTCACGCTCACCGTGGTGCGCGGCGACCGCCGCAAGGGCCAGGCGGCCCCGGTCACCAACGCGGCCAACGGCTCCAACGTGTTCGACCGCCCGACCGACAACATCGGCGAGAAGACCTTCGGCGGCCCGGCAGGCTATGCCGCCTATGCGGCGCAGCACCTGTACAGCGTGAACATTCCGGGCTGCAGCACGCCGGGCCGCGTGTTCGCCGGCCAGCGCAAGGACCCGTTCACCGTGGCCCTGGGCCAGGTGTTCGACCTGATCAACCTCAACCCGCTGGGCACCACCAACGCCAACCCCGACGCGCTGGCGCAGAAGAACGTGTCGACGCTGGCGCTCGAAGTGCCCATTTCGTGCCTCACCGCGGGCGGCAGCGGCCCCATCATCGGCGGCTGGACCACGGCCAGCGCGCGCCAGGGCCGCCTGATCGCCAACCCGCCCAAGAGCGGCCACGGCACCACCACCATCAACGGCGGCGCCTGGGCGCAGGTCTCGCGCCTGGGCATGCCGCTGGTCAACGAGGTGGTCATCGGCCTGAAGGACAAGGACGCCTTCAACAGCTCCCGGCCGGCCGACGACGGCCAGTTCGCCACCTACGTGACCAACCCCACGCTGCCGGCGCTGATCCAGACGCTCTACCCCAGCGCACCCGCGCCGACCAACTTCCCGCGCACCGACCTGGTCGCGGCCTTCCTGACCGGCATCGACGGCGTGAACAAGCCGGCCAACGTCAAGGCGTCCGAAATGCTGCGCCTGAACACCAGCATCGCACCCACGCCCATGGCGAGCCAGAGCAACCTCGGCGTGGCCGGCAACGACAACGCGGGCTTCCCGAACGGCCGTCGCCCGGGCGACGACGTGGTGGACATCGAGTTGCGCGTCGCCATGGGTGCCCTGTGCGTGCTGACGGGTGCCAACGACGCGCTGAAGGTCGGCTGCAAGCCCAGCGACGCACCGGCCGGCGGCGCGGCGATCACCGACGGCGCGCTGCAGAGCCCCTCGCAGTTCCCCGCCGCCTTCCCGTACCTGAACACACCGCTGCCCGGCGCCGTCAACGCCCCGGCACCGTGAACCGGAGGCACGCCATGAAGAACACACGACACCTGTCTCGCGCCGCCGGTGCGGTTTTGATTGCCGCGGCCCTGGCCGGCTGCGGCGGCGGGGGGGGCGGCGGCGGCAGCGGCTTCTACCCGTTCCCGGTCGGCACCACGCCGCCGCAGGACGGCCAGCCACCCGTGCAGGTCAGTGCCTACGACGCCTTCGTCGCCTACATCGTGGCGCTGGTCGCCACGCAGTCCGAGACCGACGACACGGCCAACGTGGCGCAGTTCGATCCGCCGCCCACGTCGGAGACCAAGGACCCGGTCGCCACGCAGTAGGCATCGCGCCATGCGAGCCCGCATCCACTTCGCGCGCGCCATCTGCGCCATCGGCGCCATCGGCCGGTGGCTGGCGCTCCCGACGGCGATGCTGGTGCTCGCCGGCGCGGCGCATGCCGTGCCGCGCGTGCCGGCCAGCGACGACGCGGTGGTGGAAACACTGCCCGCCGTGGCCGGCTGGTCGAGCGAACAACGCCGCCTGCGCCGCGAGCTGGTGCAGCGGCCCGGTGACCCGGCCACCGCCATCGAGGCGGCCACCACCTACCTGAACCTGGCGCGCGACCAGGGCGATGCGCGCTACGCCGGCTACGCCATGGGCGCGCTGCAGGCCTGGGAGGCCATGCCTGTGGCCGACACGCCGCCCGCCGTGCTGGTCATGCGCGCCACCATCGCGCAGTTCCTGCACGACTTCGACGGCGCCGAGGCCACGCTCAAGGCCGCGCTGGCACGCCAGCCCAACGATGCGCAAGGCTGGATCACGCTGGCCACCATCCTGCGCGTGCGCGGGCGCTATGCCGAATCCGACGCCGCCTGCCGCGCGCTGGGCCGCGCCGGCCCCGCGCTCTACGGCGTCGCCTGCCTGGCCGAGAACGCAGGCCTGCGCGGCAAGCACGACGAGGCGCGCGACACACTGCAGGAGCTGCTGGCCAACCCGGCGCTGGCCGGCGCGGCACAGGCGGGTACGCGCCAGTGGCTGCTGACCAGCGTGGCCGAGGTCGAGGAACTCGCGGGCCGCTCGGCCCAGGCCGATGCCGCCTACCGCAAGGCGGTGGCGGCGCAGCGCTCGGGCTACCTGCTGCTGGCCTACAGCGACTACCTGCAGCGCGTGGGCCGGCATGCCGAGATTCCGGGCCTGCTCGCCAAGGAGGCACGCAGCGATGCCGTGCTGCTGCGGCTGGCCATCGCCGCTGTGGCCGCGCGCGACAAGGGGCCCCGGGCCGAGGCCGACGAGCTGCGCCAGCGCTTCGAGGCCTCCGCGCTGCGCCCCGGCACGACCGCGCTGCATGCGCGCGAAGAAGCCATGTTCGCGCTCGACGTGCAGAACGACCCGAGGCGCGCGCTCGAACTCGCGCGCCTGAACGTCAGGCTGCAGCGCGAACCCATCGACATGCTGGTGTTCGCCCGCGCCGCGGCGGCCGCGAAAGACGACGCCGCGCGCGGCGAAGTGAAGGCCCTGATGCAACAGATCGGACTGAAGGATGCGCGTGTCGATGCGATGCTTTGAACGCGCCGTGAGGGCCGTGCGGGAAGTGCGGGCTGCGTGGGCCTTGCCGATGCTGTTGGCGCTGTTGTTCGCAGCCGCGCCGGCCCATGCCCACAAGGCCAGCGACGCCTACCTGCTGCTGCACCGCAGCGGCGACACGATCGACCTGCGCTGGGACATCGCGCTGCGCGACCTGGACGCGCTGCTCGACCTCGACGCCAATGCCGACCGCAAGCTCAGCTGGGGCGAGGTGCGCACGCGCCTGGCCGACATCCACGCCTATGCGCTGGCACGCCTGCGGCTGCAACAGGGCCGGTGCACGCTGGCCGAAGCACGGCCCGCCGCCATCGAAGACCGCATCGACGGCGCCTACCTCGTGCTGCAGCTGCGCGGCCCATGCGCCGCCATCGCCACGGGCAGCGCGCTCGACATCGACTACCGGTTGTTCCGCGAGGTCGACCCCACGCACCGCGGGCTGCTGCGCGTGGAAGTCGAGGGCGCGGCCCAGCCGACGGTGCGCTCGCTCGATCCCTCGGCCGGCACGGTCGCGGTGCCCTGGCCGGGCACGCCAGCGGCAGCTTCCGCCGGTGCATCGGCCCCGTCGTCCGACACCAGCTTCTTTCGCGACGGCATCCACCACATCCTGATCGGCTACGACCACATCCTGTTCCTGGTCTGCCTGCTGCTGCCCGCCGTGCTGCGCCGCCGGCCCGAGGGGTGGGAACCGGTCGTCGGCTGGCGCCAGGCCGTGTGGCCGATGCTGGGCATCGTCACCATGTTCACCATCGCGCACTCGATCACGCTGGCGCTCGCCGGCCTGAAGGTGGTGACCATCTCGCCGCGCATCATCGAACCCGGCATCGCCATCACCATCATGCTGGCGGCCATCGACAACATCTACCCCGTGCTGCGCGGGCGGCGCAAGCTCTTCAGCTTCCTGTTCGGGTTGATTCACGGCTTCGGCTTCGCGGGTGCGCTGGCGGAGCTCGACCTGCCGCTGCGCGACTTCGTCGTCGCCCTGCTCCAGTTCAACCTGGGCGTGGAAGCGGGGCAGCTCATGGTGGTGGCCGTGGTGCTGGTCGCGCTGCTGGCGTTGCGCCACTGGCGGCGCTATCCGCCGCTGGTGCTGCGCGGCGGTTCGGCGCTGGCGGTGCTGGTGGCGGCCATCTGGCTGGGCGAGCGGGTGTTCGACGTGAAGGTGCTGCCGTTTTCCTGAAGCGGCTGCTTCGAATCTTCCGGCACCGCATGTCAAAAGACGTTGCACCGCCCGGGCCCCCGCGTTAAAGCGGCACCTTCATGTAGGTCTTGGCCTACTGAAAATGGCGACGTCCTGCGTTTGCAAACTGCGTTAACTACAGTTTGCAACGGCTACGATCCTCCCAGTGGAACGCTACGCATTGCAGCGAGCCGACATCGCGCGTGCTCGCACTTCAGTCGTTTCACGCGGACGCACCACAAAAATCCAAGAGGAACTTCATGAAGAGCGAATACCAAGCGTTGCTGGACACCCTGCGCGACGAGGAAAACAACGTCGTCGACATCTGGCTGGAGGAGGCCCAGATCAGCGAACCCGGCGCGCGGCGCGCGGCACAGGCCGAGGCTTTCGACATCCTGCGCCAGCTGCGCGACGGGCTGCAGGCCGACGGCGATCCGGGACGCCTGGAGGCGCACGCATGGACCGGGCTGCGCGAGACGCTCGGTGCGCTGTCGAAGACACGCGCGGCCAAGGGCCAGTCGGTGGCCGAAACGAGTCTGTTCGTGCTCGCACTCAAGAAGCCGCTGTTCGCCGCGATCCAGCGCCGCCTCGGCACCGACTCGGCTGCCATGGCAAGTTCGCTCTGGGCGCTGTCGACCACCATCGACCGGCTGGCGCAGCACACCGCGGGCACGTACCAGCAGGCGCGAGAAGAGATCATCCGCCGCCAGCAGGAAGAGCTGCTGGAACTGTCCACCCCCGTCGTCAAGCTGTGGGACGGCGTGCTCGCGGTGCCGATGATCGGCGTGCTCGACAGCAGCCGCACGCAGATGGTGATGGAAGCCCTGCTGGAGAAGATCGTGGAGACCGGCTCCGAGCTGGCCATCATCGACATCACCGGCGTGCCCACGGTCGACACGCTGGTCGCGCAGCATCTGCTGAAGACGGTCACGGCCATCCGCCTCATGGGCGCGGACTGCATCATCAGCGGCATTCGCCCGCAGATTGCGCAGACCATCGTGCACCTGGGCATCGACCTGCAGGGCGTGCGCACCAAGGCCACGCTGGCCGACGCGCTGGCGCTCGCGCTGCAGCAGACCGGCTGGCGCGTCACGCGCGGCCCCATCGACAAGTAAGCGGCACCCACCATGGACCGCATTCCAATTCTCCGCATGGGCGACACGCTGCTGGTGACCATCCAGGTCGACATGCAGGACCAGACCGCCCTCACGCTGCAGGACGACCTGGCCAACCGGATCGCCACGACCGGCGCTTCGGGCGTGATGATCGACATCTCGGCGCTCGAGATCGTCGACTCCTTCGTCGGGCGCATGCTCACCAGCATCTCGGGCATCGCCCGCATCCTCTCGGCCACCACCGTGGTGGTGGGCATGCAGCCTGCGGTGGCGATCACGCTGGTCGAGCTCGGGCTGTCGCTCGACGGCGTGAAGACGGCGCTCAATGTCGAGCGCGGCATGGAGCTTCTTCGGCGTTCCCGGCTGGAGAACGTTCTTGGCCATTGACCTCACCGGCACCTTGCCGCTGCTGACCGAGCAGAACATCGTCGCGAGCCGCCAGATGGTGCGCTCCCTGTGCCAGGAGCTGAAGCTCTCGCTGGTCGACCAGACCAAGATGATCACCGCCGCCAGCGAGCTCTCGCGCAACACGCTGATCCACGGCGGCGGCGGGCGCATGCGCTGGGAATTCGTCGAGCGCAACGGGCGGCGCGGCCTGCTGCTGCACTTCGAGGACGAGGGGCCCGGCATTGCCGACATGGCGCTCGCTCTCACCGACGGATGGACCAGCGGCAGCGGCATGGGCCTGGGCCTGCCCGGCAGCAAGCGGCTGGTGAACGACTTCGACATCGTGTCGGCGCCCGGCCAGGGCACCCGAGTGAGTATCACCAAGTGGAAGTAGGCGCCACCATCCAGGGCTGGACGCACAAGGCTTTTCCCATGGACGACGCCAGCCGCGTCGGCGAGGCACGGCGGCACGCGGCGCAGGCCGCGTCGGACATGGGCTGGGGCGAGGTCGACGCAGGCCGCCTGGCGCTGGTGGTGACGGAACTCGGCACCAACCTCGTTCGCCACGCGAAGAATGGCCAGCTGCTGATCGCGGCGCGCCCACGGACCGGCACGGCCGGCGAGGCTGGCGAAATCGAGATGATCAGCATCGACGAGGGCCCCGGCATCTCCGACATCGCACTGGCGATGCGCGACGGCCACTCCTCAAGCACGACACCCGGCACGGGCTTGGGCGCGGTGCGCCGGCTGGCGAGCGATTTCGACATTCATTCGTCGGTGCCGCACGGTACGGTGAGCGTCGCCCGCGTGCGCCCGTCCGCGGCGCTCGCCACACCCACCGAGGCTGCGCCGGCATTGCAGATCGGGGCGATTCGGCTGCCCGCGCCCCATGAGTCGGTCTGCGGGGACGCGTGGGCCACCGCAACGCACGGCCCGCAGGGCACGCAGACCACCTTCCTGGTGGCCGACGGCCTGGGCCACGGGCCGGAGGCGGCCAAGGCATCGCAGGCTGCGATCGACGCCTTCGCCACGGCGCCCGACGCCGACTTGCGCGACACCGTGCAGCGCGTGCACCGCGAACTCCAGACCACGCGCGGCGCCGCCATGTGCGCGCTGCGCATCGACACCGAGAGCGCCACCGTCACCTACACCGGCGCCGGCAACATCGTGGGCCGCGTGGTCTCGGGCGTGTTCGACAAATCCGTCGTCACCCAGCACGGCACCGCGGGCATGCAGATCCGCAAGCCCGAGATCACCTCGCTCGAACTGCCCCCCCATGCACTGGTGGTGCTGCACAGCGACGGCATCGAGACCCGCTGGAGCCTCGAGCGCATCCGTCCCCTGCTGCAAAGGGACCCCACGCTGGTAGCGGCGGTTCTTTTGCGCGACCATACGCGGCACCGCGACGACGCCACCATCGTGGTGATCCGCCAAAAGGAAAACGCATGAACAGCAACGGCCCGGCCGCCTGTGACGACCGCGAAGACGCGCTGGCCGCAAGCCGGCGCGAAGTCGACGAACTGCGCGCGGAGCTCGAGGAGACCAACCGCGGCGTGGTGGCGTTGTACGCGGAGCTCGACGCCCAGGCTCAGGAGCTCCAGAAGGCCACCGAACTCAAGAGCCGGTTCCTGGCCTACATGAGCCACGAGTTCCGCACACCGATCAACGCGATCCGCAGCATCGCGCGCCTGCTGAGCGACCGCGTGGACGGACCGCTCACGCCCGAACAGGAAAAGCAGGTCGGCTTTGTCGACACCACCGCGACCGAGCTGGCCGACATGGTCGACGACCTGCTCGACCTGGCCAAGATCGAGGCGGGCCGCGTCGACATCTCGCCGGCGTGGTTCGAAATGGTCGACCTGTTCTCCGCGCTGCGCGGCATGTTCCGCCCGGTGCTGCACAACCCGGCCACCGCGCTGATCTTCGAGGAGCCCGAGGGGCTGCCCAAGCTCTACACCGACGACCGCAAGCTCTCGCAGATCCTGCGCAACTTCATCTCGAACGCGCTCAAGTTCACGCCGCACGGCGAGGTGCGCGTCACCGCGATGCGCGTGGGCGACGACGCCATACGCTTCTCGGTCTCGGACACGGGCATCGGCATCGCGCCCGAACACCATGCCGCGGTCTTCGACGATTTCTCGCAAGTGGATTCGCCGGTGCAAAAGCGCCTGCGCGGCACCGGCCTGGGCCTTTCGCTGAGCCGGCAGCTCGCGGTGCTGCTGGGCGGGCACGTCGAGCTGGCCAGCGAGCTCGGCAAAGGCTCGGTGTTTTCCGTCACGCTCCCGGTGCAGCTCCAACGCCAGGGTCCGGCGCAGCCGGAATGACCATGCCACTCGAACCGCTGATCAACACCACGATCGACCGGTCGCGCCACACGATCCTGGTGGTGGACGACAACCCCACCACGCGCTACACGACCTCGCGCGTGATCCGCGCCGCGGGTTTCGAGACGCGCGAGGCGGGCACCGGCGGCGAGGCGCTGGCCTTGGCCTCGCACCAGATTTCTGCCGTGGTGCTCGATGTGCACCTGCCCGACTTCAGCGGCTTCGAGGTGTGCCGCGAACTGCGCATCAAGCCGGCGACCTCCACCTTGCCCGTGGTGCACCTGTCGGCCACCTTCGTGCGCAACGAGGACAAGGTGGCAGGCCTGAACGCCGGCGCCGACGCCTACCTGGTGCACCCGGTGGAGCCCCCGGTGCTGGTGGCCACGCTGCAGGCGCTGATTCGCGCACGCATGGCCGAGGAAAAGCAGCGCAACAGCGAAGCGCGTTTTCGCGCCATCTACGACCACGCGCCCACGGGCATGGCGCTGATCGACGCCGAGGGCCGGTTCGCCGACGTCAACCCGGCCATGGTCGCCATGCTCGGGCAGTCGCGCGACGCATTGATCGGCCAGCCGGTCAGCGCCTTCGCGCCGGACGAATGGATGGCCTTCGTGCAAGCCCACACGGCGGGCACCCTCGTGGGCACGCCCTCGCCCGCGACACCCTGGAAGGGCGAGTTCCCGCTGCTGCGGCAGGACGGCTCGTGGATCCGCCTCGAATGGACCATGTCCGCGCAGATCGACCCGGGCCTGCGCGTGGGCATTGCGCTGGACGTGTCGGAGCGTTTCGAGCTCGAAGGGCGCCGGCGCGAGGTGCTCGAGCGCGAGCAGGCCGCGCGCGCGTCCGCCGAACGCCAGAGCCGTACCAAGGACGACTTCGTGGCCGTGCTCTCGCACGAGTTGCGCAATCCGCTCAACGCCATCGGCGGTTGGGTGCACGTGCTCAAGGTGGGCAACCGCACGCCCGAGCAGATGGAAAAAGGGCTGAACGCCATCGACCGCAGCGTGAAGGCGCAGACGCGGCTGATCGCCGACATCCTGGACGTGTCGCGCATCAGTTCCGGCAAGCTGCGCCTGCACCGCGAATGGATCGAGCCGCGCGGGCTGGTCAGCTCCGCCATCGAGGCGCTGGCCGCGCCGGCGGCGGCCAAGCGCCTGGCCATCGTGTTCGATCAGGCGCCGGCGGACGCGCCGGCCTGGCTGGACGCCACGCGGTTCCAGCAGATCGTGTGGAACCTGCTGTCCAACGCCATCAAGTTTTCCGCCGAGGGCGGGCGCATCGTCGTCGAGCTGCACCGGGAAGGCGACGTGCTCGACCTGTCGGTGCAGGACTTCGGCCGCGGCATCAGCCCCGAGTTTCTCCTGCACCTGTTCGACCGCTTCTCGCAAAGCGATTCGCCCGACAACCGCTTCCACGGCGGCCTGGGGCTGGGGCTGTCGATCGTCAAGAACCTGGCGGAGCTGCACGACGGCGGCGTCTTCGCGTACAGCGAAGGCGAGGGCCGGGGCGCCACGCTGCGCGTGGTGCTGGGCGTGGTGCCCTCGGGGGACGCGCCGATCGTGATGCTCGATACGCCTCATGCGCTCCATGCGCCCGACATCCAGGGCGCGCGCGATGGAGCAGCCAGCGGCCGCATCCTCGCCGGCCTCGATGTGCTGGTGGTGGAAGACAACGCCGATGCGAGCGAGATCATGACGGTGGTGCTGGCCGACGCCGGCGCCACGGTGCGACTGGGCGCCGACTTCGACAGCGCGCTTCAGCTGTTCGAGCAGAAATGGCCCGATGTGCTGATCAGCGACATCGGCCTGCCGGGGCGCGACGGCTACGACCTCATTCGCGAGGTGCGCCTGCGCGAGCGCACCCTCGGCAAGCCGCGGCTGTTCTCGGTGGCGCACACCGCCTTTACCCGGCCGCAGGACCACGCCAAGGCGACCGAGGCGGGGTTCGATGCGCATCTGGGCAAGCCGCTGCAGCCGCATGCGCTGCTGGCGCTGATCGGCGGACGGCCCCCAGCGGCCTAGACCGACCATCGTCCCTGGACGAAGCCGCGTCTTCGTCGCGCAACGCCTGGTTACCCGGTTTCAATGTTCGCGCGGCACGGTCCTACGTGGGCCGTGCGGGCTGCTCCTTACTGTTCGCGTCCCTTCCCCGCGATACACCCCACCCCGGAGCACCCCATGGCCACACGAGCGCCCAAGACCAGCAAGCCCACCGGCACCCCCGCCACCGCCATCGCCATCGCCACCCAGGCCGCCGCGCGCAACACCGACAGCGCGCCCGCCCATCCCGGCCCCGCCGTCGCCGGCGACCTGCCCACGCAGCGTGCCGCCGACACGCAGGCCTTGGTGGCCGCCATGCCGGCCAACGACAACAAGCCGCTGGAGCACGGCATGGACAACGCCATGGCGCCGCCCCGGGGTCTCACCGCCAAGCCGGCGTCGCGCCTGCCCGGCGGCAGCTCGCTCAGCGAAAGCAACAGCTCGGCCAAGCTCGGCGGCGTGGCGGACGAAGGCGTGAACGCGACCATCGGCTCGCTGGACCGGGTGCGCGTCGACTCGTCCGGCCAGGTGCTCACCACCAACCAGGGCGTGCCGGTTGCCGACAACCAGAATTCGCTGAAGGCCGGCCTGCGCGGCCCGGTGCTGCTCGAAGACTTCATCCTGCGCGAGAAGATCACGCACTTCGACCACGAGCGCATTCCCGAGCGCATCGTGCATGCGCGCGGCTCGGGCGCGCACGGCTACTTCGAGTGCTACGAGCCGCTCACCAAGCACACCATGGCAGCCCCCTTCCAGGAGGCCGGCAAGATCACGCCGGTGTTCGTGCGCTTCTCCACTGTGGCCGGCGAACGCGGCTCCAAGGACACCGCGCGCGACGTGCGCGGCTTCGCCGTCAAGTTCTACACCGACGCAGGCAACTGGGACCTGGTGGGCAACAACATGCCGGTGTTCTTCATCCAGGATGCGATCAAGTTCCCCGACCTCATTCACGCGGTGAAGCCCGAGCCGCACCACGGCATGCCGCAGGCCGCCTCGGCGCACGACACCTTCTGGGACTTCGCGGGCCTGATGCCCGAGTCGACACACATGCTGATGTGGCAGATGAGCGACCGCGCCATCCCGCGCAGCTACCGCATGATGCAGGGCTTCGGCGTGCACACCTTCCGGCTGGTGAACGAGGCGGGCGAGTCGGTGTTCGTGAAGTTCCACTGGCAGCCGAAGCTCGGCACGCATTCGCTGGTGTGGGACGAGGCGGTGAAGATCTCGGGCGCCGACCCCGACTTCCATCGCCGCGACCTGTGGGAAGCCATTGACGCGGGCGAGTACCCCGAGTGGGAACTGGGCCTGCAGATCTTCACCGAGGCGCAGGCCGCGGCCTTCAGCTTCGACGTGCTCGACGCGACCAAGCTGGTGCCCGAGGAGCTGGTGCCGGTGCAGGTCGTGGGGCGCATGGTGCTCAACCGCAACCCCGACAACTTCTTCGCCGAGACCGAGCAGGTCGCCTTCTGCACCGCGCACGTGGTGCCGGGCATCGACTTCACGAACGACCCGCTGCTGGCCGGGCGCATTCACTCGTACGTCGACACGCAGATCTCGCGCCTGGGCGGCCCCAACTTCCATGAGCTGCCGATCAACGCGCCCATTGCGCCGATGCACAACAACCAGCGCGACGGCTTGCACCGCCAGGCCATTCACCGGGGCCGCGTGGCCTACGAGCCCAACTCGCTGGCTGGCGGCTGCCCGTTCCAGGCGGGCGCGGCGCAGGGCTTCCAGAGCGTGGCGCGCCGCATCGACGTGCAGGAGTCCAGCGACAAGGTGCGCGGCAAGCCCGAGAAGTTCGCCGACCACTACACGCAGGCGGCCCTGTTCTTCGAGAGCCAGACGCCCACGGAGCAGGCACACATCGCGGCCGCGTTCCGCTTCGAGCTGTCGAAGGTGACGGTGCCGGCGGTGCGCGAGCGCATCGTGGCAAGCCTGGTCAACGCCTCGCCGGAACTGGCGGCCAAGGTGGCCGCCGGCCTGGGCATGAAGACCGTGCCCGGCGCCCTGCCCCGCGCGCTGAAGACGCCGGTCACGCCCGAGGTCTCGGCGTCGCCCGCGCTGTCGCTGATGGCACGGCCTGGCGATGGCGGCATTCGCTCGCGCAAGATCGCGCTGCTGGTGGCCGACGGCGTGGACGGCGTGTCCATCGCGGCGCTGCAGGCCGCCCTGTTCGGTGCGGGCGCGGTGCCACGCCTGATCGCCGCAAGGCTGGGGCCGGTGACCACCGCCGGCGGCGAGACGCTGGAACCCGATGCGACCATGGAGAACAGCCCGGGTTTCCTGTTCGATGCCCTCGTGCTGCCCGACGGCGCGCCCGCGGCCGAAGCGCTCGCGGCGGACGGCCACACGATGGACTTCATCAAGGACCAGTACCGCCATTGCAAGACCATCCTGGCGCTGGGCGCGTCGCAGGCGTTGCTGGGCGACGCGGGCATTCCGCTCACCCTGCCCGACGGATCGGCGGACCCGGGCCTGCTGCTGTCGGACGCCTCGCAGGCCAAGACAGTGGCCGCCGAATTCATTGCGGCCGTGGGCCAGCACCGCCACCCCTCGCGCGACTGCGACCCGCCCCGGGTCTGAGCACGCCACGGGGGATTTGTAGCCGCTGTCTGACGGACAGCGTCTGCACAAAGGCGCACGCTCGGTTTTTTTGCTCCACTGGACGAGAAGGACCGACCATGTCCGCACACGACATCAAGGACCCCGGCCTGCGCCAGCCGCTGCCGCCGCCTGCGAAACTCCACCGGCGCCTGGCCCGCTTCAACGCCACGCGCCTGAACCCGGGACAGCCTTCGTTGCAGTGGCAGGACGACCTTGCACGCGAGCACGAGCACCGCCTGCTGGAAGGCCGGTTCCTCGAAGACCTGCGCGCCACGGTGCGCACAGCGGCTTGCGGGTCGGCCGGCAATGCGGGCCACTTCGTCCACTGGTTCGAATCGCTCGCGCACACCGGCCCCGGCCAGTCGCATGCGCTGTTCGACTGGCTGGCCCAGGAGGCCACCCTGCCGCAGATGCGCTGGTTCCTCACGCAGGAGGCCGCGGGTGAAGCGGGCTTTGAAGACCTGCTGGCCTATACCCAGGTCAAGCTGCCGCCGCAACCCAAGCTGGAGTGCGCGCGCAACTTCTGGGACGAGATGGGCCACGGCAAGCAAAGCGCCATGCACGGCGAGATGCTCGCGCACATGGTGCGCGAACTCGACCTGCACCCGGCCATCGACACCACCGTGTGGGAATCGCTTGCGCTGGCCAACACCATGGTGGGCCTGGCGACCACGCGCCGCTACGCTTACCACGCCATCGGCGCGCTTGGCGTCATCGAGCTCACGGCCCCCGGGCGCGTGAAGCAGGTGGCCGCCGGCATGCGCCGCCTGGGCTTGAGCGGACGGGCACGCGCCTACTTCGACCTGCACGGCGCGCTGGATGTGTCGCACGCGCGCGCCTGGCTGCGCGAGGTGATCCACCCGCTGGTCCACGAGGACCCGGCCTGCGGACAGTTCATCGCCGAAGGCGCGCTGATGCGTCTTGTGTGCGGCGCGCGCTGTTTCGACCGCTACACCCTGGAACTCCGCGAACTGCACGCAGAAGAGGTCGCCGCATGCTGAACGCAGCCCCCGTGCTGCGCCAGGTGGCGGCCACCGGCTACCGCTTCACCACCGTCACGCCGCTCACCCACCAGCGCGTGCTCGCGCGGCGCGGACGCGAGCCGGGCATCACGCTGCGGGACGTGTTCGGCTGGAACCTGCCGTTCGAAGCGAATGTGCTGCCGCCGGCCCTGCTGGCCGACATGGAGCACGCCGGCCTGGTGCGGCGCACGGGCACGCTGCTGCGCAGCACGGTGCGCATCGCCAGCCTGGGCGACGACCTGTTCTTTCATTCGGCCTACCCGACGGTGGAGGAGAACGCGGTGTTCTTCGGGCCCGACACCAGCCGCTTTGCGCGCTTCGTTCTTCAGGCGCTCGCCGAGCGCAAGGCGCAGCAGCACGCACGCGTGCTGGACGTGGGCTGCGGCAGCGGCGCGGGCGGCGTGGCGGTGGCGCGGGCGCTGGCCGCCACGGGCACGCCGGCGCACGTGGTCATGAACGACATCAACCCGCTGGCGCTGCAGTACGCGGCGGTCAATGCCGAGGCGGCCGGTGTGCCGGTGACGCTGGCGCAGGGCGACGCACTCTCGGCCGTGGACGGCGACTTCGAACTCATCGTGTCGAACCCGCCCTACCTCGACGACGCCGCGCAGCGCGCCTACCGCCACGGCGGCACGCGGCTCGGGCGGGCGCTCAGCGCGCGCATCGCGACCGAGTCGCTCAAGCGGCTGGCACCGGGCGGGCAGCTGCTGCTGTACACGGGCGTGGCGATGGTTGACGGCGAAGACCCGTTCCTGGCCGAGATGCGGCCCCTGCTGGAAGGCTCGGGCTGCGAGTGGTCGTATGCGGAAATCGACCCCGACGTGTTCGGCGAAGAGCTGGAACGCTCGGTGTACGCGCACATCGACCGCATCGCGGCCGTCGGGCTGGTCGTGACGCGGCCGCAGGAGAGCGCTTGATGGCGGCCAGACTCGACCTCGACCTGGGTGTGGACACGCCGGACAGCGCGAGCCTGGCCGCGGTGCGCGACTGCAGCGTGCTGGAGCGCATGCCCAAGTGGCTCATCTGCGTGCCGCTGGTCGTGCAATGGCTGTGGCTGTCGCTGCGCTACGGCGGGCCGACGGTGCCGTCGGCGGCCAACCCGCACCTGACCTCGGGCGGGCTGGTGGGCGAAGGCAAGCTGGAGTACTTCCGCGGCATGGGAGCGCTGGCGCGCTCGGTCACGGCCGCGCACTGCGCGGTGTTCAACGACGGAACGGCCACGCACGCCTCGCTGCAAGAGACGATGCAGCGCAGCGGCCTCGCCTTCCCCGTGGTCGCCAAACCCGACCTCGGCCTGTGCGGCTACGGCGTGCGCCTGGTGCAGGACATGGCGGCGCTGCAGGCCTACCTGGCCGCATTCCCGGCCGGTGAGACGGTGGTGCTGCAGCGTTACCTGCCGCAGGAAGGCGAGGCCGGCATCTTCTACGCACGCGACCCGGTCACGGGCCAGGGCCGCATCATCGGCCTGGCGCTGCGCTACTTTCCACGCGTGACGGGCGACGGCCGCAGCACCGTGGCCCAGTTGGTCGCGGCCGACGCGCGGGCGCGCCGCATCGCGCGCTCGCCGCGCCACGAGTGCAGCGTGCCGCGCGACAGCGTGCCCGCCGCCGGGCAGCAGGTGCGGCTGGCCACCATCGGCTCGACCCGCGTCGGCGGGCTGTACCGAGACGGCGCGGCGCTCATCACGCCCGAGCTGGTGCGCGCCATCGATGCGGTCGCGCGCGACATGCCCGACTTTCATTTCGGGCGCTTCGACGTGCGCTACGACAGCCTGCGCGAACTGGGCGCCGGGCGCGGCTTCACCATCATGGAGATCAACGGCGCGGGCTCCGAGGCCATCGAGGCCTGGGACCCCGACACCGGCGTGCTGCAGGGCTTTCGCATGGTCTTCGCCAAGCAGCGGCTGCTGTTCGCCATCGGCGCAGCGCAGCGCAAGGCCGGCGTGCGGCCCATCGGCCTGATGGCGCTCGCGCGGCTCAACCGGCGGCAGAACCGCCTGGTCGACCGCTACCCGCCCTCCAACTGAGTTGCCGCATGCACAACGGCACCTCTGCCACGCCCGTGCTGGAAACCCGCTGGGCCGCTTGCGAGGAAGACGTGCGCGACGCGCAACGCCTGCGCTACCGCGTGTTCGCACAGGAGATGGGCGCCCGCCTGACCCCGCCCGAGGGCACGCCGAGCGGGCTCGATGCAGACCGCTTCGACGCCTTCTGCGACCACCTGCTGGTGCGCGCGGTGGACCCGGTGCATGGCCCCGGCCCGCTCATCGGCACCTACCGCGTGCTGACGCCCGAGGCGGCGCGGCGCGCGGGCGGCTTCTACACCGACACCGAGTTCGACCTGTCCCCGCTCGCGCCGCTGCGCGGCCGCGCGCTGGAACTGGGCCGCTCGTGCGTGGACGCGCAGTGGCGCACGGGCAGCGTGATCATGGCGCTGTGGACCGCGCTGGGGCAGTACATGGTCGAGCACCGGCTCGACACCATGATCGGCTGCGCCAGCATCGGCCTGGACGAACAGGGCCTGAGCGCCGCGCGGCTGTGGCACCGGCTGAGCCGCACCCACCTGGTGGAGCAGTGCTGGCGCGTGGCGCCCCGGGTTGCGCTGCCGCTGGAAGCGCGGTTGGACGGCCATACCGACAGCGACATCGCCCCGCCGCCGCTCATCAAGGGCTACCTGCGTTGCGGCGCACGCCTTCTCGGCCCACCCGCACTCGACGTGGCCTTCAACACAGCCGACCTGCCGCTGATGTTGCGGTTGGACGAAGTTTCCCCGCGCTACCGCCAGCACTTCTTTGGCGTGGCTGTCGATTGCTGCCGAAAACTGCCCCTCTGAGGGAGTGAACCCTGCGGCCGGACCACCGGGCTCAGGCGAACCAAGCCGCCTTCCGAGCAAGTCGGGATTCGAACGCGTTGGGTGGAAGATAGCCAAGTGCCGAGTGAAGCCGCTTTGCGTTGTAGACCTCTTCAATGAAACGTGTAAGCCGGCTGGCGACATCACCGAAGGGTGCGTTGCCGCCGATGCAGACGTGCGATCCCCTGTCCGTGTGAAAGAGGGGGCCAGCCGGAGGCTGTCGGTCCTGCACTGCAGATCGCAACGCGGCCAGGGCCAGCGTTGTGTCGATGCTGCGCGAGATCGCGTAGCCCACCACCTTGCGGCTACAAGCATTCGTGAGTCACGCGCCGACGCAGCGCCGATCGGGCGAGCCTTCGCGCCGGCCGACGACAGTTCAATGACGCGTTAACGAAAGAACCGTGTCGTTCCGCAGCGGGCCGCGGGATCCGATTGCGAGGGAGGGCCTGCGGGGCGACGACAATCTTTAGCTCCTACTCACCAATCGCTGCACATCCGGATGATGTCCCGCCTCCCCCACCGCGCGGTTTTCGCGCTTGCGTGGCGCCTGTTCCAGGCCTTCGCGCTGACGCTGTGCTTGTCGGCCTTGGCCGCCGCCCAGCCGGCCGGCGCATCTGGTGAGCCGCCCGAACCATTGCAACCGCTGCGCGTCTCGCGCCAGCCCCAGGGCCTGCCGGCCGTGCGGCACCTGCAGTTCTTCGAGGACACCACCCGCGCCCTGAGCATCGAGCAGGTGCGCACCCCCCCGCAGGAGGCGCGCTTCACGCTGCCCGACGACCCGCTGCGGGGCAAGGAGTCGGACCGGGTGCTGTGGTTCAAGCTGCAGATGCAGTTGGCCGACCCGGGCAGTGCGGCCGACGCGCAGCGCGAATGGCTGATGCTGGTGCCCACCGTGTCCACCCACGACCTGCGCTTCTACGGGCCCTTCGACGAGAACGGCCGAGCGCTGGCCGAACCCGTGGTCACGGGCATGCGCTACCCGTGGGCGACCCGGCCCGCTGCCTCCGAACAGATGGCCTGGCGCTTTCGCCTGCCGGGGCCGGGCACGTACACGGCGTACTTCCGCGTGGAGTCGACCTTCGCGCGCATCTACGACGTCAGCATCTGGGATCCGGCCGACTACCTGCAGTCCACGCAAGACAAGCGCATGTTCGACGGCGTGAGCTACGGCCTGCTCATCGGCCTGATGGTGTACGGCCTGGTGCTGTTCCTCGTGTTCGGCGAAGGGCTGTACGCCTACTACATGCTGTCTTGCGCCTGCGGCCTGCTGGCGCTGGGCAGCATCAACGGCCACGCCCTGCGCTACCCCTTCGCGCATTGGCCCGAGGCCGCCGGCATCGCCTACACCGCGGGGCCGGCGCTGTGGGCCATCTGCAAGCTTCAGTTCGGCCGGCGCCTGCTGCGGCTGCGCCACTTCGCGCCGACGCTGGACCGGCTGGTGCAGGCATTCACGCTGACACTGGCGCTCGCCATTCCGTACGCGCACTGGGGCTCCCATCCGCTGCTGACTTTCAGGCTGGTGCAACTGTCGGTGGTGGCCTCCACGGTGGTGATGGTGGTGGGGGCGCTGGCCGCAATGCGGCGGCGCTACTGGCCGGCGGTGCTCTACTTCTTCGGCGTGGCGCTGCTGCTGGCCGGCGTGGGCACCATCGTGCTGCCGAGCTGGGGCTGGACCACGTGGGCGCCCAATCAGATGAACGTGTCGCAGGGCGCGCTGGTGGCCGAGCTGGTGGTGTTCGCCGTGGCCATGGCCTCGCGCCTGCGGCTGGTGCTGCGCTCCGAACAGGCCCTGACCGCGCGCACCCAGCAGTTGGTGGAAGCGCTGGGCACCGACGCACTCACCGGCGCCACCAGCCGCACCGGCCTGGAAAGCCGCGGCGAAGAATGGCTGCGCGAGGGCCGGCCGTTCGCGCTGATGTTGCTCGACCTGGACGGCTTCAAGGGTGTGAACGACGCGCACGGCCACGCTGCGGGCGACGCCGTGCTGCTGGCCACGGCGCAACGCCTGCGCCAGCAACTGCGTGCGGACGACGTGGTGGCGCGGTTGGGCGGCGACGAGTTCGCTGTGCTGGTGTCGGGCAGGCCGTCGCGCGAAACGCTGGGAGCGATGGCGCAGCGCATGGTCGATGCCTGCGCGATGCCGGTCGATTTCGAAGGCCGCCCAGTCACGGTCGGCATGAGCCTGGGCATTGCGTTTCACCTTGAAGATCAAGCGACGCAGGACGACGCAGTGGGCCCAACGCTGGCCGCCCTGTTGCGCGCAGCCGACCGCGCGATGTACCACACCAAGCAACAGCGCACCGGCCCGGCCTTCACCTTCGCGGCCGACCTGGCCGGCGCGCAGGCGCAGCGGCCGGTGCCAGAATCACTTCATGAGCGACACGCCACGCAGTGAGCCAGCCCGCCAGCCGCGCCTACCGCAGGAAGAAGCCATGCCTGACGCCCAGTCAGTCATTGCGCCGCCGACACCATCCTTGAGCAGCACGCCGACGCCACCAAGTCCTGAGCGATAGCGGTGATGCTTCGAATGCTGCGGCCTAGGCTGGCCGAGCGTTTTCGCAGGTCTCGATCCGCCCGTGCACCTCGATGTTGGCGTCGAGCGATCGAGCTCGGGCAAGCATTTCCTGGATCCTTGAGCGTGAAGACGGCGTGTCTGGCATCCGTCCCATTGCCATCGTGTACTTTCTGCCGCTGGGCAGAAGGTAGTCAAGGAATAGGCGAATATCGGATGGTGTTTGCTGAGTCACATCTATCCGTAGAGGGAGCGCTGATTACCTGCTTGCATGCCGCGTGCCAGGCTCATCTGCCGGGGTGCACAGCGCTGTTCTTCGACGCACAAATCGGCAAGGCGAGACCTTGAGACACATGGACTTGGCGATCATCCGCTGCTCGCCAGCCGTTGGTCCAAGCCTGTGCCTTCAGACTCCAAGTCGTCATGGACTCACCCGTAGCGCTGGGCATGCTGTCCCGTTCGTAGAACGGATTTTTGAGCAGTGAGGTGCCCGAGCGCCGGGCGATGGCCCCAGACTTTGTGATTTCCTCAAGAGACATCTTGGGATGCGTTGAGCGCCGGTAACTGGGAAGGAGACATTTTTGAAGCGCCGCTCGATTTTCTCAATCCCCAGTTCCAGTGATTACTGGTGCTTGCGACTGGCTCTGTAGCGCGGCAGCGCTGTTAAGGGTAAGGGGGCAAGCCAACGTCTCTGATGGATATCGCTCGTGCTGTAGCGGATATGGATGGCGGTGCTCACGTCGACGGCAGTTTGACCGAGACGTACAGAAGGGCAGCCTCAACCCTTGGTCGATCAAAGAGGTCGATCTTCGTCGCGGGCAACGGTGAACGCTGCGACCGAATTTTTCAACAGAATCGGCCGGCTGCCGCCGGTCATGCAACAAGCGAGGGCTGTCAGGCAGACGCGCCTTCGCGCTTTCGTCCCTGAAGAAAGCCGGCCACCAACAGCACGACGCCGAGGCCCATCAGGAACATGGCGAAAGAGTTGCCACCGATCTCGCTGTTGTTGGCCGCGCTGATCGCCTTTGCTGCGGCGTTGGCGTCCGTGGCCGTCATGGCGGTTGCGAAGGCAACTTCCTTGCACTGGGCCAGCAAGGCGGTGTCCGCGTCCTGAGCCGTCATCTTCGTGCGGCACTGCGCCGCGAGCGCGGTATCCGCCTCGCGCGGGCCTCCGACAAAACCAAGAATGGCGCCAATCAGCAGTGCGATCGCGCCAGCGAGCATGAGCATTCGAGCCGTGTTTTTCATCGATCTCCCTTGTGTTGAGAATCATGATAGTCGGGGCAGCTCGTCTTTCCTGAAGATGCGGCGTGGGAGACGCTTGGAGATGCGACTGGCGGCCGGGCTGCATTTTTCTCACTTCGGCGCGCCGGGGCGCGCTGAAGCTCAGCTGACCTGAACCGTTCAATGGATGTTGTCAAAGGAGCCACCAATGGAGGAAGTAGTCCGCGGCATTGGCGCCATGTGGGAGATAGAAAGTCTACGGACTTGGCTCCTGGGTTCCGTCGCCATCGCGTTAGCGATCGGCGGGCTGGTGGCCGCAGCACATCGGTGGGCGCGACGCAGAGGCGCTGACGATGCGATCGGCCTGCGCGTGCAGCCCATCGGCCGGTTTTTCCTGTCGCTGCTGTTTGGATTGGGGTGTATCGCCGTAGTGGGACGCAACGATGTCCCGTGGCCCTTCCCCGCGGCTGGCATCGCGCTCTCCATCTTTTTGATGACCTATTTCGGAAGCCAAGTCTTGCATCCTCCCCAGGATCAGGACTGATCGCTTCCTGTTGCGGTCCTGTGATGGGACGCGCGGGCGCTTTGTTTCAACGGGGTTGGAATTGAGTGGCTGAATTGCGGCCTTGCTTCCGGGGCGCCGGTCATCTTGGCGTGGCGGTTCGGTGTCGGCCCCGCCATGCCTCGCTCGCCACGGCGGCGCCAACCGCGCTGCGCATGGCCGGCTCGCCGTATGCGCCGCTGGTGACGTCGAAAGTAGCTGTGCAGGTCATCGGCGCAAAGGTCCCCAAGCGGAGGAATACCGACAGAGCCTCGGACTCGCGACATAAAAACTTGGTCTGGTTTTATGTCGCAAGTCCGAGACATGCCATTGCCAACCTGGCAGCCTGGATGAACGTCTCATGGCAGCTCTCCTTTCGAAGGCACTGCCGCCGGGAGCCTGATGCCCGAATGTTGGCGTGATTGGATTGATCGAGAGATGCGTCAGGGAAACCGGACGACGCCCAGGCCGCAAGCTGGAGAGATTCTGCGATACGTGATCGTTCTGCCCGGGCCTAGATGTGTCAAAGTCGCCGCTTGACATCCTCACTTCGTAGTCACCCAGCGTTTCGCCGACCGTCCATCGCATTCCGGACAATGGCGTTCGTGGCCGTCGTGTGCTTCGGCCTGGTCGCAATTGATGCCTGGAACAGTTGGCAGTCTCGTGCGCTCCACCTTCGGCAAATGAGCGTGGCGACTGCCAATCTTGCGCGCGCCATGTCGCAGCAGGCGGACGATCAGATCAAGCTGGCCGACACCACTCTGGTCGGCATCGTCGAACGGATCGAATCCGAGGGAGCAGGCCCTGCCCAGGTTGCTCGACTTCGTGAATTCCTCGCGATGCGCGTCGCGGAGTTGCCGCAATTGGACGGGCTTCACATCTACGACGAGGACGGGAACTGGATCGCGAACTCCCGCCAGACCTGGCCCCAAAACCTGAGCAACGCAGACAGAGAGTACTTTCTCTTCCATCGAACCAATACAGACCGCCGCCCCCATGTCGGCGTCCCGGTGAAGAGTCGAACCAGTGGCAGGTTGCTGGTCCCCATTTCGCGGCGCATCAATCATCCTGACGGCAGCTTTGCAGGCGTCGCGCTTGCAACGATCAAGGTCGATTTTTTCGTGAAGTTCTACGACACCCTTGACATCGGACAGGCCGGTGCCTTGGGGTTGATACTTGAAGACGGGACCATGATCACCCGTCGGCCTTACAGCTCCAGCGTGGTCGGACGGGATATGCGCGGCAGTGACCTCTTTCGCGCCTACCTTGCGCAAGGACCGGTCGGAACGGCCTATATCCGGTCTGCCCAGGACGGGGTCTTGCGGCTGAACAGCTTTCAACGTTTGCCGAACTACCCCCTGTTCGTTGCTGCGTCCTTGTCCAAGGAGGAAATCCTCGCCGATTGGTGGCGCGAGACGCTGTGGCACTCGGCGGGCGTTGCTTTCCTGGTTCTGATCGTCAGCGCCATCGGCTGGCGCCTGGTCAAGCAGTTCGAGCTGCAGATTCAAACAGAGGCCGAGCTGCGGCGCACGCGGGATGCGCTGGAGACGTTGAACAAAACCCTCAGCACGCTTGCGATGGAGGACGGACTGACAGGACTCGCAAATCGCCGAAAGTTTGACGTGGCGTTGGACACCGAATTCAGCCGCGCAGTCCGGGAGGCGAGCACGCTGGCTCTCATCATGATCGACGTCGACTGCTTCAAGCAGTACAACGACATCTATGGTCATGCAGCTGGCGATGAATGCCTGCAAGCCATTGGCCGAACCATTGCGGCCGTCGCTTCCAGGCGTCCGGGCGATCTCGCGGCTCGCTATGGAGGAGAGGAGCTGGCGGTGCTGCTGCCAAACACCGACGTGCAGGGAGCGGTCGCCCTGGCAGAACGAATTCGCAATGCGGTTCGCGATCTGAGGATCGCGCACGCGGGGACTGCAGCCGGATTCGTGACCCTCAGCGCTGGCGTGGAGGCTTTGAGGCCGTCTCCAATGAGCGGACAGCCGAAAGAGCTCATCGAAGCGGCCGACAAGGCTCTCTACCAAGCAAAGACGGAAGGTCGTGATCGCGTCTGCTCAGCAATGCACCCCTCCGATGGATGAACGAGGCCGCGTCTCGCGGTACCCGGTCGGCGCCGGGTGACAAACGGTAGCGCGAGCGGCACCGGCACCTCGCGCACAGAGGCCGACTAGCGTGCGGACACGACCACGAGCCTGGTCAATTGGCCAACCTCGGCGCTGCGAGGTTGGCTGCGCGGTTCAATGCGCCAGGGCCGGCTATGGCGACGGCACAAGCCGTACGTCTTGCGCCGGATGCTGGTGAAGAACCAGTGCCCAGGTCAGTTCGAAGCCTCTGAGTGCTTTCTCTGGAACCGGACTTGCCTCCAGGTGAGCCT
>NNBU01000135.1_pt1 | contig 41520 bp, 23 predicted proteins | sample 1173781 | NCBI WGS metagenome assembly NNBU01 (sample SAMN07173937, study PRJNA388173) | plant metagenome | biome: Plant school; feature: Soil; material: Symbiotic tissue of Blasia pusilla L.; isolation source: symbiotic tissue sample KVJ2 | host: Blasia pusilla | place: Norway: Troms, Kvaloya...
AGTTTCTTCCTTGGTTTGAATACGGCTTGTTGTCTGACCATAAGGCTAGATCGGGTGATTCTTTTCTTCTGGTGCTGTTCCCCGTCCGGTGTATTCGACTTAAAAGTAGAGGAATGGGGCATTGGGCATGGGGCATTGGGCWTGGGRCATTTGGCATGGGGCATGGGGCATGGGGCATGGGGCATGGGGCATTGGGCATTGGGCAGGGCTTAATAGTTCTTCCTCCTCTGCTTCCCCTGCTTCCCCTACTCCTCTACTCTCACTCCCTAATCTGACTCTTAAAGTTACTCCCCCTGTTTGAGTGAACTTGACAGCGTTACCTAAAAGGTTAATCAGGACTTGGCGGAGCTTACCTTCATCTGTCTGGATATAACGGGGAAGATTGGGGGCAATTTCAAATCTGAGGAACAATTGCTTTGTTTGTGCCCTTACCTGAAACATTTTTTGTAACGTTTGCAACAGCAGATAAAGGTCGAAGTCTTCAGGGTTGAAAATGATTTGTCCAGCTTCAATTTTGGACATTTCTAGAACATCGTTAATCAGATTGAGCAAGTGTTCGCCACTGCGGTTAATGGTAGCTAAAGATTCGCGTTGGTTTGAGTTGAGGCTAGTGTCTCGTTCCATTAACTGAGAAAAACCCAGAATCGCATTCAGAGGTGTGCGAAGTTCGTGGCTCATATTAGCGAGGAAAGCACTTTTGGCACGGTTGGCAGTTTCGGCGGCTTCTTTGGCAATTCTCAGCGCTTCTTCTGCTTGATGTCTGGCTCGACCGATCGCAATTATTTCACCTACCAGCTTTAATAGATTCAGATCCTCTTGACTCCAGGTTTGACACAAGTGGATCATCGCTGTACCGACAAATCCCACTACTTCACCAGAGTGAAGCATGGGTACAGCAACTACAGACTGAAACGACATCCCCTCAAATAGCTTCCTCTCTGGTGTATCAGGTGGCAATTCTGCTACACAAGGGATTTGTATATGGTTGCCCAGCAGGATTGGAGCATAAAAATAGGGAAAGCTTTCCACAGGCGATCCTTTGGCAACATCAATTAATGGCTCGACACCTTCGCCACACCATTCATGAATGAGGTCGAATCGCCTTTGATCTTCGGATAATTCAAAGATGCAACTGTGTTCAGCACTAATAAACTGAGCGATCGCTCGCAGTGTAAAATTAATTGCTGTTTCTAAATTTTGGTCAATAAATTGGCGAGAAATGCTACTGAGTAAACTTTCTGCTTGAGTCCGACGTTGTAAAGCTGCTTCTGCTTGTTTGCGATCGCTAATATCACGAGCTACACCCACAATCTGAAAATTACCTTGGGCATCTTGTGTGCGGACTGCATTAGCAGTTAGCCAAACCCAGCCTTTAGTTCGATGTTTAGCGCGGTACTCAGTTCCCGAAATTCCCTCACCTGTTGCCAAGATAGTTTGGGCGGCTTCAAAACATATTGGCACATCATCAGGATGAGTAAAGGATGCCAAGGAATTACCTTCCATTTCGCTGGGGGCAAATCCTGTAGTGTTCAATATATTAGGAGAAATATAGTTAAATACCCCATCAGGATTGATGACAAACAGCATATCGTTGACCTTTTCAACGATAGTGCGAAACTTTAACTCACTTTCCTGTAGGGCTGCTTCTGCTTGTTTCCGTTCCAGTTCGGCACCAGCACGGGCAGCAAAAATTTTGACAATCAGTTCCCGTCCCGGATCGTGCTTCATTGGTTTGACATCTATCACTGCTAGATGTCCAATGATTTCGCCGGATGAACTGGTTAGAGGAACGCCAAAAAAACTCTCGGCATTCATCTTCACTAAATCTGCATCTTCGGGGAAAGCGGTTTGTACAGCTTGAGGGTAGTGACACATATTGCCGCGCAAGGTATGTTCACAAGGAGTACCTTGCAATTCATACTCCAAGTTCTCGTTAATAGCCCCGGCACACCAAAAGGCTAAAGTGCGGACTTTAGTTTTTGGCTCATCACCAAACTCAGTGACTAGAGCATATTGAACTTGCAATACTTCGGCAAGATAACGAACGCAGGAATTGAAAAATTCATCACCTGTTTTTGCTGCTGTGCCCTCAACAATTAAGCGTAAAGCTTGTTCTTGCTGTTTGCGATCGCTAATATCTGTAAAAACAGAATCGAGACAAGATTCTTCGGCATTGAGGCGGAGTGACAACAGTAACCAAACAACCGAACCATCGAGCCGCCGCAGTGCTATTTCAAAATTACGAACTTCACCGTCCTTTTCTAACTCTGCTAGCATCCGCGTGCGATCGTCTGGATTAACATATAAGTCAGTTGTGAAATACTTGCCAACTAAGTCAGCAGCAGTGGTAAAACCTAATATCTCAGCACCACGTTGATTAGCATCGATAATCAATCCATCTTTTTGGCAGGTGCGGAAAATCCCTACTTGGGAATTTTCAAAGATGTTGCGGTATTTCATTTCACTACGACGCAAAGCTTCTTCAGCTTGCTTGCGTTCTGTAATATCGCGTCCCACACCTGCGATCGCAATTTCACCGTTGGGAGTGTTAATTGTGGAAGTGTTAAAATTGAACCATCGCCAGCTACCATCTTTGTGTCGCAATCGCACTTCAATATCAGTCAGCTTTTCGCCAGTTAAAGCCCTTTGTAAGGCGGCAACACTAATTGCTAAATCTTCAGGTTTGGTAAACTCTACCACCGAATGACCTTCGATTTCCTCCAGGCTGTAACCCATAGTTGCAGTCACGTTCGGCGAGTGATAAGTAAAAATTCCCTCTGGCGAGAGGACAAATATCAGATCATTGGCATTTTCAACAATGCTGCGGAATTTTAACTCACTTTCTTGGAGGGCTGCTTGGACGCGTTTGCGTTCTGTGGCATCAGTGCCTACTGAAAGTATTTCGACTAAGTTTCCTTGTTCATCTAATATGGGTTTATTGGCCCAGACTATCCAAACGCGATCGCCATTTTGGCATAAGTTTTCATTTTCGTTGAATAGATAGTTTTCTGGGTGTTGACAAATATCAACCATTAATGTTTGTAAGTCGCGCCCAGAAGTTTCGGTTTCTGGAACAATTGTGCCGATAACATTACGCCCGATAATTTCATCTAAATCGAAACCAAAAAGCCTTTGACCATAATCATTTAAAAATATGATGTCGCCGTTACCGTCCCAACGCAGAATGATGCAGTTGGCTGTTTGCACCAAATCTCGATACTGGACTTCGCTTTGTCGCAAGGCTTCCTCAGTACGTTTACGAGCAGTAATATCGCGCACTATCGCCAAGATGTGCGGCTTACCGTTGTAAATGCAAGTTGTCCCTTTCACTTCCACATCTATCAAAGTGCCATCTTTGCAGATATCAACTGCTGGCCCATAAAATTGCTCACCAGATTGCGTTGTTTTAAGAAACTCTAAAAAAACATAATGTGAGTCTGGGTGTATGTAAACAGATGGATGTAACGTGAGAAATTCTTCATAAGAGTAACCGTGCATCTGACAAGCCGCCGGATTAACTTCGGTGACTTTTTCAGTTTCTATTTCAGTAATGAATAGTCCATCATTAATAGCTTCAAAAATACTGCGATATTGTAGCTCACTTTGTCGCAGTGCTTCTTCTGCCCTTTGGCGTTGGGTGATGTCGCGGAAACTCCACACTCTACCAATAATCTGTTCGCCGATACGCTGAGGACAGGAATAGCGCTCAAATACTCTGCCATCTTGCAGTTCTAATGAGTCGTAACTAACTAGTTCAGGTTGTGAGTATAATTCTCGGACTCGTTGCAAAAATACATCTGGTTCTTTTAGCTGGTTTGCCAGATACACTAGCCGTTGAGGATGATCTGGTTCTGTCAAAAGTTCTGGTGGAATTGACCACATTTCTAAGAACTTTTGGTTGTAACTAGTGATATTACTTAAGCTATCGACTACTAAGATACCATCTTGAATCGATTCAAAGATAGCGCTTAACAGAGATAAAGAGTTTTCTAAAGCTACTTGAGTTTGTTTGCGTTCACTCAAATCCCGCCCTAAAACCACCAGAGCTTTGCGTCTACCATCCTGGTGAAATAGGGGAGCTTTAATCATATCTACACTGCTCACCGTCCCATCAGGTCGGGGTATAACTTCTTCTACCCGATGCACACATCCCAACTGCCAAGCTTGTTCATCTGTTTTGTCGCAGTTGAGCAAAGCATCATGATAAAAATTGCTAAATTCTGCTAGTTCTGAGTCTGTTTTGCCTTGATAATCAACGCCTTGTAGCTGTAAAAATTCCAGGTTAGCCTGGTTTGACAGCAACCATTTTCCCTCACCGTCTTTTAAACAGATAATATCTGGTGTAGCGTTAATTAATGTCTGCAACCGCTCCTCAATCTCTTGTAAGGATTCTTGAGTTCGTTGAGTCAGTGTGATATCCCGAATCACCAATATTGCACAGCGATCGTCAGTCAGCCCGCTACAGTTACCAGAAATTTGTAGTGTTAAAGTATGCTCACCCTGCTGGAACTGATAATTTGCTGTTTCATACTCACCATTGAGTATCCGCACATCAGGATAGCAGGGTAAAGTAACTGGTTGTCCTGCTTGTGCTAGGGGTAGCAAGTCAGTTAACTTCGCACCGGAGACAGTGTTGTGGGGTTGATTCACCAAACTCTCAAAGCTAGAATTACACCATTGAATGCGTCGGTCTTCTCCAACCCAGACTACAGCATCAGCGATCGCACCTAATGTCACTTCCATCTTGGTGAGGGTAGCTTGCAATTGCTTTACCTGCTCCAATTGTTTAGCGCTCATCACCAACTCCTTAATATCTCCTAGATAGATCAATCAATTTGGTATAGCGATTGTATCTTTAGTTGATCATTAGGATATTTAACTACAGCAAAACTACATATTGGCTTCAAATGTTACAGCAGTAATGCAGATATCAGCATCATAGAAAGAGGCTGGGGGATAAATAACTAATCCCCGAATTAATCTGTGCTGAAAAATCTTTCCGCAATTGCACTTATCTCCCCTACTTCTCCCCTATTTCTCTCTAAATTCAAATCAGAAAAGCAGAGAACACCGCCCAAAACAAGCACATATCTCTGCCGTATCAATTAAGTCAACAAAAACGGAGAAGAAACGTATGCTACACCAAATTAAAGAATTGCTTCAAAACGCCCAACTACAACAGCAAGTAGAAGCAGCAGCTAACCAAGCAGAAGCCATCAAAGTGCTAGCGATCGCTAGTGCAGAGAAAGGTTATAACTTCACAGTTGAAGCCATCTCTCAAATGCTGGCAGAACTAACCTTTGTGGACTCCAACGAACTGAGCGAAGAAGAATTACTCAGTGTTAGTGGTGGGATGATGGCTGATAGTGCGCCTAAGCTATGTCATACAGAAGGCTGTGGTGGCGGACACTGCTAAAAATGGTATGTAGCTTCTCTTTCTCTCTGGCATTGTAGCCTCCAGATCAGGTTGTTTTTCTAAAACAACTTTTCAGATCCAACTTTTCCAATATTTTAATTTGGATAATTTCCATACTTGGTAATGAGGTTCAACGCAGAAAGAGATACTGCATAACAGATTCCCTCTTTACTTTTTTAATCAAGAAAAAGAGGGAATTCAATTAACAATTACTATCACCAACTCTGAGGAAATACAATTATGTTGTCACAAATTCAAAGCCTACTTCAAAATAGCCAACTACGCGAGAATATACAAGCAGCAGTTACCCAAACAGAAGCCATCAAAATGTTGCTAATTGCCAGTGCAGAAAAAGGTTATACTTTCACAGCCGAAAGCGTAGCTCAAATGCTGTCAGAACTGACCTTTGTGGACTCAAACGAACTGAGTGAAGAAGAATTACTCAGTGTTAGTGGCGGTGCAATGGCTGATAGTGCGCCCAAACTATGTCACACAGCCGGCTGTGGTGGCGGACACTGCTATCTCTCGTAATTCGTAATTTTTGGTGAAATATAGGACTCCGACTTGATTTTTGAAAATATACTGAAACTGAAAAGACGGTTTTATCTTAAATTTTGTCCAAAAATCATAATATATGAGTCCTAATAATACACCAAATAGCTAAGTTTTTGGTCTTTATTAGTTGGGGAAATGTACCCCAACTAATTCAATTAAGAATTACAAGTTATTTTAATTATGCTTACCTAATTAGTACTCAATTTAAAACTTATTTCATACGCACGCTATTGTTCTTAATGTTAACTATTAAAACGTAGACCAGAATTGATACTTACCTTTGAACTCCTATCATGAGAAATCCAGTTATGGTTCAACAAGTTGTGAGCTTATCCCAACAGAAAAAATCAGACGATTTAAGAGCGATCGCAGCTAATGCTAGCTTTCTCTGGGAACGCCTTGATGAAAGCAGATTTGCAATTAATGGCGAGCAAGTAAATGAACAAGAAATTAACCGTCGTAGACATCGCTGGTGCGAAGTTGCAGCAGAAGGTAAATTGGATACATTGCACAAACGCTTACAGTGGGAAGGGCTAGACCTCGATACTGTTAGTTCCAAATTGGGAACCATTGAGTTACTTGCCGATCAACCTTTGCCTGAGTGGGCAGAAACCTTGCAGCAAATCATCCAAACTGCTACAGGATTTAATTCTGCAACCGAAGTATTTCTACCAATAGATTCACAAAATCCGATCACCTTTGAAGATATCCTTTTGCCTGCTATCTTAGTAGCCAGACAGCAATTACTGAATCGCTGCAACAGTCAATTCACCCAAGATTGTCTTCCCTTATCGATTCTTTCCCATGACGCTTACAGTTCTCTAGAACGTGGTCTACTGAAACGATTAGCAGGACTTTGCACTAAGACATTAGATTTTGAATTTTCTCAGGTGCGTCCCTTTGGTCAAAGCTTGCTCGGCTTACTAGGACTGGAAACACAAAACAATAACACTCACTACATTAAGTTTGTCAATCAACTCCTAGAAGATGGAATGCTGACCTTCTTTCAGAAGTATCCCGTTCTCGGTCGGTTAGTGGCAACAGCCGTCAATTTTTGGGTTGAGTTCACTGCTGAATTTCTCGAACGTTTAGTTGCAGATAGGACAGATATTCAACGAACTTTTAATCAAGCGATCGCTCCATTTTCTCAAAACAAGGTTCTTGAAATTCAAACATCCATTTCCGATGCACACAAACGCGGACGAACGGTGATTTCGCTCACCTTTGAGTCTGGACTTAAACTTGTTTATAAACCCAAAGATTTAGGATTAGAGGTTGTCTTTAACCAATTTTTGGATTGGTGCAATCAACACAGCAATCTTTTAGATTTTAAAGTCATTCAGGTGCTTGAACGCAACGGTTACGGTTGGGTAGAACATGTTGAACAGTTGCCTTGTGTTAATGAGGCAGCTGCAAAACGATTCTATCAGCGTTCTGGGATGTTGTTGTGTGTGCTTTACGCTTTGCGGGGAACAGATTGCCATTACGAAAACTTAATTGCCAATGGCGAACATCTGGTGCTGATTGACATGGAAACGCTGCTGCACCATGAACCGAATCTCATTGAAGACTCACCGCTTACCCAAGATTTAGAAACAACCGCCACACGACAATTTTGGGATTCCGTACTCCGCACCGGACTTTTACCGCGTTGGGACTTTAGTGGCGATCGCAGTGTCGCTTATGATATTAGCGGGTTAGGCAGCACAGATCCCCGATTATCTCCCCGCAAAGTGCCGCGCTGGCAGAACATTAATACAGATAATATGCATCTGTTATCTGAGCCTGTAACCTTGCCGATTGGGAAAAATGTGCCGTTCTTGGGTGAAGTTGCTCTGTCTCCAAACGATTATCAACAACAAATCACCACTGGATTTGAGCAGATGTATCGCTTTTTGATGGCGCACAAAGATTTCTTAATTTCACGCCAAAGTTTGCTATCTGCTATGCAAAATCAGCAGGTGCGCTTTATCTTCCGCAACACCCGCATTTATGGCATCATCCTTCAAAAAGCTTTGGCACCCGATTACCTCAAACATGGCGTAGATTACAGTATTCAACTCGATGTTCTCAGTCGTGCTTTTCTAGTTGCTCAAAATAAACCGAATGCCTTTCCTGTTTTGAGTGCAGAACTCCGAGCAATGGAACAATTGGATATTCCCTTCTTCACGGCTAGCGCGGTGGTTGATGAACTGAGTTTAAATGGTTCTTCTTCCATTCCCAACTACTTCAAACAATCCAGTTACCAAGACCTGCTCAACCAGTTACAATCTTTGGATGAAACCGACTTAGCTCGACAAGTAGCGATTATTCAAGGCTCCTTCGATGCCAAGATTGCAACCACTTCCAGCCGCCAAGGTGGGCAATGGCAAGGCGAATCGTTACCGTTGCTAAATTCAGAACAATTGATTGCTGAAGCCAAAGAAATCGCCACTCAATTGGAAACCAGAGCCATTTCTGACCCTGATGGCAGCGTTAACTGGATTGGCTTAGACTTTGTGCCTCGCGCCGAACGATATCAACTGCAAGTATTGAATAATTGTCTCTCTGATGGACGCTCTGGAGTTGCTTTATTTTTAGCTGCACTCAGTCAAGTAACTGGTGATTCCCGTTATCGTGATTTAGCATTGAGAACAGTGCAATCTCTGCGTCGCCAAATCCACACCGTTGATCCAGAAACTTGGGAACGCATGGCTCGTTTCATGGGCGTTGGGGGTGCAACAGGTTTAGGATCGATGATCTATAGCCTGGTGAAAATTAGTCAACTCCTCAATGATGCAACGCTGTTGCCAGACGCTCAAGTCTTAGCCGAGTTGATGACACCAGAACTAATTGCTGCCGATGAACACTTGGATATTATGAGTGGAGCAGCAGGGGCAATTTTAGGGTTATTGTCCCTGCATCAAGCCACAGGAGAAGCAACCGTTTTAGAAAAAGCGATCGCCTGTGGACAACATTTAATCAACCGTCAAGTTAGCCACAACGGTGCGCCCAAAGCTTGGCATACTTATTGGGAAAAGCCCTTAACTGGCTTCTCTCATGGAGCCGCAGGTATCTCCTATGCCTTGCTCAGACTTTATGCCGCCACCTTAGAGCGCAAATTCTTAGAAGCAGGTTTAGCAGGAATTGAGTATGAGCGTAGCGTCTTTTGCCAGTCCACAGCCAACTGGCCAGACTTCCGCAGAATGGGACAATCAGGGCAACCTGACTTTGCAAATAAGTGGTGTCATGGTGCAGCCGGCATTGGTTTGGGACGCTTAGGCAGTTTGAGAATCGTGGAAACGCCGGAAATTCAACAAGAAATTGAAATCGCTCTCCAAACTACTCAGAGTTTTGGCTTACAGGCGATCGATCACTTGTGCTGTGGCAACTTTGGTAGGGCGGAAGTGCTGTTAGTCGGTGCAAAAATCTGTTCCCGTCCTGATTGGCATCAAATTGCTTACCAGAATGTAACAAATGTTGTGGCTAGAGCCAAGCGAACTGGAGCTTATCAACTGTTCCCGAACTTACCCAATTCTGTATTTAATCCTGGCTTTTTACCCGGTATATCTGGAATTGGTTATCAATTGCTGCGTCTGGCGAACAATAATTTGCCTTCAATATTATTGTGGGATTGAGCTTGTTGTTCGTACTTAAAAATCAATACAGTTCATTTAAGAGCTACTGGCAAAAATTTTGGGTTTTCGAGACGCGATAAATCGCCGTCTCTACAAAGGACTGATTATTGTAGAGACGGCGATTTATCCTACTAAAAGGGGTTTAAAACCCCATCCCCTATGGGTTGCTTGTTTTGTGATGGGGTCTAAATCCCCAACACAAAACGGAATTGCGAATTGCGAATTGCGAATTGTTTAACGCGTCTTTATGATCTAGGGCGTGTCATCAAAAAACCTTATCCGAACCGTATTGGCCATATTTAGGACTCATAATGCACCGATAACTACTGGATGCCTAAGTCAGGAGGGTGATTTCCTGGCTTAGGCATCCAGATAATCTGGTATTTTTCCCTAATCAGTTAAAATAAGTAGTCTGACAGAATTAATTAACGCCGTGTGCGACTTATTCTTGAAACCCCACTTCCATTCCTCTCCCCGAAAGGTCGAGAGGCTTTGAATATTACTCCCCTTCCCTTGTAGGGAAGGGGTTGGGGGTTAGGTCTGAGAGAAAGTTGCACACGGCGTTAATTACACGATGTCATTGCGAATGGAGCGAAGCGGAATGAAGCAATCGCAAGGGCTGGGATTGCTTCTCTTCGCTTGCAATGACTGTAAATATTTTTGTCCGACTACTTAATCTTCATCAATCTTGTTTGCTTTTACCCTTTTCCTTGGAATTATGACGCACGATGAGTTATTGGTACTGATAGATCGCGCCGTGGCTGAGGGATGGCGAGAGTTAGACTTGTCGGGGCAGGAGTTGACTGAGTTACCTGTAGAAATTGGTAAGTTGCAGCAGCTTGAGTCTTTGATTTTAGGAAAGAAGGTTGAAGGTTATGACCGAGAAGGAAAACGCTTTCTCGAACAGGTTTCAGGCAACAAATTAAAAACGCTGCCACTCGAACTATTGGATTTGCCTAATTTGCGTAAGTTGGATATTAGTGGCAATCCTTTTTTAGAGAGCATTCCTGATGTGGTAACGCAAATACTACATTTAGAGGAACTTATCTTAATTCGAGTAAACCTGACTAAAATACCAGAGTGGATTGCCAAATTAACCAATCTGACGCAGCTTGACCTCAGTTCCAACCACATTACCTGGATTCCAGAGTGGATTGCCAAATTAACCAATCTGACGCAGCTTGACCTTAGTTTCAACCGAATTACCGAGATTCCAAAGGCGATCGCTAATTTAACCAATCTGACGCAACTTCACCTCCATAACAACCAAATAACCCACATTCCAGAGTCGATCGCTAAATTAACCAATCTGACGCAACTTCACCTCAATGACAACAAAATAACCCACCTTCCAGAGGCGATCGCTAAATTAACCAATCTGACGCAACTTCGCCTCCATAACAACCGAATTACCGAGATTCCAGAGGCGATCGCTAATTTAACCAATCTGACGCTGCTTGACCTCCATAACAACCGAATTACCGAGATTCCAAAGGCGATCGCTAATTTGACCAATCTGACGCAACTTCACCTCCATAACAACCAAATAACCCACATTCCAGAGGCGATCGCTAATTTAACCAACCTGAGAGAGCTTCACCTTGATGACAACAAAATAACCGAGATTCCACAAGCGATTGCTAAATTAACCAATCTGAGGGAGCTTGACCTCAATTTCAACCAAATAACCGAGATTCCAGAGGCGATCGCTAATTTAACCAACCTGAAGCAGGTTATCCTGTATCACAACCAAATAACCAAGATTCCAGAGGCGATCGCTAATTTAACCAACCTGAGAGAGCTTATCCTCCATCACAACCAAATAACCGAGATTCCAGAGGCGATCGCTAATTTAACCAACCTGAGAGAGCTTCACCTTGATGACAACAAAATAACCGAGATTCCAGAAGCGATTGCAAAATTAACCAATCTGACGCTGCTTCACCTTGATGGCAACAAAATAAGCGAGATACCAGAGGCGATCGCTAAATTAACCAATCTGACGCTGCTTCACCTCAGTAGCAACCAAATAAGCGAGATACCAGAGGCGATCGCTAAATTAACCAATCTGGCGCAGCTTAACCTCAGTTTCAACCAAATAACCGAGATACCAGAGGCGATCGCTAAATTAACCAATCTGACGCTGCTTATTCTCCTTAACAACAAAATAAGCGAGATACCGCAGGCGATCGCTAAATTAACCAATCTGAGGGAGCTTCGCCTCAATGACAACAAAATAAGCGAGATACCGCAGGCGATCGCTAAATTAACCAATCTGAGAGAGCTTAATCTCAGTTACAACCAAATAACCGAGATACCAGAGGCGATCGCTAAATTAACCAATCTGAGGGAGCTTCACCTTGATGACAACAAAATAACCGAGATTCCATTAGAAATTCTTAATTCACGCGACGCACAAAAGATTTTTCATTACTTGAGGCAAATTCGCATAAGTGGAACTCGACCATTACACGAAGCCAAACTCTTGCTTGTCGGACAAGGTAGCGTCGGTAAAACATCTCTCATCCAGCGACTAATCCACAATAAATACGATCAAAATCAACCCCAAACCGACGGACTCAATGTGGAAACTTGGAACGTGCAAGTTAATAGCAAAGATATTCGCCTGAATGTTTGGGACTTTGGCGGACAGGAAATTTATCATGCCACCCATCAGTTTTTTCTGACTAAGCGCAGTCTCTATCTCCTGGTTTGTAATTGTCGCACCAGTGAAGAAGAAAACCGCATCGAATATTGGCTGAAACTAATCGAAAGCTTCGGCGAACAGTCCCCCGTGATTATCATTGGCAACAAGAAAGACGAACAACCCCTCGACATCAACCGCAAAGCATTACGCGAAAAATATCCTAACATCCAAGCGATTATCGAAACTTCTTGCCAAGACAATATCGGCATTGATGAACTTCGGGAGGCAATTTTAGAGCAAATCGCCAACCTCAAAGAAGTCTACGACCTTTTACCCCTTTCATGGTTTGAGGTTAAACAAAAACTCGAATCCATGACTGAAGACTTCATCACCTACAACCGCTACATCGGCATCTGCCACCAAAAAGAGATTCCCGAAGAACAAAACCAAGAGCAACTAATCGACTTGCTGCATCGACTCGGCTTAGTTCTCAACTTCCGCGATCATCCCATCCTCAAAGATACCAACGTCCTCAAACCCAACTGGGTGACAGAAGGTATTTACGCGCTACTGAGCGATGAAACCCTCAAAACTAAAACCAAAGGCATTTTCACCTCCGACGATCTCACCCGCATCCTCAATCCAGAGCGATACCCCACCAAGCGTCATGGCTATCTGATCGGGCTAATGAAAGAATTTGAGCTTTGCTTTGAACAAGAATGTCAACCACCACAATTTCTGATTGCGGGACTTCTGCCAAAAGACCAACCAGACAAAACAGAACTCCAAGGCGAAACCCTGGAATTTCAATACCATTACAAAGTTCTCCCCGAAAGCATCATTTCTCGCTTCATCGTCAACACCCACGAAAAAATCCATAACCAAATCTATTGGCGCAGTGGCGTAATGCTGCAATATCAAGAAAACAACGAAATCTACAACATCGCTCGCATCAAAGCCGATCCCGAAGACAAAAAAATCTTCATCACCATTAGCGAACGCAAAGAAACCCGCCGCTTATTTCTCGGCATCCTCCGCGATGTCTTCAAAAAAATCCACAAAAGTCTCCCCAATCTCGAAATCACCGAATGGGTTCCCGTCCCCAATCACCCCAACCACCCGCCCCTCGACTACCAAGAACTCCTCGGACTCGAATCAATGGGTGAAAGCATAATAACCATCGGCAAACTAAAATTAAAGCTCGATTTACGTCAACTTTTAGATGGCTATGAATCACTAGAATCGCGTCGAAAATCACAAAAAGGAGATAATGATTTAGATGATAGAACTGCTTATGAAGATATGCGAGATATTGCTAAACTAGCTGTCAGCAGAGAAATTAAAATTAATAATAAAGCTGAGGCAAATGCTGTGTCAGAAAATCCTCAATTCACAAACAACCTTCAAGGCGCAAACATCGCCAACTTAGCCAACCAAGTTAAAGACAACGCCAGTCAGCAAGCCTCTAACTTAAACCAAACAAGCGGCGCAAACATCACCGAAATTCTGCAACTGATCGGCAACTTGCGCCAAACTGCCGCCAAATTTCCACCAGAAATCCGCGACGACATCATCATTGATATTGATGATGTAGAAGAAGAAATTCAAAAGCCAGAAAAAGAACGCAATTTACCCAAACTCAAAAAGCGTCTAGTAGCTTTACTAACTGCTGCTACTGTAGTCGCTGCCCCGATCGCAGGTATGACAGATTTTGCAAACAATGTTATGGATATAGGTAACAAAGTAGGCATCGAACTAAAGCTTCCCTCTGGTAAATAGACTTTTCTAACTCCAGAGGCGATCGCAAATTCGAGCAAGTGGTCAAAATCTCTACGTGCGAAAATTGGGATATTGGCGTAGTAGACTGTCCATATATCGCATACACCCGCCCCAAGTTTATCTACCAAGCAAGCATTACAGGTCTAAAGAATACCTTACACCGATCAAGTGCGATCGCTCCTCAATGCCGCACTCGATCGCAAAGCCCGTTATTCTCACCGTGATTATACACTGATGGTGAATCACCGAAAGCTGATTAGTGCAATACTGGTGTTAAACCTTCTTCCAGAGTTCAATAAAGTGCAGGGAGATGAACAGTATGGCTGAACACGTATTTCATGACCAACTGAGTCTAGAGGAACAAACCGAAAAACTTGGAAAGCAAGCATTGAGCTTGGGTTTGATTCCCAGCTTTGTGGTACATTACTTTCCCGATACCTGGGTATTTTATATACCTAATGAAAGTCAATCCGAACCTCTGACACCAGAAGAGGCATACTTTCGTTTAAAACAACTGGTTAAACAGAAGATATCTTGACAACAGATTTTTGAAAAAACGGCTAGGCACTGCAATTGTTGAGTAACAGTAATTATGGCGAAACCAGCAATTTTAACCGTCGATGATGATCCAGAGGTGCTGCAAGCAGTGTCACGGGACTTGCGTCATCAGTATGGCGATCGCTTCCGTATTGTTCGGGCAGATTCGGGTATTAGCGCTCTGGATGTGGTGCAGCAACTCAAATTACGGAATGAAGCTGTTGCCCTATTTTTGGTAGATCAACGTATGCCCCAGATGGGAGGTGTAGAGTTCCTAGAACAGGCAAAAGACATTTTTCCCGATGCGAAACGTGCCTTGTTGACAGCCTATGCAGATACGGATGCTGCCATTAAATCAATTAATAGTGCCAGACTTGATTATTATTTACTCAAGCCCTGGAATCCACCAGAAGAGAAGTTATATCCGGTTTTAGATGATTTGCTCGATGACTGGCTAGCTGGATTTCGCCCACCCTTTGAAGGGATTCGAGTCATTGGTAATCGCTGGTCGCCTTTTTCACATCAGGTTAAAGATTTCCTAGCACGTAACCAGATTCCATTTAAGTGGTTAGATATTGAACTGGAACCGGAGGCGGCCAAATTGGTGGAATACGCCCAAGCTGATTGTAGACAACAATTGCCTTTGGTGCTGTTTCCCGATGGTTCTCGGTTAATTCAACCATCTAATTTAGAGATTGCTGCCAAAATTGGACTGCAAACTCATGCAGAGCGTCCATTTTATGATTTGGCGATCGTGGGTGCTGGCCCTGCTGGACTGGCTGCCGCCGTCTATGGTGCTTCCGAAGGATTGAGTACTGTCTTAATTGAGCGGGAAGCGCCAGGAGGACAAGCCGGTACGAGTTCGCGGATTGAGAACTATTTGGGGTTTCCTATTGGCTTGAGCGGTAATGATTTGGCAAGGCGGGGAGTCACCCAAGCGCGGCGATTTGGGGTAGAGATTCTCACACCTCAAGTAGTAACCGGGGTTAGGCTGGAAAATCCTTATCGGATTCTACAATTAGCAGATGGGAGCGAGATTAGTTGCCATGCACTTTTAGTTGCAACCGGCGTTTCCTACCGTTGGCTAAAGGTTCCAGGAGCCGAAAAGCTGACAGGGGCAGGAATTTACTATGGTGCTGCCATGACTGAAGCGATCGCATGTAGCAACGAAGAGGTTTACTTGGTAGGCGGGGCAAACTCTGCTGGACAAGCAGCAATGCATTTTTCTAAGTATGCCAGCAAAGTAATCATGTTGGTGCGGGGTGAGTCACTATCATTGAGTATGTCCCAATACTTGATTGACCAAATTGCCGCGACTGAAAATATCCAAGTTTGTACAGGTTGCAGCGTCGTGGAAGTGAAGGGAGAGAAACATTTAGAAGAAATTGTGATTGCCCATGCCAAGACTGGACAAACTGAAACCGTGCCAGCGCGATCGCTCTTTATTTTCATCGGTGCTAGCCCCAAAACTGATTGGCTCGATGGTGTTATTCAACGCGATGCTCAGGGGTTTATCATCACAGGGCCAGACTTAGTGCATAATGACAAATCTCCTCGTGGTTGGAATTTGGAACGCTCTCCTTTTTTGCTAGAAACCAACATTCCAGGCATCTTCGCAGCCGGAGATGTCCGCTATGGCTCAATTAAGCGCGTGGCATCCGGTGTGGGAGAAGGTTCGATCGCTATTCAATTCGTTCACCGCTACCTAAGTAATGTTTAAGTGAAGCGTTAAATACCAAGCTGTTTAAGTAAAATCTGCAACCCCTCCCCCTTGCCCTCTCAACTAAGGTGTACACACAAGTCTCTTGACCCGCACCTTAGTTGCATCGACCCGCACCTTAGTTGCATCGACCCGCACCTTTGATGCATCGACCCGCACCTTAGTTGCATCGACTCGCACCTTAGTTGCATCGACTCGCACCTTAGTTGCATCGACTCGCAAAAATTAACCCACCCTACGTTACACAGCAACTTTAAAAGACTTGTGTGTACATGGTAGGCCCTCTCAAGGAGGTTTATTAATGTTATGTATTGAGGAATTAGTCAACTTAGACGCGTTTCAACAGCTTCCCAAAGAGCGATTACAGTGGGTTTGCGATCGCGCTCAAGTAGTTGAACTTTCTGCTGGAGAAGTGTTGTCCCATGAGGGAGATCCTGTATGTCGCTTATTTATCTTAGTCAAAGGTAAAATCAAGATCACTCGCCGCAGTGAAGGAGTTGAAATTCCCATCGGGCAACATGAAGCCCCATCCTTTTTTGGTGAAATTCCAGTACTCACAGGCGAACCTGCACCTGTGACAATGCGGGCATTGACAAATTGCCGCATTTATGAAGTGAAGGGAGAAGACTTTCGTACACTGCTGCATGAATGTCGTGATTTTGAGCAGATGGTCTTCCGAATTATGCAAAGTCGTGTCCGGGGGCTAGAGTCTTTCATTCGTGGGCGGGAAAAGATGGCAGCTTTAGGGACACTTGCCGCCGGATTAGCTCATGAACTCAACAACCCAGCCGCAGCCCTGGTTCGCACTTTAGGAGAAATGCCAGCCGCCATCCTAGAGTTACAACGAATGAACTTAGTTTATGGGCAACGCAATGTTGACGAAGCCCATACTCAACACTGGTTGAGAGTACGCGATCAAGGCTATGATGCGATTTTGAATAATCGCCTAGATCCGGTGACTCTAAGCGATCGCGAATCCATATTGCTGGAATGGTTAGAAGATTATGGTGTGAAGCAAGCATGGAAATTGGCAGAACCTTTAGCGGAAGGTGGTGTTGAGGTTGAAAGCCTAGAGCAATTAATGGAACGTTGGCGCAACGACAACACAGAATTGCGAGAAATGGGATTGCACTGGCTAGCGCTTTCCTTTGAAGTCATGTCGATGATTAAACATGGTTTGCGAGGATCTGAAAGGATTTCCGAACTTGTGCAAGCGATGAAGTCTTATTCTTACCTCGATCAAGGCACTCAGCAAGAAGTAGATATACATCAAGGCTTGGAAGATACCTTGCGATTGTTTGCTCATAAACTCAAGTGCGGTGTCCAAGTGCAACGCAATTACGGTCGAGGTCTTCCAAAAATCTTTGCCTATGGCAGTGAACTGAATCAGGTGTGGACAAACTTAATTGACAACGCCATTGATGCAATGGATGGTAAGGGATTGCTAGAAATTACAACATACCATTGCGATCGCTATGCCCATATTGACATCATCGACTCAGGCAGTGGAATTCCACTTGAAATAAAAACGCGCGTTTTTGAACCCTTCTTCACCACCAAGTCAGTCGGGCATGGATCGGGATTGGGTTTAGAAACTACTCGCCGGATTGTAGAGAATCGCCATCACGGTACGCTTTCATTTGAGTCGCAGCCAGGTAGAACTTGTTTCACCATCTGCTTGCCTTTGACATCAGAAATTTGACTTAAGTAAACTTTGTAAACTTGGCTCAATACTGCTCGGTTAAAAGGAAAAGGAGTGGAAGGTATTGGTGATGTTTGTGCTTTGTTGAAGCAGTAAGCTGTCGCGCATTTAATTTGCACAACTAGGGCGGGCAAGATGCCCACCCCACAAGAGATTTATTTTTTGGAGGATGCAAATTAAAAGATTTTTAGCTTAGAAGCGATCGCTTCCTTTATTTCTCCCCTAGTTCTCCCCGATCGCACCTTAATCTTAAAAGTCTAGAAGTCTTAAGGTTCTGGGTGCTTTCAGCAAGAAGGAGAACAATGCAACTAAAACACAGCCACATCTATCGCCAAGAAGCCCTAGAACGCTTATCTTCACCAGAACAACTGGATCAAGCGATAAATGTGGTTAAGCCTCAAGCTTGGTTGACTTTATCTGCCATGAGTTTTGTAGTTGCTGTGGCTGGCGTTTGGAGTGTGTTCGGCAGAATTCCTCTCACCGTCACAGGCCAAGGTATTTTGATTAAACCGCACCATGTTGTGGAGTTTCAAGCACCCAGTTCTGGCCCGTTACTAACTCTGAAGGTGAAGGCGGGGGATATTATTAAACAAGGTGATGTACTAGGTATTATCGACCAATCAGCTTTGAAGCAGCAGTTACAGCAAGAGCAGATAAAGTTGCAACAACTGCAAACCCAGAATCAAGAGACTGACAGGCTACAAAAGCTGCTGATTGACCAACAAATCATGACGCTTGGGCAGCAAAAACTGGATTTGGAAAATAATCTGCGCCGAGAGCAAGATGCGCCAAAGTTACGCGATCAAACCCAAAGAGCGATCGCTCAAAAACGCCAAAGCATTAATTCCCGTAAACAACAAATTAATTACCTACTCAAAACTCTTAAAGGGCGGGTTGATAATCGTCGTCAACTTTTTGAGCAGCATGTAATCAGCCAAGATATGCTGGTGCAAGCTGAACAAGAATATTTTAATACTCAAAGTGAACTGTCAAATATTGATGTGCAACTCAAGGATCTCGAAATCCAAGAAACTACCACGCAACGAGAATATCTGGAAAATCTTAATAGAATTGACGAAATTAAAACCAAAATTAAAGATATTAATACTCAAAATACTAAATTACGCGAACAAGACTTAAAGCAATCAATTGATAAAACAAATCAAATTCGGGAAGTAAAGCGGCGAATTGCCCAGTTAGAACTCCAACTATCTCAAGAAAGTAGAATTATTAGCAAATATAATGGTCACATTCTCGAACTGAGTGCTGTCCCTGGACAAATGATGAATCCGGGTAGTCGCTTGGGGTCAATTGAGGCTGAACAGCCAAATTCAAAACTTATGAGTCTTGTTTACTTTGCTAATAAAGATGGTAAGCAAATCAAGCCTGGGATGTCTGTACAAGTGACTCCTAGCTTTGCTAAACGTGAACGCGAAGGTGGCATTGTCGGAACCGTTGCAGATATTTCTTCATTTCCAGTAAGTACACAAGATATTACAGCGATCGTTGGTAACAAAGAAATTGCCGCCAGTCTTGCGGGTAAAGGTGAAGGTCAGGTGCAAGCTTTTGTCCAACTTAAAGAAAACCCGACATCAGTAAGTGGCTACAAATGGTCATCCTCTGATGGCCCAGCCTTAAAAATATCCTCTGGCACAACTACCTCTGTTCAAGTAAAAGTTGGAGAAAAAGCACCGATTTCTTATATTATTCCTATGCTACGCTCTTGGACGGGAATTTATTAAGGAGGCAGAAGTAATACTAATTTGGAAAAAGAATGCGACAAATAGACCATTTGTAGAGACGCGATTCATCGCGTCTTTACCCAAGGATGTGTTGCAATTATTAATTGAATTGGTATAAGAATATTTAAAATTCTCAATTAGAAAACAAAGTTTAAAATGGCCGTTTCCCCTCTATTTTCACAATTTAAACCAAATCGTGTCCGCACTTCTACACTCTTGCAAATGGAAGCGGTCGAATGTGGTGCGGCGGCTTTAGGAATAATTCTTAGCTATTACGGTCGGATTGTGCCACTGGCTAAACTGCGTGAAGAATGCGGTGTTTCGCGGGATGGGAGTAAAGCTTTTAATATCCTCAAAGCTGCCAAAAACTATGGACTCAATGCTAAAGGTTTAAAACTGTCTCTGGAAAACGTCAAAACTACCCGTCTCCCCTACATTGCCTTTTGGAATTTTAACCATTTTCTCGTGGTAGAAGGATATAGCAAAAAACGCGTCTACCTCAACGATCCTGCCAATGGTCGCAGAACAGTGAGTTGGGAAGAGTTCGATCGCGCATACACGGGTGTTGTGCTTACAATGGAACCAGGGGTAGACTTTCAGAAGGGAGGCAAAAAAAATCACATTGTCTCTGCTTTAAGTAGCCGCTTACAAAACTCACGAGTTACTATCTTATTTTGCTTGCTTGCGGGGTTATTGCTAACATTGCCTCGGTTAGCTGTGCCAGCCTTTGCTCAAGTGTTTATCGATGAGATTTTAATCCAAGATCGACAAGATTGGTTACGACCTTTGCTGTTAGGAATGCTAATTACTACTTTATTGCGGGCATTCCTTGCTAGACTGCGGCTTACCTACCTGCGGCGATTAATGGTTAAGTTGTCAGTCAGCACATCAGGACAATTTCTCTGGCATATCCTGCGATTGCCAATTGGGTTTTATGACCAACGTTTTGCTGGGGAAATCAGTAGTCGGGTGCAACTGAATGACCGGGTGGCAGAAGTACTTTCAGGGCCTTTGGCAACTACAGTAATTGACGCGGTGATGATGATATTTTACCTGCTGATTATGATTCAGTATGATCAATTGCTGAGTGCGATCGCAGTTGGTTTTGCTTTAATCAACATTCTCGCTCTATTATTTTTATCGCAAACTCGTGTAGATACAAATATGCGCCTAGCTCAAGAATATGGCAAGGTGGGTGGAGTAACGATTAGCGGCATCCAAACGATAGAAACCATCAAAGCTTCAGGGCTGGAGTCAGATTTATTTGCTCGGTTTGCGGGTTATTACGCTAAAGCCATGAACGCCCAACAACAATTAGGCTTACAAACTCAAATTCTCACCACATTACCTACAATTTTGACAGCCCTAACCACAGCTTCTATTTTGCTGGTTGGTGGTTTACAGATAATGAAGGGCAATCTCAGTATTGGAATGCTGGTCGCCTATCAAAGTTTAACACTGAGTTTTTTAGAGCCAGTTAATAGCCTCGTTAATTTCGGCAGTACACTCCAAGATTTAGAAGCTGATTTAAACCGCCTTGATGATGTATTGCAAAATCCTGTTGATTTGGAAGTGGAGGGGAGGCAGGGGGCAGGGGGCAGGGGGCAGGGGGCAGTAGCTATTAGTGATTCTCTCTCATCTCTATGGCAATTACAGGGTCATGTTGAGTTACGAAATGTCACCTTTGGGTACAGTCGTGTAGAATCTCCCTTGATTGAGAATTTGAGCTTGACTGTCAAGCCAGGACAAAGAATAGCGCTTGTGGGGGGAAGTGGTTCTGGTAAATCCACAGTTGCTAAATTAATTTGTGGTCTTTATCAACCTTGGGATGGGGAAATCTGCTTTGATGGTGTAGAGCGATCGCAAATTAAGCGTTCTGTTCTGGCTAACTGGTTGGCAATGGTTGAACAGGATATCTTTTTATTTGCCGGCACTATCCGAGAAAATATCACTCTTTGGGATTCAACTGTACCAGAAGCCGATTTGGTGCAGGCTTGCCAAGATGCAGCGATTCATGATGCGATCGCATCTATGCCTGGAAAATATGACTTTGAGTTGATTGAAGGCGGTATGAATATTAGTGGTGGACAACGCCAGCGTTTAGAAATTGCCCGCGCTTTGGTGAGAAATCCCACAGTCTTAGTACTGGATGAAGCAACCAGTGCCTTGGATGCAGAAACAGAGTTGATTATTAACCGTAACTTGCAACAGCGTGGTTGTTCGTGTATTGTAGTAGCCCACCGCCTCAGCACAATTCGCGATTGCCATGAAATTATTGTGCTAGAGCAAGGTAAAATCGTGCAGCGTGGCACTCATAAGGAATTATGGCAGCAAGGTGGAACTTATGTTCGTTTACTTCACGCGGCAGAGGCATAATATTAGGACTTACGCACAGGTAACGGAAAATCGAACCACAGAGACACAGAGTACAAGGAGGAATAAGAGTTTGAGATGTATTTTGCGTAAGTCCTGCATTTATTGGAAGTATTCGTTTTCAAGTATAGACATAATTACTAACGAAGAATACTTATCTTTTTGCCTCAAGGCTTCTCGCAAAACTCCTTCCTCTTGAAAGCCGACTGATTGATAAACATGTCTAGCACGTTGATTGTGTTCAAAGACATCTAACCAACAACGATGAGCATTATACTCTTCAAAAATCTTTTTGAGGATCATTCGTAACGCACGCTTGCCGTATCCTAGTCCTGGTTCAGAAACAATAATTCGAGTTAATTCAATACTACGGTTCCGTGATTGTAAGCCAGACAAAATAGCGTAGCCTTGGGTTTCTCCTGAAGCATTTTCAATCATTAAATAATGTTTGTCAGCACAGTGTAAGTTGCTGCTGTGTTCTTCTCGACTCCAGCAAAGGATAAGGTCTTTGAATTCATCTCTGGTTTCTTGAGTGAAGATGAAGTCTATATCGTTTAGGTTAGCAGTTCGTAATTTTATCATCAAAAAAAATTCTGTTATATTCAGCCGGGATACAATAGTTTTCTATATCTTTTTCCACTCGTTGAACTCATATCGATTTACCTTCAGTGAATCCTCTTCCCAAACCATACTTTCTTCAAGCAAACGAACCAGTACTGTTGGATAACTCAGAAACTGTCTGGATAGTTCAGTCTGGAACATTGGCAGTGTTTGCCACTAGAGTTAAAAACAGTTTACCAAAGGAGCATCGCCGCTATCTGTTTCATGTCAATGCTGGTGAAGTCTTGTTACCGGAAGTAATCGCACAAAGCCAATGGAATTTTGTAGCGATCGCAATTGAACCTACCCAATTATGCCAGATGTCAATGGTTGATTTGGTTAAGGGAATCGGTGCGGCTGACTCTCAAGCCATAGAACTTTTAGAAGGTTGGGTAAATCATTTAGGGCAATCTCTTAGCGCCCAGCAGACAGTTTTGACTACACCATTAAACCTTGTGCAGACATTAGGGCGGGATTTTTCATTATCACCTGGTGAAACGCTACAGGGAAGACAACAAACACTCTTATGGGTGAAGTTGCAGCAAGGCAATACTCACTGGATGGGAGTCGAGGAATTAACGCTGAATTCTACCTCACCAGCGTTTCCACTCACGAGTGATATGTGGCTAGAGGCAGAAAATGCAGTTATTGGACAAATGTTACCAACGGCAGATTTAGAAAATTTCGAGGAACTTCTGGCAGGTTTAGCCAGTTTCCATACTTATTTCTTTCACTACTTCAGTTTGCTGACAAACAAAGAAGCAGAAGCAGAATTTCGGCAGTTTCAGGAACGCGAACAATTTAATCAGCAAGTAATAGAGGGGGCACTTTCTGACTTAGCAAAAGTATTGCAGCCACAGCAGGAGGCGGTTTTTTCTCAGGAAGGGCCGCCCTTATTGGTAGCATTTGGGGCAGTCGGGCGATCGCTGGGAATAGAGATTCGTCCGCCAGCAGAGGATTTGAATTCTATTAAAGACCCTGTAGCTGCGATCGCACAAGCATCACAAATTCGTATCCGCCGGATAACTTTAGCAGATGGCTGGTGGCGTCAAGACCAAGGAGCGATGTTAGCTTATACTCAGTTGGAAAAGCGCCCAGTGGCGTTGTTACCTACAGATAATCGGGATTATGTAATCTTCGACCCCGTAGCGCGGACTCGAACACCCGTAAATGAATCAATAGCAAAAACACTGTCACCATTAGCCTACGTTCTGTATCGACCATTACCCCAAGTTGCACTCAAGGCCATCGATTTACTGCGGTTTGGGGTTAAGGGTTATGAAAAAGACATTGCTAGTATTTTAGTAGTGGGGCTACTGGGCACAATCTTGGGCATGGTTGCACCACAAGCAACAGCAATTTTAATCAATCATGCCATTCCCGATAGCGATCGCGCTTTGCTGTGGCAGATCGGATTGGTCATGTTTGCAGTCGCCTTTGGACAGTTAGCTTTTCAAGTTGCCCAAAGTATTATTACTCTACGAGTCGAAAGCGCCACTGATAGCATATTACAGCCAGCCATTTGGGATCGGTTACTCAGATTAAGTCCTAGCTTTTTTCGCCAGTATACTTCTGGAGATTTAGTCAACCGCGTCATGGCGGTGAGGGAAATTCATCAAAAACTTAGCGGTGCTACCCAAAGAACATTGTTGAGTGGAATCTTTGCCTTATTTAACTTAGTACTGATGTTTATTTACAGTTGGCAACTAGCGTTTGTAGGCGTTGGTTTAGCAATATTTGCTGCTATGGTTACGACTGTTGCAAGTTTCCTCTTGGTGAAGAAATCGAAAAAAGAGCAAGAACTGAATGGCGCAATTCAGGGACTCACTGTACAACTAATCAACGGTGTCGCCAAGCTACGAGTGACAATGGCAGAAGAACGCGCATTTGCAGCTTGGGCAAAAAAGTACAGCCAGCAGATTCGGTTGAAGGCGAGTTGGCAAGAAATTAAAGATGGTATTTCTATATTTAACGAAGCACTCCCTTTAGTAAGTTCTATACTGCTGTTTGGGTTTGCTATGTTGTTGATGCAGACACGCCTGACACTGGGTACATTCGTTGCTTTTAACTATGCTTTGGCGATTTTTATCAAAGGAGTAATTGACCTGAGCAATACTGTATCGGAAATTTGGAGTATTGTACCAATATGGGAACGAGCAAAACCGATTTGGCGATCGCAGCCTGAATATGACTCAACCAAGGTTAACCCCGGTCAATTAAGCGGTCGCATTGCCCTAAATCGTGTCAGCTTTCGCTACTCTGAAAATGGCAGCTTAATCCTCAATGATGTCAGCCTCCATGCCGAACCAGGGGAATTTGTTGCGATCGTTGGTTCTTCTGGAAGTGGGAAATCAACGATATTGCGATTGTTATTGGGATTTGAAACTCCATTGACAGGTAGCATCTATTATGATGGCAAAGACTTAGCAGAGATGGAACTCCAGGCTGTGCGAAGACAGTTAGGAGTGGTACTGCAAAATGGTAAAATCGGTACAGGATCGGTTTTTGATAACATCACTGCCGGGGCTTTGGTTTCGCTAGAAGAAGCTTGGGAAGCCTCACAAATGGCAGGTTTTGCTGATGATATCAAGCAAATGCCAATGGGGATGCATACGATCGTCGCTGAGGGTGGTAGTAATCTTTCAGGTGGACAACGGCAAAGATTATTGATTGCGCGATCACTTGTTTCAAAGCCTAAAATTATCTTGATGGATGAGGCGACCAGTGCTTTAGATAACCGCACCCAGGCAATTGTAACTGAAAGTTTAGCTAAGTTAAATGCTACCAGAGTGGTGATTGCCCATCGCCTCAGCACAATTCGTAATGCCGATCGCATCTATGTTATCGACGCTGGTCATGTCGTACAGGTAGGTACTTTTTTGGAATTGATGGCGCAAGCAGGGTTGTTTGCCAGACTGGTAGCCCAACAGTTAGAAGGAGAGCTTTAAGGCAATACGGTTCAGTTAAAGCCAAAAACCTTAAACTACGTAGGTTGGGTTGAGGAACGAAACCCAACATTTATCGGGCTTTGTTGGGTTTCACTTCCCTACGGGACGCTACGCGAACGTTCAACCCAACCTACGATTATCCTTAACTGGAACGCTTTAGGCTTACAGTCAGGGATTCAGACCCGCGACTGAATTGTTGCAATCATGGCGATGCCTACGCATTTGTTATTTTGGCGATCGCATTTGTTACTTTGGCGAACTCATTTGTTACTTCGGCGATCGCATTTGTTACTTTGGCGAACTCATTTGTTATTTCGGCGATCGCATTTGTTATTTCGGCGATCGCATTTGTTACTTCGGCGATCGCATTTGTTACTTCGGCGAACTCATTTGTTACTTTGGCGTGTCCATAGGGGAAAAGGAGAAAGGGAAAGAAAAAACCTTTACCCTTTACCCCCCAAACCCGATTCCAAGTTAAAAATTCAAAAACCGAGAAGTATTGCTTTAGTTCTGCTTTAGCATAGAATTAGCAACTTGGTATAAAGATTGGATGTTTAGTCCATCATTAGGATACTCAACCACAGCAAAATTACAAGTTGCCTGGAAGCGATCGCCATTGGGAGCTGTAAAGACTTGCTGGCGGAGCTTGGTTAAAATTTCACTGAGGCGATGTTTGACCACAAGCCGTTCTGTTTCAGTAAACCCAGAAACTCCGACCACAAATTCTCCGTTACCCCAATAGCCCAATATTTCGCCACTGCAAAATGCCGATTGGAATAGACGACTCCATCGTTGCAATACTTGATTACCAGCCTCATGGCCATACTGGATATTAATTTGGCGTAAATCGCTGATATTCAAGATCATTAAGCAAATCGATTGCTGATTTTTCTCAGCTTGAGCAATCAAGTGCTGTAAGTCGCGGCTAGACTGTGACTGATTTGCTAGCCCGGTTAAAGGGTCTTTGGTAGAGAGCGACTGAAGTAGGCGGCTGCGTTCTAGGCGGTGGGTAATCCTTGCCAGTAGTTCTGCCCCCACAACGGGTTTAACCACATAATCATCTCCCCCAGCAGCAAACACTTGCTGCACTGTTTCCATCTCCCGATGAGCCGTCAGAAATACGATTGGCAATTCCTGCCATTGCGGATCTGTGCGAACTGCCTGACAAAGTTCTATGCCACTAATTTGGGGCATTTCCACATCCAAAATCAACAAATCTGGTGCAGTAGATTGCAATACCTCCCAAAAACGTAGGGGATTGTCCAATGCGGTAATTCGCATTCCCCAAGGTTCTAACATTGGGCCTAGTGCTGCTAAAATCAGTGGGTCATCATCAACTACTAATACATTTACTGTTAAAGAACGGGTAAACTGCAATATTTGAGACGCAGTTTCCCAAACTTGATTTGCTGTGACAGGTTTGACGAGAAAACCCCGCGCCCCAGACTGAGCCAAAGTCACGCGATCCACTAGCTGATCAGTGACAGCCAGCGCCAGAACAGGTATAGGAGGGGTATGTGTCGCTAAATCCAACATTAGTGCCAAACTTTCCTCTCGCTGCCCGATCTCATCTACATTCAGCACTACTAAATCTGGTGATGTGGTTTGCAAGAAGTTTTTTACACCTTCTAACGTTGTTATTTGTTGCCAACGCATTTCCATAGAAGATGCCAGTTGTTGCAACTGTGAACCCAGTTGTAAATCAGTGTCAATCAGCAGTAACTTCGGATTTATCTCTTCCCCAATTGAGGTAGCAGTTTGATTAACTACCTTCATTAGGTTTAACAAGTTGCCTAACTCTTGGATCAGCGATATCAGTTGGTGTTTTTGGGCTGGTAATAACTCTCCATCTTTGTCTATAATCTGTTCAATTTCCCGTGCTATTTGAGTTCCTGCTTCTTGCTCAAACATTCCCAAAACACCAGCTAGCTTATGCGCTTCCCGTCCTGCCGATTTACGTAATTCTATAGTTAGCGTGCCGCTAGAAAGTTCTGTTGCTGCTTGTTGCAGTACTTCCATTCGCTGTATCATTAGCCCTTGGTATTGACTCCATAACCCACTCATTGCTTGGTTAAATTGTTGTTCAACGAATGAGGAAGTATCGGGTATGGAGGAATTTTTATCTGGATTTTTTTGAGTTATTTTTTTTTCGCTATTTCTACTAGTAGCTTTTTGGGATTTTAAGCGATATCCCAAACCATAAACATTTTCAATCCAGTCTACGGCTCCAACTACTTTTAACTTGTGTCGCAACCACTTAATATGGGACTTAACAGTTTCCTCTTGGGGTGGATCGTCAAAAGTCCAGAGATGTTCGATAATATCTCCCCGACTAAAAACCCGCAATGGATTCCGTAGTAATAACTCCAGCAGACTATATTCTTTGGGTGTTAAATCCAAAACCTGATTATCGTATGTTACCTCGCAAATACTTGGATCTAAACGCAATGCCCCAACTTCTAGCACTGGAGGACGAGGAGTATCGCCGCGACGTAACAAAGCGCGTACCCTTGCTTGGAGTTCTCCCAAATTTAAAGGTTTAATGAGATAATCATCTGCTCCAGCATCGAGTCCACGAATGCGATCGCTAGTTTCATCTTTTGCTGTGATCAACAAAATAGGAGTGGAACGGCCACTAGAACGTAAGCGCTGACATAAAGTAATGCCATCGAGTTTTGGCAGTCCAACATCTGTTAATATCAAGTCGTAGTTCGTACTTTGGGCATATTCCAAGCCAATTTGTCCGTCTTGTGCGATTTCAACAGCATAGTGTTGTTGGGTAAGAGACTGCAACAAAACACTCGCTAAAACTTCGTCATCTTCGATCAGCAAGATTCTCATAGCGGGACTTAAACAAAATAGAAGAACAAAAAGGGGTATAATCCTTAATCGGCATAGCTTTCACGATTGGCGTTGTTCTAATAAATATACCCAATTTTGTTGCGCGATCGCTTTTTTGGATTTCTGCTTGTGAGCGGTTTTATAAGTAATCTAGCGGACATGATATGAGCGCCATCGCAGATATGACTTTTATGCAGACATAATCTGCATTAGCCGGCTGTATTTCTATCTTCAGGTCAACATCATGTAGATTCAAATCCCTCAGCTTTGGGATTAACTCTTGAATATCGCAACTTTTAGCAACTTGAATCTCTACTTGATGGATATTAGACCTCTTGCATAAATCAAAAATAAGAACCCCACCCCGCCAAAGCTACGCTTTGTCTCCCCTCCCGAAGAGGGGGGAAGGGGTGGGGTGTTAGGGACTTTTGCAAGAGGTCTATTGTTAGCTTTCGGAAGTTTCCTGGGAGAACTTCTTATGGATAGTTCTAGTGGATTCTCCATCAGCAGCTACCGTTATGAGATAGTCCATTAAACCATCTGAAAAGGGGAGACGTAAGTGGAAAGTACCATCAGGTTTGATTTTGATGGAATGACCACCAACGTTTACGGTTGTATTTGGTTGGGTTGCTCCGTGAATAATCAACTCAGCATCTGCTACAAACCAAAAATCTCCGTGGGGACGACTGAAGACGCGAACGTTAGCTGAACGGGCTATGAGTAACCAACGCTCGCCATCAGCGATATAACCAATTTCAACCATGTAGTCGCGATCGCTCACGGGAATAGCTACGAAGCGATCGCGTGCTACTTCTTCACATTCATACTGTTGTACAAGCTGGGGACTTTGATAACTCAAGTCTATTCCAGTCACATCGTAGAGTCGCACTACCAATTGGGAGCCGCCTTGTTGGTGCAGCGCTTCATTCTGAGTTTTGGAAATGTACCAAGAGACATAAGCCCACTTGGGAGTCCGGGGTGTGAGCACAATACTGCTCTCTTCTTCTACATTTTCCAAATCAAAAGCTGTTTCGTTTGTTAACGCTACATTTTCGTTCTGTTCTTCTACATTTACTAAACCAAAAGCTGTTTCGTTTGTTAACTCTACATTTTCAACAGTGGGATCTGTATCCACAGGACTAAAAACACGAACGATCGCGGAATGGGCAATAAATAACCAGCGACCACCATCAGCGATATAGCCAATTTCTGCTATGTAGTCGCGATCGCTGATGGGAATTTCCACAAAGCGATCGTGTGCTGTCTCTTCACATTCATACTGCTGCACAAATTGAGCACTTTGATAACTCAAGTCTATTCCAGTGACATCGTACAGCCGCACTACCAATTGCGAGCCGCCCTGTTGGCGCAGTGCTGCTTTCTTGGTTTCGGAAATCTCCCAAGAGACTTCGGCCCATTGCCAAGTCCGGGGTGTGAGTATAAGAGTGATCTCTTCTTCGCTGATCTCTTCTTGAACATCTACGAAGTCAATATCTGTTTCATCCTCAATTGTCAGATCATCAACAATGGGATCTGGATAAACAGGGCTGAAGACACGAACAATGGCTGAACGGGCGATGAATAACCAGCCATCGCCATCAGCGACATAGCCAATTTCTGCTATGTAGTCGCGATCGGTGGCGGGAATTTCCACAAAGCGATCGTGTGCTGTCTCCTCACATTCATAGTGCTGAACCAGCTGTGGACTTTGATAACTCAAGTCTATTCCCGTTACATCATAGAGCCACACTACCAATTGAGAGCCACCCTGTTGTCGTAGTGCGGCTTTCTTGGTTCCGGAAATCTCCCAAGAGACATGAGCCGATGTATAAGTATGCGGTGTGAGTACAATACTGCTCTCTTCATCTGCATCTACCAAACCAATAGCTGTTTCGGCTGCGATTGGCTCATTGTCAACCTTAGTATCAGTTTGTCCTTGAGCATCTGATGCCCAAGTGGTGCTGGCCCAGGCTCCAATCCCTGCGCCTGCTGCTAGAGCCGCAGCACCAGCTTCAGCAAAACCTTCCCCAAAAGTCGGCTTTGCTGGAGATTCTTCATTTGGCAAATCTACAGTGGGTTCGGCTGCATCTGCTACTACATTCAATAAATCTTCTGGCAATTCTGGCAAATCTAGCAGTGAGGATGTTTCTGCTGCTGACGGTTCCACATCGGCTGCTACTTCGCTAGATTCTGGTAAGGACAATTCATCTATTGAGGCTGTATCTTCAGTTGAGGTGATACTCTCTAGCCAGTTCAATTCTGCTTGAAGTTCCTCATCGATCTGATCTTCACTAACTTCTGTGTCCCAATATCCCAAACCAGATGTTACTTCTGGCACATCTGGAAATTCTGGCAGTGGGGTTGTCACATCAGATGAAGGCGGTTCTATATCAGATACATCTTCTGGAATATTAGCCAGGTGAGGATATGAAGTATTTACTACAGCTGCTGGGGCTTCTATGTCCCATTCAACTTGGTCAGACTCAGGAATTTCCTCAGTATAATTATTGAGTTCAACTGTCTCATCAATGGCGTCTTTTTCTGTTTCTTTGCTGGTAAAGGCAGACCAGCTAGCCGTCCCGATTCCCGTTGCTAGAGCCGCACCACCAGTTAAAGCTGCGGCTCCTAGATTGTTATTTTGCGATCCATTCGCTACGCTCGATGTGCCTTCGTAGAGGTTAGAAGTGCCATTAGTTGTCTGTTGAACTAAATTTGATGTCTCCTCATGATGATTCTGGCTCAGGTCAGATTGTTTTTGAGCATAGATGTTGAAAGGTGTGCGATCGGGGATTTCTTGCTCTTGGAAGTCCTGCGCTGGCTGCTCTTCAAGCATCGCTCCATTCACAGAGGAAGCAATGCTGGCATCAAGCACCGCCGTTTCTCCATCTTCTGTAGTGGGTGGATGAGGATTTGATTCTGGTAAGTTGTCTGTTTTCTCACTGGGTAACGGGCGTCTTCCCAGAGTCCACCATAGTAACCCTCCAGCTACACTCAGAAAAAAGACAGGTAGCAGCAACCAAAGTGGTGTTTCCTTATTTACAATTGGACTGTTTTGTGCTGGAGCAGCCACAAAAGGCTGTTCACCAAATACAGAATTAGTGGCACTGGGGGAAGGCGTGGCTCCTGGTGTCGTCTGAGCAATAGGGGAAGGCGTAATAATCGGTTGTAATACCCTGGCTGCGATCGCCTCAGCTTCAGCAGTTCTAGCTTGTTCTATGGCTTCCTGTCCTGGGCCTGCCAGGGCAAAGCCGAGAAAATCGACTGTGCTTAAACTGGGATTTTTTTTGTAAACGTAAACTAAAGGTTGCGAGAAGGGATATTTAGCATCATCTGGTAAGGCTTGATGTAATTGCAGAACTCGTACATCTTTGAGCTTCGACACCTGATTAGCTAACACATAGCTGATGCCGTCTTTGCCCAGTTGTTTAACGATTTCTGCGGTATTCTCGTCAGTTAGTTGGGTAGCGTTAGAGCCTGTTGTAAATTCAGCGTTCTTGAAGGCTGGATAAGCACGAAAAGTGTCACGAGTCTCACTCGTGTTCGGGTGATCGATTAACCGAATCTTTCCTGGAGGCCCTCCTAGTTCTGACCAATTTGTAATTTGTCCCCGGAAAATGCGGGCGAATTTCCTACTGGTTAAGCTTCCTTTGAAAGGATTATCTGCACCAACTATGATCGCAATCTTCTCACGGTGCAAGCGAACTTGCTCTAGTCCTTGGGCTTTTTCTGCTGGCGTCAACCCACGCCCCATTGCTACTATGTCGATTTTGCCATCTAGCAAGTCTTTCAGTGCCGTATCAGTGCCGTTAGCAGCAACTTCAACTTTTGTGCCGACAAACTGTTTTTCAAAACTTTGCTTCAGGCTTTGGTTAATTGCACCCAAGGTACTAGAACCGTCAATCCGCAGTGTTGATCCATTCTGCACTGTTTTCGGTAGTGCAAAAGAGGGAGTTTCAGGTGTAGATTGTGCCAGCATCGGTGCTGATACCACCAGTGATGCTGCCATCGGGGTCGTAGCTAAAGCAACCCATAATACCAGCCTAACTATCGAAGTATCTTTTTTTTCTTGTTGCCACATAATGCCCTTTATTAAAGTAAAAAATAGAAAGCCTGCCAATCCTAAATCGCTATCTTTTTAGTGATTATGGAGGAGACGCGCTAATTATACATCTGAGTTATCTTTACTTCTAATTACTTCATCGCACTTATATTGATTTATACTTCGCCGTACCTTGAAAAGCATGATAATTTATACTCTAATGAAGAAAGTCTGTTTACTATAAATTTTTCTAAGTTATATTGCAACTTATACCAAGTTGGTAGCTTATGGCCACAGTTATGAATTATTGAATTACTAAAACTGGTAAAGTGTAGCAAATTCAATATTATTTAACAATATTATTTTCAGTATTGCTGATTACTGAGTCCTCATTTTTCAGCACTCACGGACAAAAATAGCCGAAAAGAAAAATTTTCAGTAGGGGCAATTCATGTAGACGCAAAGCGGCTTCCCGAAGGGTATTGCCCCTACAGGACTTATACATCTTTGAGATAACAATGACAATCTGGCTTATCAATCAGTGACTCCACCAAGGCATTTAGGGCAGTTGCAGCTAAAGCGCCACCTCCCAAGGTTCCTTCAACGGTAATAAAAGGTATCGTTTGTTGCATCAGTTGTCGCTTGGCTGCGGGAGCATGGCTAAAGCCAATGGGCATTCCAATTACTAGTGCAGGCTGAATTTTCTGGTTAGTTATCGCTTCACAAACCTCGATAAGTACTGAGGGAGCATAACCAATCACTAGCACACAACCATTACTGACTTGCTGCAATTTTGATCGCCATTCTCGATGTTGCCAAAAAGCAAGTTCTGCTTCTGTGGCGGTGGTAATATGGGGATTATCAATCAAGGTTTCGATGCGGCATCCCAAGTGAAGTAATCGAGTTTGATCTAAAGCAGCAGCAACCGTTTGGGTATCGACAACAATTTGACAGCTTGAAGATAAAGCTTCTCGACTAGCTGCGATCGCACCTCGACTCAATTTAACAAAGGACACTAAACTGACATCGCCACAAGCCAAAACCAATTGAGAAATTAAGTGTTGTTCAATTTCCGAACGGTGAGACAAATCAGGTAGTAAGTGTTGCAGCGATTCTGAAAAAGCTTCCGAGTGGGTATGAATTTCAGCATCTAAGCCACTCCAGAGATTTTCCAATCCGCCCAATCCGGCTTGAGTTTCGACATCTAGTAACTTGAGTTGTGCCAAAACTTCCGCCTGCATAATTTGACAATGGCGATCGCGCCCCAATAATCCTTCTAATGCTGATGCAGTTTGTCGCAGTTGAGAAATTTGTTGCATCACCGCGCGATATTGCTGCTGGAGTTGTCCCATGAGGTTAACAGTTGTATCCGCCTCTGGTTCCACTTCCAAAATATTGCGGATGTGGTTTAGCTGAAACCCTTGCTGCTTCAGTGCAACAATCCGTTGCAACCGGAGGACATCTTTTTTGGTGTAGAGACGGTAATTGCTGTGCGATCGCACTGGTTGCGGTAGCAGCCCCAATTGATGGTAATGTCGCACCATCCGCGGAGTTAAACCGCCGCCTACCAAGTGTGTTAACTGCTTAATTGTCAGATCGCTACTTTTGATTTCCACGAATTACGTCTTAATAAAGGTTAACTATTGCCAAGGGGGCATTTAGAAAAGGCGATGTCTGGCGACAAGCCACTGCGTGTCTACGCTTTTAACCTAGCTTAGTTAAACTATCTGCTAACCAATAATTTTTTCTGTCTATTAGCTTCTTGGATAACGTTGCTGTTGCTCGTAAATACCTGAATATCTGGAACAACAGCATAATCCATGTCATGTGTAATAATTTTAATTTTTCCTGCTCCTGCTCTGCTAATAGCTTCGAGAAGTAGTAAGTCGTAGCCATCAACAGCTTGAGTTTGGAATCTGTTTAGCGCTGCATCGGTTGTTGCGTCATCTACTGTCAGATCAACAGGAACAGCAAGCGCCTTAACCTGACTCCAAGCTGACTGAACTTCAGCAACAACATTCATCCGTTCATTTGGATAATTATGACGGTATTCCTTAAGTGGCAAAAACCCATGCGATTTTGTATAAATTTCATATTCAGTTTTTTCAATGATATGAGCCAGTTCAGCCAAAATTAGCCCAGAGTAAGTCAGTGTGGCTCCATTTAAAAGAGCTTGATTAATATAGTTGAGATAATTGCTGAATTTGGAGGTTTTAGTACCAAACCCAGCATTTGTATAAGTCTGCCAAAACCAGACGTTGGTATCTACAAGGAAAATATCACCCTGCTGGGGATTATCAGTTTTGATATCGATGATATCAGCTTGGATATTAAGGTTGACCACCATGCTTTAAAAAGTTGCAGCCTGCTCTGTAATCACTGCATCAACTGCATTCCGAAATTGCTCATCGGAATAGTAATGCTTCGCATTGGCAATCACACGCTCAAGAACATTCCAACCTTCAGAACTTATAGCGGTGAACTCAACCAGCCGATTAAGGTTATCTGCTGGAATATCCTTCAAGAGATGACCGATCGCAAAGTTGAAAAAAGGAGAAGCAAAGACCTGAACTCCAGTAAAATCTAATTCTACAGGGTTGCCAGCAAGCAGAACTGGATGAATCTGATCGTATACCTTCTGCCCACTCTCAGCGCTGATGGCATATTTCCCGACAAGATCAAAAATTTTGTGTGCCATTCCTCTATCTCCCTCTTTAAAATAACCGCTTCTTAAGTTGATGAGCTTCAGTTGCTAGGCAGTAGTAAGATTCATCACAGCGAAGTGCAATATTAATTAAGGTTCCGCTAAAATTAGTACCTTTGTTCTCATATATCATATTATCGCCTACATACTCTGCAAACCTACCCACTCTGCGTTTCAAATTCATTATAAACCTTGACATTGACATCAATGTCAAGGTTTAGCCTGAGAGAGTCCTTGTTAATTAACCTCTCATGCTCTACCCCCAACGTTTGGGCCAATTTACTAGAGAACACGCAGATACCTTAGCAGCCCTCATTTGTGGCTTACTATTATTTCTCGGATGGTTCGCCTTGCATCTCGGTTGGTTGGGATTGGCGTTCCTGCTGCTACCTGCTGCTTATGTAATTGGTGGTTACGAGAGTGCGCGGGAGGGATTGACTACCCTCTTCAAAGAAAAAGAACTCGATGTAGATTTGCTGATGATTGTGGCGGCGATTGGTGCTGCTAGCCTCGGTTTATGGCGACAAGAATATCATCTAATTATTGATGGGGCAATTTTGATTCTGATTTTCGCTATCAGTGGCGCACTGGAAGGCTATGCGATGCAGCGAACTGAGCGGAGTATCCGCAGTTTGATGAGTCTGACACCAGATACAGCAAGAGTTTTAGTTCAGGGAAGGGAAGAGGAAATTCCGATCAGTCAGCTAAAAGTGGGCGATGAGATTGTCGTTAAACCTGGAGAGCTAATTCCTACTGATGGGATAATTTTATCTGGTTACAGCACCCTCAATCAAGCTGCAATTACAGGTGAGTCTTTACCTGTAGAAAAAACAGTGGGCGCAGAAGTATTTGCTGGTACACTCAATGGCTATGGTGCATTGCAGATTAAAGTACATAAACCAGCCCAAAGCAGTTTAATCCAGCGTGTAATTCGTTTGGTAGAACAGGCGCAAACAGAAGCACCACCTTCCCAAGAGTTTATCGATCGCTTTGAGAAAGGATATGCCAAAGTCATTGTAGTAGCTGGAATATTGCTGGCAACTTTACCGCCATTTCTTTGGGGTTGGGATTGGGAAACGACGATTTATCGCGCCCTTACTTTCCTTGTAGTGGCTTCTCCCTGTGCGCTGATGGCTGCAATTATGCCCACCCTGCTTTCGGGAATCGCCAACGGTGCAAGACAGGGGATTTTGTTTAAAAATGGGGCGCAGTTGGAGAAGATTGGCAAAGTTCGAGCGATCGCATTTGATAAAACTGGTACTCTCACAACAGGACAGGTGCAGGTATTCCAGGTAATTTCAGTTAGTGAATACACTAAAGATGATGTATTAAAAACTGCTGCTAGCGTAGAATCATCTTCCGAACATCCCATCGGTAAGGCAATTGTACAGGCGTCTAGTGATTTAAATTGGGTTGGTGCAATCGAAGTGCAAGCCATACCAGGACAAGGAATTGTCGGAATTTCCCAAGAACAACAGGTAATTGTGGGGAATGCCATTTTTGTGCAGCAGTATGTAACAAATTTACCTGAGGAATTGCGAGAAATAGTTCAATCTTGGGAGCAAGAGGGTAAAACTGTGGTTTGGGTAGCACGGGGAGCAGAGGTGATGGGTGTAATTGCGATCGCAGATCAAGTAAGATCGCAAGCAGCCGCAACCATCACCCGGTTAAAAAAACTGGGAGTTGAACAAATTGTCATGTTAACCGGGGATAATCAGCAAACTGCTCACAGTGTCGCCAAAGCAGTAGGAATTGATCGGGTATATGCCCAACTTCTACCAGAAGATAAGCTCAATGTTATCCGTCGTCTACAGCAACAATATCAAACTGTGGCAATGGTGGGCGATGGAATCAATGATGCACCAGCTTTAGCCCAAGCATCTGTAGGTATCGCGATGGGAGTATCTGGTAGCGATGTGGCATTGGAAACCGCAGATATAGTACTGATGGCAGACAGGTTAGAAAAAATTGCCGTGGCGATACATTTAGGTAGGCGATCGCAACTCATAGTAAAACAAAATATAGTCGTAGCGTTGAGTTTTATTATGTTGCTTTTAGTGGGCAACTTTCTAGGGAATATTAACCTACCCATCGGCGTTATTGGCCATGAAGGTTCTACAGTGTTAGTTACTCTCAGTGGTCTAAGATTGCTGAAATAAAAATTACAAAGGTAGTACTTTGTCAAGTTAATTTTAGTTGAAATGAGGTTTTTGCTAGAGAGGGGAGCATCCCAATGCAAGCAAATTTACCAAGATGATACGTTGTCATTGCGAATGGAGCAAAGCGGAATGTTCACCCTTGGCGTTCCCGTAGGGTAGCAATCGCAAAGTATAGATGTTGCGATTGCTTCGCTTCACTACGTTACGCTCGCAATGACAATTCATGTTTTTGCACATTTGGGATGTTCCCCTAAAGAGCGGCAATAATTACCTATTACCTATTCCCTATTCCCTATTCCCTATTCCCTATTCCCTATTCCCTATTTCCAGTTAATAGTTCCCTTTCTCTAAAAGTGATTCAGGAATCAAATCGGATTACTATATTATTCGTAAATGCCTTAAAAGAACACTAGTTTATATGTATCACCAATTTTACCAATAGGAGCTGAAGCTGAAATATTTGTGTATTCGTCTTGATAGGTTAGATTAGCAATACACTCAAGCTGTACTTTGTCAGCATGCCTCTTTAAAAATCCCTCTCTATCTGACTCTGACAGATCAACTTCGACCTCACTTATTGTTACTTGAAAGTCTTTATCCTTAAAACCAATAAATGGAAGTAAGAGCATTTTCTTGAAGAGATTGCCTGCACCTGCATTATTAAACTCTTCAAATGTCTTGTCAGAGAAATACATTAGTTCTAGTATGTCTTCTTCAGTTCCACTTTTGATAGTTGCAGTCAACTCTTGGATGAAAATATCGAGATTCATCTTGCTTTTACCTCAGAATTAGCTTGAATCATAACAGTTGAAAAAATGTAATTACAATCAATAGAAAAAGTAATATATTTCTACAAATCAAACCACCAGTGTAAAAAGCTGGCGGTTTTTGTTTCAATCTAGTAGCTTTACTCAACTAAAATAGAACTTGCTTCCCATCAATTTAAACTTGACAGATTAGTCGTAGAGCAGGGTAATGGCTTTTGCTGACTGATAAGTGCGATCGCTATTTTCAACCAATCAATATAAGTCTGCTCTCTTCGGATCACCAACTCCAGCACGAGCCTCTGCATTACCTGCTCACGATTGGCAGACTCATCAGTGAGTGATGGTAAATCGATAGTTTCACATTCAATAAGTTTTTTGCTGCGAGCCACTAATTGTTGCTCCAGTAGGTGAATGATAGTTTCATTGGACAATTGATCTGCAAAATGCAACTGGACTAGCATTGGTTCTCGGACAGTCGGTAAGGGCTGATGAATCCCAAGCCATTGGGCGAATTCGGCTTTCCCAGACTCCGTTACACTGTAGACTTTGCGGTTGGGGCGATCGTGCTGAATCTCAATAGTACAGGTAATCCAGCCTTGCTCAACTAGCTTATCAAGAGTTCTGTAAATTTGTGCCTGGTCTGCTGGCCACAAATGGGCAATGCATTGATCAAAGCAGCTCGTTTTGAGGTCGTAGCCCGTCATTTCTTGCTGCTGAAGAAGACCTAAAATTACGTATGCTAGCGACATTAAGACGGTTTTCCCATAATTGATATTTTCTCGATAGGTTTTACACGATGTACTTCTTACAACTTTATGCTAATATATTTATATGATTAATCTAATATAAGATAAAACGGTTATAAAAAGATATGTTGACTATAATGCTTCTTAGCAAGGAAACCAAATACATAAAAAACTCCATCCGCTTGTAAGTGGAGTTTTTGGGTATAGGAAATGCCGTATTGAGCATGAGGAAGATTTACTAACTACGCTAGTTCGTTCAAGTAGGGAAACCCGCCCACGCGATCGGCTCTCTAATGCTCAATGCCTAAAAATTATTTAAGCCATCAAAGACTATTGTAACGAGAGGATGAGTAACATTGACTTCTAACACACTTTCACAAAGAATACGTCAACATCAATATCTGCGTGATTTACGAAACAAATTACTTTATCTTCACAAGATGTTGCTGGAGACAGAACGCATTGCCTACGAACAAGTGAGTGGGCGAGTATCAAGCGGAGAACTTCTTCAGCTCGTTATCGCTCATGAACAATTTGCTTGGCTACATCGGATTTCTGAAGTGGTTGTGCAAGTTGACGAAATGCTCGAGGCTGATGAACCGATAGTGCTGGACGATTTCCAGAAGTTGATTGCTGATGTCCGCACGCTGATTATACCGTTAGAGACGGGCAATACCTTCGAGAGAAAGTATTACAATGCTCTCCAGCGCGAGCCTGCTGCTGTCTTAGCACATGCGGAGATATCAAGATTTCTCACGTCTAAGGTTTAAAGGTAAAGGATTTCCATCAAAGGATTCTTTACCGAAACAACGTGAGTTAGATGGCTCATCAGTCGTCTGCCCAACTAGCTGCAAAAAAGACCTCTCTCTGGTTTGACTAGGTAAAACCGTCCCTCTCCGGCTTGGCTACCGTGTATACACAAGTCGAATTACCCCCCTTAATCCCCCCTTGGAAAGGGGGGAGACCGGAAATCTAGTTCCCTCCCCTTTCCAAGGGGAGGGTTAGGGTGGGGTAAAACCCTGGTTAATCAGCTATTTCAGACTTGTGTATACACCGTAGCTCCGACTTGGAGAGGGAGAGGTTCGTCGAATTTACCTTAAACAGTGCTGAGTAAATGCGATCGCAAATTTTCCCATCCCAAAGGAATTTTGAAATCTGCCTCTGGTGTAACGACTCGGTCAATGCAATCAGGATTGATGACTAATGACTAATGACTAATGAACCATTTGCACCAGTCGTAGGACAACAGCAAGCCATAGAATTACTCACTCAGGCTGTCATCCAAAACCGAGTTCCTCCAGCTTATCTATTTGTGGGGCCAGATGGTGTAGGAAGGAGTTTAGCAGCCAGGTGTTTTGTAGAATTGCTATTTTCTAGTGGGATGGGAGTTACTGCGTCTTTACAAAACCGTTTGCGTCAAGGGAATCACCCAGCTTTGTTGTGGGTGCAACCAACGTACCAATACCAGGGACAACGATTAACAGCAGCAGAAGCGGCCGAGAAAGGACTGAAGCGTAAGGCACCACCTGTAATTCGACTTGAACAAATTCGGGAAATTACCGAGTTTTTAGGTCGTCCGCCCTTGGAAGCGCCGCGAAATGTGGTAGTGCTGGAAGAAGCGCAAACAATGGCAGAAGCCGCAGCCAATGCTTTACTTAAAACCTTGGAAGAACCGGGACAGGCGACATTAATTTTAATTGCACCTACACCTGAGTCTGTGTTGCCGACTTTGGTTTCACGCTGTCAGCGCATTCCTTTTTATCGCTTAGATGCCCAGTCTTTAGCTGTTGTACTCACACAAACAGGTCATCAAGAAATTTTGCAAAATCAGGCAGTATTGAGCATAGCAGCTGGCAGTGCTGGAGGTGCGATCGCATCTTATGAGCAATTACAAACTATTCCCCCGGAACTACTCGAAGATTTGAAAAAAGCGCCTAAATCTTATCGTAATGCCTTGGAGTTAGCCAAGAAAATTGATAAGGATTTAGATACAGAAGCACAACTGTGGTTAGTTGATTATCTTCAGCAGTTCTATTGGCAGCAGTGGCATCAACCTAAAATCATCAACCAGCTAGAACAAGCTCGTAAATATTTACTTGCTTATGCTCAACCACGGCTAGTTTGGGAATGTCTGCTTTTATCTGTATATCAAAGATAAAATCCAATAGGCTTGGGTTTTTGTGCTTTTTTAAAATCTTTCTGATTACTTACGAAGAAATGGTATAAATCTCAAGATAAGGTATAAAACAATACAATTCAGACAAGGATAATCATAGGTTGGGTTGAACGTTCGCGTAGCGTCCCGTAGGGAAGTGAAACCCAACAAAGCCCGATAAATGTTGGGTTTCGTTCCTCAACCCAACCTACGCAGTTTAAGGTTTTTGGCTTTAACTGAACCGTATTGAGGTATAAAGACTCCTTTACGAGTCGTGAAGCGTAGAATCCACTGGCGCGATGACTACGACGAGCTATGACGCTCTCTACGAGACGCTACGCGAACGTTATCGGCGTCGCAGGTAATAAAACTTGAGAATTCCCCTCACCTCCACAATTTACAGTCAAGGTAATAATTTGGGCATCTCGTAAATTATCGCTATTTATAACTGCACCGTTTCCAGAATTCATCGC
>NNBU01000745.1_pt1 | contig 41488 bp, 37 predicted proteins | sample 1173781 | NCBI WGS metagenome assembly NNBU01 (sample SAMN07173937, study PRJNA388173) | plant metagenome | biome: Plant school; feature: Soil; material: Symbiotic tissue of Blasia pusilla L.; isolation source: symbiotic tissue sample KVJ2 | host: Blasia pusilla | place: Norway: Troms, Kvaloya...
CGGCCCATATAAAGGCGGCTTTGCTGCCGGTCTCGCTCGCAATTCCCTATGCGCAGGGGCGCCTGATGCTCGGGACCTGGCAGGGCATCTACCTGTTCGAGCATCGCGACCGACCGCATCGGCGCGAGGTGGTGCTGCATCTCTAGAGCCGTTCATTTCTAAATGGAATCAGTTCTGTTGGCTCAAACGGAGTCGGATGGTCGACCGGCCGGCGCGTGTCGTAGCCACAGCCTACGGCCAAGCCGGCCGGTCGAYCAKSCGRCCCGTTTCAGGCAACCCGAAGGGCCGGGCATCTTTGCGCCGGGATCAGCGGCGATCGGCTCGCACATACATCCGGGTATGCACGTCGCCGATCGCCACTGCCCCGACGAAAACCTGCTCCGGCAGAACTGCTTCCATTTAAAAATGAACGGCTCTAGTCCCCGTGGCATCACCTGGCGCAGCACCTGAATGCGGGCTGAATAGCCGCTTCGGATTGCGTTCAGCCGCTCCGGTCTAGTCTCCTCTCAATCGCTCGTCAGGGCGGGCACGACACACAAACTCGGGCAGCGAGCCCGACGTCTTTAGAGGAGACACCCCATGACTGGCATGCTTCGCAAAATCGGAATGGCAGCCCTCGTCTCGATCATGGCGACGACGGGCGTGGTCTCGACGGCATCGGCCGACAGTTTTGGCTGGGGCATCTATATCGACGGTCCGCGTGATGGCCATGGCTGGGACCGCCCGCGTTACGACGATCGCCACCGTCCCGGCTGGGATCGCCCGGGCTGGGATCGGCCTGATCGCCGTGGCCAGTGCCATCCCGCCCAGGCCGTGGAAAAGGCCCGCTGGAATGGACTGCGCCGCGCCTTCGTGGCCGACGTCTCGCCCCGCCGCGTCGTCGTTGCCGGCATCCGGCATGGCGATCGTGACCGGATCGTTTTCGCCAATGTGCGCGGCTGCCCGGTCATTCGCCGCTAACGACAGGTGATGCGGCTGATCGGATCGTCCGCCGTACGATCGCCGCGTCCCCCGGGCCATGCAGATCAGGGCGAACAAGACCCGCCTGCATGGCCCGAACCCGCTTTCGTTCTTCTGGCGGCTGAAATTTCGGGATCTTTCGAGGAATATGCCTTGAAGGCGCCCGAATCCTCCCCCATCTAGGATCCAACCCGCTGGTCCGGGCCCCTCTGGTAAGAGCCACCGGCGCTCTTGCGATGTCGGACCGTTTCGACATCCATGCCGGTCCAAGGACCAGAGATTTGCCACTCCACGATTCTCATCTGCTCAGCCCGGCCCCCTTGCGGTTGGCCGGCGATTTTCCCGCACGCCCAGGCCAGCCCACCCGGCGCCTGCCGCATCCGCGTGCCCATGGCCAGACCGTGCTTGACCGGAGGGTCCCGCGATGATCGGCGAGTTCTTTTCCTGGCTTTTTGCTGCTCTGGTCGTTGATCCGATCCAGGCCGAAATCGTCACCCGTCTGGAGCAGGCCAAGGCGCCTGTCGCCATCGTCTCCCAGGTCAATCAATGCCTTGGCACGACGGCACCGGCGCTGATCGAAAGAGCCGGCGGCGATCTCTGGTGGGCAGGCTCGACGATCGTCGCGGTCGCCACAGGCTTCACCACTCCAGCTGAGCTTCTGGATGCCGGCAATCCCGCCTGCGGGCCGATCGCCACCTATCTCACCCAGACGGCCGAGAGCTGATGACCATCATTCGAGGAGGACAACCATGCCGACCCATGCCAGCACACCTGCATCCAGTCATTCGACAAAGGGCCGCACCCATGGCCATCATGACGACGAATCGCTTGGCAGCATCCGAGCCCGCCGCAACCTTCTCGCCGGTTACTGGGCAGGCTCACTGATCGGTCTCGCCGGGGACGAACTGGGGCATTATGCCAGCGATCTGCACGAGGTCGACCATGTCGAGCGCGGCGACAGCGATGTCATCGCGCGCCTCTTCATCGACCTGGAGGCAGCCGGCCACGGCATGAGCAAGACGGATATCGCGGCCGCGCTGCGCCGCTTCCATGTCCAGGCATTGAAGGATACCGGCTGCACCGAGTGATGCCGCCGGCAACCGATCCGGGCGGACAGAAACGTCTTCCGGATGGTCGGTCAGAACCCGAGCGGCAGGGCGACAAGCGGCCCGATGAGCATGACGGTTGCCATGACGAGCGCAATCCGATCGCGCGCTTCGAACAACGGCCCCCGAAAAGCTGCGGCCGGATAGTGGCGGCGGATTGTGGCGCCTTTGGTTTCATCGAAAGGGCGGGCGTCGTGTGGCGTGGTGGCATAAACGTCGTCGGTGACGACGGGGCTCTGGACGGCGGTGGTGGTCTGCATGGGATTGCTCCTGGTTGAGAATGAACTGGCCTAACCGCCGGCATGTTCTTGCGGTTCCATGCCGTGTCATCCGCGACCACTCCGTCCGGTACGCTCGCTTTCTGCCGTCCGTGTGCATCACACGCATTCATCCGTTGTATCCCTCACCAGACGCGCTACACTCCCCACGTCACCATGGAAACGCTCGGGGAGGAGCAATTTGATGAGACGCATGTGGCCCGAGGAATTCAGCTTCATTCTCGACGGAGCGGAGGAAGTCACGCTCGAAAGTGCGGCGCGCGAGCGCGAGGACGGCTCGCACAGCGAGGCGATCCACCGCCAGGCCTTGAAGGTTCGCCTGAGCCAGGCCGACTATGAGCGCATCTGGCCGCTGGCCGAAGCCCGCCACCGGCTCCAGGGCCGCTTCACCGGCAAGGCGATCACGCTGATCGTCAACAATCCCCATTACAGCCAATGGCATCCGGCAGACGGCGGTACGGTCGAAAGCGTGTCGGACAGCGGGCGACCGTACTCGACACGTTATGTCGTCGTGCATTTCCTGCTGGACGATGTGCGCGAGACAGTGTCGGCCTGATCGGGGCTGGTGTCTTTGCTAGGATTTGGTAGGCTCAGAGCCCGGAATGGTGCTCCGGTAAGGCATACAGAACAAATCAGGAACAAAGAGCTCCGGTATGCTTAACGCTTACACTGAACGAGGATTTCTAAGGCCAGATGGCAAAAATCGTTTCGCGGAGTCGCACCTGACGGCAGCTACATTGATGCTGTATCGGAGCCCGGATCAGTTAAGCCCCAATTCGCTGGTGTCTGCCGCCAGTCCAAGGTCATTGATCAAGTCCTTCCTTTCGGAAATCGGTTTTTCGATGCGCGTCTCAACAAACCTTGCTGTCTAGCGAGCCTGCTTGCTGGTTGTGCTGACTGCATGTTAGCTCTCCTTTTGGAAAACGGTCCGGATCGGATAAACAAAGTCGATGCTGTTCGTAAACGAGGAAATTAGGAACATCGTATGGGATATGAATCGCAGCTAGCATGGCACTCGATTTATTTGAGGCAATCTGACATCGCATGAATAGCCCCGAGATTTGTAGACGCCTTCTTTCCTAATTTTGAGGCAAGAAGAGCATCATGAGCAAATCGAATTTCAGCGAAGAGTTTAAGCGGGACGCGGTGCGTCAGATCACGGAACGGGGCTATCCGGTTGCGGAGGTTTCGCAGCGTCTGGGTGTGAGCCCGCACTCACTCTATGAGTGGAAGAAGAAGTTCTCCTCCGTGTCTGGCAACCAGGGCAGCGCCAGGCCGACGAGATCAGGCAGCTTAAAAAGGAATTGGCGCGTGTCACCGAGGAGCGCGACATATTAAAAAAAGCGACCGCGTATTTCGCCAGGGATGCAAAGTGAAGTACGCGTTCGTTGCCCAGCATCAGCAGCGATTTTCGGTGCGAACGATGTGCCGCCTGTTGCGCATCCACCCCAGCGGCTTTTACGCCTGGCTCCGGATACCCTTGAGCAAGCGTGCCTGTGAGGACAAGCGCCAGATCGATCTGCTCCAGACGGCCTGGGAAGAGAGTGGCAGGGTCTACGGGTATCGCAAGCTTCATGACGACCTGCTCGATCACGGCGAGACATGCTGCCCGAACCGGGTTGCGCTTCTGACGCGGATTGCCGGGATAAAGGCTCAGATCGGCTACAAGCGACGTCCCGGAGTTTACGGCGGCAGGCCATACATTGTCATCGACAACACGCTGGACCTTCAATTTGACGTTGCTGCTCCGGACAAGGCGTGGGTCACTGACATCACCTACATCCGGACCAGCGAAAGCTTCGGCTATCTCGCGGTGGTGATCGATCTCTATTCCCGCCGTGTCATCGGCTGGTCGATGCAGAGCCGTCAGACAACAGATGTCGTGCTGCAGGCGTTGCTGATGGCTGTCTGGAGACGGAAAACAAAGGAAAAGGTTCTGGTGCATTCGGACCAGGGATCACAATTCACCAGCATGGACTGGGCAGCGTTTCTGAAGCACCACAATCTGGTTCACTCGATGAGCCGACGGGGCAACTGCCATGACAATGCCGTGGCTGAGAGTTTCTTCAATCTGTTGAAGCGGGAGCGGATACGCCGAAGGTCTATCGCTCAAGAGACGAAGCCAGGCAGGACGTGTTCGATTACATCGAGATTTTCTACAACCCGAAGCGCAAGCATGTCAGAAACGAGAGGCTGTCGCCCGTCGGGTTCGAAAAGCAGCAGAAAGCGTAACCCGAGGGTGTCTACGAAACTCGGGCTATTCAATCCCTTCGTCGGGGCCCCCATCCGGTACCCATCGACCGCAGCCCATGCGTGCCTTATGAGCCCCTCAGTGCGGAGCTCATCAGCAAGATCTTCCGTTTAGGTGTTGAAACCGGTCAGATGCACTGCGCGATGCTGCCATTGCTCGGTCACCTTACCGGCCGCCGGCTCGGCCTCCTTGTGGATTTGCGCGGCAATGACTTTCGACGAAAATTCGACGACGTCTGGGTCGCGCAGACCTCCGGGATCGTGCGGATCGGGAAGAGCTGGAGACGGATCCCGGTCAAGAACGACGCGAGTTTGAACTTTTTTGTACTTCACGGTTTCCTGCGGGAAATTGGCTTTGTCGACTGGGCCGCACGGCGGAAGGATGACTACATCTTTCCCCAATTGATGAGCTTGAAGGATCCGAGCAAGGGCGCTTCAGCCCATATGCAGCGACTGTTCAAGAAAGCCTGCGTGGCGAGCAGGAAGGAGGTCTTTCACTCCCTGCGTAGGGGCAATATTGAACAGATGCGTCTCGCCAAGCTAGAGCCTCGAACCATCAGAATGCAGGCCGGGCATCAGATCGGTATCGATGAACACGAGCTCTACGGTTTTCGGACGATCACTGAAAACAGCGCGGTCGAGATCGCAACGATCGGACTCGATCCGAAGATCGACTACTCAATTTTCTACGGTCTGAATTTCAACAGGCTGGCCGGTCATACTGCGCACCGGAAATAACCCCTGCTGAAGAGACAAGAATTGTCACCAGAGATTCGATAAGCAAGCTGCAGACAAAGCGGTGAAAGCCAGCAGCTCATCCACCCGAGCCACCCCCTGCGATTCTATCAAGTCTACAGGCGGCCTTGGGTAGGCCGCTTAACGGATTGCGACTTTGGTTGAAAGCAATTAAAGGATCGAGCAGAAGCAGGATCAGCACCTGCGCCGGTTGCGGTTGAAGCGGACTAAATGGCCGCTTTGAAAGGGCAGAGAGGGTTGCCTGTTGAAAAGAGATTACTCAAGTCTTTCTGTGTTAATTCCGGCTCATAACGAGCAAAACGCCATTGCAACGGTCATCCAAGATTTGCAGGAACATGTCCACGCTTGCGAAATTCTTGTGATTGATGACTGCAGCACTGACAAGACGGCCGAAATTGCCAGCCAGTTCCAGACTGTACGAGTTCTCCGGCTCCCCTACAATCATGGCTACGGTGGCGCTCTTCGTCAGGGTGCTATTGCGGCAAGTCGTGAATTGATCGCCTGGTTTGACGGGGACAATGAGCATCGCGCAGTCGACCTCGCACGAATGGTCGATCGTTTAAACTCGGAAAGGCTGGCGGCGGTTCTTGGGCAGCGAGTTGCATCGGTTTCGCGCACCCGCGGTATAGGCAAGATGCTCATTCGCTTGTTCGCGCTGGTGCTCGGACTGGGTTACGTAAAGGACTTCAATTGTGGTCTCCGCGTGTTCCGCCGGGACGCATTTCTGCGTTTCTTCCTGCTTTTGCCGACAGGCTACAGCGCCAGTACGACTAGTACGTTCCTCGTCATCAAGTCCCGTGTTCCGTTCGCTTTTGAGCAGATAGAGCTACGCAGCAGGGTAGGGCACAGCAAGGTCAAACTGTTCGATGGCTTCCGAACCTTGGTTACCGTTTTGCGCATAGCCAGTCTTTTGCAGCCGTTGCGAATCTTTGGAAGCCTTGCGGCCGTCCTTGCTCTGACCGGCGTCGCATACAGTGCGCTGATTATGCTATATAATGGACAAGGACTCCCGGTACTGGGGGCGCTGCTCCTGATCGCTTCCTTGCTCGTGATTACCGCTGCAGTAATCGCAGACCAAATCGGAATGCTACGGTTGCAACACTGTGCAGCTTTTGGTCTCGACCTCCTCTCTCGCAAACAGAAACTGACTGACCGATGACGTCCAATCCCAAAATCGCACACGCTTTCCATACGGATCCGCCACCGGAATGGGCTCTACGTGTTGAGAAATCAGCTCCGCAGATGATCTGGGACTTTGTTGGCGCTCCACTTCGCATGGTTGTCTTGCCGGACCACCAGTCAGAGCGACTGAGGTTCACGTCACTCCGAGCCGAGAGGCTGCGGTTGGTTTTGCCAGAACTTAGAGGTCGTGTTCTGGATGTTGGTTGCGGTGACAACATGTTGCTACGGCTCTACCGGCAGCGGAATAGTGACAAGGCGGCGAACGAGAGCATTGGTGCGGATGTCATTGCCTGGGCAGATGACGTCATGCTGATCGAGAATGCCGCCAAGATCGAATTTCCGGATTCAAGCTTCGATACTGTGTCCTACATCGCCTGCCTTAACCACATTCCGGAGCGGGTAGATGCGATGAGGGAAGCATCCCGTTTGCTGAAGCCCGGCGGCCGCGTCGTCGCGACTATGATCGGCTCGTTTGTGGGCAAGGTTGGCCATGCTTTGTGGTGGTATAGCGAAGACAAGGAGCGCGATATGCATCCTGACGAACTTATGGGAATGGATGTTCGTGACGTGACTGCGCTTATGGAAGGGGCTGGCCTGAAGGTGACCGAGCATCGACGTTTCGGGTACGGTTTGAACAATCTGTTCGTAGCAGAAAAGCTCTGAGCCCATGTGCGGGATCGCAGGCCTGATTCGCTTTGATGGAGGTCCAGTTGAGACAGAACTGGAGGCGATGTCGAAGCTGATAGCGCATCGCGGACCCGATCAGTCTAGCACGTGGACATTCGAGTCAGAGCGGCACACCATCGGATTGGCGCACCGCCGCCTCTCAATCCGAGATTTGTCAGACAGCGGCAGGCAACCACTACCAAGTCATTCCGGTCATTCCACACTGGTTTACAATGGCGAGATCTACAATGAAGCTGACCTCATTGAAGAGCTCCGGGTAACCTCAGGTTTTCGACAGCGTTCCAGTTGTGACTCGGAGATCCTGATCGAGGCGCTTGAGCAGTTCGGTCCGAGTTGCGTTCGGCGATTGAACGGAATATTTGCGTTCGCAAGCTACGATTGCCGGACGGGCGAGATGTTTCTTGCGCGGGATCCTGTTGGTGTAAAGCCCCTCTATCTCTGGAGGGCAAGCTCAGGTTCGGCTATTGCATTCTCCTCAGAGGTCAAAGCGTTTCTCGCCCTCAAGGAATTTAAGAGATCTGTCGACAATACTTCTCTGTCTGCACTTCTGACACACGGATACGTCGGCCCAGATCGTAGCTTGATGCAGGACGTAGTATCTGTTGCCCCTGGAGATGTTTTGCACATTTCCGGACAAGGCGTAGTCACGCGTCATGCGAACATTGCGCCGCGCTGGTTTTCCGGATCTTCCGACGCTGCAGACCCGGCATCGCTAAAGAGTGAGTTTGAAGCCGCGGTTACTCGCCAACGCGTGTCGGATGTTCCGCTTGCTGTCTGGCAGTCCGGTGGCATCGATTCCACCTTGGTCAACGCTGCATGCTCTGTTCCTCGGCCGCGATCATTGATCTTTGCCAGTGATGTGGAGGACTTCGACGAGTCAGAAGAAGGGCAATTCATCGCTAAGCATCTGGGCTCCGATGTCAATCTGGCAAGTTTTATGGGCGGAGAGGATCCGGCAGATACATTTGCATCCGTTGTTTGGCATTTGGACGGGGAGCTGGCAGACAGTTCCGCTCTCGCTGTAAAGAGACTTTCGGCCGCAACCCAGCCGTTTGCCACAGTGGTGTTGTCTGGTGACGGGGCTGATGAGCTCTTTGGCGGGTACTCGACATATCGGGCTACACGCCTGGCATCTCGCTTCGGTACCTATATGCCCAAAGCCATTTCCCACGGAATGTCGCGCATTCTCTTGAGCCGTAACGGTACTTCCCAGACGAGATATCCCGTCCCAGAATTCGCAGGTCGTTTCCTTCAAGGATTGCCGTTCGGTCATCATGCCCATGCGGAATGGCGACGATACGGCATGCCTTGGGTGCTCAATGAAATTGCGTCCGGTGAACTGAGGGATGCGCTGAACGCCGGTGCTGATCCTTATCATGCTGCAATCGACGAGGCGCAAACGCTCTACCCGGATGTTGGACCGGCAAGCTGGGGGCAGGCTGCCGACCTCAGCTATTACCTTCCAGGCGACATGCTGATGAAGGTCGACCGAATGAGCATGGCTCATGGGCTGGAAGTTCGTGTACCTTTCCTAGATCTGAAGTTCGTAGAATATGTTAGTGCTTTGAATTCTGAGTTGAGGTTGCCAAACGGGGGCGTGACCAAGCGTCTACTCCGTGAAATGGCGTCTTCCTTTGGCTTGCCGAGTTCGATTACGCAGCGAAAAAAGACGGGCTTCAATGTGCCATTGGCACACCGCTTGCGAACGGACTATCGTCCCGTAATGACAACCCTCCTGATCGATGAAGACTACGTTTCGCCTTACCTGAGGCCCGATGCCGTGCGACGCCTAGTTGCCGATCATCTCGATGAGAAAACCAATCACTCCTACATTCTGTGGACGCTTATGACTTTTGCACAATGGCGCGTCCACTTGGAAAAAGCAGCATGATGAACGTGCACGAAGCAACACAAATGACCATTGCCGACTTTGGCGATCAGTGGACGACCTACACTGAGAACGACGGGTACTACGCCAGCCAGGAGATGCTGCAGGATATCTTGGGCCCACTTTTGGATCCCACAGAACTCGAAGGGCGAACATGTGCTGAAGTGGGGGCGGGCACAGGTCGAATAAGCTCGATGCTGCTCAATGCCGGGGCGGGTCACGTCACCGCCATCGAGCCCTCGAGAGCGATCTCCGTTCTTGAGCAGAATCTGGCCCGCTATCAGGATCGAGTGACGGTAGTCGGTGAATCCGGCGATACCTTTATGCTTCGCGATCTGGATTACATTTTTTCCATCGGTGTTCTGCACCACATTCCCGATCCGGCGCCGACCGTTCGACGTATGCATGATGCGCTGAAGCCCGATGGTAGAGCGGTAATCTGGCTCTATGGGCGGGAAGGAAACAAGGCCTATCTGACGTTGGTAGAGCCGCTGCGCTGGTTGACCCGAAAGTTGCCCGTCAGAGTTAATGCTGCCCTCGCGGCGCTTCTTTATGTGCCCCTGGCTGCGTACATTGCCCTGTGCCGCTTTCTCCCGCTTCCCATGAGGCACTACATGCGGAACGTACTGGCGCCGATCGGCGGGAAGGCGATAAGGCTTGTCATCATCGACCAGCTTAACCCCATGTGGGCAAAGTACTATACCGGGGAGGAGGCAAAATGTCTCTTGGAGGCTGCCGGCTTCGTCGATGTGCAGTTGCACCATCGTCACAGCTATAGCTGGACAGCGGTTGGGCGCAGGGCGCTGTAAGACGTTCGCCAGTGTCTCTGCTTACGTGTCACTCAGCTTGCGTCTGCCGAGGAGACGCAGAACCACGGCTCTGCCGTGCTTCATCCATGGGTAGAGTGCAGCCGACATCCTGGGTGAACTGAATATCGCGGCATTAAGTTTGTTGAACCAGCCACGCCGGGAACTCAGCAAGGCGAGGCGGTTGACGCAGTCGGGTCCGTAGTAGACCGAGCCGCTCATGATTATCGCCATGCCCTCGTCGAGCGGCATGCCGGCTGCAGAGAATTCCTCCACGAGCGATGGTGTCTGTCGAGCATCGATCAGGATCACGTTTCCGAGCGCTTCCCGAAGGCGCTGGAATTTGACATAGTTGGAGCAGAATGGGCAATCTCCGTCGTAGATCACGACCGCCTTGTCGTTCCATTCGGGATGATGCGCAATATCAAAGGCCGATTTCATACCTGTACTGTCCCACTGGCTGCCGCGATACCGTGCCGTCCACATTCAAATTCACGCAGCGGCTTTCGACGACAAAGACATAGGACCGTATCTGCCGCACATCAAGTCGCGCGACATCGTCGAAATGCCAAGGCGCGGACCATATGTGGTGAGGGTAGAAATCGTAGGCAACCCTACCGTCAGAATTCGCCAGGGATTGCATCATGGCATGATGGTCTCTCACCACCTTCTGAAGCCACGTTTTCTGTTCTTCTGAAAGGGTCCATTCAACCTTCGTCGCTGCGCAGTTTTCTTCCATTGCCTTCAGTATCGCGCCCCGACTGGTGGTGCCCCAGGTGCCGGTCGGAAGGAAACCGTTGGTGGGCCTGACGATCCTCTGTTGCGCCACGTTGATAGACTTGTCGAGGAAGAAGTTCGAAGGTGCTCGCAGGGTCTCGCCCTGATTAGTGTTGAGTTCGAAATAGGCATCGTTGACGCCTCCGGTGTCGAACCAGGCCAGTTTCACGATGTGGAACGACAGGAGTGGCGCGATCACGACAATCACGCATCCCAGGATGCGGACGCCGATGGAAGGCGCATGACCGGGGTGCATGTGCCGGAAGGCGTAAATGAATGCTGCGTTCAGGATGATCCATTTCCAGAAGAAGATTCCGGTCAGCAGGAATATCCCGACATGCATGACGTCGTACAGAAATGTCAGCCATGCGCTCCCGCGCAGTGACAGCAGACACACCAGAGCAAGCAGTTGTATGAGCAGTACCCATGCATTCAACGGCACGTTCAACCATACCAGCGCCGGCATAAGCGCATCCGGGTCGGGCAGCAGACCCAGAACCGTCAATGCACCTGCATCGGTGGAATGAATGGCGAGGTAATATGTGGGGTTCTCCAGCAACCAGGTCAGAATTGTCCCATCAGCCAGGAACATTTTCTCCCATCCGGAGTGGAAATAATTCGACAGATGGATGGCCGCTGCGATGATCACAATCGCGTTGAAGTATGTTTCCTTCCTGATCTCTGGTGCCTCGATCCGCCGACCGAGCCAGAGGTAGATCACGTAGACGCTGATCGTGATCGCGAGAAAAAGGGCGAGGTCGGGGATTATGATGAAGTCGGCGCTATTGGGTGCCCCAAGTCCTGTTTGCCCGTTCAGATGAAGCTTCGCCCAATGGATTGCCAACGCCGGTATGGCCGTTAGCACAGGTCTGACAAAGGCAACCAGTCCTAGGACAATAGGGAGCCAGACAGAGTCCAAGACCGAAACGGCGCCGATGCCATAGGTTTGGCGAAGACCCACCAGGTAAAATACACAGCACGCACTTATAGCGTACACGATAGCAAGAAACGGCTTTGGCAGCTCCCTCGAAGTGACGATGAATCCGGGTGCCAGTGTCGCCATCAGAGCGATGAGCTGGACGGGCCGATAGCTTTCACTCACTTCGAAGTTCTGATTTAGAAGATAAAAAGCTCCCAAGGACAGAAACACAGCCAGCAAGAGGCTGTATTCGCTCGGTGTCCTATATGGCGTAACATTTTTCATCGATACGCTCGGTACAAGTTTGACGACGCATCGGTGACCTGCCTAAAGCGAGTTTCTGACGCTGCGCGCGCTCTACTATCAGTGCTTTCTCCACCTTGATATAAAGGCAGGATAGGGTGCAGAGCCCGGAAGAACATTGTAGAGAACCTCTGTGAGGTTGAGGGCTTTCGCAAGTGGTCTTTTCATGGTCAGCGGTATTCTTAAAATCATACTGTTCAAGATGGCGATGTAGGCGGGGCCTCCGAGGGCACGGCTATCCATCAATTGCATCTTGTTCGCGAAAAGTCTCTGCAGTTCGTCCAGTGAGATGGCCCTCTCAGTTTCCTCTTCGAAATACTTATCAGCCTTGTACCAACTTGTCCGAACCCTGTTGAGGAAGAAGTCGGCGTTAGGCTCATACGCAATCAACACGCCGCCTGATTTGAGCATGTCGGTGATGCCTGTGATGGCGGCTGGGAGATCATTAACCATGTGATGCAAACCACCGATCACGATAGCCGCGTCGAACTTTTCACCCGAGTGTCCAGATATGGACAGATCTTGTTCGTGAGCTTTGAAGCCGGTATTCTTCTCGTAGTCTGCGCAAGCTTTGGCGGAGATGTCGAACCCTTCGAACTGCGCTGTCGGGAAAAGCTCCCTTAGAAGCAAAGTGTTCCAGCCGCTGCCACAGGCGATATCGGCCACGCGCTTCCCGGCCAGGTCTATGCCGCGCAATGCCGGATCGAAAATGAAGCGGCGCCGATATTGAAGCGACGTGTCATCGTAGTAATGCTGCTCATATTCGTCGTGCATGGCCTCATAGTGAGCCTTTTGGGTGTTCTCAGCCACGGTTTTCTCCAGATTGAAGGCACTATCAGCGCGACGCAAACCCTTGAATTGCCACGCCGATCACGATGAATACGATACTAACCATATGCGCGACTGACAGCTCTTCTTTGAAGAAGAACATACCGGCAATGGGAACAAACAAAAACACCAAGGACAAAAAAGCATAGCTTGTACTCAAGGGGGCCATCTTGAGGACGTAGAACCACAGCAACTGACCGGCAAGTGCGACAGACAGTGCGACAAACAGGGCGGCTGCAACCCGGAGACTGACTAGTGTGCCCACGTCTACCCACGTTCTGGCAGCAAACTTCATCATGACCTGGGAAAGGGTTGCGATCAACGACACTACCAGCAACAGCAGGATTTGCACCTCGGAATCCAATTCGAACATGTTGTTAACTTTATCATGCCTGCAATATTGATTTTGCCATCGGCAATCAACCGAAACAGTCGGCTCGGCTTGCCCCGCATACATGACAGTGATGGAATGAGCCCACCACAGGCGTTTTGTCTGGTTACGTCTGATATTGAAAGATCCCTTCGGGCAGCATATGGGATCGATATGTCGAACGCCCTGAGATACCGACCTGACGTTGATGGTTTGCGCGCCGTCGCCGTGACGCTCGTCCTGCTGTTCCACCTCGAGATCAGCATGTTCTCGGGTGGGTTCGTGGGCGTCGATGTATTCTTTGTCATCAGCGGCTTCCTGATCACCAGCAAGATCGTCTCTGATCTCAACAAGGGTCAATTCTCGCTCATCGATTTCTATCTGGCGCGCACTCGACGCATCGTGCCAGCGCTGATGGCTACTGTAGTCTTAACATTGCTGGTTGCGGGATTTATCTACTCGCCTGCCGCTCTCAAGGAGCTTTCCGAGAGCGCTTTTTCCGCTTTGGCCTCTGTGTCCAATGTATATTTCTGGATGACCAGCGGATATTTCGACGCCGCAGCCGAGACTAAGGCGCTTCTGCACACCTGGTCGTTAGGCGTCGAGGAACAATTCTATCTTGTGTGGCCGCTGCTCCTGGTCTGGGCATTCAAGCGCCAATGGGTTCAGCCGACCATCCTCGCTGGGATGGTTCTGGCTTCGACCGTCGTGGCGGAATTGATGCTCGTCTCCGATGCAAGCGGAGCATATTTTCTTCTGCCTGCTCGGTTTGGAGAACTGGTTCTTGGTGGCCTGGTCGCAGTGATGCCTGCAAGGACATTCTCGAAGCGTCTCGTCGATGCAGGTTTCTTGGGTGGGCTTCTGTTCGTCGTTCTTCCGGCGCTTGTCTATACGCAGGAAACGCATTTCCCCGGTGCCTCAGCGCTCATTCCATGTCTTGGGGCAGCTGCGCTTATCTACTTCGGGAAGGCTTCTGGTGCAGCCTTCCTGTTGGCAAACCGACCATTCGTAGCCGTTGGTAAAATCAGCTACTCGCTCTATCTCGTCCACTGGCCGGTGATCGTCCTGACGAAGTACTATCTGATGCGCCCCCTCAGCGATGGGGAGACGCTGGTCGCGTCTTTTTTTATCGTGGTTCTGGCCTTCATCAGCTATCGCTACGTAGAGAAACCGTTCCGTGAGATCACCAGTGCAGGGTTTCGCTTCCCAACCAGGCGTCTCCTCGTGACCCTCGGCATCATTTTGGGGATCGCCATTTTTCCTCTCGGCTGGGCGGTCACCGATGGGATGGTCTGGCGCAATCCGGCGGCCTTGGGGGATCTTCAATTCCTGGGACAACCGAAAAAATTCCATGCGAAATATTATGGAGGGCGGGGCTGCGAAATCCCCAGATGCGAAACCCAGCCCAATCAACGAAAACCGATCGCATACGTGTGGGGCGACTCTCATGCCAGGGCTCTGGTCGAGGGGCTGCGCTCAGAAGTCCCTGAAATCAACTTCATCGTGTACGCGCCTAGCTCATGCCTCTTGGTTTCCGAAATCTACATTTCGGCGCGAGGCTCGAAATTCTGTCCTGATGCGAGGCGGCTTGCTTTCGACGAGTTGAAGAAGCTGCCGGCGCCAGTATTCATTCATCAATCTTGGACGGGCCATATTGATCTTCCCGTCTACCGCAGCGCTGATCCTTCAGAAGTCGTCGACACGTTCGGGACGGTTAAATTCGCTCGCTTCGTTGCTCAGCAAGCGACGGCGATTCGCAAGCTCTCCGGGCAGCCGGTGTTTATTGTCGGTGCGGTGCCCACAAGCGGGATGACCGTATCGCCTGTAGATTGCGTTACTCGTCCTGTACGGCCGGACGTGGAGTGCGACGAGGGCGAAAAGTCCAATGATTTGATCAATAGTCGTGCCAGGTTTAATGAAGAGCTTCGGTCGAATGTTGCCGCTGGGGTCTCCGTCGTGGACCCACTCGACTATCTGTGCGATGTGCTGCGTTGCGGCAACTTCACTGATGACGGCAAGCCGGTTTATTCTGACACGGGGCACCTATCGATCTGGGGTAGCAGATTGCTGGTGTCCAAAATGCGTGATCATGGAGTGTTTGCTGGCCGTCGTGCTGCAGCCGATGAGAACGCTACGGCAGGTTCTTCGAATACACGGTGATGGCGCCAATCGATGTGACATGCGGGTAGTCGGCCTGCCTGACATCCTGTGCGGACGAGAGGACGACGATGTCCGCTCCGACGGACGCTCCAAACCCCAACCAGGCTGCGTGCTTGTCAGCGCCATCCGGCATCGCGGCGATAGTTTTGTAACGCTGCATGTGGTCCAGATTTTCAATCAGCTGCTTGTGATTGGAGTAGGCCAGCCAGCCCGTATCCTTCCAATCGAAGGCCAAGCTGCGGCGCGCATAGGAACGAATCTGAAGACCGAATTCGGAGGAGAACACATTGCCCGGATGCAGAGACGGTGCCGACAGTTCCTCCACCACGCGAGCGAGATCCTCAGGGTCCTCGACAGGGCAAGTTACCTGAATCCGGGTCCAGCACCGTAGTCCCGCCAAGATGTCCGTATTCTGGCGGTATCGGGGATTGGCCTGCGTGGCGCCGATCCATGCAAGAGCCATGGCAACGACAAGCGCCGCGGCTCTCGATCCCATGCCTCGCCTCTGGAAGGCAATCCCCCAGAAGGCAACCAACAGCAACATGGGGACCAGGAACCGAATGCTTCGTATCAGATCTATTTGTGCGGGCGTGCGCCCCATGGCGTGTGCAATGCCAGCTTCCATCGCCGGGACCGCGCCACCGAGAAATGCAACTGCGATTGTGAAAGCCACGATCATGAGGACCTGCTTTCGCTCCCGATCGTGACGGTGCTTCAGCAGGACTATGGCGCCTACTGCCGAAACCAACGGTAGCAGGATCCGCCACCCACCAAATGCCCGATTGAGTGCGTTTGATACACCGAAAATCGGGTCGAGGTAATCGCCAGAGAAGCGCATCGCCCAAGCGGCATGAACAAGTTCGGGATCAGCCCCCTGTGTCGCGTCCCTGATCCCGGAATAATATTGCCAAATGTTGGGGAGGGCGAAGGCCAGGAATACGCATCCACCGGCGAAGGCGCGATAAATGAGCATGACTTCATAGCCGCGTACGTATTGGCTCACCATCAGCGCAACAAGCAAGGCCAGTGCAACCGGAGGGCCCGACGCTGGATGAAGCCACATCGCCGCTCCCATCAGGAGAAAAACGCCGATCCAGTCCAGCACATGATGGCGCGCCGACAATGCCGCAAGAAGGATCAATGGCAGTACGGCACTGAACATCTGCCTTGCCTGGGGTTCATCGAACAGTCCCCAGTAATCGCCGCTGACGACAGGTACGGCTACCGCGCAGCATGCGGTGAATGCCGTCGCTGCAGGTCCGGATCCAAAAAGGCGGAAGGCGAGCAAGAACCAGGAGAACAGGAAGAGCGCGACCACGACAATGTTCAGCACCCTATACCAGGTCACAAACGCGCCTTGATCCAGATATTCGACCAGTTGGAAGAACCAGACGCTGGCGTTGGTGTAAAATTCGTAGTTCTGTGGTTGCGAAAAAAGGAAGTCATCGGTGTAGAGCGATGGATGGGCAGCCGCCAGCGCCCGCGAAATAGTGATCAGAGTATCACTACCAAACTGCGCTTCTCCGAGATGCCGGAAAGAGCCTGCGTAGCCGGCTAGGCCAAGTAGCACCGATACGCATCCGGCGAGAAGTATTACCGCTGTCGGGGATAGCGTCGGTACTTTAAGCCTCATGTCAACGTCCTCTCGGATCTACGGTCGTCAGCGCATGTTTCGCCGCGCGGCGCCAGGTCAACGGCATGAGGCTTGTCAAGAGAGGGAAGAGGACGCCGAGATAGGCGAGGGGCTTCGCGCGCACCTTTCGGCAGCCTTTGAGCCCGATCTTGGCCTGATCCCACATGGCTCTCACTCCATTCTTACGGTAGGTGTCGGCCGTCTCGCGATAGAGCAGAAGCACTTCAGGGATGTTATCGATTTTCATTCCTGCGGCGATTACGCGAAACCACAGATGGTAATCCTGCCGCCGGCGGAGCGTCGCATTGTAGCCTCCCAGGCGCATGATCCGGTCCCTGCGAAACATGATGGTCGGGTGGATGACCGGGTTGGTCCAGACCAAGGCCGCGTTTTTTTCCGCTCCTAAAGGCATTCGCCTTATACGTCCGGTGCGATCTCCGAGCTCATCAATGTCTTCACAAAATGTACCAAGCACATCGATTTCAGGATGTGCTGCCAGAAATGCCATCTGTTTTTCCAGACGGTCGGGCAAGGCGACATCGTCTGCGTCCATCCTCGCGACGAGATCGGCTCCCGTCTCGCGGAGGCCAAGATTGAGTGCGGATGCCAAGCCTGTGTTTTTGTCGCAATGGACAACACGGACTCGGCCATCCTTCCTCGCGTATTCGCGCAAAATTCCTTCGGTTCCGTCGCTCGAGCCGTCGTTAATGACCAAGAACTCGAAGTCGTCGTATGTCTGGCTGAGGATGCTATCCAAAGCGGCTGCTATGTATTTCTCGTCATTGTAAGTCGCCATCAATACGCACAGCGTCATCCGCGCTTCCTCAAGGCAGCTTCTACCAGAGCTTCATACTGACCAAAGATACGATCCTCGGAAAAGTCTTGAGCACGCAGCATCAACTTCTCCTCAGGTAAAGGGCTCTGCCAAGCATGGACCATCGCTTCCGCCAATGCTTTCGCGTCATCGACAGGGACGAGAAAGCCAAAACGACCGTTTTCAAGGATTTCGGCTGGACCGCTGGGGCAGTCGGTCGCTACCGGGGTTGTCCCACAGCCAAGGGCTTGGATAAGAGCATTTGGCAATCCCTCCCATCGACTGGGCAGAACGAATACATCGGAGCGATGTATCAGGGGCAGAGGGTTCGCGATGTATCCGGCGAAATCAACTGCAGCCGATATGCCGAGAGCTGATGCCATGTCTTCCAATTCTTCGCGAAGCGGCCCTTCTCCCATCACGATCAGCCGCGCACCTGGATGCGTCGCGGCCACACGGGCGAAGGCATTCAGCAGTGTGTCGTATCCTTTTTCCGGTCCCAGTCGCCCACAAGCAACATAGATCGGCGCTGACGAAGCGCTAAAAAACCTGTGGCTCACATTCTCGAGTGACCGTTCTCCAAACCCGGCGTCGATTGTGGGGTTGTGAAGGATGTGTACCTTTTCGGGCGGTAGACCGATGATCTCCACGAGATCGTTCGCAACGCCCTGGGACGGCGCTATGATGATATCGGCTAAAGGATAGATCCAGCGCGCCAGCGTCAATCTGACATGTCCCGATACTCCGCTTTTTGCCAAGCGCGCACCGATCGTTGTCGTTTCCCGGATCACGCAGAGGGGGAGACGACCCAGTGCTAGTCGCGCAGCGGAAAGTGATGCCACATTGGCTATCAGCAGTGTGCTCAGAACCACCCGAGGTCTCAATCGTCTGAGGCGTAATGCCAAAACCAAAATGCAGAACGGGTACAACAACGTGTGACCGAATGGACCAAGAACGCCAGAAACTTGATTCACGTTCAGTGAGCTTAACGATCGTTGGGTCGGATCGAGCAGCAACATCTGGAGAAGGCCACCTGCTGCCGAAAGATGCCTCGCAAAAGTCAGGGCGACCTGTTGCGCTCCGCCGCGCGCTAGGTTGGTAACGACCACCACTGTCGAATCTTTGACGGACTTGGTTCGCTTCATTTTTTTTCTGCGATCAGGGCACGGACAAGATCCTCCCATTCTTTCGCTATAGCTCCGATCTCAAGCCTCTTGCTGATGGATGTGGCCTCGAATGCCATCGCGCCCCGAGCCCCGGCATCCTTGATCAAGGTGTCCATGGCCGCCGCAAGCGCCGGCACGTCACCGGGGGGAAGCAGCAATCCGTTCTTGCCGTGGACAATCAATTCCGACGGCCCGTAGGGACAGTCAAAACTGATGCAAGGCAGTCCCATGCTCATGGCCTCGACCAAGGCGTTGGGAAAGCCCTCGTGACGGGAGGACAACACAAAAATGCCTACTGATCGCAGCGCCGTCTCGGGGCTTCGAGTGAAGCCTTCTAATTTAATCCTGTCGCGAACCGGACTGCTGGCTATTTGTTCTTCCAGTTGCTGGCGAAACTCCCCCTCACCAAAGATCCGCAGGGTCCAATCCGGATGAAGATCGGCAATCGATTCAAATGCCAGAATGAGGAGGTCGTGACCCTTTACCGGATGTAGCCGTCCAAGCGCTGCAATCGACTTCTCTGCGACCCTGTCTTTTTCTGCTTGGGGCAAGCTGATAGCAGGATTGTATATCACAATCTTCTTGTGGTCCGGGAGCCATGGATAGGCGTTCTTTACGCCCTCACTAACGAAGACGACCTTGTCAGCGTAGCGGTAAATCAGCCGGCGAATTCTCGCTCCGCGGGCATTAATCTTCTGCTTGTCGGGATTCGTTCGCTCCGAGATGATAAAGGGCATCGAGAAAAAAGGTTTTACCGCTAGCGCCCTGAAGTTGACTCCCGTTACAAAACTGATGACGGCGTCGGGTTCGAACTCCCTGATCACCTTTGCAGTGGAGAGTATAGTCTTGGCATATTTGATATAACGTTGATGTCTGTGGCGCACCGAGTAGTGAAGATCGAATGCCACTCGTTGAATTCTACTGTCCAATTCGTAAAAGTCGCTGGCCTCTTCACGGATTGTCGCTACGCATACATCGTGGCCCTGTGCAGCCCAATAGTTCGCGAGACGGCTCACCACGCGTTCCGCCCCTCCCATTCGTAGCGAGCCAACTAAAAAGACGATGCGCATTGTAACTCCAAAATTGTCGCAGGTGGCCTCTCTTGAAACAGATGTCGAGGGCAATGTTCGCCCCCATTAGGCCTGATCTTCAGCTTTCGAAACTTGCTTAGGTGAATTTTGATAGATCGATGATCGCGTCCGCGGCCGAAAGAGACTCAAGTCGATGCGCAATCATGATGACAGTTTTACTGCGGCCGAGACCGTTTAGGGCCGCCATGACTTCTCGCTCCGTTTCCATGTCGAGTGCGCTGGTTGCCTCGTCCAGAACGAGTACTGGGCGATCAAGGTAGAGCGCGCGCGCGATACCTACCCGCTGTCTCTGGCCGCCAGATAGGCGCACTCCATTCTCGCCAAGGACGGTGTCCAGGCCCCTGGGGAGGTCGTTGTCGACCAGATCTTTAAGTGCAGTTATCCTGAGCACCTCCTCTATCCGATGCTCATCAATCTCGCTGTCCGATGCGCCGAACGCAATATTCCGACGTAGCGAATCGTCCGACAGATAAATGTGTTGGCTGACATAGGCAACATTGGCTTGCCACGCACGAATGTTGTCAGGACCAATTTTTGTGTCGTCGATGAAAAGGTCGCCGTCAGATGGTTGCAGGAGGCCGATCAGGACATCCACAAGAGTTGTTTTTCCTGCACCGCTTTTGCCGACTATGCCCACGATCGTGTTTGCGCGGATGCTAAGGTCCAGTCCACCAAAGACTGGTCGCAACGCGCCGGAATAGGAAAAGCAGGCTCGCTCCAGGCGAATTTCTCGTTCGAACGTTAGCGGTGCGGTCTTCTGGCTGCTTGATGCCACAGGGTAAGCATTCTGTGTAGCCTGCAACTCTTCGTGAATGCGTGTCATCACCACGCTATTGAAGCGGATCTTTGTGGCCGACGCGAAAATCGCTTGGAAGTTCGGCATAAGCCGGTACCCCGCCACTGCATAAAGCGTAACAATCGGAAGTGTGTCCTGCAGATCGCTCGTCTGGGACAATTTGAAGAGCACTACGAAAAGCAAGCCACCGAACGCAAAACTCTCCAAGGCATAACGAGGCAATTCCGCAGCCATGACGGCAAGCGCGTTTGCCCGAATTTGCTGCCGAGAAGGCTTTTCGAAGAGCTTCACGTAGAACGCTTCTTGTCCTGTCAACTTTACGTTCTTAATGCCCTGCAACGCCTCGTTGACGATCTTGTGCCGCGCAGTCTGCGCATTGGAGCGCAGCGCTCCGATGTGGGACAGCCATTTGCGAATTGTGGCGTAAACCAGGACATAGGCGCCCCCAAGGACGATGACGGTGGCTCCCGCTAGGATTGGGTCCGCCAGAAATATTAGTCCAACAACGGCAATGCAAATCAGGGCGCGAGATATGACGTCCAGCAGAGGAATAAGGTAGCCGCTTATAAGAACCTGAACCTCACCAAGTACAAGCTTACGGAGTTCTGATGAGTTTCGCTCGATGAAAAATATATAGGGTTGACCTAGATACTGCTCAAACAGCCTCAGCGATATTGTGTGGCCCCACCTGCCAGAAAACCTGTTGCTGGCCCAACTGTTAACGGCTTTTGCCGCATTCCCAAGCATAAGTAGCGTGAAGGTTACGATCCCAAGAAATATCAGAAAGCTCTGATGGGATCGGAAGCCAAGGGTTTCGTATACCTCACTGATAATTCTATTCGTTGTTATAGTCTCTGGTGACGATAGCACCGCCATGAATGGGAGTATCGATGCAACTCCGATCAGCTCGAAGAACGCAACAGATGTCGTCAGTATAAGTAGAGCACCAGCCTGAAGTCTTTGCTTCTGGCTGAGCAGCTCGTAGATCCTGTTGAAGTTGCCGAGCATGTACTGATCAGTTTACATTGTAGTACATCTTGAACCAGGAAATGAATTTCGGAATGCCTTCATTGATTGAAGTCGTTGGCTTGTAGCCAACGGCTTCAGTGGTTTCTGTCACGTCCGCGTAGGTTGCCTCAACGTCGCCTGGCTGCATTGGCAGATATTCTATATCCGCTTTCCGTCCCATCTCTCTCTCAATGATTGCAATGAAGTCCATCAGGTCTTCGCTACGGGTATTGCCGATATTCAGCACTCGCGCTGGAGGGGTGTGTTCCTCCTGCTTGGGCGGATTGTCCAGGCAGGCGATAATTCCCGTCACGATGTCGTCGATATACGTAAAGTCTCGCTTCATCTGACCTCTGTTGAACACGGGTACCTTTTTCCCCTCGGCAATTGCCTTGGCGAAAATGAACAAGGCCATGTCTGGTCGGCCCCATGGACCATAGACTGTGAAGAAGCGCAGGCCCGTCTGCTTTAAGCCAAACAAATGGCTGTAGCAGTGGCTCATCAACTCATCAGCGCGCTTAGTCGCAGCGTAAAGTGATATCGGGCGGTTCACGTCATGCTGTACTGAGTACGGTAGCTCCTTGTTGCCGCCGTACACCGAGCTGGAGCTTGCATACACCAAGTGCTCAAACCCTTCAGTGTGGCGGCACATCTCAAGTACTGTAACGTGCCCCATGCAGTTACTTGTAATGTAACTATAGGGATTTTCCAGCGAGTAGCGAACTCCAGCTTGTGCTGCGAGATGTACGACCCGTTTGAACGGTCCATGGTTAGCCCAAACTTTCTCCATCGAGGCCTTGTCCGCAATGTCACCTTGCACGAACGAGAACTTCTCGAATTTTTCCAACTCAGCGAGCCTGGCGCGCTTCAAGGTGGGATCGTAATAATCGTTGACAACGTCGTAACCAACGACAGCCTCTCCTCGTTCCAGGAGGCGGCGAGCCGTGTGAAAGCCGATGAATCCGGCGGCGCCGGTAACAAAAATCTTCGACATCAGAGGCTCCAGGTTACGCATTCGGAAGAAGCAAGCATGCGCTTGTCGATCGCAGATTTCACATCGATGATGATCCCGCCCTTAACTACTCGTTCGATGTGCGGACCAAAGTCATTCACATATTCATCATGAGGAACGGCAAGGACGAGGGCGTCAAGGTCAGCGAAATCGCAGAGCGGGCTGATTGACACGTCATATTCCTCCGATGCCTCTTCGGCAGACGCTAGCGGATCGTGGATCAGTGGTTCTATGCCAAACTGTTTGAGTTCTTTGATGATGTCTGGGACACGGCTATTTCTAAGGTCAGGAACGTTTTCCTTGAACGTGAGACCTAAGATTCCAATCCGAGCGCCGTTTAGCGGCCTCTTTGCGGTCACGAGCATCTTGATGAGCTTCTGAGCAACAAATGCGCCCATGCCGTCATTAATCCGTCGACCAGACAGGATAACCTGTGGATGGTAGCCTAGGGATTCTGCCTTGGCTGTAAGATAGTAGGGATCCACCCCAATACAGTGTCCGCCGACAAGCCCTGGGCTGAAGGGGAGGAAATTCCATTTTGTTCTGGCGGCTGCCAAGACTTCGCTTGTCTGAATATCCATCCGCTCAAAAATGATAGCGAGTTCATTCATCAATGCGATGTTCACGTCGCGCTGGGTGTTCTCAATTACCTTGGCCGCCTCTGCAACCTTGATCGAGGCCGCCTTGTAGACGCCGGCATCAACAACGGCCTCATACACTGCCGCAATCGTCTCCAGGCTCCCGGCTGTATCTCCCGACACCACTTTCGTGATGGTCTTGAAGGTATGCTTCTGATCGCCCGGGTTAATTCGCTCCGGGGAGTAGCCCAGATTGAAATCAACGCCGACGGTCAATCCCGATACTTCTGACAGCAGAGGGCCGCATACATCTTCGGTCACCCCGGGGTAAACCGTAGATTCAAACACCACGATGTCCCCCTTCTTTAAAACCGAGGCCACCGTGCGCGACGCTGACAAAAGCGGGCGCAAATCGGGCTGTCGATTTTCATCGATAGGCGTCGGTACCGCGACAATGTAGAAGTCGCAGTCCCTGATTTCTGAGATTTCTCTAGTCACGCGAAGCGACGAACTTTTCAGGCGATCTGCGGAAATTTCTCCCGTCGCGTCGACACCGTTTTTGAGAGCTTCAATCCGATCGTTTTTAACATCGAAGCCGACGACATTCGAGAATTTTTCGGCAAGTGCTACGGCCACCGGCAGACCCACGTAGCCGAGTCCGATAATGGCAATCTTTCTAGTCATCGACATGTCCTGTTCTCTGTCGTCGCATTTGTCTGGGGGACTAAACGATAATGCATCAAAATGCTAGTTTGGTTTCCATTGTCGCTTTCTCATCCCTGCAAATTCAGATCGGCGAGAGTAGGGCGAGTTCGTTGGCAGGCTCGGGCGTATAGCCGAGTTGACTGACAGATTTTTCGATGTCCACGTGCAGATTTGAAAACATCCTGTCGTGTGTTTTCTGCCAAGCCGGCAAAAACAAGGGCAGTCGGAACAGCCATCCGGGTATTGGCACTTCGACGGGGTATCTTTGATGTGCTTTCAGTAACCTTAGGTATATGTCGTTCGTGGAAACATCTTCGCCATCGCTGACCAAAAAAACCTCTCTGCTCAAATGGGGGTGTGTTACGCATAGCCTGATCAGTGCACACAGATTTTTGACATGCACGAGAGAGCGCTTGTTCGGTACAGACGGGAATAGAGACGGCACACCCAGTTTCGCCAGCTTTGTAAGCGTTGCCATATTCCCCTTCACGCCTGGTCCGTAGACCAGAGGTGGCCTGATGACGACGACTTCCAATCCTGTCTGATGTCCCAGAAGGAATAGGGCTGCCTCAGCTTCGGCTTTTGAAATTGCGTACGGCCCTTGCGGGGCAGGGTGATCGGCGGCGGTGAACGGTTGCCCTGACTTGGTCGTTTCACCGTTGACCTTGATCGTGCTGACGAAAATGAAACGCTTTACCCCAGCATCAACGGCTTCGCGCGCCAAGTGCAGGGTTGCCTCCACATTGGCTTTGCGAAACTCGGACAATGGGTCGGTTGCGTGATCTTTCATGACATGGACACGCGCCGCAAGATGAATGACCGTGTCGATCCCACCAAGTAGCGGGGCCCAGTTCATTTCTCGACCGTATGTCGGAATCTTGATCAGATTACCGTTCGGGGCTCGCGACACGCCAATGGTCGAAATTCCATGATGTCGTAGCTCTTCCAGCAGGTAGCCGCCAACGAAACCCGCCGCGCCTGTGACCAAGGCATTCTTCATAGGTCTTCTGCGCCCCGTGCGTCAGTTGTCAAAAGATGCCTGCATGGATGGATCACGTTCCTCAATCAGTGTGAACAGCACAGCCTTTGCCTTAAACTCGTCTTCAAGCTCGACTTCTTGCTTCAGGGCAGCAAGCGACCTGGCGAGATTCCCAAAAGAGATTGTCGAGGCTTCAGCCCTCATGATCTTCGGATGCGCCGTCGGCTTAGCGTGGTCGCGGTTGTAGAACAGTTCCTCGAATGGCTTCTCGCCAGGACGCTTGCCGATCACCTGGATGGCGATCCCGTTACCCGGGTTTTCCTTATTTCTGACCTTGAAGCCCGCAAGGCGGATCATGTTCTCAGCAAGGTCGCCAATCCGCACGGGTTCGCCCATGTCGAGCAGGAACACGTCGCCGCCCTCAGACAGGGCTCCAGCTTGGACGATCAACTCGGCCGCTTCGGGGATGGACATAAAATAGCGTGTCATATCTGGATCAGTGACAGTGACAGGCCCCCCTTTGGCAATCTGCTGCCTGAACAAAGGAACGACGGAGCCGTTGGATCCGATCACATTGCCGAAACGAACCGCGCAAAAGGTCTGTTTGCTTCCGCTAGTGCGGGCCTGAACGGCGAGTTGGCGCACGATCAACTCGGCCCAGCGCTTTGTGGCCCCCATCACGTTTGTCGGGCGCACCGCCTTGTCGGAAGAGATGAGCACGAAGCTGGAGACATTCTCTGCGGCCGCAGTCTGTGCAAGCGTCAGTGTGCCGAAGACGTTGTTGCGAATGCCTTCGAGAATGTTTGATTCCACCAGGGGAACATGCTTGTGGGCTGCCGCGTGATAGAGCACTTCGATTTTGTGTGTGCGGATCGTCCTTCGCATGAGCTGCTCGTCCGTAACCGAGCCGAGGACAGGCACGATCTCAGGGCCCCCCTTGGTCGTCAATTCCTGTTCGATTCGGTAGAGCGCGAATTCGCTGGCTTCCAGCAGAACCAGCTTAGTAGGCCTCCAGGTTGCGATCAGGCGACAGAGTTCCGAGCCGATCGAGCCACCCGCGCCGGTCACCATGACAGTCTTGCCGCTCAGTGCCTCCGCGAGCAGACCCTTGTCCGGCGGGACAAACGAGCGTCCGAGCAGCTCGTCAATTTCGATCTCGCGGATCTGATTGACGATGTAGCGGCCGTCCACAATGTCGGAAATGTCTGGCACGCTGCGTATCTTGATGCCCAAGCCTGTCACGCGGGCAATTACAGCTTGGCGCGCTTCTGGTGGGATCGATGACATCGACAGGACAATTTCACGGATGCCGTACCGCTCAACCAGTCGAGGGAGATCCCGAGGAGGGAACACCCGGTAGCCTGCCACATCACGACCGTGATTGGCGGGGTCGTCGTCTATCAGGCCCATCACGTACCGGTTTCCATGTCCGCGTAAAGCTCGAGCCAGCTGGGCAGCCGTTGGTCCGGCGCCATAGATGAAGATCGGCTCTTCATCGCGACGCATGCCGGTGCCGGCATTCAGGACCCATTTTGCTGCGAACCGCGTGCTGCCGATTATCAGGGTCCCGAGCACGAAGTAGAGCACCGGCACAGAGCGCGGCACGATGCCCCGGCCAGTCATCTCGGTCAGGAATATGATGATGACCCAACAGACGGTTGCGATCATCATCGCACGCAGGATTGTCCAGATGGCTGCTTCCGGCAGATAGCGGATGACGGATCGGTACAAGCCAAGGCGAATAAAGACGGGTATGGCTACCGCGACCGCAAGGAAGGCGAGGGTCAGTCGTTCTGGTGTGATGGCGGGCGACCAGTTGGAAAGGCGAAGCGCATAGGAAGCCCAGATGGCGATCAGTAGCAAAGTGGAATCAAGCAGGATCATCACCACCCGCTTCCATCGGCGGGGTGTGCGGATGATCCGCTCGCGTATGCCGCGTATTATGGGGTGCTGAACGAGGTCGGCTTCTGTCATTGGCTCTCGCCGATATTTCCTGTCGGGTTGCAGTCTTTAATGGGAGACGCCTTTGGCACCAACGACTTTCAATGCCGTCGGGATCAATATCCGCAGATCGAACATGAAACCCTGGCGCTGCAGATACTCGGCGTCGTAGGCAACTTTCAAGGGAATTTCCAGTTCATCCCGTCCATTTACCTGGGCCCAGCCCGTCAACCCGGGGAGCAGCGTGTGAACGCCTTCAATTGTCCGTGCTTCGATGAGGTCGTCCTGGTTGAACAGGGCAGGGCGGGGCCCGACCAGGCTCATCTCGCCCTTTTGGATGCACCACAGCTGGGGGAGTTCATCGAGGCTGCTTTTTCTCAAGAAGGCGCCGATCGGGGTCAAGTGCCGGAAAGGGTCGTTGAGCAGATGTGTGGCGACGACAGGCGTGTCCGTACGCATGGTGCGGAACTTCGGCATGTGGAAAAGGCAGTTGTCTTTCCCGACACGTTTGGACCAATAGAGCGCCGGGCCCGGCGAAGTTAGTCTTACGGCTATCGCCACGATGGCCATAGGGATCGCGAAGACCAGAGCCGCACATGCTGAAACGAGTATATCGAAGAGGCGCTTCAGGGCCATTATGCGAAACTTCTCCAACACAGTCGCTGGGTGTTTCTTAGGGAGTTTCCTGGCGCCTTGCCAGTCTATTGAGGCACATCCCACAAGGAGTTCACAAGGACACAGTCATGGGGGAGAGGGAAGCCAAGTCTGCTTCATCTGGTCCGTCTTCCGACTGCACCGTCGGCTACTTCCACTTCTCGCCTTGCCGCGAGTCGGTTACCTCTAGCGCATGAGCATCGGCGCCCTTCACGATCCACAGACGCGATCTGTGCCTGAGCCCGTCCGGGAGCGCGGTTGGCTCGTGCGCGTCGTGGTGCCGCTGACTGTGATGTATAATGGCATCCTCGCCATCATCAATGCGCATGTGGATCTTCGCTATACAGTTTCTGGAGGACGCGGGACAACCGCTTCTGAAATCATCGTGACCGATAGCGAGAGGTAGACTACCGAGATGAGCTTGCCGTTGAACGCCAAAAACTTTCTCCGTTCCCTGATCCGGGAAGGGCGTGACAAAGCGGCCTACAGTTTTCATTTTGTGGCCGCGCGACATGGAGGCGATCTGAGATTGATCCAAGGAATGGTTCGAACGGATGCTCTACCCGCGTCAATCGATGTTGAGCCGTTTGAGGCGGAATCTGTGGTGGCAGCTGCATTTAGACTTGGTGATTTATCTCTCGATATGGAGGGCTTCATCATTCGGCTGCTCGGGGCGGGTGTGAAGACGCCTATTGGGAACGTCCAATTGCCCAAACCCGAAGGTGGCTCACACGCCGTAGTCTACAATCCCGAAGATGCTCGTGGCGGTCAGCTACGCTGGCACACCTTGGTCATTCGAGGAGAGGGGCCGGCTATTTCTCTTCAGAGTACCGAATGGGATTTGCGTGCAGGGGGAAAACCCTTCGCAGATTTTCGGGACTTTATGGACACATTTGGTGTGGGGCCACAGCAAGAGGTCGTGGGTCTGTGTGAGATCGTAGCAGAGAATGTCGTTGCGATCGCAGGAGAGAGCCGAGTCAGTGCCGGCAAAGCTCGAGTCGCGATGTTGTGCAGTGAAGCGATTGATCTTGAAAACGTTAGCGCCAGCTTCATGGTCTACCACGGCAACCGGGTATCTGATCGTTTTGAGATCGAAGGCCGGCATTTCTCCTGGGATAGGCAAACGGGATTTATGATCGGTCGTATCGAGTTTGACGTGCCAACACCCTCTACCCTCTGCAGTCATGTGCGTTGCGTCCTGTGCGAATGTGGCGCAGCACTTCTACTGGATCGACGATCCGCTCCACACTCTCAACGACCGACGATCAGCTTTTCTTGTTCTGGACGAGAATCTTTCATTTGTTTCGAGTGCCATTGGCAACGATGTTCTGCGGCAAGACAATCGTGATGCGCGGGATTTTGAACAGGTAGTGTCTTGGCTGTTTTGGATGTTGGACTTCAGCGTGGCCTCTTTCGGAACGGTTCCGAAATCTGGATTTCAGGATTGGGCTGATCTGTTGGTAGCTGTTCCAGGAGCGGCTGACTATCTCGTGGTGGAGTGCACTACCGGGAACCTGAAACCGGAAACCAAAGGCGCAAGTCTGATCCGGCGGTCACGGCAGATGACGGAAAAACTCGCCGCATCAAGTTCTAAGATTGGCAGAGTTCTACCGCTAATGGTGTCCAACCGTCCTAGAGCCGAATTAAAGACTGAGATTGATCTTCTATCCCAAAATGGCGTGGCGGTGTTGGCGCGCGAAGATTTGGAAGCGCTACTTAACCGTACCATCCTTATCCCGAACCAGGTGAAGTATTTGCTTCTCTGGCTGCCTCGGTCGAAAACACTGAATGAAGCTGGTAGCGCTTCAACTAGGTCCCTTGACCGCTAGAACACGGCGCCGCATGGAACATGTACATCAGATCGTCGCAGCCAGCGTTACAGTGGCCCTTCACCCGGTCGCGGCAAGTCAACGTAGCCTCGTGGATGAAGCGCTCCAAAGTGTAGTCTGGACCAAGGTGTTCTGTAAACGCTGTTTTCATCGCACACTGACCTATCGCGCTTTGCCGTTTCGATTACGACCGCTGCGATAGATCGCAAGAATGCACCATCAGTGATCATTCCAGTGCGGAGAAGTCTTCAAAGGAGTAAGTCATAACCGTGACTCTGAGCGGACTTCGGAAATCCCTCGTCCAAGAATTCCCAGTTGCTTGTCGCCTTGCACCTGTTGATACTAAACTCTTCAGCAGTCAGCACGTTACCCGTTTTGATATAAGCGCAAAAAACTCTCCACTCGGTCCCTGTGCGTATTCCGTAGAAATGAGCGGGAATCTCAACAGGAGGTCCGCATTTCACTGAATTCAAATCACTCGCCGTTGCTTGCTTTGTCACCATCAGTTTATTCAGATACGCGCTCTTGGCTGCCAAAGTGACCTCATCGCCCTCGATGGTAGAAATGCAGCCATAAAACTGTACCGCGGCCGCGAAAAAAGGGGCAAGCAGTAGAATGGCTACGAGTGACAGAAACCTCCTCAACAACGCGTGACTCTCTCCTGAGTAAGTTAGAACACGTATGCGATGAGGCTATCCGGAAACCAGACAACAATCAACGAGCGCTGTTGGGCCGACCGCAGTCCTCAAGTCCCCTTGTAGCACCAAGGTAGCAGTTCCTTGACTTGGCTCTGCTTGTGGCCGCTGACGATGGCGGTGAGCGTTATGGTCAGGTAGGCCAGCGGATCGACGGCATTGAGCTTGCAAGTCTCGACGAGCGAAGCGATGATCGCCCAGTTCCCTGCTCCGGCATAATGACCTGCAAAGAGAGCGTCCTTCCGATTGAGAGCAATCGGCAGGATGGTCCACTCGACGGTGTTGTTGTCGATCTCGATACGACCGTCGGTCAGGCAGACCGCGTTTTCTGGCTCGGGCAACACCAGCTTGCCCTGCCGCGCTAGAGTTCTCCAGGATGACAGGTGGTTGGCCTCCAGCCCGTAGCGCTCGGCCACTACATTCACCGACGCGCCTGGTCGCAAGCTCTCTGAAACGATCCGTGCCTTGACCTGGTCAGGCTATTGGCGATGAGTCTCACGCCCGCTCCGTCGCGCTGTGAGAACCTCCAACGCACTCTCCTTGGAGAAACTCCTTGTCTCTCATCCATGGAAACTGGATCACAGATCAGGCAGCGGCACACAACGTGGGAGCAAAACAGCGGTTACGGTGTTCTATGGCTCGATCGAGATCGTAGATACCCCGTCGATCGCAGGAGTGGCAGCGGATCACAATTTTCGGCAGTTTGAATTCTGAGAGAGTAGGGCCTTGGCTCATGCCTTCATCCAGTGGCTCCCGAGAGGTCGCCTGATCGGGATTGAGGTTCTATGATGTTCGCTGCACCCATTCATCTACAGCCCAACTCTCTGCGGTCAAGAACAAGCGTCGCTTCCAGCGAATCTCAAATCGGCTTCGAACTGACTTTGAGGGTCGATTAAAAGGCGGTGAGCAATTTTTTTGACACGGCCAGCGGAAATCTCGTTTTTCCGATTTCGCCTGTCAAAATTCCGAAAATGCGCGTCCGGCTACAACAGGAAAAAATGATGATAAAACAATGCCGGAAGACAGAAGTGGTAGGCCCGGAGGGACTCGAACCCCCAACCAAGCGGTTATGAGCCGCCGGCTCTAACCATTGAGCTACGGGCCCAGCCCGGCATTCGCCGTCGGGCGGGCAATGGTTTCCCCGCACCAGTCTCGGGCTCTAACGCAATTTCCCTTTTGCGACAAGCCTCTGCCGCATTGGCTTCACAATCTGGCGTCATCAAAGGTCCCGGAAGGGCGTCGTGCCGGGCGAGAGCATACTCCGCCGGCCAGAGGGACAAGAGGACACTTATTAATGCTGACATTTACACGCCGACTCGTCGTTGCAACGGCGCTTTCGGGTTCGATCCTGACTGCGGGCTTTGCCATGTCGGCTCATGCCGCTGAGGACGCCGAGCGCCGCGAGGCAACAATCATTGTTTCGGGCGAGGGCGAAGCCTCGATTGCGCCTGACATGGCCGTCGTTTCACTTTCCGTTGTGCGCGATGCGTCGACCGCGGCCGAGGCTCTCGATGCCAATAGCAAGGCGATGGCCGAGGTGCTGGCGGATCTGAAGGGCCAGGGTATTGCCGAGAAGGATCTGCAGACCACCGATTTCTCAATCCAGCCGCAGTATCGCCAGCAGCCGACCGATGGTAGCGGCGGTTACGAGGCGCCGGAAATCGTTGGCTACAGCGTCTCGAACGGGCTGACGGTGCGGGTGCGTGATCTTTCCAAGCTCGGCGGCCTGATCGACCGGGCGGTGAAGCTTGGGGTGAATCAGGGCGGTAACATCACCTTTACCAATGATGATCCGGATGCGGCGATCGAAGAGGCGCGCAAGCAGGCGGTTGTAAAGGCTGCCGCCAAGGCCAAGACCTTGACGGAGGCGGCCGGCGTGAAGATCGGCCGCGTGGTCGAGATCTCGGAGAATTTCGCCCAGCCGATGCCGCAGATGTATGCGGCAGCTCCGATGGCCAAGCGCATGGACGAATCGGTGCCGATCGCCTCGGGTGAGAATCGTTATACGGTGACGGTGAGCATCACCTACGGGATCGAGCAGTAACGGCGACGTTCCACGGATCAATTGAAAGAAGGGCCGGCGTTTGCGCCGGCCCTTTGTCGTCTGGCGGTCCGTTTCGGAAGCCTGCTCAGACGTCGAGCGGGTGCTCCGCGATCATCTTGGTGAGGCTGCCCTCTGCCGGGAAAAGCGGGATTAGGCAGGCCTGCAGGGCGTGGTAGATGTCGCCCTTGCCGGGAAAGAGGCTGTTCGAAGGTTTGCCGTCTTCGGTCAGTTCCTCGAACCAGCCGCCCTGCTCCCGGTCTAGATTCTTGTTGGCGATATAGTTCCAGATCTTGCGGTAGCTCTCTTCGTGGAAGTCGCTTTCCTGATGCTGGTTCAGGAAATGGGCGGCGGCAGCGCCCTCGCAGAGCGGCCACCAGAGTTTCGAGCGCTTGTCGGGGGCGTTTGCCCAGTCGAGCGTGTAGAAGAAGCCGCCCTTGTCCTTGTCCCAACCGAGGGCCATCGACTGGAAGAAGAGACCGCGTGCGGCTTCGGGCATCCAGTCGTGTGTCTTGCCCCCGAGCACCCAGAGCTGCAGGATCAGGCGGGCCCATTCCAGCCAGTGGCCAGGGGTGGTGCCGGCCGGGCGGAACATTTCGTTCGGATGGTAGTATTTGCGGTCGACCACCCAGTTTTCATCGAAATGCTCGGCAACGCGGAAGGCTTCTTCGCGGGCGCGGCGGTTGATGATCAGGTCGGCGATCCGCTCGGCCTTGGTCAGATAGTGCCGCTCGCCGGTTGCCTCAAAAGCGGCCATCAGGCTTTCGGTCAGGTGCATGTTGGAATTCTGGCCGCGATAGCCGGGGACCGGCTGCCAGTCGGCTGAGAACTCTTCAGCAATCGCGCCATGGCTTGCTTCCCAGAATTTCTTCTCGATCATTTCGGTGATGTCGGCGAGCATGGCATCTGCCAGCGGATGGTCGACGCATTTTGCTGAGGATGCTGCCAGCAGAACGAAGGCATGGCCGTAGCCCTGTTTGCTGTCATCTGCCGGACCAGTGTCGTTCGCCTGCCAGAAATAACCGCCATTCGCCTGGTCTCGGTGGCGCTCCCAGAGATAGTGCATGCCGTGGTCGACGATATCGGCCGAACCGGGGCGGCCGAGCAGGTGGCCGATGGCATAACAATGCACCATGCGGGCGCTGGCATGGATGCCACGGGTGGGATTATCGGTGGCGAGCGGCTTGCCGTCGCGCGAAAGGTCGTAGAAGCCGCCCTTGGGGTTGATGGCCGGGCCCTGGAAGAAATCGAAGAGACCGTCTGCCTGAGCCAGCAGCCATTTGCGATGGTAGGGGCGGACGCTCCAAGGGCTCGCCGACAACTGCTGCAATTGATTTTCCGACATTTCTTCCTCCCTGGCTGCATCGTTGCAGGTTCTATAGCCGATCGCCCGCGAGGCTGCCACAGCTGGAGCATCGTCACGCACAACAGCATCGCATGTTGACATAAACATATCTTTATGTGATCTGGCCCGTGTCGCATACGCAATAGGAGAGTTCGCAGATGCTCGATCAACTGTTCGGCCGTGAGGGCGCCAATCGGGACGGGGCGGAGATCCTGAAGGCGCTGAACCAAGCGGCGCGCGAACGCATCCTGATCCTCGACGGCGCCATGGGCACGGAAATCCAGGGGCTCGGCCTCACCGAAGAGGATTTCCGCGGCGAACGCTTCCTCGGCTGCGCCTGCCATCAGCAGGGCAATAACGACCTGCTGATTCTGACCCAGCCGAACGCCATCGAAGACATTCATTTCCGCTATGCGATGGCGGGTGCCGACATTCTCGAAACCAACACCTTCTCCTCGACCCGGATCGCGCAGGCAGATTACGAGATGGAAGGGGCGGTTTATGATCTCAACCGCCACGGTGCCGAACTGGTGCGTCGGGCGGCGTGGCGCGCCGAGCGCGAGGATGGCAAGCGCCGTTTCGTCGCCGGTGCCATCGGGCCGACCAACCGAACGGCCTCCATCTCGCCCGATGTCAACAATCCGGGCTACCGCTCCGTCTCCTTCGACGATCTGCGCGTGGCTTACGGCGAGCAGATCGACGGGCTGATCGATGGCGGCGCCGACCTCATTCTGATCGAGACGATCTTCGACACGCTGAATGCCAAGGCGGCGATCTTTGCCTGCGAGGAGCGTTTTCTCGCCAAGGGCATTCGCCTGCCGGTGATGATCTCGGGCACGATCACCGATCTTTCCGGCCGCACGCTGTCGGGCCAGACGCCGACCGCCTTCTGGAACTCCGTTCGCCATGCCAAGCCATTCGCTGTGGGTCTCAACTGCGCGCTCGGAGCGGACGCGATGCGACCGCATCTGCAGGAATTGTCCGGCGTCGCCGACACCTTTATCTCCGCTTATCCCAATGCCGGCCTGCCGAACGAATTCGGTCGCTACGACCAGAGCGCGGAAGAGATGGCAGAACTCGTAGCAGGCTTTGCCGAAGAGGGCATCGTCAACGTGGTCGGCGGCTGCTGCGGCTCGACGCCTGCGCATATCGCGGCGATCGCGGAGGCCGTGAAGGGCAGGGCACCGCGCCAGCCGGCCGAGCATCGGCCCTTCATGTCGCTGTCGGGGCTCGAACCCTTCGAGCTCACCAAGGACATTCCGTTCGTCAATGTCGGCGAGCGGACCAATGTCACGGGTTCGGCCAAGTTCCGCAAGCTGATCACAGCAGGTGATTATTCTGCAGCCCTGGTCGTCGCGCGCGACCAGGTGGAGAACGGCGCACAGATCATCGACATCAACATGGATGAGGGCCTGATCGATTCGGAAAAGGCGATGGTCGAATTCTTGAACCTGATTGCTGCCGAGCCTGATATTGCCCGCGTGCCTGTAATGATCGATAGCTCGAAGTTTCCGATCATTGAGGCGGGCCTGAAATGCGTGCAGGGCAAGGCGGTGGTGAATTCGATCTCGCTGAAGGAGGGCGAGGAGAATTTCATCGCGCAGGCGAAACTCATCCGCAATTATGGCGCTGCCGTCGTCGTGATGGCCTTTGATGAAAAGGGCCAGGCTGACACTTACGATCGCAAGGTCGAGATCTGCCGGCGCGCCTACAAGATCCTGACGGAAGAGGCGGGTTTTGCGCCCGAGGACATCATCTTCGATCCGAATGTCTTTGCGGTCGCGACTGGTATCGAGGAACACGACAATTACGGTGTCGACTTCATCGAGGCGACGCGCACGATCCGCCAGGAAATGCCGCTGGTGCATATCTCGGGCGGTGTCTCGAACCTGTCCTTCTCCTTCCGCGGCAACGAGCCGGTGCGCGAGGCGATGCATGCGGTCTTCCTCTACCATGCCATCCAGGCGGGCATGGATATGGGCATCGTCAATGCCGGTCAGCTCGCCGTTTATGAGAGCATCGATCCGGATCTGCGCGAGGCCTGCGAAGACGTGGTGCTGAACCGCCGCCGCGACGGGACCGAACGGCTGCTGGAGATCGCCGAGCGTTATCGCGGCACGGGCGAGGCCAAAGCGCGCACCCAGGACATGAGCTGGCGCGAATGGCCGGTCGAAAAGCGGCTGGAGCATGCGCTGGTCAACGGCATTACCGAATTCATCGAGATTGACACGGAAGGGGCGCGTCAAAAGGCCGAGCGCCCGCTGCATGTCATCGAGGGACCGCTGATGGCGGGCATGAATGTCGTCGGCGATCTCTTCGGGGCTGGAAAAATGTTCCTGCCGCAGGTGGTGAAATCGGCGCGGGTGATGAAGCAGGCGGTGGCCGTGCTGCTGCCGTACATGGAAGAGGAAAAGCGGCTGAACGGCGGCACCGGCGAGCGCCAGGCGGCGGGCAAGGTGCTGATGGCAACCGTGAAGGGTGACGTGCATGACATCGGCAAGAACATCGTCGGCGTCGTGCTTGCCTGCAACAATTACGAGATCATCGATCTCGGCGTCATGGTGCCGGCGACCAAGATCCTTGAAGTGGCGAAAGCGGAGAACGTCGACGTCATCGGCCTGTCCGGCCTGATCACGCCGTCGCTCGACGAGATGGTGCATGTGGCTGCCGAAATGCAGCGGCAGGGGTTCACCGTTCCGCTCCTGATCGGCGGAGCGACGACGAGCCGGGTGCATACGGCGGTGAAGATCCATCCGCAATACAAGGCGGGGCAGGCGATCTATGTCACCGATGCCAGCCGCGCGGTCGGCGTGGTTTCCGCGCTGCTCGCCGAAGATGGCAACGAGACGTATGTCGATGCGATCAAGGGCGAATATGCCAAGGTGGCAGAAGCTCATGCGCGAGCGGAAGCCGAAAAGCAGCGCCAGCCGCTGGCATCGGCACGCGCGAATGCAGTGAAGATCGACTGGTCGGCCTACGTCCCGAAGACGCCGAGCTTTACCGGAACCAAGGTGTTTGAAACCTATGATCTGGCTGAACTCGCCCGCTATATCGACTGGACGCCCTTCTTCCAGACATGGGAGCTGAAGGGGCGCTATCCGGCCATTCTCGAAGACGAGAAGCAGGGCGAGGCGGCGCGGCAGTTGTTTGCCGATGCGCAGGCGATGCTGGAAAAGATCATCGCGGAGAACTGGTTCCGGCCCCGCGCCGTCATCGGCTTCTGGCCAGCCAATGCTGTCGGCGACGATGTCCGGCTGTTCAAGGACGACAGTCGCGCAGAGGAGCTCGCAACCTTCTTCACGTTGCGTCAGCAGATCGCCAAGCGCGAGGGGCGAGCCAATGTCGCGCTCAGCGACTTTGTGGCCCCGCTGGAGACTGGATTGCAGGATCATGTCGGGGGCTTCGTCGTGACGGCGGGTATCGAGGAGGTGGCGATTGCGGAGCGTTTCGAGCGGGCGAATGACGATTATTCCTCGATCCTGGTCAAGGCTTTGGCCGACCGCTTCGCCGAGGCGTTTGCCGAGCGCATGCATGAACGGGTGCGCCGCGAGTTCTGGGGCTATGCGCCGGACGAAGCCTTCACGCCCGAGGAACTGATCTCGGAAACCTATGCCGGCATCCGACCCGCACCGGGCTATCCGGCGCAGCCCGATCATACGGAAAAGGTGACTCTGTTTTCGCTGCTGGATGCGACCGAGGCGACGGGTGTGACGCTGACGGAGAGCTATGCCATGTGGCCGGGCTCTTCCGTTTCCGGTCTCTATATCGGCCATCCCGACAGCTATTATTTCGGCGTGGCCAAAGTCGAGCGTGATCAGGTCGAGGACTATGCTTCCCGCAAGGGCATGGCGGTGCGTGAGGTCGAGCGCTGGCTGGGGCCGGTGTTGAATTATGTGCCGAAGGCGGCGGAGTAAGGCTCGCGCGTTCGTGTCGGCAATTGCTTCTCACCTGACCCTTTCCCCGCTCGCGGGGAGAGTGGACTGGCCACATTGCGGTTTCCTTCTTCTCCCCGCCTGCGGGGAGAAGGCGCCGGCAAGCGTGTGAGGGGGCGTCTGAGGTGGCTAGAGGTGGACCCTCCTCGGAAGCTGACCTACTGCACAAACTCGCTCGCAAACCGATTCCGAATTCGGCGATAGGTTATTGAGGCAGATTCTTAATTGCCTTCATGCCTCAAGCCTCAGCAGGATCGCCGTTGTGTCGTCGCTCTGCTTGTAGCGCGGATATTTCAGCCCATCCGGATCGATTTCGTGCTCTAGATGGCGCAGTTCGGAGACCAGCGACTTCAGTCCGGCCGTCGCGGCGCGCTGGATCAGCGTGGCAGGGTCGTAGAGCTTGTAGAGCGCGACCAAGTCGGCGACGCCGTCGGAGCAGAGGATGGCGGTGGCGCCGCCGCCGTGGATGGGCACGTCGACCAAAGCGAGGTGGTCGGCAGCGTCCGGCACGATGCCGAAGGTCCAGGTGGTGCCCTCGGGCGTGTTCTGTCGCGCGCGTCCTTCGCGCAGGTTCGCCAGCGTCTCCGGATCATCATTGGCGACGCCGGCCGCTCCGATGCCGCCGAGGCGGGCGATGTGTTTGGCCGCCTGCTGCTGCTCCCATTCATAGGCGCCGGGGATCGGGATGACGAAGTCAGACTGGCCGTTGTCATGCAGGATGTACATGCAGCTATCGCCGAGTCCGAACCAGCGGAAGCCGGTTGGCGTCGTCTGCAGTCCGGTCAGGCTGCAAAGCGGCCAGGCATAACGGGGCTGGTCGCCGGCTGCCCTGACGAAGATGTCGCGGGCTTCCTCGGATACCTGCCGCAGGACTGTTGCCGGATCGGCCGTGGTGTCCAGCCGCTCGGCGAGGCGCGCGGTGCCGAATTCGGCCATCCAGGCGGCGTCCGAGCCGTAGCCGTCCATGAACTGGCGGTCGCCCAGCCCCGTCGCGCCGTCCAGCACAAAGGCGGCGTGGCTGTTGTAGCCGAGCCTGTCCTCGTTTGCGCGGCCTTGCTTGCCGGCGTCGGAAATGGTGTCGATTATGGAAATCTGGGGCATGGCATATCCGTCAGTTGCGTATCACCAGCCGTTCGCACGGCTGTGCGCTTCTGGCTATCACGGGAGACGCGCGGCGTCAGCCGCCGGCGCTGCGGAAACGGTTCATGATCTCGGCGCGGATCGGATTGGTCATGACCTCGGCGATCGCGAATTCAAGCGGGGTGAGGCTGGCCTCGTCCGGATTGGTGATGGGGTTCTGCAGGATCTCCTCCGGCAGGAAGGCCTTGACCCGGTTGTCGACCACCGTGCCGCCATTGCACAGGTGCTCGCGTGCGGCTGTTTGCGGATCCATCAGATGGTTGATCAGGGCGTGCGCGCCGCGCCGGTTCTGCGCCTTCGTCGGGATCGCGAAGAAATCGGTCCAGATCTCCCCACCGTCTGAGCCAAGGCTAAATCCGATGTCGCTGTCCTGGGTCAGCTGATAGGCGTCGTTGCTCCAGCACATGGTGAGCCAGGCTTCGCCGGCGCGCATGGCCGGCTGGTAGTCGCTGTCGATCGAATGAAGATGCGGCTTCGCGTCCATCAGCAGTGTCTCGGCAGCCTTTAGTTCAGCCGGTTCGCACGAGTTGAAGCTATGGCCGAGGGCTGCCAGCGCGCTTCCGATGGTGGTCAGCTGATAGTCATGCGCAATCGTGCGGCCGGAGGCCTCTGTCATCGCCGTGTCGAAGAAGGAGCGCCAGCTCCTGACAGGGGAGAGCTGTCCAGTGTTGTAGGCCATGCCCGTGGTGCCTGCATTCTTCGGCAAGGCATAATAGGCGCTGTCGATCACGGCGGGCGCGAGATGGCGATCCAGATGGGCAGAGGCATCGAAGTTCGGGATCAGCGAGAGGTCGAGCGTCTGGAGCATATCGCGCTCGACATACGGTCCGATCGCATATTGGGTTGGGACGATGATGTCCCATCCACGGCCCAGTTCCAGCGCCCGCATGGTGCCTTCGTTCGAACCGATGATGGAGACGTCGACCTCCACTCCGTAGAGGTGGGTGAAATCCTCGAAGGTCTGGGGATCATGGTAGTTCGGCCAGGTGGCGAGTGTGACCCTCTTGCCGAGCCCCGTCGTCTGTGCGGCGCGAGCCGGCTTCGGTGTGCCGGCGAGAAGCGCGGTCGCAGCCCCCAATCCGGTGATCGAGAGGAAATGCCGACGCGTCACCGAGCCGCGCTTCAGGCTCATGAACACATCCATGAAGCTCTGCGGATCGATCTCTGCCGGTCTCATCACCTTGCGCATGGCATCCCCGTCGTTTCGCAACCGTGAGGGATTTAACCACAAAGGCGTTAACGAGAATTCACCCGCCGTCGACAACTCGTCGACAGTGAGGTGGTTCTGTCCTGTTACACCAGGCGGTCGATGATGCTGATGCCGCTTTCGGTAAAACGGTCCATTTCGGTAAGGGCGGTCGCGGCTTCCGTGAGCGTCAGGCGTCGACCGATCAGGCGGGCCGGGTCGAGACTGCCGGACAAGATCATCTGCATCATGGCGTCGTAGCGCCAGGACTGCATGCCGTGGCTGCCGTAGATCTCCAATTCCTGCGAGATGACGCGGGCCATCGGGATGGCGGGTGTCGTGTGCTCGCCGAGCATCAGGCCGACCTGCACATGGCGGCCGCGCCGGCGCAGATTGGTGATCGAGTTGCAGCAGGTCTGCGGATGGCCGAGCGCATCAACGGAGACATGGGCGCCGCCGCCGGTGATGTCGCGGACGGCCTCGACGGTGTCATGCACCTCCCGGCTGTTGATGACTGTGCTTGCTCCGAGAGCCTTGGCGAGCGACAGCTTGTCTTCGGCAATATCGATCGCCACGATATTGGCACCGAGCGCCTTGCCGATCATGATCGCCGAGAGGCCGACGCCGCCGCAGCCATGGACCGCCAGCCATTCGCCGCCCTTCAGGCGCCCCTGGTCGACCACGGCGCGAAACGAGGTGGCGAAACGGCAGCCGAGGCCAGCGGCCGTTTCATAGGCGATCTCTTCGGGGAGATGCACGAGGTTCTGGTCGGCGTAGTCGATTGCGACATATTCGGCAAACGAGCCCCAATGGGTGAAGCCCGGCTGGAACTGCTCCTCGCAGACCTGCTGGTTGCCCGACCGGCATTCCTGGCAGTGGCCACAGCCGGAAACGAAGGGAACCGTGACGCGCTCGCCGACCTTGAAGCGTTTCACTTCACGCCCGATGGCTGCGATCGTGCCGGCAAATTCGTGGCCGGGCACATGCGGCAGGTGGATATCCGGGTCGTGGCCCATCCAGCCATGCCAATCGCTGCGGCAGAGGCCTGTTGCCTTGACCGCGATTACCACGCCACCGGGTGTCGGCGTCGGATCGGGCAGGGTGCGGATTTCGGGCATGGCGCCGAAGGCATCATAATACATCGCGCGCATGGCTCGTCTCTCCGGTCGTCGCTCGGTTCCAGTTCTCTGGTTGGTTCTGCCTCACTCGGCCAGCAGGATCAATGCGCTCGGATCGATCTTGACGCCGACGGTCGAGCCGACGACGGGCGGCGCAATGCCCGGATCGTTGAAGGTATCGAAGGAGACCGACTTCCCGCCGACATCCACGCGGGTGCGGATGACGGACCCGAGGAACTGGCTTGATGTCACCGTTCCGGCGATGGTCGCATCGGAAGGATCGGCGAGCGAACCGGCTTCGGGACGCATGGCGAGCTGCAGGGTAGCGCCATTTTCAGCCGGGATCTGTTCGTTGATTTTCAGTGTCTTTTCCCCGATCTTGACGATACCCGCCGCCTGGTCGGTGACGACTGCATCGAGCACGTTGAGCGTGCCGACGAAGGAGGCGACGAAGCGCGTCGTCKGGCGATTGTAGATCTCGAAGGGTGTGCCGATCTGGTCGMCTTGCCGSCGTTGCGCCCCATGCGCGCGCCCACTTCGCCGCGCCGCACTTCG
>NNBU01000587.1_pt1 | contig 41425 bp, 34 predicted proteins | sample 1173781 | NCBI WGS metagenome assembly NNBU01 (sample SAMN07173937, study PRJNA388173) | plant metagenome | biome: Plant school; feature: Soil; material: Symbiotic tissue of Blasia pusilla L.; isolation source: symbiotic tissue sample KVJ2 | host: Blasia pusilla | place: Norway: Troms, Kvaloya...
GCCGTGTCCTGCGTGGTCGAACTGTTCGGCACGTCGAGGCACGAACCCGAGGCCCGGTTCTTCAACGCGCCGCCGACCACGCTCCACTGCGCCGTGTTGCCCGCCGAGCAGGCCACCTGCACCACCGGCGCGTTGGTGGTGGCCGTGCCGTTCTGCGCCAGGCACAGCCCGCTGTGCTCGGCCACGAACTGCACGTAGCCGCCGATGAGCGGTGTCACCGTGAACTTCTCGTGGCTCGCGTTGCCGCAGGGCCATTGCACCGCGGTGGTACCGCTGGCCGCCGCGCCGCCCTTGATGTTCACGCACATGCCGCTGAGCTCCGAACGCAGCCGCGCGACGAACGGCGGGGCCGTGTCCAGCGAGCGCACATATTCGCGCAGCGCGACTACGTCCGACGCCGGCAGGCTAGCCGCATTGCCGTGCCCGCCGGCCAGCACGTCCTGCAGCGTGGCCGCCTGCCCGTTGTGGAAGAACGATGCGGCGTTCCAGGTGCCCGACAGCGTCGGGGTGTCGAAGCCCACGCCCGCCAGCGGCTGGTTGATGCCCTTGCCCGACGAGAGCTGGATGGTGCCCACGTCGTGCCGCAACCCGTCGCGCAAGGTGCCGCCGGTGTGGCAGGTGGCGCACTGCGCGGTGTTGAACACGGTCTGGCCGCGCACCGCCTCCACGCTCAGGTTGCCGTCCGACATGCGCGCGGGGCTGCGCAGGTACTTGTTCAGCGAGCCCAGGTAGGCCGCCAGGTCGTCCAGCTGCGCGTTCTTGCCGGCCTTGGGTGCGCCCAGCGGGTCGGAGGTGGCCGTGAAGTCGGCGTTGCTCAGGAAGCCGGTGCCGCCGAACTCGTTGCGGATGTCGTGCTCGAAGTCCTGCACCTCGTCGAAGTTGGCCGTCCAGTGCAGCTTGCCGTGGCTGGTGCCGCGCTTGCCCTGCAGGCTGATGGTGCGGCGCAGGCCTTCTCCGCGCTGGGTGAAGTCCCACACCATGCCGTCGTCGCCGCCGTCCGCATGGCAGCTCGCGCAGGAGATGTAGTTGTCCTTGCTCATGCGCCGGTCGGAGGCGTTGTAGAACACCTGCTTGCCGCGCAGGGCCGCCGCGGCCATCGGCTCCGTGGCCACCGTCTGCACCGTCTGCAGGAAGGTCGGGGCATTGCTTTCGGACGTGAGCACCGTCGCCACGTCGTGCACCGTGACCGAGCGCGCGAGGAAGTTGTTGACGAACAGCCGCTTGCGCACCGCGTCCAGGTACAGCCCGTGCGGCGCGCTGCTCGCGTTGATCTCGCCGCGCACCGAGCGCGTGTAGCTGTCGACGATGGCCACGCGGTTGCCCTCCATCTGCGCCACGAACAGGTAGTCGCCGGCCGGGGAGAACAGCGCGGCGCGCGCGGGGGCGCGGTCGTCGAAGTCGATCTGCTCGTCGAACTTTTCCGTCGCCTGCTGCAGGTCGACCTGCGACAGGATGGAACGCACCGTCTGGTCGTGCACGAGGTTCGTGCCGTCGCGGAATTTGCCGCGCACGATGTTGTCCTTCTTCGAAGGCAGCACGGCGCGCGTGCCGTCGGGCGAAATGACCACCTGGCTCAGGTAATTGGCCACGCCGCGCGCGCGGCTCTCGGTGTCCACCGTGGTGGTGTCCACCGGCAGCGCGATGATGCCTATCGCGCTCAGGCTCTGCAGGTTCACCTTGTGTAACTGGCCGCCGGTGAGCTTCGACTTGAAGCGCGTCACGTAGGCCACCTGCGAGTCGGCGCTCACCGCGATGCCGCGCACCTCGCCCTGCAGCGGCACGGTGCCGGTGGCGTTGCCGTTGGCGGGGTCGAAGCTCATCAGCGCCGACTTGCTCTCCAGCGTGAGCAGGCCCTTGGTGCCGTCGGGCGTGAAGACCACGCCGTAAGGTCCGCTGCCGTAGCCCAGCGACACCGTGGCGGAAACGGCGCCGTCGGCCGCGTTCAGCGCCACCAGCTTGTCTTCGCCGTGCACCGACACCCAGATGCGGCCGTCGGGCCCCACGGCCAGCGTCTTCGGCTCGTCGCCCACGCGCGTCTCCCAGCGCTTGGCCAGGGTCTGCGCGTCGATGGCGGCGACCGTGCCGCTGTCGGGGTTGACCGAATACACCGAGTTGGCGTCGCCCGCGATGTTGGTGGTGTGCGTGGGCGCGCGCGCGGTGACCGGTGCGATCACCGTCACGTTGTACGTGTAGTAGCTTTCGCGGCCCGCCGTGTCGCGCACCGTCAGCGTCACGGTGTAGTGGCCGGGGCTGGTGTAGGTGTAGGTGTAGCCCGGCTGGCTCGCAAAGGCCGTCTGCGTGCCGTTGCCGAAGTTCCAGCGGTACTGCGCGCCGTTGGCGCCCAGCGTGGCGGGGGCGAACACCAGCTGCCCGTTGACCACCTTCGGCCCGCCGCCGATGCCGGGGTCGCCGATGATGGCCTGGTTGCGCAGCGTGGCGACCTCGGCGTCGTTCAGCACGCGCCCGTACACGCGCACTTCCGCCAGCGTGCCCTTGAAGAGGGCCGCGTTGCCCTGGATCTGGCCCAGCACCTGGAACTTGTTCGACAGGCCCTTGTTGCCGGTGAGGCCTGCAGACGAGGTCTTCACGCCGTCGACGTACACCGTCTGCGCGCCCGAGGCCGCGTCTCGCGTCAACACCACGTGGTGCCAGGCGCCGTCGTTCACCGCCGCGGCGGAGGTGGTTCCGGCCTCGTTGCCGACCGACAGCTTGATGCGCCCGCTGGTGTCGAGCCAGCCCCAGAACACGTCGTCCGTGCCGTTCGCCTGGTCGCGCCCGAAGACCCCGGGAGCGGTCCATGAGTTGGCCGCGCCTGTCTGCGTGGTCTTCATGTAGAAGCTCAGCGAAGCGGTGCCGCCGAGCACGGTGGCCACGGTGTCGTTCTTCAGCGGCACGCCTGCCGTGCGGTTGGCGAAGTTCAGGCCGATGCTCTCGAAGGCGTCGCCGGCAGCCGGCGTGCCGTTGTTGGCGCCGATCTGGTCCGACAGGCTGCCCGCCAGCGTCCAGTGGTGCATGAGACTGATGTCGGTCGCGTTGCCGGTGTGGAACACCGAGGTGTAGTCCGCCGCGATGGCGTTGCCCGCATAGTCCTTCACGCCGTTGGCCGGCAGGAACACTTCATAGCTGGTGCCAGGCTGCAGCGGCTGCTCGGGGTGGAAGTTCACGATGCCCAGTTGCACGCTGTAGGTGCCCGCCAGCGTGTTCCCGCCCACGGGCCGCACGATGAAGGTGTTGGCGTTCACGCTCTCGGGGCGGATGTTGTCGGTCATGCCCAGGCCGATGCGCGAGGTCAGTGCCTGCTGCTTCGCGCCGTTGGCGGGCGAGACCTGTTTCACTTCAGGCTTGGTGGTGTCGGGATCGACCTGGTGCACGATGAAGCCGCTGCCCGAGCCGTGGTCGTTGCCCACGAAGACGAGGTTGCCGAACATCGCGACCTGGCCGTTGTCCGAGTGCGAGAAGTTCGGGTCGTCCTCGCGCAGGATGCTGCCGCGGCCCACCTCGACGTGGTTCAACGGATTGCTCACGTCCACCTTGTGGATGCGCGTTTGCGCGCCCTGGATCACGTAGTTGTCCTGCGTGGCGCAGTACAGCTGTTCGTCGATGACGAGCCGGTTGTCCTCGGGCACGAAGCGCGAGCGGTCGCTTAGGTCATAGCTGTACATCCTGGCGCCGCTGTTGCGCGCGGAGGTGTGCAGGTTCCTGCCGTCGAAGCAGGTCGCGTAGTAGAACGGCGTGGTGCCCACGATGGCATCGAGCACCTTGGGGTTGAGCGGGTCGGAGATGTCCAGGCTCGCGAAACCGCCGTTGCTCTCCATCGCGGTCAGCACCATGTGGTTGCCCATCGTGAAGATCGGGCCGATGCGAAAGCCGCCGAGTTCGCCGGTGGGCACCGGGTTGGGTTTGCCCGTGCCGCGGTTCGCGACCACGGCATTCGCGGGGTCGCTCGCATCGACGATGAAGATGCCCCGGCCCGCCGAGGCCACGTACAGGTAGGGCGCCTGCCACCACAGTTGCCAGGCCACGTCCTCGTAGTCGCCGCCGTTGACGCCGGGCAGTGCCAGCTTCTTCACCTGCTTGATGTCGTTGATGTCGGTGAAGTCCCAGAACTCCACACCCTTGATGCTGGGCAGCACCACGTACGTCTTGCCGCCGATCTTCGCGGTGCCGAAGGAATGGGTCTCGCGAAACTCCTTGGTGCGGGCCTCGGGCTCGTAGATCTTCTTGACGAGCTGGATCTGGCGCGGGTTCGACACGTCGTACAGCAGGAAGCCGCCCGGGCCGAGGCCGCTGTCCGGCGCGAAGGAGGTGAGGAAGTAGCCGTTGATCATGATGCCCGCGTTCATGCCGTAGTCCTTGCGGCCCGGGTACGTGGCCGGCACCTCGCGCGACTCGTAGGCGGCGCTGTGCGCGGGATCGAGCGGATGCGCGGCGCTCGTGATCATCGACACCGGCTTGAACAGTTCGGCCGAGGTGTAGGTGAGGTTGCCCAGGCCGGGCCCCTGCACCGGGAGCGGGTCGGCCACGGCCTGGGCCATCGCCGTGGCCATGTTGTTGAGGGTCGTCATCGGACTGACCCCGGTGATTGCCGCGTGCGTCAGCAGCGTGACGAATGGCAGCAGGAACGCCATCAAGTAATACCGGATTTTCATCGTCGCCTCCAGGTTGTTGGGTCACTCGCAAAAGTGCGCGCGCAGGGGCGCACCCGGCCGGCGGCGAGTCCGCCGCCGGCCGTCCAGCCTCTCCCTCTCCTCGTTGTCGACGGCGCTACGTCGTCACTTCACATTGCTTTTTTGCGCGCCGCCCGATTCGTAGATGTCCCATGCCTCCTTGGCGCTCGCGCCGCGGTGGATCATGGCCATCAGTGCGTCCACCACTGCCGACGGGTAGGCATGCTGGTACACGTTGCGTCCGTACACCATGCCGACCGCGCCCTGGTCCATCAGCACGCGCGAGCGTGCGAACACCTGCTGCAGGTCTTCGCGTCCGCCGCCGCGCACGAGCACGGGGCAGCGCGCGGCCTGCACCACGCGGTGGAACTCGGCGGGGTCGGTGGTGGGGTCGGCCTTGACGATGTCGGCACCCATCTCGCGCGCCAGGCGCACGAGCGTGACGATCTTCTCGGCGTCGCCGTCGACCATGTAGCCGCCTTGCTCGCTGTGCGGGCGCATCACCAGCGGCTCGATCATCAGCGGCATGCCGTAGCGGTCGCAGTCGGCGCGCACGCGCGAAATGTTCTGCACGCACTGGCGGAACAGGTCGGGCTCGTTCGGCAGCATGAACAGGTTCACCACCACGCAGGCCGCGTCGCGCTGCACCGCGGGCAGCACCGGGTCGTGCTCGTTCTGCAGCAGCGCCCACATCACGCGGTGCGCGGTGGCGTTGTAGGGGTTGCCCATGTCGATGCGCTGCACCAGCGCGGGCTTGTCACGGCCCGGGCGGTCCTGCAGCAGGTCGGCCTGGCCGTGGTTGAGCTGCAGTGCGTCGGGGCGCGCGGCCACCAGCTTGTCGACGACGGCGGGCATGTCTTCCAGGCCGTTGAGGAACGAGGGCTCGTTGCACACGCCGTGGTCGAGCGCGATGTCCAGGCAGCGCCCGTTGGTCAGCAGCCGGTTCAGGCGTGCGGTCTTGTCCTTCGACATACGAAAAGGTCCTTGTGTGGAGGGGTGAAGAAGATCAGGCCAGCGTGCGCAGGTGCTTGCCCGCCGCCGCATCGATGAGTTGCAGCGCGTCGTCGCGCAGCGCGAGCGAGCCGGCCGCCGCGTTCTCCGCGGCCTGCTTGCTCACGCGCGCGCCGCACAGCGCCACCTGCACGCTGCCGCGCGCCAGCGTCCACGCGATCATCAATTGGCCGAACGAGCATTCGAGTTGCTTGCGCAGCGGCTCCAGCGCGTCGAAGAAGGCCTTGAGCCTGGCGCGGTTGTCCGCGCTGAAGCGCGGGTTGGTGGCGCGCTGGTCGTCGCCGGTGAACTGGCGCGCGGGGTCGATGGGGCCGGCGAGCAGGCCCAGCGCCAGCGACGAGTAGCCCAGCACCGCCACGTTGTGCTCGCTGCACAGCGGCACCAGCGTCTGCTCGATCTCGCGGTCGATCAGGCTGTAGCGCTCCTGCGCCGCATCGACCGGGCCGTAGCGCAGGTACTCGGCGAGCGTCTCGGGGCTCACGTTGCTCACGCCGATGGCGCGGATCTTTCCCTGCTTCTTGAGTTCGAGCAGCGCGTCCATGGTCTCGGCCACGGGCGTGGTGCTGTCCTGCCAGTGCGTGATGTACAGGTCGATGTAGTCGGTCTGCAGGCGCTTCAAGCTCTCTTCGCATTCATGAAAGATCGACTCGCGCCCGAGGTAGCGGTACACCGGATGCCCGTCTTCTTCGAAGAAGTGCGTTCCCTTCTGCGTGTGCCACACCAGCCCGCACTTGGTGGCGATCACGGCCTCCTGGCGGCGGCCTTTCAAGGCCGTGCCGACGATGCTTTCGGAGCGCCCGAGCCCGTAGGCCGGCGCGGTGTCGATCAGCGTCACGCCCGCGTCCAGCGAGGCCTGGATGGCCAGCACGGCGGCGGCGTTGTCCCCGCCGCCCCACATCCAGCCGCCCATGGCCCAGGTGCCCAGGCCGATGGCCGAGCATTCGATGCCCGAGGGGCCCAGGGTGGTCTTCTTCATCGCTGCGTTGTTCATCGCTTGGTCTTTCTCGTGTTCATGAGGTGGTCGATGGTCACGGCCGCGAGCAGGATCAGGCCCTTGATCACGTCCTGCCAGTACGGCGACACGTCCAGCAGGATGAGCGAGCTGGTCACCACCGACAGCAGCGCCAGGCCCAGCACGGCGCCCAGCACCGTGCCCGAGCCGCCCTTCAGGCTGGCCCCGCCGATGACGGCGGCGGCGATCACGTTGAGCTCCATGCCCACGCCGAAGGTGGGGGTGGCGGCGCCGAAGCGCGCCGTGTAGATCACGCCGGCCAGGCCTGCGGAGGCCGAGCACAGCACCGTGACCCAGAACTTCACGTGGCCCACGCGAATGCCCGAGTACAGCGCGGCCTTCTCGTTGCTGCCCGTGTAGAACACGCGGCGCAACAGCGAGGCGCGGCGCAGCACGAAGTCGCTCACCACCACGATCGCCAGGAAGATCAGGATCACGGCCGGAATGCCGAACAGCGTGCCCTGGCCGATGAACTTGAACTCCGCCGGCAGCGAGAAGAGCGACTGCGGCGTGCCCTGCGTGAGCGCCAGGCACAGGCCGCGCACGATCACCATGAACGCCAGCGAGGCGATGAAGTGGTTCAGCCCGATGCGCGTGACGCAGCCGCCGATCATCGCGCCGATGCCCGCGCTGGCCGCGATGGCGATCAGCCCCGCCGTCCACGGGTCGAACCCCATGAGGAAGAGCTTGCCCGTGACCACCATCGCGAAGCACACCACCGACCCCACCGACAGGTCGATGCCGCCGACGATCAGCAGGATGGTCATGCCCACCACCACGATGCCCTCGATGGAGAAGGACAGCAGCATCGCGCGCACGTTGTCCCAGGTCAGGAAGTAGGGCGACGCGAAGCTCATGGCCACGCACAGCACCGCGATGATGAGCAGCAGGCCCATCTCGCGCATGCTGGTGAGCTTGTTGGCGGGCTTCAGGGGGCCGCCGCCTTGCTGTCGTGGCGCGAGGCCCGCGGGCGCCCCCGCGTCGAGTTGTGCCGGGTAGTTCATGCTGTTTCCTGTTCGCAAAGTCCGGAGGCCAGCCGCAGCAGCGCCTCTTCCGTCATGTCGTTGTCTTGCACTTCGCCGGCCAGCCGGCCGTCGCGGATCACCAGCGCGCGGTCGCACAGCCCGATGATCTCGGGCAGCTCTGAAGAGATCACCACCACGCCCACGCCCTGGTTCGCCAGCTCGCGCAGGATGTGATGGATCTCCGACTTGGCACCCACGTCCACGCCGCGCGTGGGCTCGTCCATCAGCAGCACCGAGGGGTGCGTGGCCAGCAGCTTGGCGATGGCCACCTTCTGCTGGTTGCCGCCCGACAGGCTGGCCACGTCGATGTCCACGCCGTCGCTCTTGAGCTTGAGCTTGGCGCCCAGCTCCAGCGCCAGCTTGTGTTCCGCCGGGCGCTGCAGCAGGCCGAAGCGCGAGCTCACGCGCTTGAGCGCCATCGAGGCGATGTTCTGCGCAATGGGCAGGTCGAGGTACACGCCCGCCGCCTTGCGGTCTTCGCTGAGGTAGGCGATGCCTTCGCGCAGCGCGTCGCTGTACTTGCGGATCGTCAATGCCTTGCCGCGCAGGCGCACCGTGCCGCGCGTGGCCGTGCGCAGGCCGCACACGGTTTCGGCGAGTTCGCTGCGGCCCGCGCCCATGAGGCCCGCGATGCCGAGTATCTCGCCGCGCTTCAGCGTGAACGAGATGCCGTGCACGCGCTCGCCGTCGGCGATGTCGCGCACTTCGAGCACCGGCTCGCCGTGGGTTGCATCGTCCTGCTTCGGCGGGTAGTAGTTGCCCAGGTCGCGCCCGACCATGCTGCGCACCAGGCCGTCGGCGTTCAGTTCGGCCAGCGGCCCGCTGTGCACGTTGCGCCCGTCGCGCAGCACCGTCACGCGCGAGCAGTGCGCAAAGATCTCGGCCATGCGGTGGCTGATGTAGATGATGCCGATGCCCTGGTCCTTCAGGTCGTGCAGCACCTTGAAAAGCGCGGCCGATTCGTTGTCGGTGAGCGCGGCGGTCGGCTCGTCGAGGATGAGCACCTTGCAGTCGAGCGTGAGCGCCTTGGCGATCTCGATGAGCTGCTGCGTGGAGATGCTCAGGTCCTTCACCAGGCAGGCGGGGTCCACGTCCTGGCCCAGCCGCTGCAGCACCTTGGCGGCGCGCTCGTTCAGGCTGGCGTAGTTCATCCACGCGTGCCTGCCGGCGTTGATTTCCGGCATGAAGATGTTCTCGGCCACGGTGGCGTCGGCGCACAGGGCGATCTCCTGGTGCACCAGGCCGATGCCCAGGCGCATGGCATGCGCCGGGCCGTCGATGACCACCTGTTGCCCGTCGAGCGAGATATCGCCCTCGTCGGGCCGGTGGATGCCGTCGATGATGTTCATCAGCGTGGACTTGCCCGCGCCGTTCTCGCCGCACAGCGCGTGGATCTCGCCGCGCTGCAGCGAGAAGTCCACCCCCGTGAGCGCGCGCGAAGCGCCGAAGCGCTTGCTGATGCCGCGCAGTTCGAGCAAGGCGCCCGTGGCGCTCATGGCGGTCTCCTGGCTCACTCGCCGATTCCTTTGGTGCCGCGGCGCGCGAGGTACTTGTCCCAGTAGAAGTCGTCGGCGTTGGCCTTGCTGACCACCGCCAGGCCGTTGTCCAGGAAGGGCACGGACATCGGGTTGGTGCCGTTGCGCTTGGCGTCGTTCATCGGGTCGATGAGGCCCGGGTTCTTCGCCAGGAACAGCATCATCATGCCCATGTAGCCCTGCATGCCCTGGTTCGGGTTGATGGAGCCGAACACGTCGCCCGACTTGATCATGTCCAGGATCTTGGCGTTCACGTCGCAGCACATCACCTTGATGTTCTTCTTGCTCTCGACCTTGGCCTGCGCCGCGCCCAGCGCCGAGTTGGCCTCGGGCATGAACAGCGCGCCCAGGTTCGGGTTGGCCTGCGCCAGGCTCAGCACCGCCTGGTAGGCCTTGTTCGGGTCCTGGTTGCTGGCGGCGCGGCCGACCAGCTTCATGCCCGGGTGCTTGGTCTTCATGCGGTTCACGAAGGCGGCGATGCGGCGGTCGTGGTTGTCCTGGCCCGGGTTTTCCAGCACGGCGTATTCGCCCTTGCCGCCCATCGACGCGGCAATCGCGTCGGCGGCCTGCGTGCCTTCACGGTCGTTGTCCGAGGTGATGAACGAGGTGCGCTTGGAGTTGGGCGAGTCGGCCGCGAAGGTGACCACCGGAATGCCCATCGCCGCCGCGCGGTTGATGGGCTCGATGAACGGGTCGGGGTTCATCGGGTGCAGCAGGATGCCCGCGGGCTTGCGCGCCAGCTCCTGCTCGAAGGACGCGAGCTGCTTGTTCACGTCGTACTCCGGCGTTCCGGTGTAGCGGGTGCGAACGCCCAGCGTGCGGCCGAGCTGCTTCATCATTTCGTAGACCGGAAACCAGTACTCCACGCCCGACACCATCACGTTCATCACGTAGACGTCGCTGGCGTTGCCGCGCAGGCCGGCGCCTGCCGCACCGGCTGCCGGGGCGGCTGCTTGCTGCTGCGCGAATGCGCTGGCGCCGGCCAGGCCGATGCCGGCGGCTGCCGCGGACTTCAGGAAATTACGCCTCATTTTTTGTCTCCTCGCGTTGGGTGGCTCAACTTGCGGTGCTGCCTTTTCGGGGCAGCGCTTTGATCCTCTGTGTCACGACAGTTGTTATGACAGGTAGAATGTAAGCGCAGCGAGTTTGAAGCGATAACTAGGGGAAACGCTACTGGCAAGCCGCTTTTATTCCGCCGAAGCTGTTATGACATGAAGCCCAACATACTCATCGGCATCGACATGGGGTCGAGCAGCCTGAAAGCCCTGGCCCTCGAAGCCGGGAGCGGCCGGGCCGTCGCCCTGTCCCGAATGCAATTGCCGCACGACCGTCTGCCTGGCGGGGGATGCGAGGTGGCCGCCACGGCCATCCGCGCGGCCCTGACCCACGTGCTGCGCGACGTCGCCCACCAACTCGGCGTCCGCGTGGCCGAGGTCCGCGCCATCGGCTGCACGGGCCACGGCGCGGGGCTCTACGCGCTCGACGCGAAGAACGAACTGGTGGGCGGCAGGGCGGTTGCCTCGACCGACCAGCGCGCCGACGCGCGTGCGCGCTCCCTGGCAGCGAGCCATGGCAAGGCGCTCTTCGCGGACGTCGGCTGCCAGCCGTGGCCGGGGCAACCGACCGTGATCGCGGCGGAACTGCTCGGCACCGACGCCGTGCAGCGTGGCGCGGTGCGCCGGCTGCTGTTCGCCAAGGACTACCTCGGCTTTCTGTTGACCGGCGAAATCGCCACCGATGCGAGCGACGCGAGCACCGCAGGGCTGGTGGCCATCGCCACGGGCACGTGGTCGCAGGCGGCCTTCGACGCATCCGGCATCGCCGACCTCGGGCCGCGCGCCTTCGGCCCGCTGGTGACCAGCGGCGAGGTCATCGGCACGCTGCGGCCGGCCGAAGCCGCGCTGTGCGGGTTGCCGGCCGGCATTCCTGTCGCGATGGGCGCCATCGACCTGCTGGCCTCCATGACGGCCATCTGCGCCGAGGGAAGAGGGCGCGCGGTGTCGGTCTTCGGCACATGGTGCGTCAACGCGGTGATCGGGCCGGTGATCGAGCCCAAGCCCGATGTCGCGGCGGTCGTGAACTTCGGTCGCGCCGACAAGCGGCTCTACATGGAGAACAGCCCGTCCTCCATGGCCAACATCGCATGGCTGGCCGGCGTGCTCGGCCTGCCCGACGCGCGCGCGGTGGTCGACCTGGCGATGTCGGTGCCGCTGGGCGCCAGCGGCCTGCGCTTCCTGCCGTTCGTGAACGGCGGCGGGGGTGTGACGGCGGGCTTCGTGGGCCTCAAGAGCCATCACACGCGCGGCGACATGGCGCGTGCGGTGGTCGATGCGGTCGCCGCGCTGCATGCGCGCCACACCGCGCGCCTTGCGGCCTGCGGCCTGCCGGTGTCCGCATCGACCGTGCTCGGCGGCGGTGCGAGCGACACGCGGCTCGTGCGGCTGCTGGCCTCGTTTCTCGGCCGTCCGGTCGAACGCTGCGCCGACGACGAGACCGGCGCGCGCGGCGCGGCGCTCTACGCCGCCATGTCGCAAGGCATCGACCGCGCCGCGCAGGACAGCGCCTTGCTCGCGCCCTGCGACACGGTCGAACCCGACGCCGCCCAGGCGCGCGCCCATGCCGACTTCAACGCCGGTTTCAACGAACTGATCGACACCATGTCCCCTGTGTTTTCCCACCTGGCCGGAGCCGCGCAATGAGCGCCTGGCAACTGCCCTTCGTGCGTCCGGCTGCCCTGGCCGACCGCCATTTCTCCACCGTGATCGTCGGCGCCGGCATCAACGGCGTGGGCGTGTTCCGCGACCTCTGCCTGCAGCGCGTGGACTGCCTCATCGTCGACAAGGGCGACTTCAGCGCGGGCGCCAGCAGCGCGCCGTCGCGCATGATCCACGGCGGCCTGCGCTACCTGGAGAACGGCAGCTTCTCGCTGGTGGCCGAGGCCACGCGCGAGCGCAACCTGCTGCTGCGCAACGCACCGCACCTGGTGCAGCCGCTGAAGACGGTGGTGCCGTTGTCGAGCTTCTTCGGCGGCCTCATGAGCAGCGCGCTCAAGTTCTTCGGCCGCACGCCGCCGCAGCGCACGCGGGGCCTGCTGGCCGTGGCCGCGGGCCTGCGGCTGTACGACCTGCTGGGCCGCCGCCAGCGCGTGATGCCCAACCACCGCATCGCCCGCGTGCCGCCGGCCGACCGCAACCTGTTCCGCGCGGCGGTGCGCTGGACGGCCACCTTCTTCGATGCGTGGATCAGCCACCCCGAGTGGCTGGTGCTCGAACTCATCGGCGACGCCTGCCGCGACCAGCCGCGCTCGGCCGCCGCCAACTACTGCCGCGTGATGGGCTGCGCGGGCAACATCCTCACGCTGCGCGACGAGATCACCGGCGCGCTGGTGCGCGTGACGGCCGACACGGTGGTGAACGCCAGCGGCGCGTGGCTGGACCGCAGCACCGCGGTGCTCGGTGGCGCGGGCTCGCGCATCAAGTCCCGGGTGATGGGCACCAAGGGCTCGCACCTGGTGCTCGACCACCCCGCGCTGCGCGACGCGCTCGAAGGCCGCATGGCGTACTTCGAGGCGGTGGACGGGCGCGTGTGCATCGTCTATCCGTTCCTGGACCGCGTGCTGGTGGGCTCCACCGACATTCCGGTGGACGACCCCGACCAGATCGGCACCGAGCCGGCCGAGGTCGACTACCTGCTCGACGTGCTGGCGGAGGTGTTCCCGAACCTGGCTTTCGGGCGCGGCAATGTGGTCTACACCTACGTCGGCGTGCGCCCGCTCGCGCGCTCCGACGCCGACAAGCCCGGCCAGATCTCGCGCGACCATTCGGTGGTGGTCGACCTGCCGAATGCGTCGCGCGACATTCCGATCGTCGGCCTCGTCGGCGGCAAGTGGACGACCTTCCGCGCGCTCGCGGAAGAAGCCACCGACGAAGTGCTGCGGCAGCTGGGCCGCCCGCGCACGGCGTCCACCGAGCTGATTCCCATCGGCGGCGGCGCGGAGCTGCCGGGCGATGCCCACGCGACGGCGCGCTTTCTCGACCGCATGGTGGCGTCGTCGGGCGTGGGCCGCGCGCGGGCGCAGGCACTGCTGCACCGCTACGGCTCGAAGGCGCTGCCGCTGGCGCAGCGCCTCGGGGCCTCGGGCGACGTGCCGCTGCAGCATGCGCCCGACTACTCGGTGGCCGAACTCTCCTACCTGTGCCTGGAAACCGGCGTGGTCCACCTGGACGACCTGGTGATCCGCCGCACGCTGCTGGCGATTCGCGGCCTCGTCACCGACGCCGTGCTGGCCGAGATGGCGGGCATCGCCGCCGAAGCGCTCGGCTGGGACGCACGGCAGGCCCATGACGAGCTTCAGGCCTGCGCCACCGCGCTGCGCGATCGGCACGGCGTGGGCCTTTCGCCGGTGGCGGCGCGGGCGCACACCGCTTTCGATGCATCATTGACGACACCTCAGGCCGCAGGCCAGCCCTCCACGTGAACTCTTCGACCGATACCTCGACCGTGCTCGACCGCGGCTCCGAATCTCCCCTGTGGGCCCAGTTCCGCGACGCGCTTCGCCTGCAGATCCTGCAGGGCGTGCTGCCCATCGGCGCCAAGCTGCCGTCGGAAGCCGAGCTCGGCGAGCAGTTCGGCATCTCGCGCATCGTGGTGCGCGAGGCGCTGGCCGACCTGGTGCGCAACAACCTCATCTACAAGATCAAGGGCCGCGGCGCGTTCGTGTCGGCGCGCGAGCGCGACGAAGACTTCGTCTCCACCGTGCTCGGCTTCTCCGACGAGATGGAGCGCAAGGGCCGCTCGGTGCGCACGCAGATCCTCACGCAGGAGCTGCGCGCGCCCACCGAGCAGGAAGCCGCGTCGCTCGGCCTGACCGACGACACGCAGGTGGTGGCGCTCAAGCGCCTGCGCAGCGTGGACGGCGAGCTGCGCCTGCTGGTGGAAACCGTGGTGCCTGCCGACCTGGCGCCGGGGCTGCACCGCACGCGGCTGGACGACCGCTCGCTCTACGACGTGCTGCGCCGCCAGTACGGGCTGCGCCTGGTGCGCGCCGAACGCTGGATCGACGCGGTGCTGCCCGATGCGGCCACCTGCGAACTGCTGAACCTGCCCACACCCGAGCCGCTGCTGCGCATCGAGTCGATCGCCTACGGTGCCAACGGCCGTCCGCTGGAGCACTACCGCGCGCTGCACCGCTGCAAGACCAGCCGCCTGCACGTGCAGACGACGACCTGAATCCGCCCGCTCAGCCCTTCGCGGCGGCGCGCGATGGCAGCAGCACCGAGGCGATGGCCACCACCATCAGCACCATCGCCACCCCGTCCTGCCAGTGCACGGCCTCGCCGAGCCACACCGCGCCGCTGAACACGCCGAGCACCGGGATGAACATCACGCTCAGGGTCGAGGCAATGGGCGGCAGGCCGCGCGCCAGGTAGAACCATGCGGCGTGCGCAAAGCCGAAGATCAGCACCGCGTTGTAGCCGATCGACCCCCACGTCACGCTCCCCGGCCAGGCCAGCTGGTCCCGCTCGAACAGCAGCGAGAGCACGGTCATCACCACCGCGGTCATCGCCGTCATCCAGAAGGAGATCGTGAGCGTCGGCAGCCCGATGCGCGTGTGGCGCAGCTGCTGCGTGCCCAGCGCCCACGTGGCGGCGGCCGCCAGCGCCAGCGCCACATAGCCGGGCCGCCCCGACAGGTCGGTGAGCTCGTGCCACAGCAGCAGCCCCACGCCGACCGCGCAGGCGCCCACGCCCAGCCACGCACGGCGCGTGAGCACGGCCGAGAACAGCAGCGCGCCGATGACGGCGGAGAACACCGGCATCGTGTAGCCCAGGATCGCCGCGCGCCCGCCCGAGAGCGCCTTCACCGCGAGGATGATGCAGGCGTGCCAGATGAACATGTTGGTCGCGCCCAGCCACACCAGCTCGGGCCATGCGCTGCGCGGCACGCGGAACGGCACCTTCATCCACACCAGCGCGAGGCCCAGCACGGGCAGGCCGAGCCAGATCGAGATGGCGCGAAAGCCGAGCGGCGGGTAGTCGGCCACGCCGAGCTTCATCACCGGCCAGTTGAAGCCCCACACGAGGGTCAGGAGAACGAGAAGGACGAGCTGGCGCGGGGTGAAGGAAGGCACGGTCACAGCAGTCGCTTGAGGTACCGCCCGGTATGGCTCGCTTCGTTCGCCGCAATGTCTTCCGGCGTGCCTTCGCCCACCACCGTGCCTCCGCCCGCGCCGCCTTCGGGCCCCATGTCGATGAGCCAGTCGGCCGTCTTGATGACGTCCAGGTTGTGCTCGATCACCACGATGGTGTTGCCCGCGTCGCGCAGCTGGTGCAGCACCTTCAGCAGCAGCTCGATGTCGGCGAAGTGCAGACCGGTGGTCGGCTCGTCCAGGATGTACAGCGTGCGGCCGGTGTCGCGCTTGCTGAGCTCCAGCGCGAGCTTCACGCGCTGCGCCTCGCCGCCCGACAGCGTGGTGGCCGACTGGCCCAGCTTGATGTAGCTCAGGCCCACGTCCAGCAGCGTGCGCAGCTTGCGCTCGATGGTGGGCACGGCCTTCAGGAACTCGTGCGCGGTCTCCACCGTCATCTCGAGGATCTGCGCGATGTTCTTGCCCTTGTAGAGCACCTCGAGCGTCTCGCGGTTGTAGCGCTGGCCGTGGCACACCTCGCAGGGCACGTACACGTCGGGCAGGAAGTGCATCTCGACCTTCACCACGCCGTCGCCCTGGCAGGCCTCGCAGCGCCCGCCGGCCACGTTGAAGCTGAAGCGGCCCGGGCCGTAGCCGCGCTCGCGCGCGGTGTTGGTCTCGGCCATCAGCTCGCGGATGGGTGTGAACAGGCCGGTGTAGGTGGCCGGGTTGCTGCGCGGTGTGCGCCCGATGGGGCTCTGGTCGACGTTGATGACCTTGTCGAAGTACTCGATGCCTTCGATGGCCTCGTGCGCGGCCGGCTCTTCGTGCGCACGGTACAGCGTGCGCGCCACGGCGGTGTAGAGCGTGTCGTTCACCAGCGTCGACTTGCCCGAGCCCGACACGCCCGTCACGCAGGTCAGCAGGCCGACGGGGAAGGCCACGCTCACGTTCTTCAGGTTGTTGCCGGCGGCGTTGACCACGCGAATTTCCTGCAGGTCGCTTTGCGAGGCCAGGTGCGCCGCTTCGCGCGCGGCGCGCCGTTCGGCCGCGGGGCTGGGCGCGAAGCGCGAGGCCTTCTTGCCTTCGTTGAAGGCGGCCTTCTTCACGACCGGCAGCCAGGCGGTGCGGTGCTTGGGCACTTCGATCTTGCGCGTACCCGAGAGGTACTGGCCGGTGAGCGATTCGGGGTTGGCCGACACCTCGGCATAGGTGCCCTGCGCCATCACGCGGCCGCCGTGCACGCCCGCGCCGGGGCCCATGTCGATCACGTGGTCGGCGGCGTGGATCATGTCCTCGTCGTGCTCGACCACGATCACGCTGTTGCCGATGTCGCGCAGGTGCTTCAGCGTGCCGATCAGGCGGTCGTTGTCGCGCTGGTGCAGGCCGATGCTGGGCTCGTCGAGCACGTACATCACGCCGGTGAGGCCCGAGCCGATCTGCGAGGCCAGGCGAATGCGCTGCGCCTCGCCGCCCGAGAGCGTCTCGGCGCTGCGGTCCAGGCTCAGGTAGTTCAGGCCCACGTCGTTCAGGAACTTCAGGCGCAGGCCGATCTCGCGCACCACCTTGTCGGCGATGTCGGCCTTGGAGCCGCGCAGCTTGAGGTTCTGGAACCAGGCCAGCGAGTCGCGCAGGGTCAGGTGACTCAGCTCGAAGATCGCCATGCGCGGCGGCTCGCCGCCATCCGCCGGGCGCGCCGATTCGTCCACCAGGAACACGTTGCGCGCCTCGCGCCGCAGGCGGGAACCGCCGCAGTCGGGGCAGGGCTGCAGGTTGCGAAAGCGCGCGAGGTCTTCGCGCACCATCACCGAGTCGGTCTCGCGGTAGCGCCGCGCCATGTTCGGGATGATCCCCTCGAAGGGGTGCTTCTTCGTAAGCTTCTTGCCCACGAAGTTGCCCGACTCCATGGTGTAGTTGAACTTGATCTCCTCGGCGGCCGAGCCGTTCAGCAGCACCTGCTGTACCGAGGCGGGCAGTGACTCGAAGGGCGCGTCGACGTCGAACTTGTAGTGCTTCGCGACGCTCTCGATCATGCTGAAGTAGTAGCCGTTGCGCCGGTCCCAGCCCTTGATGGCGCCGCTGGCGATCGACAGCGACGGAAACGCCACCACCCGTGCCGGGTCGAACACCTCGCGGTGGCCCAGGCCGTCGCAGCTGGGGCAGGCGCCCACGGGCGAGTTGAACGAGAACAGGCGCGGCTCCAGCTCCGACAGCGAGTAGTGGCAGATCGGGCAGGCGAACTTGGCGTTGAACAGGTGCTCCTTGTCGGCCACCCCTTCGCTACCCAGCTCCAGCGCGATGGCCCGCCCCTCGGCCAGGCGCAGCGCGGCCTCGAAGCTCTCGGCCAGGCGCTGCTGCATGTCGGCGCGCGCGCGCAGGCGGTCGATGACCACGTCGATGTCGTGCTTCTCGGTCTTCTTGAGCTTGGGCAGGTCGTTGTATTCGTAGGTTTGCCCGTCGACGCGAAAGCGCACATAGCCCGCGGCCTGCATCTCGGTGAACAGCTCGAGGAACTCGCCCTTCTTCTCGCGCGCCACGGGCGCCAGGATCATCAGGCGCGGCTCGCCGGGCAGGGCCAGCGTGGCGTCGACCATCTGCGACACCGTCTGCGCCTGCAGCGGCAGGTGGTGGTCGGGGCAGTAGGGCGTGCCGGCGCGCGCGTACAGCAGGCGCAGGTAGTCGTGAATTTCGGTCACCGTGCCCACGGTGGAGCGCGGGTTGTGGCTGGTGGCCTTCTGCTCGATGCTGATGGCGGGCGACAGGCCCTCGATCACGTCGACGTCGGGCTTGTCCATGAGCTGCAGAAACTGCCGCGCATAGGCCGACAGGCTCTCGACGTAGCGCCGCTGCCCTTCGGCATACAGCGTGTCGAACGCCAGGCTCGACTTGCCCGAGCCCGACAGCCCGGTGATGACCACCAGCTTGTTGCGCGGAATGTCGAGGTCGACGTTCTTCAGGTTGTGGGTGCGCGCACCGCGGATGCTGATGCGCTGCTGCGCGAGCACGGCGCCGAGGTAGGTATCGCGTTCGCGCTGGGCATCACGTTCGCGCTCCTCGCGTTCGGCGTGTTCAGCGCGATGTTCGGCTTGTTCAGTGGCTTTGGAATTCAAAGGGGGCGATCGTCCGAGGGCAACCGGACATGATAGTCCGCCGGGCATTTCATGGCGAGCGGGCGGCTTCTGTCGGGCTGGGGGCGGGGCTGTCCGGCGGGTGCGCCGGCGCCGCGCTAGCGATGGCCCGGTCGACCATGTGCTCGGCCAGCGTGTCGTACAGCGGGCGGCTGATCATGCGCGACACCAGGCTGGCCAGCATGGCCGCGGCCATCAGGCTCAGCACCATCGAATGGCCGTCCACCATTTCCATCACGATGATGAAGGCGGTGAGCGGTGCCTGCGTCACCGCGGCCAGGAAGCCGGCCATGCCCATGGCGATGAGCGCCGGCCCCAGGTCGCCGGCGGCCAGCCGGGCCACCGCGTCGCCGATGCCCGCGCCTATCGACAGCGACGGCGCGAAGATGCCGCCCGGCACGCCGCACCAGGCCGTGAGCCAGGTGGCGACGAACTTCAGCACGGTGTAGAGCGGCGTGAGCTCGTCGTGGCCCTGCAGCATCTGCTTGACCGCCTCGGAGCCCGCGCCGAAGGTGACGCCGCCCGTCACCAGCCCGATGATGGCCACCGCCAGCCCGCCGACAGCCGCGAAGCGCACCGGAAAGCGCGCCCGCCAGCGGTGCAAGCGCCCCGGTGCGCCGTGGGCCGCCCCGGTCAGCGAGGCGATCAGAAGCCGCGCGAACAGCCCGCCGGCCGCGCCGCTCAGCAGGGTGACCAGCAGGCCGGGGCCGAGCGCGTCCCAGCCCAGCCGCTGCACGCGGATCACGCCGAAGTAGCTGGCGTTGCCGAAGGCCGACACAGCCACCAGGCCCGCCAGCACGATGGCCGTGATGATCAGCCCGCTGGAGCGGGCCTCGAGCCGGCCCGACAGCTCCTCGATGGCGAACACCACGCCCGCCAGCGGCGCGTTGAACGCCGCGGCGATGCCGGCGGCCCCGCCGGCCACCAGCAGCGCGCGGCCGTCGATGGCGGTGTGGGGCGACAGCCAGCGCCGCGCGTGCTGCATGACCCCGGCCGCCACCTGCACCGACGGGCCCTCGCGCCCGATCGACAGGCCGGCCGCGAAGCCGGCCACGCCCAGGCCGATCTTGGCGACCGTGAGCCGCAGCGAGGCGAACATGGAGCGCCGTTCCTCGGGCAGGTCCGGGTGCAGCGCCGCCTTGATCTGCGGAATGCCGGAGCCGCCCGCGCCGGGAAAGAACCGCAGCGTGGCCCAGACGATGCCGGCGGTGATGAGCGGCGTGGTCAGCAGCACCGCCCAGGGCCAGGCGCGGTAGAAGCGGTGGAACTGGCCGAAGACCCAGTCGCTGGCGAAGGTGAAGCCCACCACGAAGAGCCCGGCCGCAATGGCGTAGCCCAGCACGATGGCCCGGTCGAGCCAGATGCGGCCGCCGCGCAACTCGGTGCGCAGGTGCTCGAAAAAGTCAGGTTCGCGGTTCATCGGTGCGGTCCATTCTGGCATTCGGGCGCATTCGGGGCGGGTCTGGCGGCCGCTGGCCGGTGCCCGGAGGGTGGCCTTGGGGCACAATCTCCGGTTCTTTTTCCTTCTCCTTCATCTACTTATCAGGGGCAGTGCATATGGCATCGGTCAACAAGGTCATCGTCGTCGGCAACCTGGGGCGTGACCCCGAAATGCGGACCTTCCCGAGCGGCGACCAAGTCGCGAACGTCACAGTGGCCACCACCGATCGCTGGAAAGACAAGCAAAGCGGCGAAATGCGCGAAGCCACCGAGTGGCACCGCATCGTCTTCAACGGCCGGCTGGCCGAAATTGCCGGGCAGTACCTGCGCAAGGGCTCGCAGGTGTACGTCGAAGGCAGCCTGCGCACGCGCAAGTGGACCGACAAGGACGGCATCGAAAAGTACACCACCGAAATCCGCGCCGACCAGATGCAGATGCTCGGCAGCCGTCAAGGCATGGGCGGCCCGGCGGGCGGTCCCGAGGACGACGGCGGCTACTCGCAAGGTGGCGGCGGTGGTGGTGGCTATTCGCAAGGCGGCAACGGCGGCGGTGCGAGTGGCGGCGGCGGAGGCTATGCCCCGCGTGCGCCTGCAGCCGCACCGCGCGCTCCGGCGCCGGCACCGCGCCAGGCCCCTGCCAAGTCGTCGTCGGGCTTCGACGACATGGACGACGACATTCCGTTCTGAGCTTCTGGCCCGGGTTTTCCGGTTCCGAACGCAAGGCCGGCCTCGAAAGGGGCCGGCTTTTTTCATTGCGGCCGGTGTTTCAGCCCGCCAGGCCCACGAACACGTTCTGCACGTCGTCGTTCGCGTCGATGGCCGCCAGGAAGGTCTCGACCTCTTCCAGGTCTTCCGCGCTCAGGCTGGCCGGATCGACCGGGTTCTTGGGCTTGTAGCCCAGCTTGGCCGACAGCACGGTGAAGCCCTGGGCCGGGAGCGCGCGGCTCACCAGGTCGAGATCGGTGGGGTCCGTGAGGAACACCGCGGGGTGGTCCTCGCCGGCCGGCTCGAAGTCCTGCGCGCCGGCTTCGATGGCGGCCACTTCGGGGTCGGCGTCGGGCCTGGCGGGTTCGGCCTCGATCATGCCGACGTGGTCGAAGTCCCACGACACCGAGCCCGAGGTGCCCAGCTGGCCCTTGCGGAACAGCACGCGCATTTCAGGCGCGGTGCGGTTCACGTTGTCGGTCAGGCACTCGACCATCAGCGGCACGCGGTGCGGCGCGAAGCCCTCGTAGATCACGTGCTCGAAATGCACCGCTTCGCCGGTAAGGCCCGCGCCCTTCTTGATGGCGCGGTCCAGCGTGTCCTTGGGCATCGACACCTTGCGGGCCTGCTCCACCACCAGCCGAAGGCGAGAGTTGGAGGCCGGATCGGCGCCGTTGCGCGCGGCGATCATGATTTCCTTGGCGAGCTTGCCGAACAGCCGGCCCTTGGCATTGGCCGCCAGATCCTTGTGTTTTGCTTTCCATTGGGCGCCCATGACTCTGTTTCCTTGAATGTGTGTTGTGCGGCCTGGCCTGGCACCTGTCCGGCTCGCGTGAGCGCTTGGCAGAAGGGCTGGATGACCGTATTGGGGCGACTACTGTAGCTGGAGCGCGTCCGCGCGGCAGCCTGCTACGCTGGGCAGCCCCTGAATCCTGTTGTTGAACTGGCGGATTTCTCCATGACGGCCACACCCGACACCACGCACCCCACCCCCTTCGAAATCGGCAACGGCAACCAGACCGCCACCTGGGCCGAGTGCATCGCCTTCTACGAACGGCTGGCCGGCCGCTTTCCCGGCGTGCTGCAGTGGCGCCAGATCGGCGTGTCGGACACCGGCGTGCCGATGCATGCCGGCGTGGTCACGGCCGACGGCGTGTTCGAGCGCGAGGCACTCCGGCAGCAGGGCCGGCCCGTGTTCTTCAACAACAACGGCATCCACCCCGGCGAGCCCGAGGGCATCGACGCCTGCATGGCGCTGGTGCGCGACTTCTGCACGCAGCCCGAGCGGTTGGCGGCGCTGGGCGACACGGTGTTCCTGTTCATCCCGGTCTACAACGTGGACGGCTGCGTGAACCGCCAGCGCACCTCGCGCGTGAACCAGCTCGGACCGGAGTCCTTCGGCTTTCGCGGCAACGGCCTGCACCTGGACCTGAACCGCGACTTCATCAAGTGCGACAGCCTGGCCGCCCAGGTCTTCAACCGCTTCTTCACCGCGTGGGACCCGGACGTGATGGTCGACACCCACACCTCGAACGGCGCCGACTACGCCTGCACCATGACGCTGATCCCGACCCAGCCCGACAAGCTGGGCGGCGCGCTGGGCGGCTTCCTGCGCGAGCGCATGCTGCCTGCGATCTACGGCGACATGGCACAGCGCGGCTGGCCCACCTGCCCGTACGTGAACCTGCTGGGCGAGACGCCGGACGACGGCATCGAGGATTTTCTCGACCTGCCGCGCTTTTCCACCGGCTACGCCGCGCTGCACCACACGATCGGCTTCATGCCCGAGACCCACATGCTCAAGCCCTACGCCGACCGCGTGGCCGCCATGCGCACGCTGGTGGAGGTGGTGCTGGCGTTCACCGTGGCGCACGCGGCGCACATCCAGGCGCTGCGCCGCGATGCCCGGGCCGCCGCCGCGCAGCAGGCGCGCTGGCCGCTGACATGGTGCAACGACCACAGCCGCCCCGCCAGCCTGCGCTTCAAGGGCTACCAGGCGGTTCGCACGCCCAGCAGGCTCGGCAACTACGAAAGGCTGGCCTACGACCGCAACCAGCCCTGGGAGAAGGACATCGTGCATTTCGACCGCTGCGTGGAAGACGTGGTGGTCGCCGTGCCCAGGGCCTACCTGATACCGCAGGCCTGGCGCGAAGTGATCGAGCGCCTGCAGTGGAACGGCGTCGCGCTGCGGCGCCTCGATGCCGACCAGCTGTTCGACGCGGTCCGGGTCTATCGCGTGCAGGACGTGACCGCCCGCGCGAACGCCTACGAAGGCCACATGTTCCATGACCGGGTGGTGCTGGCCACGCACACCGAGGCCTTCCAGGGGCGCGCGGGCGACGTATGGGTGTCGCTGGACCAGCCCAACGCCCGCTACGTGGTGGAGACGCTGGAGCCCGAAGCCCACGACAGCTTCTTTCGCTGGGGCTTCTTCAACAGCGTGCTGGAGAAGAAGGAGACCTTCTCCGCCTACGTCTTCGAAGACACCGCGCTGCAGATGCTGCAAGACGAGCCCGCGCTGAAGCGGCAGTTCGAGCAGTGGAAGGCGGACCACCCCGAACAGCTTTGCGACCCGCAGGCGGTGCTGGGCTTTCTGTTCGCGCACGGGCAGCGACACGCGGAGCTGGGGTGGCGGCGCTACCCGGTGGTCGCGCTGACGTAGGTCGGGTCGATCGCGACACGGTCCGGGACCCGGGCGAAAGCCGGGTGTGCCGACAGCAGTTTTCTCCAAGTCACGCAGGCACGCCGTGCCTACGCTTCGGTCATCGCTCCACTTTCCGGAATCGAACGACCATGCAGGCTCACGGCGCACCGCAGCAGCACACAGACACCTTCCACCGATTGCACGGCGGCCCCGACCCGCTTGTGCTCGTGAACGCATGGGACGCCGCAAGCGCCCGCATCGTCGAGCGCGCCGGGGCGACGGCCATCGGCACGACCAGTGCGGGCATGGCCTGGTCGCTCGGCTACGCGGACGGCGAGCGCCTGCCGGCGAGCCAGCTGCTCGCGGCCTGCGCGCGCATCTTCCGCGTGGCCGGCGTGCCGGTGAGCGTCGACATCGAGCGCGGCTTCGGCGACAGCACGCAGGCGGTGGTCGACGTGGTGGGCGTGCTGATCGGCATGGGCGTGGCCGGCATCAACATCGAGGACGGCACGCGCCCGGGCACGCGCGAGCTGGCGCCGCCGGAGGTGCTGTGCGAGCGCATCGCCGCCATCCGGAAACTGGACGCGCGCTTTTTTCATCAACGCGCGCACCGACGTGTATTTCGTGCCCTGGGACGAACCGGCGGCGCGCTTCGAAGAGGCGACGCGCCGTGCACGCCTCTTCGAAGCCGCGGGCGCGGACGGCATCTTCGTGCCGGGCATGGCCAGCCTCGAGGAGATCACGGGGCTGGCGGGCGCAGTGAACCTGCCGGTGAACGTTTACGCGGGCTATGCCGGTGCGCCGCCGGCCGACGACCTGGCACGCGCCGGGGCACGGCGCATCAGCCTGGGCTGCGGGCCGCTGCAGTCGGCGCTGGGGCTGGTGCAGCGCATCGCCGCGCAGGCCTTCGCGCACGGGCGCTTCGCCGCGATGGACGAGGGAATGCTGTCGGTCGGCGAGATCAACGGGCTGTTTCCCGCCCTGCGCTGAGCGCTGAACCCGCTGGGCGGCTTCGGGTACAGTGGGCGCCCCTTGCCGCAGCCCACCCCGCCCGAACCCCGCCCTGCGCACAGCATCCGCCTCGAGGCGGTCACGCTGGTGCGCGGCAGCCAGCACGTCTTCGAGGGGCTGACGCTCAGCCTGCACGAGGCGCGCATCGGCCTGGTCGGCGACAACGGCGCGGGCAAGAGCAGCCTGTTCCGGTTGATCAGCGGGCTCGACCAGCCGCAGCAGGGGCGCGTGGTCGTGCACGGCTGCGACACGCAGACCGACCGCAAGCAACTGTCGAAGCACGTCGGCCTGATGTTCCAGAACCCCGACGACCAGATCATCTTTCCCACCGTGGCCGAGGAACTGGCCTTCAGCCTCACGGCGCGCGGTGAAACGCGGCAGGCCGCACGGCAGCAGGCACGCGACTTTCTCGCGCGGCGCGGGCTGCAGGACTGGGCCGGCCGCGCGATCGGCGAGCTGAGCCAGGGGCAGCGCCAGCAGGTGTGCCTGCTGGCCTTGCAGATCAGCCAGCCCGCCACGCTGCTGCTCGACGAGCCCTTCGCCAGCCTCGACCTGCTGAGCCAGGCGCGGCTCTCGGCGCAACTCGAGGCCACGGACCAGCAGATCGTGTTGTCCACGCACCTGCTCGATCACGTGCACGACTTCGAGCGCGTGCTGTGGCTGGAGCAGGGCAGGGTGCGCGCCGACGGGCCGGGCCGGGACGTGTGCGAGGCCTATGCCGAGAACGTGCGCGAACGCGCCGCACTGGAGCGGGCCCGCCGTGCGTAGTCTCTACTCTGACCAGCCGACCTGGATGCACGCGATTGCGGCGTGGGTCAAGCTGGCGGTGCTGTCGGCGTGCGGCACGCTGCTGGTGCTGGTGGAGCGGCCCGTGGTGCTGGCCGTGGCCTGCGCGGCGGTGCTGGTCCTCTTCGCGTCGCTCGGGCGGCCCGCCTGGCGCCGCGTGCGCATGCTGCTGGGCGTGGCCATCGCCGGGGCGATGATCGTCGGCTTCCACTGGGCCATGGGCACCACGCCGCTTGGTGTGGCCAGCGCGCTGCGCCTGGCCAGCGCGGCCACGCTGGCGCTGATGCTGACGCTCACCACCCGCTTCGAAGACCTGCTGGCGGTGCTCGAGGCCGTGCTGCATCCGCTGCAGCGGCTGGGTGTGCCGACCGAGCGCATCGCGCTGGGCCTTGGCCTGATGCTGCGCTTCGCCGAGAATTTCTACGTGCAGTGGCAGCGCCTGGACGACGCCTACCGCGCGCGCACCGGCCACGGCGGTGGCCTGCGGCTGCTGGCACCGTTGACCATCCGCACGCTGCAGACCGCCGAACGCGTGGCCGACGCGCTGGCCGCCCGGCTCGGGCGCTGACCTTTCTTCCTTTCACCGATTGCGACCGTCATGACCACCACCACCGGCTCCCTCACTTCGTCCCGTTCGCTCTCGTACATCGCGCTGTTCGCCGCGCTGATGGCGGTGTTCGGCCTGATCCCGAAGATCGACCTGCCGTTCGGCGTGCCGATCACGCTGCAGTCGCTGGGCGTGATGCTGGCGGGCTGCCTGCTCGGGCCGCGTCGTGGGTTCCTGGCCATTGCGCTGTTCCTGCTGGCGGTGGCGCTCGGCCTGCCGCTGCTGCCGGGCGGACGCGGCGGGCTGTCCGTTTTCGTGGGCCCGACCTCGGGCTTCCTGTTCGGCTGGATGTTCGGTGCGTTCACCTGCGGCCTGCTGATGCGCCTGGCCATGCGCCGCATGGCGGGCGCAACGGGCCTGCCGTTGCTGGCGGCGGCTTTCCTGTCGTCGGTGGTCGGCGGGATCTTGGTGGTCTACGCCGTCGGCATCGCCGGGCTCTCCTGGGTCGCCCACATGTCGCTGTCGCAGGCCGCGCTGGCCATGCTGGTCTTCATTCCGGGAGACCTGATCAAGTGCGGCATCTGCGCCATGCTCGTGCAGACCGTGATGCGCGGCATGCCGGGCTGGCGGCTCGATCGCGACTGATCGTCCGGGCTGCTACCCGTTGCGCCGCCTGAAGACGGTGGCCGACAGATAGTCCTTGCGCGGGCCGCGCACCGTGTGGCGGATGCCGAAGCTGCCGTCCGCCAGGAAGCGGTAGCTGCTGTCGTAGGTGTCGGGCGTGCACAGGTGCACGGCCGACCCCGCGAGCGCATCGCCGTCGCGCACCACCTCGATGGCGTGGAACAGGCGCGGCGGGGTCTCGGCAAAGTGCACCAGGAAGCCGCCAGGCGTGCGCTCGAACAGGTATTCGCGATGCCCGTCGAACTCCTTGCCGTCGGCCAGGCGGATGCGGCCCTCTTCGCGGTACTTCAGCATGCCGGCCTCGAAGGGGCTGAACACGGCCGTGCCCGTCATCGAGGCCTGGCCTTCGATGGTTCGTTCCAGATGCCATGCGCCCGCGAGACCCTCGAAGACGGTGTCGGGGGTGCCCCACGGGGAAAAGCAGGGGGTGGAAGTCAGGGAAGCGGGGGCCTGGGCGTGCATCCAATCACTCTACGACAAGGCCGGCATGGCCCGCTGTGGCTGACGATTGTTTCGATAGTGTGAACACCGCGGTTCTGTTTCATAAGGGTTTTTACTTAGATGCGAGCGCACAATTCATTCACAGACCGGCCCACCAGCTGATCTGGGTGAACAGGGCCCCGAGCGAGGTGGCCGCCCCCCGGAGGGACGGTGACCCACCCAAGACCGGTTCGACATCATCCAAGTGCAAGCAAGAACAAACGAATTGAAGGAAATCCAAATGACCGCCTCGAAGCTCCTCTCCGCCGTCTCCCTCGCCCTGCTGGCCGTTGCCGGCGGTGCCCACGCTGAAACGTACAACGGCGTGCACCCCCTGACCTCGGCCGCCAGCCGCGCCGACGTCGCCAGCCAGGCCGTGGTTGCTGCCCACAGCGCCAACCCGTACGCCACCGGTGCCAACGCCGGCCCGGCCCCGGTGATCGTGTCGGTGGCCAACCGTGCTGTCGTCCGCGCCGAAGCCGTTGCCGCTGCCCATAGCGCCGACCCGTACGCCGAAGGCGCTTCCGCCGGTGTCGCGCCGATCGTCGCCAGCTCGGTGGACCGCGCTGCAGTGCGTGCCGCAGCCCGCGCTGCCGCCCACGGCGACGCGCTGCCGCTGTAATCGTCGGCACAGGCCTGCTTCGGCGGGCGCCGATCCGGACAAGAAAGGCCGGGCCTCGCAAATGCGGGGCCCGGCCTTTTTTTGCGCGTGCCGTGCCGCTCATGAAGGGCTCACAGGGGCCCGCTACGATGGTCCGGATGCAACCACTCGACTTCAATCCCCGCCAGACCGCCCTCATTTCCATCGACCTGCAGCGCAGCAACGTGGGCCGCGAACTCGCACCGCACAGCGCCGCCGACGTGGTGCAGCGCAGCAGGCGCATCGCCGACGAACTGCGCGCCGCGGGCGGTACGGTGGTGTGGGTGCGCGTGGACGTGACGGCGCTGCTGAGCCTGCCGGCGGACGCCTCGATCAGCCGCCCGCCGGGCTCGCCCGTGCCGCCGCCCGAGTTCTCGGAGCTGGTGCCCGAACTGCAGGTGCAAGACGGCGACGTGCGCATCACCAAGCGCCAGTGGGGCGCCTTCTATGGCACCGACCTCGACCAGCAACTGCGTCGCCGAGGTATCCGCACGCTGGTGATGAGCGGCATCGCAACCAACTTCGGCGTCGAGTCGACCGCGCGTGCGGCCTTCGACCGCGGCTATGAACTGGTGTTCGTGGAAGACGCGATGACTTCGCTGGCCGCCGAGCCGCACGAGTTCGCGAACCGGCACGTGTTCCCGCGCATGGGCCGCGTGCGTTCGACCGAGGTGCTGCTGGCAGCCCTTGCCTCGGGCACGCAGCGCTGAGTCAGCGCGCCGGCAGCCGCCGAAGCGACGCGACGAGGAAGGGCGCGCCGCCCGCCACGGCGGGGTCGTGCAGTTCGACCGACCATTGCACGGCATCGGCCGCATCGGCCGCATCGGCCGCATCGGCCGCACCGGCGGCAGGCGCCGGGCTCGCGCACAGTTCGCAGGCATAGAGCAGCCGACCCTCGCGCGCATCCTCCCGATGCGCGACGGCTTCGTCGCAACATTCGTCCACCAGCGCCCCGCCGCCTTTGGCTTCGCCGCGGAGGGACCGCCGCATCAGGCGCATCACGATGCGCTGCGGCGCCACCGTGCGCTCGCCGTCGTGGGCAGCGGCGGCCACCGTCGCACGCAGGCGCAGGGTGAGCGGCTCGCCGACGCGAAAGCCTTCGCCGCGCTCCAGCGACATGTTCGCGAGCGCCACGCGAATCCGCCGGCGCTCACGCAGCCGCCCCACGACCATCGTCACGCTCGTCACCGAGAAAATGCCGAACACCGGCAGCCCGACGGCCATCCAGAGCCAATGCCAGCCACCGCGCAGGGCCCATGTCATCGCCTGGAAGCCGAAGGTCGCCAGGAACAGCAGCACCGCGAGCGCGACCAGCCAGGCGACCCAGTCGGAGATCGGCTTCTTCGCGCGCTCCGTGGCCTGCGGCGCAGCGGACGTCCATTCGGTGGGCAGTTGCTCTTGCAGCGGCGGCAGGCCGACTTCGCGCGGAGACTCGCCGGGCGCGCGGCGCATGTGCGGCTCGTGCGGGTGGGCGACCAGGTCGATGGAAGGATGGCGCTGCGGCATGAAGAGCCGCCGAGCATAGCCAGTCGCGCGGCGCCGGTGTCTTTCGTTCTGCCTTCGCCAAAGGGCGCATTGCCTTGCCGAGACGCATCCTTCATGATCGCGACGCACAAGGGAGGGCACAGGCCTTCATGCTTTTGCATTACTGCGCCAACCGGGGGCGGTGGGCGAAAATACAAAGGCGTTCCCGCCCGCAAACATGAAAGCATGAACCGTTGCCGCCGAGGCGGCAGCCCCACACGCATGGCCCTCACTCTAGCCCCCGAAGACACGCGCGGACGCATCCACGACCTGGTGTGGAGCGGCTTTCATCCCGACGCCGATGTCGAATGGATGATCACCGACGAGTACCTCGACCCGGACGACCTCACGGCTGAAGACCGGGCCTGGGTGAAGGCCGAGGTCGCGCGTGCCTGCGCCGCCAAGCGCACCGACGAAGCCGGCTGGCCCGTGCACACCGAGTACGACCGGCTCGAAGCGGTGTTCGCGCAGCTGCGCGGCGAAAAGATCATTGCGCTGCACCGCGCGGGCAACACGCTCGCCGACGGCCATGACGACGTGCGCGAACAGTGGCGCGCCGCGGGCCGGCAAGACTCCGGCATTCGCGGCTGCTGCTTCTATCACTCGCAGGACCTGGACACCGCGGTGCGCACCGGCCGCCTGCACCTGGCGTTCAGCGGCGGGATGATTCCCGAGATCGAGCAGCGCGAAGCCAACACCGTGGCGCTCGGCCACCGCATCGTGGCGCTGTTGCGCGCGGCCGGCTTCGGCGCGCACTGGAGCGGCAACATCGACGAGCGCATCGAAGCCGACCTCGGCCAATGGCGCAAGCGCGGCCCGTCCGCGTGAGCGCGCGGCTCTTGCAGGTACGGCGCCCCCTCGAACACACAGCGTGCGCGCGCCGGCGCGCCGCCCGCATTCCCTGAACGGAGAACACACCTTGGCATCGATCGAACAGGCCCGCGCGGCCCTGGCCCCCCACGGGGCGTTGGCACCGCAGACGGCCGCGGAACATTGGCGCGGCGACATCGAACTGCCGCCGGCCATCGCCACCTTCTACGAGCAGGTCGGCCCGCTCGGCGAGTGGATCAACGAGCGCGTGGGGCACGCGGGCCTCACGGTGCCGACCAGCGGCAACCCCTTCAGCATTCCGCCGCTCGCGCGCCTGTGGCAACTGCAGGCCGGCTATCGCTGGCAGGGCATCACCGGCGAGCGACTGGCCGAGTGGCCCGACCACTGGCTGGTGGTGGCCGACCAGGGCGCCGACCCGTTCATCTTCGACCTGCGCACGGGCGCGATCCAGTTCGCGATGCACGGCGCGGGCGCCTGGGAAGACAACGGGCCGATGTTTGCCGACATCTTCGAGATGGCCGCGTGCCTGGGCACCATCGGCCAGGTGTGGGACGAGGCGGGCGACGAGATCTTCACGGACGAGGACGACTGCGAGGTCGACCCCGTGCATCGTGCGCGCCTGATCGAGCGGCTCACGCCGCTGCTCGGCAGCGCCGGCGCGGCCGAGGACATCGCCGACACCTTCGGCTGGTGAGAAGCGCCGCATGACCATCGACCTCCAGACGCTCAAGTGCGGCGAGTGCGGCAGCAGCGTGCTTCAGCGCACGGGCCTGAACGAATACACCTGCTCGCATTGCGGCTCGGTCACGCTGGTGGAGGACAAGGTGTCCGACCGGCTGGAGCGCGTGCTCGACCAGGTGAAGAACGAAGCGGGCCGCCAGCTCGCGGCCGAAGGGGCGCTGCGGCAGAAGCTGCTGCTGCGCAAGGCGGGCATCTCGGTGGCCATCGTGCTGGGCGCGGTGCTGCTGTTCAAGGTCGCGGGCTTGCTCTTCTTCGGTTCGCGCGACGCGCCGGATGACCGGCGGCCGGCGGTCGCGGCCCTGGTCGATCGCACCATCCCGACCGACGGCCTGAAGCTCGACGAACCGCGCCAGGTGCTCGTGGGCAGCGGCAGCTCCGCGCAACCCAAGCTGCTGGTGGTGGCGCGCAACGACACCGGCAAGCCGCTGTCGCGCGCCAGCGTGCGCGCCGCGTACTACGACGGCGACAGCCGCCTCGACGAGCGCAGCGAGACCCTGCCGATCGCCGTGCTGGAGCCCGGCGAGAGCGCGCCTGCGCTCATCGACATGCCCAGCGGCAAGAACGTCACGCGGCAGGAGTTGCGCGTGCAGAAGCTGAGCGAGCCCTACGACGCGGTGCAGGGGCCGCGCCTGACCTTCGCGCGGGCTCGGCTCGTCCAGCAGGGCGAGCGCGTGCGGCTGGTGGGCCGCGTGGTCAACGACCGCAAGGACGCCACCGCCATCGGCGGCATCGAGGTGCTGGCCACGCTGTACGACGACGCAGGCCAGGTCATCGGCTTCGGCCACGGCTACGGGCAGGCCAACGAGCTGGCGCCCGGCGCGCGGACCTCGGTGGACGTGAGCATCGCGCGCTTCGGCCGCGCGGCCGCCATCGCGGCGTGGGACTACCGCATCGGCTACAGCACGCTGGAGGCCTCCGGGTCGCGCAAGCCGGTGCTGAGCACCGACCGCGTGATTCGCACGGCCGGCGGCCCCGAGGGCTTCAACCCCGACCTGCGCCTGGGCACCGACGACCTGCTCGCCGACGACAGCGAGCGCTTCGACGACAAGCAGCTCGAGCTGCTGCCGCTGGTCGACGGGCGCAACAACATTCAGCAGCGGCTGTTCCTGGGCGAGTTGGTGAACCGCAGCGCCGACGCCGTGGTGCTCGCGCCCGGGGGCGTGATCTCGCGCTTCAGCGGCAACAAGTTCCACGGCACCACGAACATCACGGGGCTGGCGTACCTGTACCCGGGCGAGCGCTTTCCGATCTTCCTGGAGCCGGAAGACATGGAGCGCATCACGCAGACGCGCATCGAATGGAAGCCCATGCGCCGCGCCGCGCTGCCGGGCCCGCGCAAGCCCATGGAGGTGAAGGTGACGGGCACCAAGGCCGAGACCGGCAGCGTGCTGCTCAACTTCAGCCAGCGTTTCAGCTACAAGAGCGTGCAGGTGACGGGCAGCGTGAGCAACCCGGGCACGTCCATCGTCGGCAAGGTGCGCCTGTGGGTGAGCCTGCGCGACCGCAACGGGCAGCTCACCGGCTTCAAGCTGGTGGACAACCTGCCGGCCATCGCACCGGGCGAGAGCGTGCCGTTCCAGGTGAACGTGGAGCAGAACGGGCGCGACTTCGCGACCGTGACCACGCTATACCAAACCGAATAGCCCCTGCGGTGACGCCGTCGGGCGGTTCGCGCCATGATCGCCCCATGATTCCGTTATCGATCCTCGACCTTTCCCCGATCACCGAGGGCAGCGACGCCGCGCAGTCGTTCCGCAACTCGCTCTCGCTGGCGCAGCACGGCGAGAAGCTCGGCTACACGCGCTACTGGCTGGCCGAACACCACGGCATGCCGGGCATTGCGAGCGCGGCCACGGCCGTGCTGCTGTCCTACGTGGGGGCGGGCACCTCCACCATTCGCATCGGCGCGGGCGGCGTGATGCTGCCGAACCATTCGCCGCTGGTGATCGCCGAGCAGTTCGGCACGCTGGAGTCGCTGTACCCGGGGCGTGTCGACCTGGGGCTGGGCCGCGCTCCCGGCTCCGACCAGCGCACCGCGCGCGCCCTGCGCCGCAACCTCGAGTCGGACTCCGACCAGTTCCCGCAGGACGTGATCGAGCTGATGGATTTCATGTCGAAGAACCCGCAGCAGGCCGTGAAGGCCGTGCCGGGCGCGGGGCTCGAAGTGCCGGTGTGGATCCTGGGCTCCAGCACCTTCGGCGCGCAGCTGGCGGCGCACCTGGGCCTGCCCTATGCCTTCGCCTCGCACTTCGCGCCGCAGCAGCTCATGCAGGCCATCCAGATCTATCGCGAGACCTTCAAGCCCTCGGCGCAGTTGCAGAAGCCGCACGTGATGCTGGGCTTCAACGTGTTCGCGGCCGACACCGACGCCGAGGCCGAATTCCGCGCCACCTCGTGGCAGCAGGCATTCGTGAACCTGCGCAGCGGCCGACCGGGGCGCCTGCCGCCACCGGTGGAAAACTACCGCCAGAAGGTCGGGCCGTCGGAGAACGCGCTGCTCGACTCGGTGCTGTCGTGCTCTGCGGTGGGCTCGGTCGAGACGGTGAAGCAGGGCGTGGAAGCGTTCGTCGCGCGCACCGGCGCCGACGAGCTCATGATCACCTCGCAGGTGTTCGACCATGCCGCCCGGCTGCGCTCCTACGAGCTGCTGGCCAAGGCGTTCGGGCAGGCGAAGTAAAGGCTACGCCCGCTTGCGGGCTTCCTCGTCCACGAGGTCCTTCTTCGAGAGCTTGCCCACGGCGGTCTTGGGCAGCTCGGCGCGAATCTCGAGGGCGCCGATCATCTCGTGCTTGCCCAGGCGGTCCTTCAGGAAGCTCTTGAGCGCATCGAGCGTCAGCTCGGGTGCGCCTTCCTTCAGCTTCACGAAGGCCTTGGGCGACTGGCCGCGGTAGTCGTCGGGAATGCCGATCACGCAGACCTCGGCCACCGCCGGGTGCTCGTACACCGCTTCTTCGAGCACGCGCGGGTACACGTTGTAGCCGCCGCACAGCAGCATGTCCTTGGTGCGGTCGACGATGTAGAGGTAGCCGTCGGCGTCCATCCTGGCGACGTCGCCGCTGCGGAAGTAGCCGTCGGGGGTCATCGACTCGGCCGTGGCCTTGGGGTTGTTCCAGTAGCCCTTCATCACGTTCGGGCCCTGGATGCACAGCTCGCCCGGCTCGCCGAAGGTGGCGACGTCTTTCGCCGGATCGTCCAGGCTCACGAGCTTGATGCGCACCCGCGGCAGCGGCATGCCGCACGAGCCCGCCTTGCGCAGGCCGCGCGCGGGCGTGAAGGTGCCCACGGGCGAGGTCTCGGTCATGCCCCAGCCTTCGTTGAGGTGGCAGCCGGTCAGTTCGAAGAAGCGCTGCTCCACTTCCACCGGCAGCGGCGCGCCGCCCGAGCCGCAGAACTTGAGGGAGCGCAGGTCCATTTCCCTGGCCTTGGGGTGCGACAGGATGGCGGTGTACATCGTCGGCACGCCGGGGAACACGCTGATCCTGCTGGCGGCGAGCTCGTTCATCACCGCGTCGACGTCGAAGCGCGTGTGCAACACCAGCGCCGCGCCCAGGCGCACGCCCAGCAGCATCGCGGCGCTCAGCGCAAAGATGTGGAACAGCGGCAGCACGACCAGGAAGCGCTCCTTGCCTTCGTCGAGGATGGGCGGGTCGCCCTTGGTCGACTCGAAGTACTGCGCGCAGGCCGACGTCAGGTTGGCGTGCGTGAGCATCGCGCCCTTGGGCAGGCCGGTGGTGCCGCCGGTGTACTGCAGCACCACGATTTCTTCGGTCAGGTCGCCGAGCGGGTACGCACGGTGCGCGCCTTCGCTTTTCAGCAGGTCGGTGAAGCGCACGTGGCGGTCGTCCACGGGCACGGGCGCGACCTGGCCGGCGGCCTGCAACTGGGCCTGCACCTTGTCGCCGGCCGCGCCGTAGTCGCCGAGGCTTCCGACCACCAGCGTCTTCAGGCGCGAATGGTCGAGCAGCCGCGCCATCAGCGGATACAGGTTGACGAGGTCGAGCGTGACCAGGATGTCGGTGCGGCTGTCCTCGATCTTGTGGGCCAGCACGCGCTCGGCGTCGAGCGGCGAGTAGTTCACCACCGTGCCGCCGGCCTTGAGCACGGCGAAGAAGGCAATCGGATAGTGCGGTGTGTTGGGCAGGTAGAGACCCACGTGCACGCCGGGCTTCACACCCAGGTCCTGCAGGCCCTTGGCGGCGCGGTCGACCGCCGCGCCGAGCTCGCGGTAGCTGAGGGACTGGCCCATGAACTCGACCGCGGAATGGTCGGGCCAGCGCGCGACGGCCTCGTCGAGCATCTGCTGCACGGGCATGACGGGCAGATCTGCGTCCCAGCGCATGCCGGGTGGGTAGGCGTGTATCCAGGGAGTGTCGCCGCCGGGGGAAGCAGGCGAAGCAGGTGAAACTGGTGAAACCGGGACGGGGGTGGCCATGCGTGATGTCTCCGCGATGCTGTTGCAAAGTGCGCGGGCGGATCTGTGCCGCCCTTCGAGGGCACTGTAGCGCCGGGTCTTTGTGCGCTGGCAGCCGGCCTGACAAGCCGGCGACACGGGTTTTCCCGATTTCCCACACGCGGGGAGCCCCTACCGCGAGGCTGGGACAATGGCGCCCTTATGGCAAAGCAACGGATCGTGGTGGGACTGAGCGGCGGAGTGGACTCCGCGGTCACGGCGCACCTGCTCAAGCAGCAGGGGCACGAGGTGATCGGCATCTTCATGAAGAACTGGGAAGACGACGACGACAGCGAATACTGCTCGTCGAACATCGACTTCGTGGACGCCGCCAGCGTGGCCGACGTGCTGGGCATCGAGATCGAACACGTCAACTTCGCCGCCGACTACAAGGACCGCGTGTTTGCCGAGTTCCTGCGCGAGTACAAGGCCGGCCGCACGCCCAACCCCGACGTGCTGTGCAACGCCGAGATCAAGTTCAAGGCCTTCCTCGACCATGCCATGCGCCTGGGCGCCGAGAAGATCGCCACCGGGCACTACGCGCGTGTGCGCCTGAACGACGCCACGGGCCGGCACGAATTGCTGAAGGGGCTCGATCCGTCGAAGGACCAGAGCTACTTCCTGCATCGCCTGAACCAGGCGCAGCTGTCGAAGACGCTGTTTCCGGTGGGCGAACTGCACAAGACCGAGGTGCGCCGCATCGCCGAGGAGATCGGCCTGCCCAATGCGAAGAAGAAGGACTCGACCGGCATCTGCTTCATCGGCGAGCGGCCATTTCGCGACTTCCTGAACCGCTACATCTCCAAGGAACCGGGCCCGATCCGGGACGACCGGGGCCGCAAGCTGGGCGAGCACCAGGGGCTGAGCTTCTACACGCTGGGCCAGCGCCAGGGGCTGGGCATCGGCGGCGTCAAGGAAAAGGGCGCGCAGCGCGGCTCGGGCGACCATTCGCCATGGTTCGTGGCGCGCAAGGACGTCGAGAAAAATACGCTGTGGGTGGTGCAGGGGCACGACCATCCGTGGCTGCTGTCGTCGTCGCTGAAAGCGGACGATGCGAGCTGGGTGGCGGGCGAGGCGCCCGCGCCCGGCGAGTACGGATCGAAGGCGCGCTACCGGCAGGCGGATGCAGCCTGCGAGATGGAGGCGGGAGAGGCGAGCGGTGCGGGACCCGCATTCAGCCTGCGTTTCGGCGCCCCGCAATGGGCGGTGACGCCAGGGCAGTCCGCCGTGCTGTACGACGGCGAACGCTGCCTCGGCGGCGGCGTCATCGTCTGAAGGCCTTCTGATTCAGGGCACGGACCGCACCGATGCGTCGAGCTGGACGACGTCGAGCGGATACCGCTTGCCGGCCAGGTAGTCCTCGATGCACTGAAGCAGCAGCGGGCTGCGGTGTCGCGCCGTGCTCGCGCGGATCTCGTCCAACGTCATCCACAGGGTGCGCACGATGCCGTCGTCGAGCGCACGGCCCTCCTCGAACGCACCCAGCGTGCCGGTGAAGGCGAAGCGCATGTAGGTGATGTCTTCACTGCGCTCGGCCAGCGGCCGTGATCGCGCCATGTAGATGCCGATGAGTGCGGTCGGCGTGAAGTGGTGGGCGGTTTCTTCGAGGGTCTCGCGCGCGCAGCCCTCGGCAGGCGATTCGCCCGGGTCCAGATGCCCGGCGGGCGTGTTGAGCCGGAGGCCGTCGCCCGCGTGCTCCTCGACCAGCAGGAAGCGCCCGTCGCGTTCGATCACCGCAGCCACGGTGACGTTGGGTTTCCAGCGGGGTTTGGCCATGACCCCGGTTTTATCTCAATGCGTAGCCGCTGAAGCGCCAGATGCGGTCGCTGTCGAGGTGAAAGCTCACGAGCTCGCGCACCGTGCCCTCGGTTTTGTTGGCGAAGCGGGTCTCGTATTCGACGCTGACGTATTGGCCCGCCAGATCGCCATCGGGGTCCGTGAGGACCTGCCGGTTGATCGTGACCCAGGTGCGCATCTGGGGGACGCCGAGCGCGGCACGGCTTTTGGCGATCTGGCTCAGGAAGTCGGCACGGGTCTCGCGTTTGCGGGCGGCGGGCGTGGCGCCGTCCCACAGTTCACCGGCCTTGCCCTGGTCGATCATCTGGATGGCCTGCATGCCACCACGCACCATGTCGCTGGCCTCGACATCCTGGGCGGCTGCGGGGCCGAACAGGCTCCAGAGCAGCGTGGCGGCAAGCAGCAGCCGGATCGTGGGTTTCATTCGTCTCTTTCCGTTGGGATGGGGGCAGGCCGGAGCCCGGGGCCTCGCGATGCAGGCACCGTTGGAGACTGTAGGGCGAGAGAGATTCCCCGCGGAAGCGAGGTGTTGCCCCCCTGGGGCTTGAACGGCCGCCGTGTCTAGCGCGATGCGATGCTCGGCAAGGTGATTTCATCGACGGCTTCCAGCCGGTATCCGAGGCCGTAGATGGCCAGCAGAAGGAAGCCGTTGGCCGGACGCAGGTCCAGCTTGGTTCGCAGACGCGAGACGTGCGTGTCCAGCGAGCGAGACAGCGCCTCGACGCCCAGCCCCCAGACGGCCTCGTGCAGGTGCGCCCGGGAGAGCAGCCGGCCGAGGTTCTGGAACAGGAACAGCGCGAGTTCGTACTCGCGGTTCTTCAGTTCGACCTGCTGGCCCTGGAACTTCAGCACGCGCGCGGGCGGATAGAAGTGATAGGGGCCGAAAACCAGCTCGGGCTCGTGGCGCGCCGGGTAGGAGCGGCGCAGCAGCGCATTGATGCGCGCCTCGAGTTCGCCGGCGCGAACGGGCTTGGCCATGAAATCGTCGGCGCCGGCATTGAGGCCCTCGACCATGTCGGCCTCTTCGCAGCGGTCGGTCACGAAAAGAATGGGGAGCCGGCTTTTCAGTTCGCGGCGGATGGTTTTCACCACTTCCGGGCCGGGCATGTCCGGCAGGCCCCAGTCGAGTATCAGAAAGTCGTAAGTCTGCCGGCGCAAGGCCTGCAGCAGTTTTTTTCCTTCGGCGAACAGATGGCACTCGTGTCCGAGTGTTGCCATGGTTTGATGAATCAGCGCGAGTTGATCCGGGCCATCGTCGAGTACAGCAATACGCATTTCATCCCCCTTCTTCCTCCCTTCGCCAGTCTCCATGAACAGGCGATTTTGATTCGAAGTGTATCTATCTGCGACGGAGTCAGATTTTCGGGATTGCAACTACTGCACGCAAATGAAGAATTTAAAAAGTCAACTCGAAGCATTTGACAACAGTTGAATACAAATGAAGTTTGCAATTGAGGCCCGGATCGGCGGGTCCGATCCGGGGCCTGGCGTTCTGACGGTTTTTGAATCCGGCGGTGCACCGCCGCCGTCACACCGACTGCCGAACCGCTGAAATTGCTATTAAATAAATAGCATGATTCGCAGCATCCACCGGCGCTGGCAGCGCGATTTGGCACAGCGTTTCGGCGACACCGCGCGCCTGTAATCTTGCTGTAAGCTCTGCGCGCGTTCCGTGTGCCCCCTTGCTCCGAGGAGATCTCTATGCTGATAGGCGTGCCTGCCGAGACACTGGCTGGCGAAACCCGAGTGGCCGTTACACCCGAGACCGTGAAGAAGCTGGTCGCCTCGGGGCATGCGGTGCGTGTACAGGCGGGGGCCGGCATTGCCGCCAGCGTCACCGATGCCGCCTACCAGGCCGCCGGCGCGGAGATCACCGATCGAACAGGTGCCTTCTCCGCCGACCTGGTGCTCAAGGTGCGCACGCCCGACGATGCCGAGGCCGCCTTGCTCAAGGCCGGCGCCGTCGTCATCGGCATGCTCAACCCCTTCGACGCCGCGGGCCTGCAGCGCCTGGCATCGGCCGGCGTCACCAGCTTCGCGCTCGAGGCCGCCCCCCGCACCACCCGCGCCCAGAGCATGGACGTGCTCTCTTCCCAGGCCAACATCGCCGGCTACAAGGCCGTGATGATCGCGGCGGACAAGTACCAGCGCTTCTTCCCGATGCTCATGACCGCCGCCGGCACCGTGAAGGCCGCGCGCGTCGTCATCCTGGGCGTCGGTGTGGCCGGCCTGCAGGCCATTGCCACGGCCAAGCGCCTGGGGGCAGTCATCGAAGCCTCGGACGTGCGCCCGAGCGTGAAGGAGCAGATCGAGTCGCTCGGCGGCAAGTTCATCGAGGTCTCCTACGACACCGATGAAGAGAAAGAAGCCGCCGTCGGCGTCGGCGGCTACGCCAAGCCCATGCCCGCGAGCTGGCTGGCGCGCCAGCAGGTCGAAGTGGCCAAGCGCGTGGCGCTGGCCGACATCGTCATCAGCACTGCGCTCATTCCCGGGCGCGCCGCGCCCACGCTCATCACCGAGGACATGGTCAAGGCCATGAAGCCGGGTTCGGTGATCGTCGACATCGCCGCCGGCAAGGGCGCGGACGGCGTGGGCGGCAACTGCCCGCTGTCGGAGGCCGACAAGACGGTGGTCAAGCACGGCGTGACCATCGTGGGCGAGACCAACCTCGCGGCGCTGGTAGCGGCCGACGCCTCGGCGCTGTACGCACGCAACGTGCTCGACTTCCTCAAGCTGATCGTCACCAAGGAAGGTGCGCTGAAGATCGACCTCGAGGACGACATCGTCGCTGCCTGCCGCATGACGCAGGACGGCCAGGTCACCAGGAAGTAAGCGCTCAAACAAGCGATCACGCGAGGAGAAGAACCATGGATCCCGTTTCCCATACCGTCATCAACCTGATCATCTTCGTGCTGGCCATCTACGTGGGCTACCACGTGGTGTGGACCGTCACGCCCGCGCTGCACACGCCGCTGATGGCCGTGACCAACGCCATCTCGGCCATCGTGATCGTGGGTGCCATGCTCGCGGCCGCGCTCACCACCACGCCGCTGGGCAAGACCATGGGCGTGCTGGCCGTGGCGCTGGCCGCGGTGAACGTCTTCGGTGGCTTCCTGGTCACCCGGCGCATGCTGGAGATGTTCAAGAAGAAAGAAAAGAAAGCCGCACCCAAGGCTGAAGAGGGAGCTTCCAAGTGAGCATGAACCTCGTCACGCTGCTGTACCTGGTGGCCAGCGTCTGCTTCATCCAGGCCCTGAAGGGCCTGAGCCATCCCACCACGTCCATCCGCGGCAACGTCTTCGGCATGACCGGCATGGCCATTGCCGTGCTGACGACCATTGCGCTCATCCATGGGCAGGCGCAATCGCTCAACGTCGACTTCGGCGCCGGCATCGGCTATGTGCTGGCGGCCGTGGTGGTCGGCGGGGGCCTGGGCGCCTTCATGGCCAACAAGGTCGAGATGACCAAGATGCCCGAGCTGGTCGCCTTCATGCACAGCATGATCGGCCTGGCGGCGGTGTTCATCGGCGTGGCCGCCGTGGCCGAGCCCTGGGCCTTCGGCATCACCGCTCAGCCGGTGGCCGCCGTCATCGGCGCCAACACGCCCGACGGCGCGGTGCTGCTGGACGGCTTCGTGCGCTACGCCATTCCCTACGGCAACCGGCTCGAACTGTTCCTGGGCGCGGCCATCGGCGCCGTCACCTTCAGCGGCTCGGTCATCGCCTTCGGCAAGCTCAGCGGCAAGTACAAGTTCCGCCTGTTCCAGGGCGCGCCGGTGCAGTTCAAGGGCCAGCACATGCTCAACCTGGTGCTGGGCCTGCTGACCGTGGCGCTGGGGCTGCTGTTCGTGGCCACCGAGAGCTGGACGGCGTTCTTCGCGATGCTGGCGCTGGCCTTCGTGATGGGCGTGCTCATCATCATCCCGATCGGCGGGGCGGACATGCCGGTGGTGGTGTCCATGCTCAACAGCTACTCGGGCTGGGCGGCCGCAGGCATCGGCTTCAGCCTGAACAACGCGATGCTGATCGTGGCGGGCTCGCTGGTGGGCTCTTCGGGCGCGATCCTGAGCTACATCATGTGCAAGGCCATGAACCGCTCGTTCTTCAACGTGATCCTGGGCGGCTTCGGCGGCGAGGCGGCCACGACCGGCGGTGCGGCCAAGGAGCAGCGCCCCGTGAAGACCGGCAGCGCCGACGACGCCGCCTTCGTGCTCGGCAACGCCGAGACGGTGGTCATCGTGCCGGGCTACGGCCTGGCGGTGGCCCGCGCGCAGCATGCGGTGAAGGAGCTCGCGGCCAAGCTCACCGAGAAGGGCATCACAGTGAAGTACGCGATCCATCCGGTGGCAGGCCGCATGCCCGGACACATGAACGTTCTGCTGGCCGAGGCCGAGGTGCCGTACGACCAGGTCTTCGAGATGGAAGACATCAACGGCGAGTTCGGCCAGGCCGACGTGGCGATCATCCTGGGCGCCAACGACGTGGTGAACCCGGCCGCGCACACCAAGGGCAGCCCGATCTACGGCATGCCCATCCTGGAGGCCTACAAGGCCAAGACCGTCATCGTCAACAAGCGCTCCATGGCCGCAGGTTATGCCGGCCTGGACAACGAACTGTTCTACATGGACAAGACCATGATGG
>NNBU01000088.1_pt1 | contig 41419 bp, 36 predicted proteins | sample 1173781 | NCBI WGS metagenome assembly NNBU01 (sample SAMN07173937, study PRJNA388173) | plant metagenome | biome: Plant school; feature: Soil; material: Symbiotic tissue of Blasia pusilla L.; isolation source: symbiotic tissue sample KVJ2 | host: Blasia pusilla | place: Norway: Troms, Kvaloya...
GGCATTTGGCAGCATCGCCAAGGCTGAAATTACCGAGCATACTGTAGAAATGAGCCTAGCGATCGCCAGATCCTTCCCGAAGGTAGCCGCCCAGAGGGCGTTGGCGTTAACAGGCAAATAACCCCTTGACAACTCAATATATCTAAACCAGTACCCCATCTGTTTCGTTTTCGGTGTAGATTGCACTAACTAGCGACTAGCATCTTAGCCTTGCTAGTAGTAAATCTGCAATTTTTGATTGCTTCTTGGTAGGTGAAGACGATATAATAGTGTAGGTGACTCCTTAGGGAGCCATGAATTTATGTTGGGCGCGTAGCTCAGTGGATAGAGCCACGGATTTCTAATCCGTTGGTCGCAGGTTCGAACCCTGCCGCGCTCGTTTTAACTTAATACGAACCCTAAAGAAGCTTTTTCATGGTAATTTACCAAATAGGCTTAAGAGTTCATGTAAATGCACCACACAAAAGACAAGGGTGATCTAGCAGCTGCTAAAGTCATAGCAGATTTAGTAGAGAAAGAATATTCGGTTTTTGTACCAGTAGTAACTGAACATGCACCCTTTGATTTGATTGCCTACAAAAATGGCAAATGTTACAGAATTCAAGCTAAATACAGTTGTGATGGCACACTGAAAAATAAAAGCAATTGGGCAGACAAGAATGGTTGTCATGAGAAAAAGTACAAATCTGATGACTTTGATTTTTATGGCCTTTATTTGCCAGATATAAACAAAGTAGTGTATCCATCAATCACGTTTGGTGGTTGCGGTATCAGGACAACGCCGCCTAAATCACCCAATCCTTTTTACTGGTGGGAGGATTTTACAGACTTTACTGAAGTAGCACTTAAGAGAACCTACAAGGAGTTTGGTGTTGATTTAACAACTAGAAAGGTTAACCCAGATTCTAGAATTCATACCAGAAAAGTTGAAAGGCCATCAAAAGAAGAACTAGAAAAACTAGTTTGGGAAAAGCCAACTGCACAAATTGGGAGAGATTTTGGCGTGTCTGATAAGGCTGTAGAAAAGTGGTGTAAAGCTTATGGGGTAGAAAAGCCACCCAGAGGTTATTGGATGAAGAAAGCTTATGCTTATGTAAAAGCAGAGGCACAGTTAACAGAAACTGGAGAAAATATTAAATCATCAATAATTAATGCTTCTTAGCGATCAAATTTAGATCCCGATAGACTTAAATCACTATTAACTTTACATTATATGTTTCCTGCTATTCAATAGTGCCAATACGATCAATAACCTTATTTGGTGTTCATTCAGTACCAATAAAACTTCTTTTTTGTCTAGTTATAGCCAACCATATAATAAATTGATATACTGAATTAATTTAATTACGTACAATCAAGTTCATACAAAATGAAAATATATAAAGTTTGGAATACTTCAAGTGATTGGTGGGTTGTTGCACCTAATGAAGAAATTGCTCTTGACTATAGTTATAAAAATACATTAACTAAGGAGAAAAAGAATCTTGGTATAAATTCTGATCCACACCTTTCTTCAGACGAAATAAAAGGTGGATTAAATGAAATACTAAAAGGTAATAGAGTAGGTATAGTTATTAGTGTCAGAACTGACGAACCGCACTTTGAATATAAATGGATATTTACTATTTCACATGAGTGGATACCTGAACAGCTTACTTGGCGTAGATAAGCCTTAAGCACCTATTGTTCTATATTCATATCTCCTCTATTGCGGTATGCGGTATACAGATAGTACTGAAGCTACAGTAGTTTTTTCTATGTCAAATCATAGCCAAAATTCTGTCCTGCATAACCAAATCATAGTCAAAAATGCAAGTAAGAGAGTTAGATTTTCGACATCCAGATTACTTAAAAATCCTGAAACCCTTAACTTTGCGTTGATTGTTATTTCAATTTCAAAAGCCCGTGACGAGGATTGAACTCGTGACCTCACCCTTACCAAGGGTGTGCTCTACCACTGAGCCACACGGGCGAAATTATGATTTCGATTTTTGAGCTAGAAGTTAAATGCTGGGAGTTTTGATGCTTACCCAGACATTATAACTTATAACTTCGTAAGTGGTGGGCCGGGCTGGATTTGAACCAGCGTAGGCGCAAGCCAACGGATTTACAGTCCGTCTCCATTAACCACTCGGACACCGACCCGATTTGTCTCACGATTTAAAATCTTAGCACCACCTTTTAGGAATAGCAAGTGGTTAGAAAAAATAACTTGTGGGTAGAGATCGCAACAAAACTGCATCTCTACCTTATGGATAAAAATACTGGTTACACGCTCATTTCCAGCATTCGTTGCATTGGTCGCAGTGCAGCAAGGCGAATATCCTCTGACATGGTAATTTCGGGAGTACGATTTTTCATTGCCCAGTAGAGCTTTTCTAGGGTGTTTAACCGCATAAACGGACATTCGTTACAAGCACAGTTATTTATCGGCGGTGCAGGAATAAAATGCTTGTCAGGAGCTAGTTTTTGCATTTGGTGAATGATTCCCGGCTCCGTAGCAACGATAAATTCTTTCGTGGGGCTGCTTTGACAATACTTGAGTAAGGCGGCTGTGGAGCCAATAAAGCTGGCATGGCGCAATACACTACTTTCACATTCTGGATGTGCGATCGCCTCTGCTTCGGGATGGGCAATTTTTAACTGGACAATTTTCTTTTCCGAGAAGGTTTCATGGACAACACAGCTACCTTGCCATAGCACCAAATCTCGTCCAGTCTGTTCCATGACATACCGCCCCAAGTTCCGATCTGGGGCAAAAATAATCGGCTGTTCTTTCGGTATCTGCTCTACAATCTTGACAGCGTTGGAACTGGTGCAAATAATATCGCTCATCGCCTTGATATCAGCAGAACAGTTGATGTAAGACACCACCAGATGATTTGGATGCGCTGCTTTAAAAGCTGCAAACGCCTCTGGTGGACAACTATCTGCTAAAGAACAACCAGCATCCAAATCTGGTAAAAGTACTAATTTATCGGGATTAAGTATCTTTGCTGTTTCTGCCATGAAATGAACACCAGCAAAGACAATCACATCCGCATTGGTTTTTTCGGCGGCTCTTGCTAGTTGTAATGAATCCCCAATAAAGTCGGCAATATCCTGAATATCTGGCTCTTGATAATAATGCGCCAGGATAACTGCGTTGAGTTCTTTTTTGAGACTCTCAATGGCGGCAAATAAATCTAGTGGTAGTTCACCCGGTTGGGTTTCTTCTCGTTGAGCTAGTGCAGTAGTAAACACAGTTTAGGGGTGCTTTATGTTGCAAATGTATGTCCTGTGGATTCAATTATAGTAGTTTTTACCAAAAATAGTGGACGGTTGATATTTTGGGGTTGTGTCCAAATCCGGCTGAGTTTCATATCCTGGAGATAGACGGCAAGGAAAGTGGCATGACCAGTCAGAAAACTCAATCGATAACCCTCAAAATTGCTGTAATTGGAGATGTCCACGACCAATGGGAAGTGGAAGATGGTATTGCACTCAAGCATCTGGGTGTTGACTTAGCGCTGTTTGTCGGAGATTTTGGCAACGAGTCGGTGGAAGTGGTCAGAGCGATCGCATCTCTCGATATTCCCAAAGCAGCCGTAATGGGCAACCACGATGCTTGGTATACCGCCACCGAATGGGGACGCAAAAAGGCTCCTTATGACCGCTCTAAGGAAGACTGGGTACAGGAACAACTCGATTTATTAGGCCCGTCCCATGTCGGTTACGGTAAGTTGGATTTTCCCGCTTGGAATTTAACTGTAGTGGGGGGTCGTCCCTTTACCTGGGGTGGCCCAGAGTGGAAATTCGCGGAAATCTGTCAAGAACGTTACGGTGTGACGAGTTTGGAAGAATCCGCCGATCGCATCGTGAAAGCGATCAAAAGCGCCGCTTACGAGACAATTATATTTTTGGGTCACAATGGGCCTAGTGGGTTAGGCGATCGCCCCGAAGACCCCTGCGGCAAAGACTGGCACCCAATTGGCGGCGACTTTGGCGATCCAGATTTTGGCGAGGCAATTTCTCATGCTTTGACTGCTGGTAAAACAATTCCTCTGGTGACATTTGGTCACATGCACCGAGATTTACGCCATACCAAGAAGGTGCAACGCAAGCCCATCTTTAGAAGTCCAGAGGGGACAATTTACTTAAATGCGGCTAGTGTCCCCAGGATTGTGGAAAATGACGGCGAGAAGTTGCGTAATTTTTCCATTGTCACGGTAGAGGCAGGTGTGGTTTCGCAAGTTTCCCTAGTTTGGGTGGGCAATGACTTTCAGGTGGCTAAGGAGGAAATTTTGTATGAGCGATCGCGTATTGTGTCGTAGACATTCGCATCCAGTAGTGCAATCTGCGTAGATAATAGGGTATAGTATGATCTGTCAAGTTTAGTGCTAACCAACAAAAGCGCCTGAATAGCGTCTGAAACTAGGATCAGCACAAGTTTGACAGATTTACTGGAGAGGTGGCAGAGTGGTCGATTGCGTCCGACTTGAAATCGGATGAGGCTAAAACCTCCGGGAGTTCGAATCTCCCCCTCTCCGTTCAGGAATTAAAAATTGAAAATTAAAAATTAAAAATTGAAGAGGTTAGGTGGAGCTTTTGGTGGAGATAATGATGGCACCAAGAATTTTGGTTAGTTCTTCGGCTTGGGATTGGAGTTGACTAATTTTTGATTGAGGTATTATTTCGGTAGCAATGAGCAACCTTAACCAATACCGAGTTTCACGGGATTCTTTTAGTGCAATCATGAGCTTGCTGATAAAATCTGCTTTGCTTTGAGCAGCTTGTGCTTCTTCTACATTAGCTCCAATCGATGTTCCTGACCTTAATAACTGTTGAGCAAGGGTTCGTGCTACTCCTGGTTTGTCATCTAAAAACTGGCACAACTTGACTATACGAACTGAAAAAGTAAAAGTGCGATCGCAAATATCTTTTTTCACAGATATAAGTTAACTATATTTTGTATCATTTATTTGCTTTTAGCTATTTTTTAACTTATACTAAGTGTTTAGTTTTTATTTGGTAATAGCAAATTATTCTCAATCTCTTGCCTAACTTGCCAGCTTACATAACAATCACTATTTAGGCAGTTCATTAGCAATTTATTGGCATAGTAATACTGTTCTAATAGCGTCTTTTGTGCTTCATTAAACTGCCAATCATGCCCAATATTGCAATGTTCAATCATTACTGATCTAAGCTGTTCAGTCCAAACTTGACCATCAGTTTTCCTTTTCCACCAGTGCTTAAAGGGTTGGTGCTCGGTTTCCATAGGTGGCAATTTGCTTTTGAGGTTATCAAGCAAAATTTGTAACTCAGGACGTGGATCATTTTCTAGATCAAAATCAAGATTTGAATCAAAGTGATTAGGAAAGAGAGTATTTGAGCTTCGTCTATCTACTCGAATTTTTTTCTCTTCAAAAAAGACAACAACTTCAAAACTCAAGGCTGGAGTACCTATTGCGATAATCGTTGGTTCGCAGGCTTTATAAAAGTCGCTGTCTGAAGTACCAGTAAGAGCCAGATCAATGGCTAAAATACGGGGAAGGTCTATAAAATCTGAGCGTTTACTCAGAATAAGACTATTCATCAAATGTAAGTAGATACCTCTAACTTCTGCTGGCGGATATGGCACAGTAGCTAATGAAGATTTTTTAGCTATCCACCTCATAAAATGTTGTAATTGTTCATCCGTGCTGATTAGTCCATCAATTTTATGCTTCATCAATAGTGTTAAATCATCAGCCTTCCGCATCATACCTGATGTGAGCAAAAAAACTTCGCGCCAGCGTTTCTCTGTGATATGCTCTACTAAGTTTTCATAGGCAGAGTTAGCAACTATTTCTCTTGCGGCAAAATACTCGTGAAACGTTAAGTGAGAAAAGGAATAGATGCCCTTTGCTCGTTCTACTAATAGCCCATGCTGTGCTTCAATAGACTTTAAAACGGCTTCACTATCGAGTTTCAATACTTCCGGATCTGTGTCAGCATTGCGTAAATTGCGAATAAAATCAGCAATGTATGCTTCGGCAGTTTTCTGCTTAAAGAAATAGTCTTTCTGCTCAAAGGCAGTTAAGCCTATTTGACTCAGCAAGTCTTCCTTACGCTGCAAAGACAGATTTTTATAGACCTGCTCTCTCTCAATGTTGCGTTTGGCATCCCATTTTTTCAGCAATACATCTAATCCTTCTTGATAAAGTTCAGAACGGTTTGCTGGGAAATCTCCACTATCTCCAAAGACCAAACACAGTAATGTCAACAATAAAGGACTACTTGCTAGTTCTTGGATTGGTTTATTCTCCTTTAGTTTTTCAATGAATCTTTTACTTTTAACTGGATCAGTTAACTGGAACCAATTTTGAGCAAAAATTGCTATTTGTTTTTCGTCAAAATCTGCCATTTCTACTTCTGTGAAACTTTGATAGGTGTATTCTTTGGCAGCAATACGACAGGTAATTACAAACTGATTGGTGTGAAATAGATCAGAAAATTCCCGAATTTGTCGTAAAACACGATTGGTGTCTTCCTCTCGTACTTCATCTAACCCATCCAGCAATACCAACGCCTTACCCTGTTTCAACAGTTTCTCTACTGCTGCACTGGCATGAGTTACCCCAGAGCTTGATAATTGTTGAGCAAGAAATTTCAAAATATCTGGTTGTTTAGTTGCTTCTGCAAAATCTTTTAAAGTGATAAACAAGGGAACTCTGTTTGCTTGAAATCTACCTTCAATACACTGCATTGCTAGATATTTTAAAAAAGTGCTTTTTCCTGCTCCTGGTTTTCCTAAAACCATCAGCTTACTATGACGTTGTACAACTTCTAATCCTGAAACTCGTTTCTGTTTTACTCCGCTAAGTCCAAGTCGCTCAAAGTTATCATGATCAGAGCTTTGCATTAGTTCCGCAACTTTTAGTCGTCTTCGTCCTGTTATTGCCTCCAGAATATTTACATTTGTGTAAATACCTTGTCTTCCTGTTAACTCAATTGGCTTAGGCATATCTAACACCCGCATGGTTCCGCACTTTTCTTTGATATAGGGTTTGATTTGTTTGCGGATTTCTTGCACTAAGGTATCAATAGAATCATCTACGTCATCTGTAGTTAAATGACTAGAGGGTTTTTGTTGTGTATACCTTTTGCTCAGATACTCCCGTAAGCGGCTTTCTTTAACAGGGCCATTACCAGTGATGCAAAATTTTTTGTAAATACCTGTGAGGCAAGTGCTGAGGTTACTTTCAGAAATGTTTAATTCTGGAGCTACATTGACTCGATTCTTACTACGACCGAATATTTCCAGAAAGACTTCTTTCTCTCGGTGCGACAATTCACTGTATTGCTCCAGTTGCTTAAGAAAGTCCTCTGGTATAGACATTGACCACTCCCACAATTACTTATAAGCCAGTGTAGCCAAAGTTTTTATCAAAATGTGGAGTTAAATCAGTGTAAGTCAGGCTAAGTCAAGGTAAGTCAGATAAATAACTACAAAAGAAAATTGCGACATTGAACTCAGTCAAGCTATTGAGGCAATCGCAATGCTAGAAACACTAATCCCTCTGGTTATAAATAAGTCTGTTGAAGTTGTTGTTGGAATACTGCTGGAAAAGTTTTGTAAATGGCTACTGAGTGATGCCAATATCAAAAGTGCTAACAACTTTCTGAAAATGCAGATTCTTGTACTTTATCTTGATTGGGTTTTACGAAAAACATCACTAAAATCTCTGTCAGAGGAATCACAAGAGAAGGATTAAGAAACAGGTGGGTAGTAGAGATAATAAAGCGATCGCACCCACAAACTAAAGGCGATCGCCCCTAACCTTTCCCCCCTACTGCCGTCATGCTACCATTACCAATAAATTCTTTTGGGAGGTCAATCAATGGCTAGCCTTGATGCACTAGATATTCCCGATGAGTTATACGAACGGCTGCAACAGTTAGCTAAAGCTGAAAATCGCTCAGTTGATGCTCAAGTCATTACAATCTTGCAGAATGCCTTGCAAGTAAAAACACAGCCAACGGAAGACGAAAAGCGAAAAAATGTCCCAAAACTGCTAGAGGAAATTCGCCTTCGCCGTGAGAGTCGCCAGACTGATGTGGAATGGCCTGATAGTACTGCGTTAATCCGAGAAGACCGAGACAGATGACTATCCCTCTCAGGTGTGTTGTAGACGCAAGTGTAGCTATTAAGCAATTTATACCAGACGATCCACTAACTCCGAAAGTTAATCAACTATTTGCTCATCTTGCCAATCCTCAAACTGCAATCTTTGTCCCAGACCTGTTTTACATTGAGTGTGGCAACATCATTTGGAAGTATGCCCGCGCCAAATTTTATGCTGTTGCTGATGTGCCAGCAGATTTAGCAACTCTCAAAAACTTCCCCCTACGTGTTGTCTCCACAGCTGACTTGATGGCGGATGCAGTTGCGATCGCATTAAATTATGGAATCTCTGCCTACGATGGCTCTTATGTCGCACTTTCACAGCAGGTAGGTGCTACTTTGCTGACTCTCGACGGTAAGCTGGTGAAGGCTTTAGCCGCTTCGTCTTACAATGTTTGTTCGTTTAATGACTTCGAGGTTCCGCCGTTGGAGTCTATGTAGAAGCGATCGCTTTCCTCTGCCTATATTCAACCCCAAAGCATTGAATGAGACTAAATATCTTGATACAAACTCAGAATTGGGGAAATTAAATTTTTATCACTGACTTATCTTAGTTGCAATAAAATTAGTTTGTAAAGCAGGGGATAAACCTGCTGTTTTTTTAATATTCAATTGTCAAAAATGTCTTTTACTTATAACCGCACGGTTCGCTTTCAAGATACTGATGCTGCTGGAGTAGTTTATTTTGCTAATGTTTTGGGTATTTGCCATGAAGCTTATGAAGAATCTTTAGAAGCATCAAGTATTAATCTCAAAGATTTTTTTACTAATCCTTCTGTAGCTTTTCCCATTGTTCATGCTAGTGTCGATTTTTTGCGCCCTATGTTTGTTGGGGACAAGTTACTGATTAGTTTAATTCCCCAAAAAATAGGTGTTGATAAGTTTGAAATTACTTATGAAATTACTGTGGCTGAGGTAGTAGTTGCTAAAGCTATTACTCGCCATGTTTGTATTGATGCAAGTAGTAGAAGTAAACAGGAATTACCTGATGAGATAGTTCAATGGTTGGAGACGAACCGCAGAGACGCAGAGGACGCAGAGAGAAGAAGGTCGAGAGAGATTATGTGATGGGGCTTTGGAGGAATTCTGTGGCTATTTGTTGTAACTTTTGGCGGTTAATCTTACCTTGAGAGTTACGGGGTAAGTTTTGCTGGGGAATCCAATATTTAGGGATTTTAAATTTGCTAAGTTTGTCTTTGAGTTGAGTTTGGATTTTTAAGGCAGAGATATCTGATTTTTTGGGAATGTAAATCGCTGTTAAAGCTTGTCCCCAGTGTTTGTCTGGGATGCCGATAACACAAATATCAGCAACCATTTGAGTGGCTTGTATAGCTGATTCAATCTCTGCTGGGTAAATATTTTCTCCACCTGTAATAATTTTGTCGCTGTTACGTCCGACAATATTTAAATGACCTTGGTCGTCTAAAAAACCTAAATCATCTACTTGGAAAATATCTTTATTTTCTCTGTTTATCGGATAGTAACCAAGGGCTAAGGATTGAGCATGAATGGTGATATTTCCCGTTTGATTGGAATTTAAAATTTCGCCTTGCTGACTGCGAATAGTTACTTTTGCATGGGGAAGAATTTGACCACTGCTAATTTTACCACTCAGAAAATCATCCGGTTTGAGGGTAGCAATTTGAGAGGCGGTTTCTGTCATACCATAGGTAGGTGCTAATCGGATGTGGTAAAATCTGGCTTTTTCTAGTAGTTCGTTCCATGCTGGCGCACCTCCTAAAAGTACAGTATTAAATTGAGATAGCCATTCAGTTAATTCTGGATTTTGCAGAAGACGTTGTAACTGTGTTGGTACTAAAGATATGAAAAATTCTGATTGTTTAATATTTAATATTTGACCTGATTCTACAGCTTTAAATGGTTGAATAGCTAGTTTACCTGCGGTAGCAAATGAGCGCATAAATTGCATTAAACCGCTAACGTGATATAGCGGCAATACACAAAACGAATTGACTTGTTTGATTTGAAAATATTCTGTAAATCCTCGTACTGATGCTGTGAGAGTTTCCCAAGTATGGATGGCAAATTTAATCTGTCCTGATGAACCACCTGTAGGAATCATTATGAGTGGGGAGTGGGGAGTGGGGAGTGGGGAGTGGGGAAGTGAGGGAGTAGGAGTGTGTAGAAGTTCTCCCCAAATAATGTCTGGTTGTACTAAATCAAAGACTTGTTGCCATTCTTGTGTCCCCCAGTCTGGGTTACAAAGAAAAACTGAACAATTAGCTGCACAAGCAGCAATAAAACTTGCTATAAATCGTAATGGTTCGCGTTCAGCTAAGATGATTTTTGGTGGTGTTCCACACGCTGATATTTGTGTTAATTCTAAATATAATTCTTGAGCTATTTGATTAAATTGGCGGCTATTATAACCGATAAGCCAGTCATCTTGAGCCAGAACATTAAGACAGTCTAAAGGTCGTTCCATAAAGATTGAAACCACGTTTCTTCTTGTTCAAAAAAATGGTCGATACCAAAACCAATTGCTCTGTTGTTTTGGGATAATTCGGCTGCTAGTTGGAGTGCTGCAAGTCTTGCGATCGCAGTTTCAAATACTGATGAGAAGACAGTATCAATTTCATGCTGGTGGCAAAACTTTCTCAAACGAGATGGCGATCCCACTATCCCAGGCTTTATGACAAAAATCCCTCGCCAACCTTGTTGATGACAGGCGGCGAGTTGCCCAAGTGTGGCGACAGATTCATCTAAAGCGATCGCAGTTTCATAACTCGTACTCAATTCCAACATCTGCTGAAATTGTTCAACGGGTAGCGGTTGTTCGATAAATTCAATTTCTATGGGTAGTTCTGCATTTGCCTTGAGATTGTCGCAAGTCCGCAACCATAAGTTAGCTTCCTCATAGCTGAGTCCACCGTTGGCATCTAATCGCAGTTTGGTAAAGGCTGGTAGGGTGTGTATCAGTGACTCAAAAATTTTTAGTTCATGAGCGATCGCATCCACACCAATTTTCCATTTAAATGTGCGATATCCCTGCTGCCAAAGCGTTTCCCATTGATTTAAAGCCGCTTCCCCTGCTGGTAATAAGCCGCTATAGGAGAAGGAGTGAAGCGCAGAGGATAAATTTAAATTCTTCTCCTCTGCTCCTCTGCTCCCCTGCTCCCCTGCTCCCCATCTCCCCATCTCCCACGCTGACTCAAAGCCAAATTGACAAGCAGGTAACTCATCTGGAATGGAAAAAATCGTTTCTTCTGTGATTTCTCCTGAGAGTTGGCGACAAAAATCTAAGGCTTGTTCTAGGGTTTCGGAACCAAACCAGCTAATTGGGGCAATTTCTCCCCAGCCGACTTTACCTGACTCATCGGTGAGACGGAGGATAATACCTTCACGAATATCCCATTTACCATGATTGGTGGTAAGCGATCGCAAAAATCTTCGCTGATATGGACAAAATTTAAATTGATAACACATCAATTTAGTAATTGCTAAAGCATAAATCCCAATCCGAACAGCAAGCAAGCCCAAAAATGCACGGCTACGGCGATGAATTTACAGTTACTAACTTTATCCGGCTGGTTGTGATTTTCTTGGACATGGCGACATAATTTGACAGCAAAGGGTAAGCTTACCCAACTCAGTAATGTCCAAGCTGGAGAAATTCCCAATAGCACAAATAGCAAGGTGAGGGGATAAATGCTAGCAGTAAACCAAACTAGGAGTTGGGCCCCTTTTTGGGTTCCTAGACGGACGATAGGCGATCGCTTTCCTGCGGCTATGTCATCCTTAACTTGGTGAAAGTGTGAGCAAAACAAAATTAAGGTTGTGGCAATCCCAACAATTACTGAGGCTGCTAAACTTGTCATTGACCAAGTTTGAGTCTGGCTATAGTAGGCTGCTTCCACTGCTAAGGGGCCAAAGGCGAAAAAGCAAAGAATCTCGCCTAAACCTTGATATCCTAAGCGAAAGGGAGGCCCTTGGTACATATAGCCCAAACCACAGCATAGTAAAATGATGGCGATAACAGTTAGGTCTTGTTGCCAAAATGCGATCGCTAATATACCCAGCAACCCCAAACCTAAACACAAATTTCCTAACCAAAATATTAATAGCTTATTGCCTGTTAAGTTCACCAGAGAATGGTGCTTATTTTTATCAATACCTGTTTCGGAATCAAAGACATCATTACTGATATTTTCCCAGGCAAGAATTAAAATTGCAGCAGCTACAAAAGTAGAAAATACTGCTCCATTGAATATTTTAGTTTCTGCATAAGCTATTGCTGTTCCTACCCAAATGGGCATAATAGCAACGCTGTACATTGGCGGTTTTATCGCTGCCATCCATAACTTAGTGTTGGGATATAAAATTTGCTTGGTAGTCATCAGTTGTGATTAATTAAATTACTGGAATCTTACTTACACTTTAGATTTTATGATTTAAAGAGACGCTAGATATGTGTGATATACAAACAACTGTCACTTTTACTATGACTTGTTAACCTTGTGTTGTTAACACTCACACTCACGTTGCAATCTCAGGCTGAAACTGTCTTATCATGGTCTGAGAACACCACGAATAAAGCAGACCCTAGGATGGTGAAATGGCAACTTAATATGTTACCTGTAAAAATACGACCACGATTAATTACACTTTAGGAAGTTAACTTAAAAAAAATTTACTATCGTTAGATCCATGACAGTTTCACCATGTCGTAGCAACTTGTTTGTAGAGCGCAAAGATTTATATCAATTTCTGTTATCAGTCCAAGAAAAGTGCCTCCAAAATAATGGCAAGCAAATTGTCAGTGTCTCTCAAGAGATCGGTTTAGTTGATCCTTTACTTGTATTGGATCAACTTACACAAGCAAATGAAATAAATTTTTACTTTGAGGACAAAGCTAAAGGAGAAGCGATCGCAGCAATTGATTCTGTAGCAAAATTACAGATTGATGGTGCAGATCGTTTTACTCAAGCTGAGTATTTTATCAAATCTTGTCTAAAAAATATAATTAATTTTGGTAACGCTAATCAGCCTTTTTCTGGGCCTCACTTTTTTTCTTATTTCAGCTTTTTTGATAAAAACGCCCAAGTAGATTATCCATTTCCATCTGCTACCATTTTTCTTCCACGTTGGCAAGTAGCTGTGAAAAATCAGCGTTGTATATTAGTAACAAATATAATTATTAATGAAAATGCAAATATTCAAAGGTTGTTGGAGAATCTGCAAAATAAAATTGAATTTATCCAATCTTTAGAATATTACTCTGCTAATATTGATTGCTTTCCAGCAACCTTATATAAGAAATCTGTCACGAATGCTACTCAATTTAAACGTTCAGTAGTATCTGCTTTAGAAAAAATTCGGTCTAGTCATTTAAGCAAAATTGTATTAGCAGATATATTAGATGTAAAGTCAAGCAACCACTTTAGCCTAATTAAATCATTAAATAATCTTAGACAAAATCATCCCAATTGTTATATTTTTTCTACAAGTAATGGCAAAGGACAAAATTTTATTGGTGCAAGTCCAGAAAGATTAATTAGTATTAATAATCAGCAGTTAATTACGGATGCTTTGGCTGGTTCTGCACCACGAGGTAAAACCCCTGCTGAAGATGCAGCTAATGCCAATCGTTTACTAAATAGCGAAAAAGAAAAGCACGAACATTCGCTAGTGCTTAATTTTATTACCCAACGCCTACACCAACTAGGTTTGTCACCAAAAATATTAGCGCCACGACTGCGACAATTATCGAACATCCAGCATTTATGGACGCCAATAAGTGCTGTAGTTCCAGCGAACATCCACCCATTAAAGATTGTCGGACAATTGCATCCTACACCAGCCGTTGCTGGTGCAGCACGAGATGTTGCTTGTGCCGAAATTCGTCGTTACGAAAGCTTTGAGAGAGGTTTATACGCTGCGCCTCTGGGTTGGATAGATTCTAAGGGGAACTGCGAGTTTATTGTGGGAATTCGTTCAGCATTAATTGATGGCGATCGCGCGAGATTGTATGCTGGTGCTGGTATCGTTGCGGGTTCTGATCCTGATAAAGAGTTTGCAGAGGTGCAACTTAAGCTTCAGGCGTTACTCAAAGCATTAGTTTAAAGATACTTCCAAATTAAAAAACATCCAAAGATTTCTCTGCATGAAAGCATATCTTTTAATTCCAGTATCGTAGATGCTTTATGAAAATTGAAGTGGTAAAAGCTACTCAACAACAGAAGTCTGTACTATGTAATTTAATGGAACTATATCAATATGATCTGAGTGAAATAGAAGCTAAAGATGTAGATGTTTGCGGCTTGTTTGGCTATCGATATCTTGATTTATATTGGACAGAACCTGAGCGACACCCATTTCTGGTTAAAGTTGATGACAAACTAGCAGGGTTTGTACTTGTTAATCAGCATACCTACCTTTATCGAGATAACGATGCTATGTCTATTGCCGAGTTCTTTATCCTTAAGAAGTATCGAAATCAGGGCATTGGTGAACAGGTAGCTACTCAAATTTTCGACCAGTTTCCTGGCAGTTGGGAGGTACGGCAGACTGCTTTTAACCCAGGCGCACAAGCCTTTTGGAGCAAGGTAATTAGTCAATACACTAATGGAGTTTTTAAGGAGGATTTCTTAAAAGATCATCGATGGCATGGCCCAATTATAACTTTTAACAACTCAGATAAACTATTAACATAAAAAATACACCGATTTATCCGGTGTATTTCTAGCATTACTAAAGCCGATAATTTTGACGATATTTTACACTAAATCCTGATGAGTAAAAGCTTTAGCATTAGCCCCGGTGTAAGTAGCTACAATATGTCCATCGCCAACCATTTGATATTTGTATGTCACCAATCCTTCTAAACCAACGGGGCCACGGGGAGGCATTTGTTGCGTACTAATCCCTACTTCTGCACCGAAACCATAACGGAAGCCATCAGCAAATCGGGTAGAACAATTGTGGAATATATTGGCTGAATTTACCAGTCCAAAGAAAGTTTCAACAGATGTTGAATCTTCAGAGATAATGGCATCGGTATGACGAGAACCGTATTCGTTAATATGTGCGATCGCATCTTCTATAGAGTCTACAATCTTTATCGACAAAATAAAATCGCTATATTCTGTTTCCCAGTCGGTTTCTGTTGCAGCTACAATGTTAGGTAAAATTTTTAAGGTGCGTTTATCACCTCTTAATTCCACATGACGTTCTTGCAAAGCCTCAGCAACTTTTGGTAAAAACTCTGTGGCAATTGATTGGTGAACTAACAAAGTTTCAATTGCATTACAAACAGCAGGATATTGCGCTTTGGCATCGACGGTAATCGGAACTGCTTTAGAAATATCAGCAGCTTTATCTATATAAAGATGACAAATTCCGTCGGCGTGACCTAATACAGGAATGCGCGTATTCTCCTGCACAAATCTGACAAAGGAATTAGAACCTCTAGGAATAATTAAATCTACATATTTATCTAACTTCAAAAGTTCTAGAGTTTCTTCTCTAGTTGTGAGCAACTGCACTGCATCTGGATTAACAGCAGTTTGAGATAATCCCTGTTTAATTGCCTTAACTATCGCTTCACAAGAACGTACCGCTTCCTTTCCACATTTCAGGATTACGCCGTTTCCCGATTTGATAGCCAAGGAAACAATTTGAATCGCCGCTTCTGGACGGGCTTCAAAAATAATCCCCAAAACGCCCAAAGGACAAGTAATTCGCTTCAGAATTAAGCCAGTGTCTAGTTCGCGGTGAATCTGTAGTTGACCAACTGGATCAGCTAGCTTACCTACATCTTGTACCCCAACGATCGCATCTCTTAATTTATGTTCATCTAACTGCAAGCGTTTATAGAGTGGTTGGGGAATTCCTTCGGAAGTTGCTGCTTTACAATCAGCAACATTTGCTTGTAAAATTTCATCTCTAGCTGATTCTAAAGCTTGAGCGATCGCAACAAGTGCTTGGTTTTTTGCCTCAGTGGAGAGAATCGCTAGCTTACTAGCAGCTTTGCGGGTTTGTCCTGCGATCGCAATTAGGGGAGAACCAATATCAAAAATAGTCATAGCACAAATCTTTACCTTTTCTTCATCTTATCAATCTGAGTTGATCATTGCTTATCGTCTTCCCCCAATCGGGTGAACCATCTGGGTAATCAATAATTACTCTGATCGGGTGAAGCAAAATTTGGTTTAAAACTTTATTCTATGATTATCGAACACATAGAAATTAAAAGAGCTAAATTTACAGCATTAAGAATATTTTAAGTATTATTGCAGAGCTTATTTAAAAAAATAAAAATGATTTATGCGTACCGGAGACTAGAAAGACATTGTTATTTATGTTTTTCTAGTCTTTTTCTTAATTAAACAATTTATACTGCCACAGCATTTGTTACTTTGGCGTTCGCATTTGTTACTTTGGCGTTCGCATTTGTTACTTTGGCGTTCGCATTTGTTACATCGGCGTTCGCATTTGTTACTTCAGCGCTCGCATTTGTTACTTCAGGGTTCGCTTTGCCTGACTTTTCACGTCATGTAGAAAATTTAAAGTCTCTCTCCTAAAAGGCTACGGTGTACACAGAAGTCGAATTACCCCCCTTAATCCCCCCTTGGAAAGGGGGGAAAAAGAAATCTAGTTCCCTCCCCTTTCCAAGGGGAGGGTTAGGGTGGGGTAAAAGCTTGGTTAATCAGCTATTTCAGACTTGTGTATACACCGTAGCCTTGGTAAAAGGAGAGAGGTTTTCCATTAAATTTATTTGCCAATACAGTTCAGTTAAGCATCTCTTTCTTCTCTCTGCGTTCTCTGCGCCTTGGCGGTTCGTTAAAAAAACGACTTTGGTAACAGAGTTTTAGCCTTAACTGAACCGTATTGATTTATTGGCTGCATTTGGCCAGATTCGCCACCACTGTCACCAACTCTTCTGGCTCGATTGGCTTAGATAGATGAACTTGGAATCCAGCTTGCAGAGCCAGGCTGCGCTCTTCATCTCTCGCAAATGCTGTCAATGCTACAGCCGGAATATTTTCCATACCAAAAACCTCTCGCGCTCGCACTTTGCGAATCAGCGAATAACCATCTTCATCTGGCATTCCGATATCACTGACTAAAACATCTGGTGTTAATCGTCTCAGCGTTTCTAAAGCTTCACCGACTGAGCTAACCGATGTCACTTGCGCTCCAGACTGTTGAAGAACGAAGGCAATTAACTCACGTGTATCGGTATTGTCATCTACAAGGAGTACTTGCAAACCATCGAGGGCTAAGAGGTTATCAACTTTTACTACACTCTCTTTAACCAACTGCTCTTGTGGCAATTCTGCGATCGGCAACAGCACTGTAAATGTTGCTCCCCGTCCTTCACCTTCACTAGCTGCGTAGACTGTACCTGAGTGCATTTCTACTAAATAGCGCACAATTGCCAGTCCTAGCCCCAAACCACCTTCTGTTCTAGTAGTTGTGCTATCAGCTTGACGGAAGCGCTCAAAAATATAAGGTAGAAAGTCAGCACTAATTCCCTTACCTGTATCAGACACAGTTATCTGAGCATTTGAGTTTACCCGCTTTAGATGGACTTCAACTCGCCCTCCACTCGCTGTGAACTTGACGGCGTTAGAGAGCAAATTCCAAACGACTTGTTGGAGGCGTTCTGCATCACCCATAACCTCAACGACAGAGGGATCGAGGTTAGACTCAACTTGAATATTCTTAATCTCAGATGTGGGATGTACAGCTTCAATCGCTGCGTTAATTATAAATACAAGGTTAACTTTACGGAGATTTAGGCGGATTTTACCTTGGACAATACATGAAATATCCAGGATATCTTCAATGAGTTTCCTCTGAAGTTGAGCATTCCGCTCAATTGTCGCCAATGCCTTAGAAGTAATTGCCTCGTCCAATTTTCGATTACGGATTATTTGAACCCAACCCAGCATAGAGTTGAGAGGTGTACGAAGTTCGTGGGAGACGATCGCTAAAAATTCCTCTTTAATTCGGTTAGCTTCCTGGGCTTCCTGATAAAGCTGTGCATTGTCAAGGGCAAAAGCTGCGTGTTGGGCAAGTTCTTCAGCCATTGCTAGGTCTACAATCGTGTAATAGCGCCCTGATTGTGCAGACGCAAAGACAATTGTCCCCAACTTTCGTTTACGCACCAGCAGTGGAACGACCATATAAGACTTAACTTGCAGCAGACTGAGGTGTTCCTCGTTCCATAAATTTCTCTGTAGTAAGGACTCCAGAATGTTGCTAACTAGTTCCGGCTTTCCAGTCCGTAAAACCTTTGATAGTCCATAATCTGCATAGACAGAAATGGGATTGAGTTGTCGGAGTTCTCGTACCAGTACTTCCTTCTCTAGTTCAGATGCAGCTATCACTGGGTTACTGAAGACTAAGGAATTATTTTCAACGACATCTACAATACACAAATCGGCCAGAGTAGGCACTGCCAATTGAGCGACGCTTTTTAGTGTGGTGCGGTAGTCTAAAGAAGATGCCAGTACACTACTTGCTTCCGCTAAAAAATTAGAGCGCTTTTGTGCTGCTTGAGCTGCAATCCGGGCGGTTTGTTCATTAGCAAATAACTGCTTGCGCTGCGACTCTAAACGCCTGCGCTGACTGATGTCGCGCATTAGCCACCGGAAAGCAACTGGCTTACCTCTCTCGTTACGGACGGTAACTACTGTTAAAGCAACATCAAAGCAGATTTTTTCCCGTGGTTGTAAACACACTTCCCATTCCCCACCCCGGTCAAACTGCTGCAACTGAGTTAAGTAATTAAAAAAAGCTTGATGGTCTGATTGGGCAATGAAAGTAAGTAGCGGTTTGCCAATCAAAAATCGTTGTAAAACATTGAGGTATGCACTAGCGGCCTGATTAGCTTCAAGGATAATGCCATTGGTATCAGTTACGAAGTAAGCATCAGGCGCAAAATCAAATAATTCTTGGTAGCGCTGACGCTCCTTCTCTACTACAATTCGTGTTGCTTGTAGTTCCTCGGAGGCAATTTTCAGTTCTTCTAAAGTGATGTTAAGTTCCTCAAAAGCTTCGGCTGTTAGCTCTTGTTGCGAGTACGGCTCACTTGCTGTGTTTTGCAATAAATTCGTCACCCGTGAGCGCAATGTCTCTACTTGTTGACTAAAATCGTCTACATTCATATTGCTCACTTTGCTAACACTAAAAAGCGCACATAATAGGAAAAACCAAGCAACTTTAAGCCCAAATGTACGCTAAAGGCTGATATCAAAACTATTGCTCAAAAGATAGAGGTTTGTCTCAACCTCTAACTACTATTTTATAATTAGAGGTTAATAAACAAATCCGCCTATAGTGCTGTACAGCAACAAACACAATAGGTAGATTGAAGCAAATTTTTTTATAGCTTAAGGAGGGCCTGATGGTTACAGCAACAGTACCAGGACAACAGGTCAAAATTGGCCCAACCAAGTTGCTGATAAACAATGAGTGGGTAAATAGTATCAGCGATCGCCGATTTGAAACAATTAACCCAACTACAGGGGAGGTAATTTGTGAAGTCTCAGAAGCAGACGCCCCGGATGTAGATAAAGCAGTCCAAGCAGCCCGCAACGCTTTCACTAGTGGAGAATGGAGAAAGATATCTGCCACCCGTCGCGGCGAGTTGCTTTACAAGTTAGCTGACTTAATTGAGCAGAATATCGATGAGTTGGCGCGGCTAGAAACTCTCGACAACGGTAAGCCATTACAAGATTCATTCGGTGACTTGAGTTTAGTCATCGCCTGCTATCGTTACTATGCAGGTTGGGCTGACAAAGTTCAAGGTAAAACCATCCCCATTAACGGGCCATACTTCTGCTACACTCGCCATGAACCTGTGGGTGTAGTTGGTCAAATTATCCCGTGGAATTTTCCACTGGTGATGCAGGCGTGGAAACTAGCACCGGCTTTGGCAACTGGTAATACTGTAGTTCTGAAAACAGCAGAACAAACACCATTATCAGCGCTGCGGGTAGGTGAGTTGATTATTGAAGCTGGTTTTCCGCCTGGTGTGGTGAACATCTTATCAGGATATGGGCCAACCGCCGGGGCTGCGATCGCTCATCATAGAGATATTGACAAAGTGGCATTTACTGGTTCCACTGAAGTCGGTCATCTAATTATGGAAGCAGCTGCTAAGAGTAACCTGAAGCGCGTCACTTTGGAACTTGGTGGTAAGAGTCCTAACATCGTCTTTGCTGATGCGGATATGGATGCTGCGATCGCAGGTTCCCACGATGCCATATTCTTTAACCAAGGACAGTGCTGCTGTGCTGGTTCGCGGCTATTTGTTGAAGAAAAATGTTATGACGAGTTCGTTGCTAGAACTGTAGAAAAAGCAAAATTGCGGGTTGTCGGTAATCCTTTCGATGCCAACACAGAACAAGGGCCACAAGTAGACAAAGACCAATTCGATCGGGTGATGAGCTATATCGAATCTGGAATGCGCGAAGGTGCCCAAATGCTATGTGGTGGTAATCGAGTCGGCGACAAGGGTTATTTTATCGCCCCTACAGTCTTTGCCGATGTCCGCGATGACATGAAGATTGCCCAAGAGGAAATCTTTGGCCCAGTGATGAGCATCATCAAATTTAAAGATATCGACGAAGTAATTCAACGGGCGAATGCCACCATGTACGGACTCGCCGCCGCAGTATGGACTCAGGATATTACCAAAGCTCATGCGATCGCAAATAATCTCCGGGCTGGTACTGTGTGGGTAAACTGCTACGACGTATTTGATCCTGCTGCACCCTTCGGTGGATTCAAGCAGTCTGGTATTGGTCGAGAACTCGGCGAATATGGCTTGCAGCAATATACCGAAGTTAAGACCGTTACCATCAAATTGTAATTCGACTTGAGTTTAGCTTTAGTCATGTTTATCCCCCTAAATCTGAAAAAAATCGGTTTTAGGGGGATGATAATTGTGATATTTGATATGGGGTGGGCATGATAAATAGACTTGCATACAACCCCAAGAAAATATCTGATGATAAATGCGATCGCTAGTAAATTTCGCCAACTTATAGCTGGGAGAAAAAGCCCAATTGGCAGATATGACCGTAAAAACAAAACCAGGCGTTCTTTAGCACTGTCTACCTGTATAGGATTACTAGGTGGAATTCTGGCATTGTTGTTAATCACATCCCCAGGACTGGCCCAAAAACCCGAACCCCAACAATCCCCAAAACTCCAACAACCATTATTAGTAGCTACACGAGTTATACCGCCTTTTGTAGTACCAAACAAAGGTGAGCTATCGGGATTCAGTATCGATCTCTGGCGCAGCATCGCCAACCAAATAGGTGTAGAGTCTAAATTTATTGAATATTCCTCTGTGCCAGAATTACTTTCGGCTATTAAGGACAACAAAGCTAATTTGGGGATTGCAGCTATCTCGATTACAGCCGAACGCCAGCAGAATTTTGATTTCTCATTACCCATTTTTGCTGGGGGGCTGCAAATTATGGTGCGAAATCCAGAAACCAACGACAGCACCTTCCCAAATATTTTGCAATTGTTTTTCTCTGCTAGCCTCTTGCAGGTAATAGGCGTTGCCTTAGTGTTAATTGTCGTAGCAGCCCATATTATTTGGTTATCTGAACGCAATCATAAAGATGGGATGATTCCCCAATCATACTTTCCTGGCATTTTTAAAGCCTGTTGGTGGTCAGCTGCCACATTAGCAACCCAAGCTGATGAAATGCCCAAAGGAGTACTGGGACGTTTAGTAGGTATTGTTTGGATGTTCATTGGAGTACTTTTTGCCGCCTACTTTACAGCCAGTGCTACTACCTCATTGACAGTACAACAACTTCAGGGCGATATCAGAAGCATAGACGATTTACCAGGCAAGGTAGTAGCCACAACTGCGGGTAGCACAGCCGCCACATATCTGCGAGAACATCGTATTTCAGTTCTAGAAGTTAGCAAAATTGAGCAAGCTTACAATGCTTTGCAAACCAAAAAAGCTGATGCCGTGGTGTTTGATGCACCTGTACTCCTCTTTTATGCTGCCAATGAAGGCAAAGGGAAAGTACAGATTGTTGGCAGTATCTTGCGTGAAGAAAGTTACGGCATCATTCTGCCTAACAACAGTCCCTACCGCAAACCAATTAATCAAGCCCTACTGAATATCAAAGAAAACGGCACTTATCAATCGCTATATGATAAGTGGTTCGATGCTGAAAAATCTTGAAAAAGGGATTGGGGAAATGAGGGAGCAGGGGGAGAATAACAAATGACAAATGACAAATGACTAATGACTACTCCCCTCTTGAGCAAGTTGAGCTTTTGCCTGTTGCCACAATTTTTCTAACTCATCCAAACTGTAATCAGAAAGAGGACGGTCAACAACCGCCTCCATTTTTTCTAACCTTTGAACAAATCGCTGATTTGTACCTTGCAAACCATCGCTGGGATCGAGATTATGCCAACGGGCTAGCTGAATAACTGCAAACAGTAAATCGCCTAATTCTGCTTGTTGTCGTTCGGGTGTTTCCTCAGCTAAAGCCTGTTGAAACTCTCCCAACTCCTCATGAAACTTATCCCAAACGCCCTGAATATTTTCCCATTCAAACCCGATCGCCGCCGCTTTTTGGGAAATCTTCATCGCCGCCGTCAGTGGGGGGAGGGTACGCCCATAACGACCAAGTTTCGCACTCAGTTTTTGCGCCTCTGGAGATGGTTCGCCTTTTTCCGCAGCTTTGATTTGTTCCCAATTTTGCCGCACCTCATCCACACTTGTAACCGACACATCACCAAACACATGGGGATGACGGCGAATCAACTTTTGGGAAATCCCCTGAGTTATTTCTTTTAGAGAAAATTGCCCAGCTTCGCTAGCGATTTGGGCTTGCAATACCACCTGTAATAATAAATCGCCTAACTCTTCTGCGATCGCACTCTTATCCCCACTCTTAATTGCATCCACCACCTCATAAGCTTCCTCAATCACAAAGGGCGTCAAAGTTTCGGCAGTTTGAGCCAAATCCCACGGACAACCACCATCAGGCGATCGCAATTTCGCCACCACCTCAATCAATTCCTGCAATGCCGCCAAAGTCTCATTTTTATCTTCCATACCTCTGCGTACCTCTGCGCTTCCCTTTGCGTTCCTTTGCGTTTAAAAAATCATTTCTTAGTCTTCGGCCGACGACTACCACTCCTGATCACTTTCCGCTTCTTAATTTTGCCACTAGGAAGCAACCCCCGAACCCCCTGCTTTTTAAACCGCTTATAAGCCGAACCACCCCAATCGCTGAGAGAATGACTCATTGCACCGAGTTCCAACCCCAAAAACAGGGCAATATATTCAGTATCGTATTGCACGAGCGATCGCCCCACAGTTTGTCCCAAATCCTGCCAAGTAAAACTCAGATTCCATAATCTTTCAGCGATCGCCAAAACGAAAATTGCCACAATAGCAAGCAAACACCCCAGATAAATCACCCGCAAAATTGTGCCAATAATCGGCCCGTGGGACAAAAAAGAACGATGCCGGAGACTTTTTTGATAAGGTAGCCAAATCCAGCGCAAGAAACCCCAGCGTTGAAATTGCACAGAGTAAATATCCAAATCGGGGCCAAACATCAGCCCACCAAAGAGAAACCCGCCTGCAACCAACAAAGTCGAATTGCTACTGCGAGTTTGCCAGAAAGTAACCCCCGCCACTAACGGCAGAGCATACATAGTAATGCGATCATGCGTCCGACCAGAGGGCATCCTAAATCCTGTTAGCGATAGCGGGGCGTTTAGCCAGTGCTGAGTAACTGAATACTGAGTCAGTATAAGAGAAAAAAAGATTTTCTTGAAACTACTAGCGCAACGCGAAATCTTTTGCTATATTAGTTAAGGATTAGTCAAAAGGGCGGTTAGCTCAGTTGGTAGAGCGCCTGCCTTACAAGCAGGATGTCATCAGTTCGAGTCTGGTACTGCCCATAGTGAATGTAAAATAAAAAAGCCGTTAAAACGACGGCTTTTTTATTGGAAACATAGGCCACTCTGCACAAGTTGGGAAACTCACCCATACAGGTGGCAATACGTTTCGGTTAAGGTTTTTTGATGAAAATTCTAAATCACAAAGACGCAATAAATCGCCGTCAAGAAGAAAGACTGATTATTGTAGAGACGGCGATTTATCGCGTCTCTTGTATTAACCCGATTTACGATACCAAGCTGTTACGCAGCTTAATTATATAATATTTAGATAAGGCAATTCATCGAGTATCAGCCATCTACACCAGCAAAAAATCATCATCTTTATGAAGAGCAGAAGGACGGCTACTAAAAACGCTAAGAGAGCATGAATATCTCTGTGTAGTAGTAAGCTGCTAAATTATGAACTGGATAAAATATAGTCTGCATTGCAATCATGAGACTTATGTAAATATACAGTTATTCAGCAGATGGAAATCAGGATTTTCTAACCCAGAAAACAAGGAAAATAGAGATATTCAGCTAATTGGTGTTTGTTTATACTATTTCAAATTTTTGTAGTCGTTATACTCATGACTTAGGTTCTACCTGGGAATTAGGAAGTGGCTTTGCCACTTCTTTTTATTTATTTGCTAAGTCGGTAGGCATAATTAAAAGTTAAAAGTAATTTTGTTGGACTTTTAAGCTTTGTTAATTGCTATGTAACGCTCTTTTATGACTCTCGTGGGATAAAAATCATCTACCCTTATTTTTAAGGACTTTGATGAACTTAGGCGTAGGTTGGGTTGAGGAACGAAACCCAACACCAACAATCTCTGATTTTGTTGGGTTTCACTTCGTTCAACCCAACCTACGAATATTTTATTTTTTCGGAGTAATAAAAGAGCGGTAAGCATGCCGTGCCCCTACGGGTGTACCTCACAGAAATGAGAACTGCTATAAAAAATTTAAATGTAGGGTGCGTTACGCTTTCAGGTAACACACCTTAGATTGCTGATAATGATATGATTTCGTGTCTGTTTAATTGGCCAAGCAGTCTGACGGGATTCTAGTCATACAGACATGATGTTAGTCATTACTCATTGTATCTTGCCATCTCTCACGCTTGGGCTTACTCTCCACATCACGCGATCGCGATTCTTGCCAAGTCCCCCACATTAGAGATTGCTGTTTTTCAACATGGTTAATAAAATGCATAATTGACTGATCTGCTTTGATGGGAGTTTTCAAATCAAACTTTATTGTTTGGAGAATCTTGATGTCACCCATGAGAAAGTACTTAGCTGTAATCTTAGTCAGCCATAGCACAACTCGATTGGATAACCAACCAAAAATTCCTTTACGTTTTTTAGCCATCAATAGAACTTGACCTTCAGTTTTTCCCCCTTCGTGGAGGCGAACTGCAACCATCATGTGGACATGGAAGAAATCAGGCCCAAGTGTAACAATGCCAATGCTACCATACCAATAGCAAATGCTGTAAGTTATGGCATTTTTGTAGAAAAGACGGATGAGCTTAATCAAAAAGAAATTGTCTTTGATGGGTGTAGTATTACTGAAAATAATCGCATTCTGGTTCAGTTCGTGTCTTTCAAAAATAATTTCTATTGGCAGTTTGTGAACTGTATTGAGGTGTTGAGCATCAATCGCGTTAATCATCACTACATTAGGGTGACAGTTCATCACGAAGTGAGAATGGATGGCTACATGACACTCTTTTTGTTCCAACTCTGGAACAAAAGGTAGAGGTTGTTGTGGTATTTCTCCAGTCCAAACCCAAATCATCCCGTACCTCTCAGCAGTGGGCCAAGTTTGTAACTTTAGGGAAAGTGGCGCATCTAAACATGGGATATCAATACACATCCCTTCAGCATCAAACTTCCAGTGGTGGAAAAAACAACGTAGTGCATTACCTTCAACTTTGCCTTCAGCAAGGTGAGCACCCATGTGTGGACAGTAGGCATCAAAGGTAACTACTCTTTTGTCTTTACCACGGTAAATTACTAGTTCTCTGCCCAAAATCGTGATAGGTTTTACTTCACCCACCCGCAGATTTTGAGAGGGTATCACCCAATACCATCCCTCAATAAAACGCTCTGAATTATTAAAGTTTTTAGGTTTACGGGTTGAGCTAAAAGTCTGCGAGTTGAGATTCATTTTTATGGTTTCACTTGAAGTGAAGCAGTTAATCTAGAAGTAACATGAGAACTTCAAAAAAACCGTTACTTTCAGTACCATGAGAACCCGTTACCCAACAAATTGATAAATTTTATCAGGTAAATAATTGAGCCAATATTATTAAAGTTGTCAAAATTATGCCAATAATATGTAAGCTTAAATAAGCTAATCTCCATTCACAATAGATATTTGCAAAATTAAAACTTAGTAAAATCTCTAATTAGATAAAAATTTCCAATACTGATACCAATATTTGGCTAAACTCTCCAAGGACTTTATATTTAATCAAATATGTGATAATAATTACAAGAGTTGGGAAAATCTACCATGTTAACTCAAGATAAAAAACTGCTTTTAATTGGTCAAGTAACAGATTTAAGTGGAATCCCCATTAGGACAATTCGTTATTACGAGAGTTTAGGCTTAATCAATTCATCGAGCCGAACAGAGGGAGGTTTTCGCCAGTTTTCATTGGATGTGCTGACTCGTCTAGCATTCATTAAAAGGGCACAAAATCTTGGTCTTAGTCTAGAAGAGATTGGAGAGATTCTTCAAGTCTATGACCAAGGATTAGCTCCCTGTGGTGAAATTCAAGAAAAGCTCGAAGAGAAGCTCTTGCAAATTGATCGCCAAATCGATCAGTTGTTAACTTTACGTTCTGAAATAAAGGGATTACTTTCAGGTTGGAAGAATATGGGCGGACAGCATGAGGATACAATTTGTCCGATCATTCAAAACACTCCTCAGTGCTGAATGAAGGCTAAGAAAGGAAGTTTAACAAGAAAGAATTCAGGACTCAGGACTTTTATAAAGAAGAAACCACCACAACTCTAGTCCAATTAAGGCAAAACCTGCGATCGCAACACTGACTTTTAAGCCCAAAGGTTGCTCAATGCGCTGGAATTGGCTAGTTTGCTGTGACGAATGGGCTGGCATTTCTGCTAATGTTACACCTGATGTTGCAGTGAAAAGCACTAAAGCTGTAAGGCTTCCCCAAAGCATTTTTTTATTGAACATTTGCTAAATTACCTTGAAATTATGAGGTAGTTTTTGGTTGAAAGTTACGCAATCTGAGGGCATTGCTAACAACAGAGAGTGAAGAAAGAGCCATCGCCGCCCCAGCGATAATTGGATTGAGTAACCAACCAAAGATGGGGAATAGAATTCCCGCCGCAATGGGAATACCAATAACGTTGTAAATAAAGGCAAAGAAGAGATTTTGCCTAATATTGTTGATGGTGGCGCGGCTAAGTTGAATTGCTGTGACAATTCCTTGCAAATCTCCAGAAATTAGCGTGATATCGCTAGCTGCGATCGCAACATCTGTTCCCGTACCAATGGCAATTCCCACATCAGCCTGTGCTAGGGCTGGCGCATCATTTATGCCATCACCAACCATTGCGACAATTGAGTGCTGAGTTTTGAGTGAGAATTTGCGAGAATTCTCTCCCCTTACTCCTCTGCTCCTCTGCTCCTCTGCCCCTCTGCCCCTCTGCTCCCCTTGCAAAGATTGGATAATTGCCGCCTTTTGATCTGGGCGTACTTCGGCAAAGATTCGCTGGATGCCAACTTGTAGAGCGATCGCATCAGCAGTTTTATGATTGTCTCCAGTAAGCATTACTACTTCTAAACCTAACTTCTGTAAAGCTTTCACCACTGCTGCTGATGAAGGTTTCAGGGCATCGGCAATACCCATTATTCCTTGTAGTTCGCCATCTACAGCAATCAAAATGACTGTTCTACCAGCAGTTTCCCAGGCATCTTTATACTGCTGAAGAGTCATGGTATTAATTCCAAGTTCTGTTAACCAGCGTTGTGTACCAATTTGCACAAGCTGATTTGCAACAACTCCTTGTACACCACTACCTGCATTAGCCACGAAGTTCTGTGCATCTAGTAAACTCACTTCTTGAGACTGGGCATATTTCACCACAGCTTCAGCTAAAGGATGTTCAGAATTTCGTTCCACCGTTGCTGCTAACTGTAAAAGCTGGATTTCATTACCATTAGCTGTACCGTTAATAGTCGCAAAGTCTGTAACCGTAGGTTTCCCCTGAGTCAAAGTGCCGGTTTTATCTAAAACGATGGTTTGAATTTTGTGTGCTAGTTCTAAGCTGTCTGCACCCTTAATCAAAATGCCATTTTCTGCACCTTTGCCCGTCCCCACCATTACAGAAGTGGGGGTAGCTAAACCCAAAGCACAAGGACAAGCGATTATCAGTACACCCACCGTTGTCATTGTTGCTAGGGTGAGGTTGCCAGTGAAATTAAACCAAATGACGAAAGTAGCGATCGCGATCGCAATCACAGCAGGTACAAACCATCCTGTCACTTGATCTGCCAAGCGCTGAATTGGTGCTTTAGAACCTTGAGCTTGTTGCACTAATTTGACAATTTGAGCCAAAAATGTATCATTTCCGACTCGTGTCACCCGAAACTGAAATGCACCCGCACCGTTAATCGTCGCCCCAATCACCTCATCTCCTGGCTGCTTTTTGACTGGCAAACTTTCACCAGTCACCATCGCTTCATCTACCGTCGAAGCGCCTGCAATCACTTCGCCATCTACCGGAATCTTCTCACCAGGACGCACCAAAATCACATCGTTGATTTTGACTTCGGCGATGGGAACATCAATTTCTCTCCCATCACGGATAACTCTGGCATCTCTGGCTTGCAATCCAATGAGTTTGCGGATAGCTTCAGAAGTTTGTCCCCTAGCGCGATTTTCTAACAACCGCCCCAACAAAATTAAGGTAATGACGATCGCGGCAACTTCATAATAAATATGAGGTATCAAACCCTGAGCAATAAAAAATTTCGGGAAAAAAGTGACAAACAAAGAATATAGATAGGCTGCACTTGTACCCAAAGCAATCAGCGTATCCATCGTTGCCGTATGGCGCTTGAGGGATTTCCAGCCATTTTGGTAAAAAGATCCACCACACCAAAAGATGACAGGTGTTGTCAGCACTAACTGTACCCAAGGATTTTGCAGAAAACTTGGAATCAAGGGTAAATTTAGCCCAGTCATCATGGGCAATGATCCCAAAAGTAGAAAAATGCTGATGACACCTCCCACCGCAACTTTGAGAGAAAGTTGGCGTTGTAATGCTTGCCGACTCGCTTTCTCTGCATCATCTTCTTCGGTGAGCAATTCTTCCTGGAGTGAGTCAGAAGAGTATCCCGCAGATGCGATCGCAGTTTGGATTTTCTCTAAACTGGCTAGAGAGCGATCGTACTTGATGGTAGCTTGCTCTGCTCCAAAGTTAACGTTGCAGTCAATTACCCCAGAAACAGAACGAATCGCCTTTTCGATGTTGTTGGCGCAAGCAGCGCAACTCATGCCTCGAAGTTTAAGTGTGAGAGTATCCATGATAGGTACTGGGGATTGGGGATTGGGTACTGGGGATTGGGGATTGGAAAATAGTATTTTTAATCTTTTTCCCTAGTCCCCAGTCCCCTTTCTTTAGACAACTGGATAACCAGCAGCAGCCAACGCTTCCTTAATTACTGTTTCTGATGCTTGAGTTTCTACACTGACTAGCTTGGTTGTTGGATCAGCCTGGATGCTAGCATTGGCGTCAACTGCCTGAAGTGCTTTGGTGATGGTGCTTGCACAAACAGAACAAGACATATTGGGAACTGTGAGTTGGAGAGTCATAGATTTACGGGATAAAATGAACAACCTAGCCAGAACAAACTGGATAACTGAGACGTATCCCTCAAGCGTCAGAAATTTCTGGTTGAGAGTCGCCTTGAATTCATCCTAGACTCTCCACCCGACTAGAGAGTCTAGAGATTTTTAAAAGTTTTTCGTTAAACTACAAATTTCTTTACAAGTTTGGTTGAACTGAGTGACTTAATATCTTGCATCAGAAGCACCCACAGCTTACAAACCGATTCAGTCTGTGATTGATGTGCAGGTTGAGGCGGAAATGGTGGATATTGTGGCGCGGTTGAGTCTGGTGTTAACGTTTAAGGCGTGAGCATTCCTTTGGAAATTTTACGCAAAAATGTAGGGACGCGAAATTTCACGTCTCTACCGTAATATTCATAACGTAATACCACCTATGAGGAAATGGATTTTGCTGATGCTGTTGGCGCTGATGGCAGTTGCCGTGGTTGGTAGCAGAGGTAGCACGTTTTTGGAACAGCGTCCCTCACCGACAATTGTTGAGCGTATTCCAGTGGAAACACCCCAACCACAGCCAAAGGAAGTTGACAGTGCGCCACAAGTGTCTACTGACAAGTTGTTAGCCCATATCCAAAAGTTAAATTTTCAGCGCTACACGACAACAGAGCGATCGCTTACTCGCACTTATATTACAACTGAACTGAGAAAGTTAGGCTGGAAGCCCAAATTGGAAAAGTTCTCCAATGGTGTGAATATTTTTGCCGAACGTGTAGGAACGAGCATTGCCGCTAAAGCAATTCTCGTAGGAGCACATTATGACACAGTTGCCTTATCTCCTGGTGCTGATGATAATGCCAGTGGTGTAGCCGTAGTGCTGGAAGTAGCCCGATTGCTCGGTTCCCGTCCCACACCACGGACGTTACAGCTAGCTTTTTTTGACCAAGAGGAAGCAGGACTTTTGGGTAGTCAGGCTTTCGTTAGCAAAACAGCACGCTTGCAAAACTTAGGCGGAGCGATCGTGATGGATATGGTGGGTTATGCTTGTTACACTGCTGGATGTCAAAAATATCCAGCCGGGTTGCCTGTTACACCGCCTAGCGACAAGGGCGACTTTTTGGCAGTAGTTGGTGATACAGAACATTTGCCTTTGCTAAATGCCTTTCAAAACTCACAAAATATCCCCTCAACTGCCCTGAATAAAGAAGAATCAAATCTGCCGCCAGTCTTAACACTGCCAATTCCTCTAAAAGGTTTACTGACACCAGATACTTTACGCAGCGACCATGCACCATTTTGGTATCAGGGCGTGGGTGCTGTGCTGGTGACAGATACCGCAAATTTGCGGACTCCGCACTATCATAAATCTACCGATGTTCCAGCGACTATCGAGCGATCGTTTTTCACCGGAGCAGCACAGCTTGTAGTTAATGCTACTACTGCTTTGTTAGAGAAGACTGAAGTTTTGGAAACTCAACCACCAAGGTGAATGAGCGTGAGTGTGGCTACGGTGTATACACAAGTCTGAAATAGCTGATTAACCAAGCTTTTACCCCACCCTAACCCTCCCCTTGGAAAGGCTACGGTGTACACACAATTTGTATCTGCAAGGGTTTCAAGCTTTCTAGACCCAATAAAATTGTCATTACGAGCGGAGCGAAGTAATCGCATAATCCCGTAGTTAAAGCGATTGCTTGTCTGCGACACGCTGCGCGAACGTCGTTCCTCCTCTCTACGAGACGCATACGCGAACGCAATGACAGTGTTCCAGCACAATTCAACAGATCAGAGCTAAACGATGAAACCCCGCATTAGGCTGAATTTTAAGACTTGTGTGTACACCGTAGCCCCTTTATAAGGCAGGGCTGTTTCATTCCCTAAAGAGCGCTAAAGATCAAGGGTTCTAGCGATTTAAAATTGATTATTTTGTTACCAGCGTGCCAAGAAAATGAACAATTTCACTGTTGTTCCAGTGCTTAAAAGTTCATCTTCTCGTCACCCGCACTTACAATTTTCTCGCTAACCATCTTGACAAATCCTGTTTGAAATGGAATGAATCAGCCCTGCTTTATAAGGGGAGGGCTAGGGTGGGGTAACGCGTTGAGTGATGGTCAGTGAGTGAACTCAATATCACGTCTTGACAAGGGTTTCACGTTAAGTTGACACCAATGTGCATTGCCTCTCACACTCCCCACCCTTCCCACACTATGAGTGAGAAATTCGGGTCAAGGGGTTAGCCCATTCTGAATGCTGAATTCTGCTGTATTTTGACTTGTGTTTGGTTCAGGGAAAGTCAATGTCCAGTTCTGTTTATCATTGAGTTGGAAGTACAAACCTTGCAGAATGAACCGCAAAGCTGTTCGAGTTCTAATAAACTTCCTCACTAGATAAGTTCCTGGTTCAGCAAAGATATCATTGAAGTTGTTTTTATAACCAAATTGTTTTGAACAGTAACTACCAACACCTTTGACTGTCACCACAAAAAATGGAGATTTTTTGTATTCATCAGGAATCATAAAAATTCCATATACATGGTGACGACCACGCCAAGGCTGAACAATAACCTTAGTAGCATTTACTTGAAATTTTGTAGTTTTTGATGCTAAAAAAGCCTCTGAATTGCAATCAGAACTATTCATAGGACACGACAGTATAATAATACTCAAGGAGAGCAAGAAAATTAAAATATAGGGTATATAGGGTAGTTTTTTACGCATAAAGCCAATAAAAGTTGTTGATGCGGCTGGTAGATTTTGATGAGTAATGATAGTGCAGCCTAAAGCTGTAAGGCTATCCACCTGCAACACCTCTGCAACACGTTCTAAAAGCCATTAGTCATTAGTCATTGGTTATTCATCGTTAGTACAAATCGGCGGGTGGCTATTCCTTTCACCACTATTGTTTGTATGGGATTTTCGCCAATTTTCTTTGACCTCATAGATAAATCTAGTTGCTCTGAATAAATAATTTGGATTGTCGCTGTTCCAGTATTAAACCTAGCGGAGAAACAATCGAGCTTTTGTCGCTATTAACACTGATTTATGCTCAAATTTTTAGTTGTGATGAATTCTACAATTCATAACTTTTGTTAGACTTTTGATGTGGCTCTGTTTGCGTCAGCAGATATTTTGAAGAGAATGGGACGTAGGCGTAGCCCGTCGAAGATATTGCTATCAAGTTCAGGAAAAAATCTACTTTTATTTCTAGGCAATTAATGGGGTAGTCAAATACACAAATATCCGTTATATTCCCGTAAGTAACACTTGGTATAAATATTTATGGGAATGGGAAGAAGTTGGGGAAGTCTTAAGACAGTTGCGGGTTTCTTTGGCGCGATTGTACTTACACAGTTTTGGGCACAGTTTGGGGCGAATACTTCGGCCATTGCGGCTGACACAGTGGTTGTACGTTTGGGTTTATTTACAGAATCCATTTCGCTTGCTGAGTTACAAAAGGCTGCAAAAACACTTGAATTACCTGGCAGTTTGCAGCCTTACGCTAAAGGATTATCTGAAGAACAACGCCGCTTCCTCTTGGGGGCGCTGGGCACGAATATACCGATGAATGCTGTCATGGCTGACAGATTAGTTAATACTCAGATTGGCACAACTATCCTCAATGACTTTGCTACGGCATTAGCACGAAAGGACAAAGCTGGAGTACAAGCACTGAGAGCAGGATTAGTATTAGGCTCTACTGCACCGGAGGGTCTTTCTATACTGAGTTTTATCGCCGCTTATCCCAGTAAACGCTTAGAAATTAATTTGCCACAGGCTTTTATAGTTGCAGGGAATTTAAATACAGCTTTTTGGCGTACCCAGCAATTCATGTTAGCGATCGCTCCCCAACTCAACCCCATAACACCGCAGGCTGCTTTCCCTTTTGATCCCAGCCAACCAGGAAGCGCTGAAGTAAAAATACTCAGCTTAAGCCTGAATGACCAAAAGCGCGGCCGTAAAATCCCAGTTGATGTTTACTGGTCAACTGCTGCAACTCCCAATAAACCCGTAATTGTCTTTTCTCACGGCTTCGGATCAATCCGCACGGACTTGCGTTACCTAGCAGAACATCTAGCATCCCACGGTTACGTAGTAGCAGCTCTAGAACATCCCGGTAGTAATGAGGCAAATACTAATTTGGCATTACAAGGTAAAACCAGAGTTGTGAAGCCTCAGGAGTTTTTGTATCGCCCTCAAGATATTAGTTTTGTTCTCGACGAATTAGAAAAGCTCAACCAAACAGCTAATAATCCGCTACAAGGGAGACTTGCAACTACGAACGCGATGATTGTTGGTTATTCTTTTGGTGGTGGTACAGCTTTAGCACTTGCTGGAGCCGAGTTACAACTGGAACATCTCAAACAACGCTGCAAAAAGAACTTGACTATCTTGAGTCTGGCAGAAGGTATGCAGTGCATTGCTCAAGAACTACCAGAAAATACTTATCAACTACGCGATACCAGAATAAAACAGGCGATCGCTCTCAATCCTACAACTTCTCTGATTTTTGGCGAAACTGGGTTAACTAAGGTGCAAATTCCTACTCTAGTGTTAGCAGGTTCCGCAGATAAGACCACCCCAGCTTTAACTGAACAGATTGTGGGATTTGACAAAATTCCATCCCCCAAATGGCTCGTTGGCATACTTGGGGGTACTCATCTAAGTGTAAAAGACCCCAGTACCACTTTGGATCAGGTAGGACAACCGAATACACCCATTAGTGGTGGTGAAGTTGTGGGTGAACAAGCTGCTGATGTTCGTAAGTACGTTAAAGCCATAACTTTGTCCTTTGCTGCACAAATGACTCCAGAAGCTAAAAACTACGCTGTCTTTCTGACATCAGATTATGCCCAGTTTTCTTCAACTGCTGCATTCCCATTCCGCTTAATTACGCAGATTCCTCCTAATGCTATGGCAGTGGTCAAAGAATTTGTTGGGAAATAAGGGACTTGCAATTAAACAAACATCCATAAGACTTACACAAAACTATACGCTGTAGGGGCAATTCATGTAGACGCGGAGCGGCTTCCCGCAGGGTATTGCCCCTACCTGAAAATATTGGACTTATTTTTGATATTTTACTTAGAAAAAGTTATACCTGCTTGATAACAAGTGTTTAGTTGCTGTTAAAGCGAGACTAAATGTTCACAATAAAAATAAATATTCAGACATAAACTTTATAATATATTCGTTAAAAATAATAGAAACTTAAAAATGTAAAAAAAGTAGGAGCATCTGCTGGATAATACATAAGTACTCTAGCGTCAATATGAAAAATAAATGAATTAAGTTCCTTTAAATTCACAAAAAGACCAAGTTTTTTATTTTTTATAAACCACCGATAAACCCAAAATACCAAATATCAAGGCTGATTTTGCTTGGTTAGATAATAATTAGTTTCTGAAACAGAATCTTGTAAAAGTAATTTTGGATTCAGAATTAAACAATTAATCCATTTCACTCAAGCTTATGCAACTCTATACAACTCTTGAAATTGAACAACTCCAGGAACACGAAGACCTTCCTTATTTAATTGAAATTATGGAGTGGGTGAAAAATTTTTTAGGTAGACCTCATCATAACTTAGGAAGACCTGGCGCAGTTTGCCCTTTTGTACCTTACTCTCTGAAGTCAAACAGTATTCGTCTGGCAGTTATTCACACACAAGATTTGTATCCAGAACAATTAGAAGATGTTGTTGGACGCTACCGAGATATCTTTCTTGAGATGGATGTAAAAGAGCAGGAATTAGCAATTAATAGAGCTTTTTTACTTATTTTTCCTGATATCGATATAGAAGACGCTTCTAAACTAGTAGATAGTATCCAACAAAAACTTAAACCTTTGTTTGTTGAGTCGGGACTGATGATCGGAGAATTTCATAAACGGAATGAAACTCCTGGTCTGCACAACCCAAACTTTCGTCCACTTCGTAGCCCTATCCCCTTGTTGGCTATCCGGTTTATGGTTGAAGCTGATCTCCCTTTTCTTGAAAGTCCGGCTGATCCACGCTTACGTATTCGGTATCTGGAAGCTTATTTAAAGCGTTTTGGTCATAAATTTACAGATGCAACAAAGTTTAAAAATGCTCATCAAGCATTAGCTTTAGCTAAAGAACAACTTCAACAAGAAAATTTGCTGAGTTATTGTGTATAAATATCTGCATCCAAGCCTGGAGCTATTTTCCCTTTGCGATCGCTAATTCCGGCTGCTGCTGCTGGACGGCTGGAAACCAGTGTCCATGATTGCTCAAAAGGCATCAAGCCTAATTCGTTTAGTTTGAAGGGTACATGAAATAGTGAAGAATAGTGGTAATCTGAGCAAAGACAATCCAAAACATTATTTTTAGCCGCCTCAGCTACGCTCATGTAGCCCACGTGGGAACCACCAGGCACCAAATTAAATTAGGCGCACCTATGAGAACTGCTGCACCGTAGGCGCAAGACTAGACAGCTAAGACAATAGTGCCAGGAAATTTAGCGATCGCAACCTGAAGGCGTTGACTTTCTGCCACCTTTTCTTCAGAATCATCATCGTGGAAAGCTGGGGGAATGCGGTAAGTATGGGCAAGCTCAACTAATTGCCGAAAATTCAGGTGTGAATCTCCATACTCTACTTTAATAGTTAATAATATTTTAAACTATTTATTACCTATTTTTTATGATTAAATCACTATAATATCCATTATATAAATAATCATATATAAAATGAAAGATTCACTTGTAAAAACAGCAGAATTGCTTCGCCAAAAGCTGCAAGAATACTTGCGATCGCTTAACCTTTGGTTTTTAGACACGCCAGAAAGGGCAATCTTAGAAGCTCACCAAGCAGCTCAGAGAATTAAAAACATTGAGATAGAACATTTTGACAACCAAAAAATATCTTCAGAATCAGTAAAATATACCGAGAATGTCATGTCATATTGGCAAGTATATCTTGATAAAAATTTAACTATTATCAAGATCCGGCTTGCAGAATTCCAGTTAAGTCGGGGAATTATCAATATTTCTAACTCTGTTTTATTAGAAAAGTTAAAGGTTATTGATGAAGTTGTAGAGAAGTATGCTATCAAAAATAAACTAATTGACAACAGTGCATTAGTATCAAATTCTCAACCCCCACAAATTAACAAGCAACCAGACTCATCTCATGTCAATGATATTAAAGCAATTCCATCATCTCAAACTCCTAGAGGATTTCGGAGGTCTATAGGTAAAACAGTTAATAGATTTAAAGCAGATTTTTCACCGGAGACAGAAGAAGAATTTATCAGAAATTATCGATTCTCTAGAAATAGGACTAGAATCGCTCTGAGGTTTTTAATAGCTCTAATTGTTCTGCCAGTTTTAACTCAGTATTTATCTAAAGAACTCTTAGTAACTCCCATATTAGAAAGAATTAGAGGAGAGAATAAAATTCAAATTCTCATCAATTCTGATATTGAGAAAGAAGCTCTCCATGAATTACATAATTTTGAGCAAGGATTGAAATTTGAATACTTACTCAATCAGGCACCTCCACTTTCTTCGGAGGTCATGAAAGAAAAGCTTAAAGACAAAGCAATAGAGATAGCTGAAGAATTTCAAACTAAAAATATTAGCAATACTAGCAATGTTTTTGCAGATTTAATCTCACTCATTTCTTTTGGTATAATCATCGCTTTCAGCAAAAAAGAAATTGTGATTATCAAGTCTTTTATGGATACCATTGTCTATGGTCTTAGCGATAGCGCTAAAGCTTTTTTAATTATTCTATTTACAGATATATTTGTAGGATTTCACTCACCAGATGGTTGGGAGGTTATTCTTGAAGGATTGGCAGAACATTTAGGTCTGTCAGCCAGTAGAAATGTAATATTTTTATTCATTGCTACATTTCCTGTGATTTTAAACACTATCTTTAAATACTGGATATTTCGCTATCTAAGTCGTTTATCTCCCTCAGCATTAGCTACTTTAAAAGAGATGGACGAGTAATAGCGCTATTTTACTATTCTGAAAAAATAAAATCTTTATAGGTTGGGTTGAACATTCGTGTTACCCAACAAAACCAAGGATTCTTGGTGTTGGGTTTCGTTCCTCAACCCAACCTACACCTAGATTTATAAGAATCAGAAACATTGGTTTCTGATTCTTATCTCGTGAGAGTCATAAAACAGCGTTAGTCCACTAAACTTTATTTGGTTTGGCTTTATGAAGATATGAAAGAAACAAACGCAGATGATTAGAGTTGGCTGTATTAAAGCGGTATTTTTAAGTATAAACTATTATACGCACTATACTAATACTGCACATATCTATACTTTAGGCATAGAAAAATTTCATTCTGATTTCATTTTCTTATGAAACTCTATGAATAGGGTGAACGGTAAGACATTTCAGACATTTATATACCTTCATTAATGACAAGTGATTGCTAAAAATATGTTAGCCAGGGGTAAAATTCTCTGGTTGAGGCTTTCCCATCAGTTGGTTCAACCCAGGCGCTTGGCTTTCGTGGAAGCTTGCCTGATTGGTCTAGTTTCTGGGTTAGCGGCAGTTCTTTTAGGACAGGCAGTGGATTGGGCAGGCGCATTGCGAGTGCGTGTTTCTTACCATTGGCCTGCCTACTTGGTGCTACCAGGTATTGGACTAGTAGGGGGACTTTTAGCTGGTTGGCTAGTAGAGCGCTTCGCACCAGAAGCATCAGGTAGTGGGATGTCTGAAGTCAAAGCCGTATTGGCTCGCGTACCAATGCCGTTAAATCTGCGGATTGCTTTGGTGAAGTTGATCAGCGCAACATTAGTGTTGGGTTCGGGAATGCCTTTGGGACGGGAAGGGCCGACTGTCCAAATTGGGGCAGCCTTGGCAAATCAACTGAGTAATTGGGCACCGACTTCACCAGAGCATCGTCGCCAACTTATTGCCGCCGGAGCCGGAGCGGGATTAGCTGCGGCTTTTAATGCACCGATCGCAGGTGTACTCTTTGTAGTGGAAGAATTACTCCAAGATGTGTCAGGTATCACTCTTGGTACTGCGATTTTGGCTTCTTTCATCGCTTCAGTTATTTCCCGGCTCTATGGTAGTCACAGCCTGGATCTAAATCATCTAAATTTAGGTCTTCCCGATACAACTTTCTTCGCTCAGGAAATCCCTTTCTACTTGATTTTGGGAGTGCTGGCGGGGCTTCTAGGTATTCTATTTAATAAAGGTATCCTTGGGAGTCTAGCAATTAACCGCCGCCTGCTACATGTGAGTTTACCTTGGCGAATTGGAATCGCTGGGTTAGTCAGTGGTTTGGCGATCGCCTTTTTACCTGCTACCTTTCGGGATCATGCTGGGCTGAGAGAAATTTTGCTTGTGGGTAGTGCTAATTGGTCATTTGCAGCGATCGCTCTTTTAGTTCAGTTTATCCTAATTATTTTTACCTACGGCTCTGGAGCGCCAGGGGGTTTACTAGTTCCCACCTTAGCTTTGGGAGCTGCCCTTGGTTACTTAGTTGGTGCTGTCGAACACAGTTTACTGGGAATGAGTGCTGCAACAGTCTATGCTCATGTCGGCATGGCTGCCTTTTTTAGCGCTGTCTCTAAAGTACCAATTACAGCAGTCGTCATTGTATTTGAGATGACAACAGATTTCAATCTGGTGCTACCGCTAATGATTGCGTCTGTGGTTGCCTATTTAGTAGCAGAAAAAATTGACCATCGATCGCTCTACGATCTTCTACTAGAGTGGAAAGGGATTCACATCACCAAGGAGCCAAGCACAGAGGGACTTCTAGCACAACTGAGTGCCGTAGATGTGATGCAACGGCGTGTAGAAACTCTCTCTAGTCAAATGAGTACAGATGAAGCAGTACAGGCATTTTCCCACTCTCACCATCGCAACTTCCCGGTTTTAGAGAATGGTAAAGTTGTTGGTATTGTCACTCAGAAAGATTTAGTTAATATTGCTTCGCAACAGTTAGGCAAAGATACAACTATTAGCGAGATTATGACACCAGAGCCAGTGACAGTAACTCCCACAGCTACACTAGCTCATGTACTGCATATACTCAATCGTTATCATCTCAGCTGCTTACCCGTTACAGAAAATCGGAAGCTCATAGGAATTATTACTCGTAGTGATATTATCCGTGTAGAAGCAGAGCAACTCAGTGGTAATAGCGAACAAATAGAACGTAAATCAGCACCTTCTTATGTGGTTTACCAAACTCGCGCTCCGGCTACAGGCAAAGGAAGATTGTTAGTACCACTTTCACATCCTCAGACAGCCGAGACTTTATTGGAAATGGCAGTTGCGATCGCCAAAGATCGCAATTACGAAATAGAATGCCTACAAGTGATTATCGTTCCGTCTAGCCGCATCCCATCGGAAATACCAGTACAAACCAGCAAAAGTCTTCAACTTTTTCAACGGGCAATACTTTTAGGAGAGAATTCGCGGATTCCCGTTCACACCCAGATCCGAGTTGCCCATAATGTTGCTGGAGCAATTTTGGAGACTGTCAAAGAACGACACATTGACCTGGTGCTGATGGGATGGAAAGGCACTACATCAACTCCTGGTAGAGTTTTTAGCCGAGTGGTGGATACCATCATTCGACAGGCAGGTTGTGATGTTATCTTGGCTAAATTAGATGATAAAAGATCCTTTGACCGTTGGTTGTTACCAATGGCAGGCGGCCCTAACTCCAGCCAAGCAATTAAGTTATTACCAGCTCTTGCTTCTTTAAGTACATCACCCGAAATCAAGCTATGTCAGGTTTTCCAGCCGACTAACTCGATTCCTGACACAACATTATTAGATAAATCTGTTCGCTTTCTGCAACGCCGAGTTAGCGGTAAAGTGATGGCTACTCCAGTTCGTGCCAATTCTGTTTCTGATGCTGTTCTTAATTGTGCAAAACTTGACAACAGTGATGTGATTGTCCTGGGAGCTAGCCGTGAAAGTCTATTGCAACAAGCGATTCAAGGAAATATTGCCGAGAATATTTCTCGCAAGAGTAATTGTACGGTGATTATGGTCAAAACTTAATGTCGAATTACCCCCCTTAATTCCCCCGATGCATTGGGGGGAGACCGGAAATCTAGTTCCCTCCCCTTTGCAAGCGATGCCCTGAGCTTGTCGAAGGGGGGAGGGTTAGGGTGGGGTAAAACCCTGGTTAATCAGCTATTTCAGACTTGTGTATACACTGTAGCCTTGGTAAAGGGAGCGTTTGCTTTACTCAAAAATAACAAATGCGATCGCCAAATCAACAAATGCGAACGCTAAATCAACAAATGCGAACGCTAAATCAACAAATGCGAACTCCAAATCAACAAATGCGAACTCCAAATCAACAAATGCGAACTCCAAATCAACAAATGCGAACTCCAAATCAACAAATGCGAACGCCAAATCAACAAATGCGAACTCCAAATCAACAAATGCGAACGCCAAATCAACAAATGCGAACTCCAAATCAACAAATGCGAACTCCAAATCAACAAATGAGTTCGCCAAATCAACAAATGAGTTCGCTAAATCAACAAATGCGTAAGCGTAGCCA
>NNBU01000488.1_pt1 | contig 41178 bp, 43 predicted proteins | sample 1173781 | NCBI WGS metagenome assembly NNBU01 (sample SAMN07173937, study PRJNA388173) | plant metagenome | biome: Plant school; feature: Soil; material: Symbiotic tissue of Blasia pusilla L.; isolation source: symbiotic tissue sample KVJ2 | host: Blasia pusilla | place: Norway: Troms, Kvaloya...
ATGGGCGCCGTCGCCGTGGAGGCCCCCGGTCGGCGCATTCAGGGCCGCGGTGCTGCCGTCGATGGCCGTCACGCGGTGGTCGCGCACCATCGACAGCGTTTGCGCAATGGACTGCTCTTCGCTGTCGATCAGCGCGCCGGGCTGGCTGCGCGGCACCAGGCTGCCGTCGGGCATGTAGCCGCGGTCGGCAAACACTTCTTCCACCGGCGTGAGGCCGGCGCGGCGGGCCGCGTCGATCATCTGGCTGCCAGCCAGGCCGAAGAACTTGAGCGAGGGGTCGAACCGGCGAACCGCCTCGCACAGGGCCGCGGCAAGCTCGGGCTCCTTCACGGCCTGGTTGTAGAGCTGGCCGTGCGCCTTCACGTGCGCGAGCGTGCCGCCCTCGGCCTTCACGATGGCCGCCAGCGCACCCACTTGGTACAGCACGTTGGCCACGATCTCGTCGGGCGGCAGGTGCATGGTGCTGCGGCCGAAGTTCTCGCGGTCCGGAAAGCTCGGGTGCGCGCCGATGGCCACGCCGTTCTGAAGGGCCCAGCGCACGCATTGCTGCATGGTCTTCGCATCACCCGCGTGCCAGCCGCAGGCGATGTTGGCGGAGCTCACCAGCGCGAGCAGGGCTTCGTCGCTGCCGGCGCCTTCGCCGAGGTCGGCATTGAGATCGATCTGCATGGGGAAATTCCTTTTTTGGAAAGTCTATGCCGCGCGGGGCCAGCCTGCAGCGGCCAGGCCTTGCGCCACCTGCGCCAGGTAGCGTTGCTGGTCGGCCCAGGCCGCGAGCGCCTGCGCCTGGTCGACCTGCACCAGGCGCAGCTTGCCGTTGAGCGGCGCCTGCGCCAGCTTCCAGAGGTCGGCGCGGATGACCACGCCGATGCGCGGGTAGCCGCCGGTGGTCTGCGCGTCGCCCATCAGGATGATCGGCTGGCCCGAAGGCGGCACCTGGATCGTGCCGGGAATCACGCCCGACGACAGCATGTCGCCGCTGCGCTTGCGCTTGAGTTCGGCGCCCGCGAGCCGGCTGCCCATGCGGTTGCTCTGGGGCGTGATGCGCCAGCGCTCGCTTCGCAGCTGCTCGCGCGCGGCCAGCGTGAACTGCTCGAACTCGGGGCCGGGCAGCACGCGCAGCGCAATGGCGCCGTCGGCCTCTTCAGCACCCCAGTCGGGGCCGCGCAGGCCGAAGGCGCGGCGTTCGCGTTGTGCGGCGTCCAGGCGCGAGGCGCCCAGCGCCAGCCGGTCGCCCTTGCGCAGCGCACGGCCTTCGTGGCCGCCGAAGCCGGCCTTGAGGTCGGTGCTGCGCGAGCCGAGGATCTGCGGCACGTCGATGCCGCCCGCCACCGCGAGCCAGCTGCGCAGGCCGGCCTTCTTCACGCCCGCCGCGTTGGCGCCCGCGAGCTTCAGGGTCTGGCCGGCCGCGACCGGCACGCTCCAGCAGGACCGCAGCGGCATGCCGTCGAGGCTGGCGCTGAAGTCGTCGCCGGTGAGCGCGATGCGGGTGCCGGTTTCAAACTGCAGCTCGCACCCGCCCATGGTGAGCTCGAGCCCCGCCGCGCCGTCGGCATTGCCCACGAGCCGGTTGGCCAGCGTGAGCGAGAGCACGTCGAGCGCGCCGCCCGGGCAGATGCCGAGCTGGCGATGGCCGTGCCGGCCCAGGTCTTGCACCGAGGCGAGCACGCCGGGTTTGCGGATGACGATCATGTCTGCACGCTTTCCACGACGAAGCGCACGCGGTCGCCGGGGCGCAGCAAGGTGGGCGGTTCGGCCGTGGGGTCGAACAGCGCGAGCGAGGTCCGCCCGATCAGTTGCCAGCCACCCGGCGACATCAGCGGATAGATGCCGGTCTGCTCGCCGCCGATGCCGACCGAGCGCGCGGGCACCGCGGTGCGCGGCTCGGCGCGGCGCGGTGTGGCGAGCTCGGGCGGCAGGCCGCCCATGAAGGCGAAGCCCGGCAGGAAGCCGAGCAGATAGACGATGTACTCGCCGCCGGCGTGGCGGCGCACCACCTCGGCCGGCGTGAGGCCGGTGTGGGCCGCGACGTCGGCCAGGTCGGGGCCGTGCTCGCCCCCGTAGGCCACCGGAATTTCCACCAGCCGCCCCTCGATGGCGCCCGGCACCAGCTTGGGCCAGGCTTCGAGCACCTGCGCGGTGAGCGTGTCGAGGTCGATCGCGGTCGGGTCGAAGGTGAGCGTGAGGTTGTTCATGCCCGGCAGCGTCTCGCCGACGCCGGGCCATTGCCTGGCCCGCTCGGCCAGCGCCCAGATGCGCTGCTGCTGCACCAGCGTGGCGGGCGCGGGCAGCTCGCACAGCAGCGCTGCATCGCCCAGCAGATGCAGCCGGGGCGGCGGGGTGCCGCTCATCGCGGCTTATTCACGACCGAGGCTGCGGACCTTGGCAGCCAGCTTCTGCTCCACGTTGGGAGAGACGAACTTGTGGACTTCGCCGCCGAGCATGGCGATCTCGCGCACGAAGGTGCTCGAGATGAACTGGTATTTGTCGCTGGGCGTCAGGAACACGGTCTCGACGTCGGGCATCAGCGAGCGGTTCATGCCCGCGAGCTGGAACTCGTAGTCGAAGTCGGTCACGGCGCGCAGGCCGCGCACCATGGCCTTGCCGCCGCGCGCGACGACGAAGTCGCGCAGCAGGCCCGAGAAGCTCTCGACGGTGACCTGGTCGCTGTAGGGCGTCACGGCCTCGCGGGCCATGTCCATGCGTTCGGAGAGCGTGAAGAGCGCCTTCTTGTGGTGGCCCGCCGCGACGGCGACGATCACCTTGGAGAAGAGCTGGGTTGCGCGCCGCACCACGTCCTCGTGACCGAGGGTGATGGGGTCGAAAGTGCCGGGGTAAACCGCGATCACGTTGCTGGCCATGGTTGCTTCTTCCTCATGCTGCCGGTGCGGCTTGTTCGGCGGATTATGCAGTCGGCTGCGCCACGGGACGCAGCAGATGGGCGTGGACGGCGCCGGCCTTCAGGTAGCGAAAGCCGACGAGGCCGAAGGCGGCGAGTTCCTCGTCGCTCCAGCGGCGCGGCGCCTCGAGGTACACCGAGCCCCCGGCGCGCAGTGCGCGCGCGGCCGCGCGCAGGGACGGCTCGTACAGCGCGACGCTTTCGAAGGGCGGGTCGAGGAACACGGCGTCGAGGCTGCCGGCGGCCACCCGCTCGAGCGCGGTGAGCCCGTTGCCGCGCTCGACGCGCACGGCCTCGGCGGACAGCTTGGTCTTGGCGGCGAGCAACTGCGCGACCAGCGCGGCGTCCTGCTCGCACAGCAGCACATGGGCCGCGCCGCGCGAGGCGGCTTCGAGGCCCAGCGCGCCGGTGCCCGCGAAGGCGTCGACGCACTGCCAACCCGGCAGCGCGCCGCCGCCGACGCCGGCCAGGCTCGCGAGCCAGTTGAAGAGGGTTTCGCGCACGCGGTCGGGCGTGGGGCGCAGGCCGGGCTTGTCGGCCACGGCGAGGCGGGTGCGCTTCCATTCGCCGCCGATGATGCGCACCTCGCTGGGCCGGGTGGGGCGCTTGGGCTTGGCGGGCGCCGAGGGCGCGGACTTGCGGGGGGCTGGGGCGGCTTTCTTGGGCATGCGGCGAGCTTAACGCCGCCGCATCCGCGCAGCTTCACAGCCCGGGGAAGGCACGCCGTGCCAGCAGCGCGGCCAGCACGAGCATGGTGCCGCCGACGAGCGCATCGAGCATCTGCCAGGCGCGCGGCCGCGCGAACACCGGCGCGAGCAGCCGCGCACCGAAGCCCAGCGAGGTGAACCACAGCACGCTCGCCACCGACGACCCCGCCACGAACCACAGCTTCAGCAGGCCCGGGTACTGCGCGCCCGCGCTGCCCACGAGCAGCACGGTGTCGAGATAGACGTGCGGGTTGAGCAGCGTGAAACCGGCCGCCTGCGCGACCACGGCCGCGCGCGACACCGAGACGCCCTGCGCAGTGGCCTGCAAGGCGGCGGGCCGCCGCGAACGCCACAACGCCTTCAGCCCATAAGCGCCCAGAAAGGCCGCGCCCAGCCCCGCGAGCACGGTGGCCAGCATCGGCCGCCCGTTCAGCGCCTGCGCCATGCCGGCCACGCCGGCGCCGATCAGCACCGCGTCGCTGGCCGCGCAGAACAGCACCACCGCGCCCACGTGCTCGCGGCGCAAGCCCTGGCGCAGCACATAGGCGTTCTGCGCGCCGATGGCGACGATGAGAACCAGGCTCATGAAGAACCCGTTGGCGAAGGCGGTGGAGACGTGTACGGCTTGCATGTCTCGAGGATGCCGCCGGCACGGGCTTAATTCAAACTAAACTTTCTAACGCTGATTCAGTTTTGCTTCATCCCTCATGCTCGACTACGCCGCCCTCCACGCCCTTGCAGCCGTCGTGCGCGAAGGCAGCTTCGAACGCGCGGCGCGCGCGCTGCATGTCACGCCGTCCGCGGTGTCCCAGCGCGTCAAGCAGCTGGAGGAGCGCACCGGCGGCGCGCTGCTGGTGCGCGGCCAGCCCTGCGTGGCGACGGAGGCGGGGCTGCAGCTGTGCCGGCACGTGGAGCGCGTGGGCATGCTGGAGCACGAACTGCGCGACGCCCTGCCCGCCCTGGGCATGGGCAGCGGCGATGCCCACGATCGCGTCACGGTGCGCGTGGCCGTCAACGCCGACAGTCTCGCAACCTGGTTCATGGCAGCCGCCGCCGCATTCGCCGAACAAGCCCCGGCTGCGCTGCTCGACCTCACGGTCGACGACCAGGACCACACGGCCGAGCGGCTGCGCAGCGGCGCGGTGCTCGCGGCCGTGACGGCGCTGGCGCAACCGGTGGCGGGCTGCAACAGCGAGGCGCTGGGCACGATGCACTACGTGGCGGCGGCCAGCCCGGCGTTCGTGCGCGCGCATTTCGCCAAGGGCGTGGGCGCCCGCGCGCTCGCAAGCGCGCCGAGCCTGGTGTTCGACCGCAAGGACCGCTTGCAGGCGCGCTGGGTGCGGCGCATCTGCCACCGCAACGTCGAGACGCCGCGCCACTGGATTCCCTCGCCCAACGCCTTCGTCGAGGCGGCGTGCGCGGGCATGGGCTGGGGCATGCATCCGGCCAGCATGGTGGCCGATGCGATTCGCCAGGGAGCGCTGGTGGAGCTGGTGCCCGGCTCGACGCTGCCGGTGCCGCTCTACTGGCAGCAGGCGCGCGCGGCGCCGCGCCTGCTCGGGCAACTGGGCGCCGCGGTGCGCGCGGCCGCCGGCCAGGGCGCGCACGCCCTGGCGTGACCCCGAAGGATCAGGGCTGCGCCTTGTCGGTGGTCTTGGTCTTGGCGTCCTTGCCGCCCACCACCACCGTCACCATGCGATCGGGCTGCAGCTTGCGCTGGAACGCCGCCTTGATGTCGGCGGCCGTGACCGCATTCATGCGCGCGGTCCAGGTGTCGAGGTAGTCCAGCGGCAGGTCGTTCCAGGCGATGTTGGCCACGTTGCCGATCAGCTTGCGGTTGCTGTCCAGCAGCAGCGGAAAGCCGCCGATCACGTTGTCCTTGGCGGCCTTCAGCTCGCTCGCCGTGGGGCCTTCGGCGACGAACCTGGCCAGCACCTCGCGCGACATCTTCACCGCGTCTTCGGCCTGGTCGGGCCGGGTCTGGAAGCCGATGCGGAACGCACCCGCCTCCAGCCCCGGCGCAAAGCCGCTGTAGATGCTGTAGGTGAGGCCGCGCTTCTCGCGCACTTCGTTCGTCAGGCGCGACACGAAACCGCCGCCGCCGAGCACGTAGTTGCCCAGCGTGAGCGCGAAGTGGTCCGGGTCCTTGCGCGGGTAGCCGGGCTGGCCGATGAAGACATGGGCCTGCGCCGAGTCGAACGCGATGCGCTCGTCCTTCGGCGCAGTCAGCGCTGCCACGGGCGCGATCGCGGGGAGCGCCGCGCAGCCGTCGGTCGCGGGCAGGCGCGACAGCAGCGCCGTTGCCAGCGTCTCGGCCTCGGCGCGCGTGACGGCGCCCACGATGCTGAGCTTGGCCCGGCACGGCACGATGAGCTGCTCATAGCGCTGGCGCATGACGGCGGTGTCGATGCGCGCGAGCGTTTCTTCGGTCACCTCCTGGCCGTAGGGATGCACGCCGTACACCGCCTGGGCGAAGGCGCGCCCGGCGATGGTCGCGGGCTTGGTGTTGGCCTCCTTGATGGCGGCGTTGATGCGCTCGCGCTCGCGCTGCCACACGTCGTCGGGGAAGGCCGGCTCGCCGATCTCGCGCGAGGCCAGCGCGACGGCCTTGTTCAGCAGCGCCGGGTCGGACAGCGAGCGCAGCGAGTAGCTGGCACGGTCGGTGCCCGCGCTCACGTCGAAGCTCGCGCCCAGGTCGGCCCAGGCCTCGCCCAGGGCGTTCTGGTCGAGCGCGGGTTCGCCGTTCCTGCCGGCGCGCACGCCCTTCTCGACCATGGCCGAGGTGGTGCTCGCCAGGCCGGCCTGCGCCGCCGGGTCGCGGCGGCTGCCGGCGTCGAAGTCGACCTGCACGTCCACGATCGGCAGCGCGTTGGTCGCCACCAGGTAGATCTTGGCGCCGTTGGCCAGCGTCCAGTGCTGGATGGGCAGCGCGGCCTGCGCGCTGTTCATGCCGAAAAGGGCAGTTACGCCCGTCAGCATTGCGTATTGCGCTATCTTTTTGAGAGTAAACATGAAATTCGTACCTTTCAGCGCAGCTCGCCTGCGGGCGCCGCGAAGCCGCGGCCGCGCTTGGCCTCGGGCGGCAGGGGACGCAGCGTGGCGACCGTGAGCTGGTCGTCGCCGAAATATTTGGCGGCCACGGCCTGCACCTGGGCCGGGGTCACGGCCTGCAGCCGGGCGACGATGCGCTCGCTGGCGTCCAGCGGCAGCCCCTGCACCCAGTTGCTGCCGAGTTCGCGCGCCTGCGCCATCACCGAGTCGCGCTTGTAGGTTTCGCTCGCGACCCACTGGGTCTTGACGCGGGCCAGTTCTGCCTCGCCCACGCCGTCCTTGGCGATGCGCGCCACCTGGGCGCGCAAGGCGGCCTCGACCACCTCGGCGCTCTTGCCGGCCGCCGGCACGCCGTCGAGCACGAAGAGCTGCGGGCCGCGGCCGACGAAGCCCGAATAGGCGCCGGCCGAATCGGCGACGCGGTCGGGGCCCTGCGTGAGCGCACGGTCGAGCCGCGCGCCGGAATAGCCGTCGAGCACGGCGGACAGCACCACCAGCGCCCAGGCGTCGCTGTTGGCGTCGTCGATGCCGGCCAACTGCGGCGCGCGGAAGGCCAGCGACACGTAGGCCTGCTCGGCCGGGGCCTTGAACTCGATGCGGCGGATGCCGCGCTGCACCGGCTCGATGCGCGGCTTGCGCGCAGGCACGGCGCGCGAGGGAATGCGGCCGTAGTACTTCTCGGCCATGGCGCGCACCTGCGCCACGTCGACGTCGCCGGCCACCACCAGCACGGCGTTGGCGGGCACGTACCAGCGCTTGTGGAAGTCGCGCACGTCCTCGGGCGTCATGGCGTCCAGGTCGCTCATCCAGCCGACCACGGGGCGGTGGTACGGCGAGGCGATGAAGGTGGCGGCGTTCTGCTGCTCGCCGAGCAGCGCGCGCGGCTGGTCTTCGGTGCGAAGGCGGCGCTCTTCCTTGACCACCTCGATCTCGCGCTTGAACTCGTCGTCGGGCCACTGGTTGTTGGCGAAGCGGTCCGACTCGAGCTTCATGACCTGCTCGAGGCTGCCGACCGGAATCTGCTGGTAGTAGCCGGTGTAGTCGCGCGTGGTGAAGGCGTTTTCCTGCCCGCCCAGGGCCGCCACGCGGCGCGAGAACTCACCGGGCTTGATGTCCTTGGTGCCCTTGAACATCATGTGTTCGAGCGCATGTGCCACACCGGAGGTGCCGTCGACCTCGTCCATGGAGCCCACGCGCACCCAGACCATCTGCACCGCCGTCGGCGAGCGCCGGTCGGGCTGCACGATCAGCGTCATGCCGTTGGCCAAGGTGAATTGCTGGGGGCCGGGCGCAGCGGCTGCGGCGGCGGAAGGCGGCGTGGAAACCGGATTGGATTGGGCCTGCGCAGGCATGGCCCACGGCGCGAAGAGCGCCATCGCCAGCACCGCACCAGACGCAGCACGGCGTGGCGGGAGGTGTTTCATAGAATGGGTCGGATTGTAAAAAGCTCCTGATGTTCAGTTTCTTCAAGAAAAAACCGCCCGCCGAAACCCCCGACACGCCCGCGCCCACCGCGCCGGCCACGCCCGCACCTGCGCCTGCCCCGGAGGCCGCGCCAGCGCCGGCGCCCGCTCGCTCGGTGTTCTCGCCTTCGAGCTGGTTCGGCGCGAAGCCGGCGGTGGAAGAAGCGCCTGCCGCGCCGGCGGTTGCGCCGCCACCGCCGGCACCGCTTCCGCCGCCACTGCCTGCTCCTGTCGCGGTCCCTGTGCCGGCGCCTGCACCGTCGTCCTTCGCACCTGCGCCAGCGCCCGTCCCTGTTCCAGTGGCCGCGCCGCCGATCGTGGTGGCACCGGTCGCGCCCCCCGTCTTCGTTGCTTCGCCCGCACCGGTCCCCGCCCCCATCGTCGCCACCGAGCGCAAGGGTTGGCTCGACAAGCTCAAGACCGGCCTGCGCAAGACCGGCAGCGGCATCCAGGCCGTGTTCGTCAATGCGCAGATCGACGACGCGCTCTATGAAGAGCTCGAATCCGCGTTGCTGATGGCCGACACCGGCGTCAAGGCCACCGAGTTCCTGCTCGAGGACCTGCGCGGACGCGTCAAGCGCCAGATGGCCACCGACGCTTCGCAGGTCAAGGTGCTGCTGGCCGAGGCTGTGGCCGATCTGCTCCGGCCGCTCGAAAAGCCGCTGGTCATCGGCCAGTTCACGCCCACCGTGATCATGGTGGCCGGCGTCAACGGCGCGGGCAAGACCACCTCCATCGGCAAGCTCACCAAGCACCTGGCCACCGAGGGTGCCTCGGTGCTGCTGGCCGCGGCCGACACCTTCCGGGCGGCGGCGCGCGAGCAGCTGCTGGTCTGGGCCGACCGCAACACGGTGGAGATCGTGAGCAACGAGGGCGGCGACCCGTCGGCCGTGAGCTTCGATGCGGTGAACGCCGGCAAGGCGCGCGGCAAGGACGTGGTGCTGGTCGACACGGCCGGCCGCCTGCCCACGCAGCTGCACCTGATGGACGAGCTGAAGAAGATCAAGCGCGTGGTCACCAAGGCGGACGCCACGGCGCCGCACGAGGTGCTGCTGGTGATCGACGGCAACACCGGCCAGAACGCGCTCGCGCAGGTCAAGGCCTTCGACGAGACGCTGGGCCTCACCGGCCTGATCGTGACCAAGCTCGACGGCACGGCCAAGGGCGGCGTGCTGTGCGCCATTGCGCGCGAGCGGCCGATCCCGGTGTACTTCATCGGCGTGGGCGAGAAGCTGGAAGACCTGGAAACCTTCAACGCGCGCGAGTTCGCGCAGGCCTTGCTGGGCTGATACCGCCCCGACAGCGCACGCAAAAAAAACGGCCCCTGCTTGCGCTGGGGCCGTTTTTCTTTTTCTTCTTTTCTTCTCTCCCTGTCTCCCTGCCCTCTCCGGCTCGGTCGACCCAGGTCGCCCCGGTCTATCGAGCCTTCTTCCTGGCGGACGGCAAGCCGTCCGCTCCTCGCAAACTTGTCGTCAGAGGCCGAACGGGTTCGTCGGCTTGCACAGCAGGACGCCCGTGCAGTTGCTGGGCTTGTAGTAGTAGTTGCGCAGCTCGGTGCCCACGTTCAGCGGGCCGACGAAGCCGTAGCCGTTCGCGCCCACGGCATTGGATTGGGCGATCTCGGCGTCCAGCGTGGCTTCCTCGGTCAGCGCCTGGTAGTTGAAGGTGCTGGACTGCGACAGGTCCTTCACGAAGACGCTGCCATTGAAGCTGCCGAAGTTGTATGGGAAGCGGTAGCGGAAGCCACGTGCGCCCTTCTCGTCGAACTGCGCCAGCGCCCCGCTGGTGTCTGCAGCGGTGTCGCCCAGTTCGTAGGCGTAGGTGGCGCCGCCGGCCGAGCTCTTCTCGTACACCGCGGTGTTGACACCGCCGAAAAAGTAGCCTGGTGCCGTGTTGAAGTAGCCCGCCGCACCCTGTGCGTTGACCTGCGCCAGGAAGGCGTCCTTGTCGGTGGCCGAGGCTTCGGTGCGGTAGGTGTAGGTGGCGTCGACGTCGCTGTCCTTGCGGTACATCATCACCGTGGTCGTGCCGCCGACGCTCATCGCGCCGACCCAGCGCAAGCCCCGGCTGCCCGCCTCGTTGGCCTGCGACAGGAAGGCGCCGGCATCCGCCGGAGGGGCCTTCAGTTCGTACACATAGGTGGCGTCGCCGTTCTTCACGTAGACATGGGCCACGGACGCGCCCGAACCCAGCGGGCTCAGGAACATGAACCCCTTCGCGCCCTCGGTGTTGAGGTCGTTCAGGAAGCCGGCGGTGTCGGCGGGGTACGGCAGTTGCTCGTACATGAAGGTATTCGTGGCGGGTGCCGGGGCCGGTGCCGGTGCGGGCGCTGGTGGCTCCGCCGGCGGAGGGGGGGCGGGAGGCGCCGGCGGCACGACGATGTTGCCGATGGGCGCGAACGAGGCGCCGTTGTCGCCACCGCCGCCGCACGCCGCGAGCGCGAGGGTGGCAGCCACTGCAGCGGCGACCGCCGCGAGCTTGAACTTCATTGAGGGAAACCTCCATTCCGATTGTTTTGAGGCAACGCGGGAGCGAGCCCGGTTGCATGGCGCCCCCGGGCGAACCGGGAGCGAACTCGAAGGTAAGGGTTGGCTTCGCAGCCGGCCAGTGCCGAAAGTCACGACATCGGTTGGCTAAAGATTGCATTGGCATTCAAATGAATACCAATATCTTCAAATTGAGAAAATCGACGTGCGACGGTCGATATCAGGCGGAAGGCGCGGCCTCCACCATGGCCCGCAGCAGCGACTCGGCGGCCACCGGCTTGAACAGCACCGGCACGCGCGACTCGCGCACGCGCAGCAGCCGGTCCGGCGAGGTCTCTCCGGTGATGAGCAGCAACGGCGTCGCCGCGCCGCCACCCTGCCCCGCGGCGCCCTGGCTCAGGCGCAGGCCGGCGTCGAGCCCGTCGGCGCCGTCGGCCAGGCGGTAGTCGCACAGCAGCAGCTCGAAGGGCCGGCCCTCGGCGGCGGCGCGCCGCAGGGCGTCGGCCGCGGCCTCCTCGTCGGCCACGGCGTGCGCATCGACGGCATGGGAACGCAGCAGGCCCATCATGGCCTCGCGGATTTCCAGTTCGTCGTCCAGCAGCAGCACACGTGCGGGCAACGCGGGCATCGGGGCCCTGCGCAACGCCGAGGGCGCCGCTGCAACGGCGCTCAAGGCCCCAGCCGGGGCACCGACGGCCGGAACCACCACACGAAAGAACGTGCCGCGCCCGGGCCGCGAATGCATCTGCACCGGATGGCCGAGCAGGCGCGACAACCGCTGCACGATCGACAGCCCGATGCCCAGCCCCCTCGAACGGTCGCGGCCCGGGTTGTCGACCTGATAGAACTCCTCAAAGATCCGGCCCGACTGCTCGGGCGCAATGCCGATGCCGCTGTCGCGCACCTCGATCCACACGGCGTCGCCGCGATCGCGCGCGGTGACGGTCACGCCGCCGCGGGCGGTGTACTTCAGCGCGTTGTCCATCAGGTTGGACAGCATGCGGTGCAGCAGTTGCGGGTCGCTGCGCACCCACAGGCCGCTGGCGCGCACGCGCAGCTGCAATTGCTGGTGCTCGGCACGCGCGGCGAAGGTGTGGTTGAGCGGCAGGAACAGCGCGTCGAGCTGCACCGGCTGGGGTGCCGGCGTGATCACGCCGGCGTCCAGGCGCGAGATGTCGAGCATGGTGTCGAGCGAGGCGCCCAGCGCGTTCACCGCGCGCATCAGGCGCTCGGCGTTGCGGCCCTCGGGGCGGTCGCGCAGCTCGTTTTCCAGCGCGGCACCGAACAGCGCAATGGCGTGCAGCGGCTGGCGCAGGTCGTGGCTGGCGGTACCGAGGAAGCGGGTCTTTTCCTCGCTGGCGCGTTCGGTGGCGGCAATCTGCTCGCCCAGGCGCGCGGCCAGCGCCTCGTTCTCGAAGCGCAGCATGAGCGACTCGGTCAACAGCTTGTGCTGTCCCACACCCGCGTGCAGCGTCAGCAGCAGGTAGGCCGCGCCGGCCGCCGCCAGGAACAGGTGCAGGCCGTCGCCCTGCCAGGCCAGCGCGGTGATCATGCCCATCGACATCGGCATCGTGTAGCCGAACAGCGCAGGCTTGAGCGGCCACAGCGACTGCGCCGCGCGCGCGCAGCTGCCCACGATCACGGCCAGCAGCAGCGAGGTCATGGGCAGGTTGTCGTGCGGCACGATGAGCCAGGGCACCACGGCCGTGACCATGCTCACCAGCGTGACCATGCGCGAGATCTTGCGCGCCCAGTAAGCGCTTTCGCGCGCAGGCCGCTCGGGCGTCCAGCGCGGGGTGAACAGCACGTACAGGTCGGCCGCCAGCAGCGTGCCCGCCCAGAACAGCAGGCTCGGGTCTTTCAGCTGCGAATAGATGATGGCGCCGAACACCAGCACGAAGGCGATGTGCGTCAGCGTCGAGGCGATGTAGGTGCTGTAGACCGAGGCGATGTTCTCGCGCAGCACCCGCTGGGCGAGCGTATGGCCGGCGAGCGGATCGTTGGACCCCTGGGTCGGCACGTTCAAGTCAGTGCAGCGTGCTGATCAACTGGGCGCGCGAGCGCATGCCGAACAGCAGCAGGATGGTCGAGACGTGGTTCTTCACGGTGCCCTCGCTCAGGTTCGCGAGCTGCGCGATTTCCTTGTTGGCCTTGCCTTCGAGCACCCATTGCAGCACCTGCATCTGGCGCGGCGTGAGTTCCTGCCAGGCGCTGGCATGGGCGAACTCGGCGTAGCCGGCGAGCGACTTGGGCACCACAGGCGGAGGCAGTTCGGTCGCGCCGGGGTCCAGCAGGCCGCAGGCACGGATGAAGCTCACCACCTCTTTCAGGTCGGCCGACTTCGGCAGGAAGGCGGCGGCCCCCAACGCGAGCACGCCCTGCGCCAGCGCGCTGTTGCCAGTGCCCGAGAGCACCACGATGCGCGCGGACGGAAAGCGCCGGCGAAACTCGGCCAGGCCGCTCAGGCCGTGGGTGTCGGGCAGCGCCAGGTCGAGCAGCACGAGGCCGATGGACGCCTGGTGGGTTTCGTACAGCGCCAGCGCGTCGGCGGCGTTGCCGGCCTCGAACACCTCGATGGTCGCGCCCGACGAGGCGGCCTGCGCCTGCACCAGCGCGCACACGCCAAGGCGCAGCAGGTCGTGATCGTCCACGACGAGGATCGCCGTGGGAGCGTGCGCGGGCGGGCCGGTCTGCGCGGCAGGTGACTGGGGCGCGGGTGCGGAGTCGATGGGTGACACGCGACAATCTTAACGGCGTAACATTTCGGTGACAGTGCATAAAGTCATGGGAGCGCGCGTGGCTGTAGTGCTTAATGCTACTTTTTTCATAGCAATTTCACATGGCTTGTGCGCTTGCCATCGGTCTTTTCTGTCGGCACGATGAGAGCCCCGCCGCATCGCACGGCGCCCACGGAGACTTGGATGACCCCCACCGCCGCCGCCCCGCCGGCCTCGAGCGACCGCAAGGTCGACCGGCTGCTCACGCACTATGAAGAGAGCCACCGCAACCCGACCAACGAACTGATCCACTTCGTGGCCATTCCGGCCATCATGCTGAGCATCGTCGGCCTGCTGTTCGCGGTGCATCCCTGGGTGGCATACGGCTTCGTGGCAGCCAGCCTCGTTTACTACGCGCTGCTGCGCGCGCCCGCCTTCTTCCTGACCATGTTGCTGCTGACTGTGCTGGCGCTGGGGCTGGTGCATGCGATGGGCGGACTTGTATTGCCGATTTCAGCCGCTATCTTTGTGGTGGCGTGGGTCTTCCAGTTCGTGGGCCACAAGATCGAAGGCAAGAAACCTTCGTTCTTCGAAGACATCCAATATCTGTGGGTCGGCCCGCTGTTCGTGCTGTCCAGGCTTTTTCTAAAGCTTGGCATACGCTGGTAGCCAAAGACTATTCCCGCGATAGCCATTCAAGGGAACCCCGGGCTTAGCACTCCCTCTAACCGAGTGCTAATATGGCCAACACAAAGGAGTTTCCCTGATGACAACGCTGTCTGGAGTCTCTGCCAACCAGCTGGCCGTCGCCAACCCATGGTCGATGGTTCCCCCGCTGGGCAACCTGGATGCCTACATTTCGGCCGCCAACCGCCTGCCGCTGCTCACGCTCGAAGAAGAGCAGGGCTTCGCACGCAAGTTGCGCGACCAGAACGACCTCGAATCCGCCGGCGCGCTCGTGCTGTCGCACCTGCGCCTCGTGGTTTCCATTTCCCGCCAGTACCTGGGCTACGGTCTGCCGCACGGCGACCTGATCCAGGAAGGCAACGTCGGCCTGATGAAGGCCGTGAAGCGTTTCGACCCCGACCAGGGCGTGCGGCTCGTGAGCTACGCCATGCACTGGATCAAGGCCGAGATCCACGAGTACATCCTGAAGAACTGGCGCATGGTCAAGGTCGCGACGACCAAGGCCCAGCGCAAGCTGTTCTTCAACCTGCGCTCGATGAAGCAAAGCTTCAAGGCCGACTCGGCCGCGGCCGACAACGGCACGCACCGCGAAACGCTGAGCCCCGAAGAGGTGTCGCAAATGGCGACCCGGCTCAACGTCAAGCCTGAAGAAGTGCTCGAGATGGAAACCCGCCTGTCGGGCGGCGACGTCATGCTTGATCCGGGCCCGACCGACGACGGCGACGAGGGATTCGGCCCCATCGCCTACCTGGCCGACGCCACGCAGGAACCGACCGCACTGCTCGAATCGCAGCAGCGCGACCGCCTGTCGAGCGACGGCATCGCCACCGCGCTCGAGGCGCTGGACGACCGCAGCCGCCGCATCGTGGAAGAGCGCTGGCTCAAGGTGAACGACGACGGTTCGGGCGGCATGACGCTGCACGAGCTGGCCGCGGTGTACGGCGTGAGCGCCGAGCGCATTCGCCAGATCGAAGTCGCCGCAATGAAGAAGATGAAGAAGGCGCTCGCGGACTACGCGTAACCCGATCTTCCCCTCGAACAAAGCCCGGCACCGCCGGGCTTTTTCATTTGGAGAGGGTGCGCATCGCGCGCTTGGCGATGTAGCGCGTCTCGGGCACGTTCGACTCGGCCAGCCAGCGCGCGCACAGCGTGTCGACCCACTCGCCCTGGCTCTTGCTCGCGTCGTTGAGCCAGTTCGCCACCGAGTTCTGCACATAGCGGCTGGGGTCGGCGCGCAGCGGCTCGAGCAGCGGCAAGGCGCGCCACGGCTCGGTCTTGAGCGACTCGATCTGCGCGCACCACACGCCGCGCGGGCGCGTGAGTTCGCTCGCGAAACGGCGGATGTGGGGGTCGGTGTCAAACACCCAGGGCTGCAGCAGCTCCAGCGCTTCGTCCAGCGACGCGATGACCGCGTCGCGCACCGCCATCCAGGCAATTTCGCGCACGCCGAAATGCGGATCCGCTGCAAAGCGGCGCACTGCCTCCAGCTGCGCCGGCAGCGCCAGGCCAGACAGCGTGACCCACTGCGCGGCCCAGCAGCGCGCAACGTCGCTTTCATGCGTGGCCAGCCGGTGCGCCACCGCATCGCGCTCACCGTGCAGCGCCGCCAGGTCGTACAGCGCACGCGCGATGTGCCCGTGGCGCTGCATCGGCTTGAAGGCGCTCAACATGGCCAGCGTGTCGACCAGCCGTTCGCTCTTCGCATCGAGGCCGATGTGTCCCGCCACGCTGCGCGCCAGTTGGGGCAGTTCCAGCGCCATGAATTCGTTGAGGTTGACGGTTTCGAGCAAGCCGTCGTTGAGGGCGCGCAGCGCCTCGGGCGGAATCAGGGCAATGCGGAAGGCGCCCTTGCGCCCTTTCAGGTGCGCGACCGAGCCGGCCGGAGGCACGGGCGAAGTCGACGCCATCTCAGGAGGCAAGCAGCGTCTTCAGGTCGGCAACCATCGGCGCCACACCCGCGCCGTAGCGCGCATAGAGCCGCAGGCGGCCCTGCGTGTCGTAGACATAGCTTGCGGCAGAGTGGTCCATCGAGTAGCTCGTCGGCGTCTTGCCGTCGACCTTCTTGTAGTAGACCTTGAAGTCCTTGGCGACGGCGGCCAGTTCGTCGGCCGTGGGAATCAGCGCGACGAAGCCGGGGTCGAACGCACCCATGTAGGCCTTCAGCACCTCGGGTGTATCGCGCGCAGGGTCGACCGTGAGGAACAGCACCTGCAGCTTGTCGCCGTCCTTGCCGAGCTGCTGCTTGACCTGCGCCATCTCGGTCATGGTGGTCGGGCACACGTCGGGACATTGCGCGTAGCCGAAGAACAGCACGACCACCTTGCCCTTGAAGTCGGCCATGGTGCGGACCTTGCCGTCGGCGTCCTTCAGCGAGAAGTCGCGGGCGTAGTCCGCGCCGGTGATGTCCACGGCATTGAAGTTCTGCTTGGTCTCGCGGCTGCAGGCCGACAGCCCCAGGCCCAGGGCCGCGCTCACGCCCACCCAGCCGGCGGCGGTGGCGATCGACTTGAGGGCTTGGCGCTTGTTCATGGAGAGGGTATTCAACGAAGGTAGTGGTCGACGAGCAGCGCCAGGAACAGCACGCTCAGGTGGATCAGCGAAAACCGGAAGGTCTTGCGCGCCAGGGCGTCCGAGTAGTTGCGCCACAGCGCGAACGCGTAGCCGGTGAAGCCGATGCTCACCGCCACCGCGACCGCCAGGTACAGCCAGCCGCTCATGCCGTAGATGAAGGGCATCAGGCAGGCCGCGAACAGGATGAAGGTGTACAGCAGCACCTGCAGCCGCGTGAACTCGTTGCCGTGCGTGACCGGCAGCATCGGCAGGCCGGCCTTGCGGTAGTCCTCCACGCGGTAGAGCGCCAGCGCCCAGAAGTGCGGCGGGGTCCACAGGAAGATGATGAGGAAAAGAATCAGCGCCTCGGGCCCCACGTCACCCGTCATCGCGGCCCAGCCCAGCACCGGCGGCATGGCGCCCGACGCGCCGCCGATCACGATGTTCTGCGGCGTCAGCGGCTTGAGGATCACGGTGTAGACCACCGCATAGCCGACGAAGGTGGCGAAGGTCAGCCACATGGTCAGCGGATTCACGGTGAACCACAGCAGCACCGAGCCCGCGGCGCACAACAGCGCCGAGAAGACCAGCGCCTGGATGTCGCTGAGTTGCCCGCGCGCCGTGGGCCGCCAGGCGGTGCGCTTCATCTTCGCGTCGATGCCCTTCTCGACCAGGCAGTTGAACGCCGCCGCCGCGCCCGCCACCAGCCAGATGCCGATGCAGGCCAGCACGCCGCGCTGCACGTCGGCCCAGCTCGGCAGGCCGGGCACGGCCAGCACCATGCCGATCAGCGCGCAGAACACGATCAGCTGCACCACGCGCGGCTTGGTCAGCGCGTAGAACTGGCGCAGCACATTCGCGGCGCTGGTGTGCTGAACGGGAATCGGGGTGCTCACGCGGTGGCTTTCTTCGGGTTGGGGGTCGCGCGTGCATTGTCGTCGGCACGCACGGCCGCGGTGGATGCGCCGTGTACGCTGGACAGGGCCGCGCGGCGGCTTTCGCACAGCGCCCACGTCAGCACCACAGCAAGCGCCGCGGCGCCGCCGGTGTGCAGCACGGCCGCGGCCAGCGGCCAGCCGAGCAGCACGTTGCCGAGGCCCGTGGCGAGCTGCAGCAGCGCCAGCCCGGCAAGCCAGTGCGCCTGCGGGCGCAGCGTGTCGATGCGGCGCAGGCGCCACGCGAGCATGCCGAGCGCGACGAACACCGCATAGGCCATCAGCCGGTGCACGTAGTGAATGGCGGTGAGCGCCGAGAAATCGAGCGGCTGGCCCTCGCCGGTCACGCCCAGGTGGCGCCAGATCTCAAAGCCCTGCGCGAAGTTCATCGCCGGCCACCAGCTGTCCTGGCAGGTCGGGAACTGGGTGCACGCCAGCACCGCGTAGTTGGTGCTGACCCAGCCGCCGAGCGCAATCTGCAGCACCAGCAGCACCGTGGTCACGACGAGGCCGTTGCGCAGCGCCGGCGACACAGGCGTCGGCAGCCGCTGCGCGGCGGCCTGGCGGTAGTGCACGGCCTGGATGCACAGCAAGGCCAGCAGCACGACCGCGCCCAGCAGGTGCAGCGTGACGATCGCGGGGAACAGCTTCCACGTCACCGTGAGCGCGCCGAAGGCGCCCTGCAGGCAGACCCAGACCAGGGTGAAGGCCGGCCACCATGCGCTGAGCGTGGCGTGGTGGTGATCGCCCTCCTTCGAAGAAGACGGTGGCGGCGCGCGGCGCTGGCGGCGCCGCACGATCCACGTGGCCCCCGCGAGCGTGAGGATCAACACGCCGACACCCGTCGCCAGGTAGCGGTGAACCATCTCGACCCAGGCCTTGCCGTGGGTGACGGGACCGGTCGGCTGGGCCGCCTGCGCCATCGCGATTTCATGGCGCGCGCCGGCCGGGCTGGCATTGCCGTAGCAGCCGGGCCAGTCGGGACAGCCGAGCCCCGAATCGGTAAGGCGTGTGAAGGCGCCGAACAGGGTGAGGTCGAAGGTGAGAAACAACGTGAGCACGGTCAGCGCATGCAGCCGCCGCGCCGGGCCGGCGCCGGCATTGCGGCGCCATACCCACACCAGAGGGCCGAGCGCGATCAGCACGCCGGCGGCCATGAGCCAGGCGATGGGCGTCAGATCGTAGAGCGAACTCGTGTCCATGCGCTCGGTCTCAGCGGCCCGGTTCGTCCCACGACGCGGAGGCGCGCAGCAGGCGGTCGATGTCGCGCTTGGCGCGGCTGGCGCCGGCGGCGTCCATGCGGGCGGGGAAACGCATCATCCAGTTGCCCATGGGGTCGACCACGTAGAGGTGCTCGGCCAGGGTGTGGCCCGACACGGGGGCCAGCCATTTGGCGATCTGGTCCGCCGGCACGCGCAGCACGGTCGCACCGCGCAGGCCGTTGTCCAGCCGGTCGGGCACGGGGGCGGCGTCGCTCACGAGCCAGACGCGGTCCATGCGGTCTTTTTCGCGGCCCAGGCTTTCGCGCAACTGGCGCTGCAGGTACAGCTGCTGCTCGCACAGCGCATTGCAGGCCGCGTCGGCCACGGCCACCAGCAGCCATTGGCCCTTGAGCGTGGCGAAATCGACCGGTGCGCCGTTGCGGTCGAGCGCCGTCAGCTTCGGCAACTCGTGCTGCGGATCGATCAGTTCGCCGTACACGCTGCGGCCTTCGGGCCGGATGACGTAGTAGGTGAAGTACGAGGCAATGACCGGCGCCGCGCACATCAGCATCACGGCGATCATCTTCCAGCGCCCGACGACCGTGCGCCGGCCCTCGGCCCCGTCGAGCGCCTGGTTGGGCGACGGCATCGAATGCACCGTCAGGCCCAGCGGCTCGTCAGAAGCGGCCATTGCGTGCGCGGCGCCTTGAGCGGAGGAAGGGTGTGATGAATTGGAACCAGGCATAGAGGATGACGACGAGGGCCGACAGGCCGAACCACTGGAATGCGTAACCGTAGTGCCTCTCCAGGCCCAGCGCCGGGGCCGGCCAGTCGCGCTGCAGGCCCTCGGAGGCCGCACCGGTCTGCTGCAGCGACACATCGGTGCGCAACGGCTGCTTGGTCTCGGCGCGGAAGGCCTCCAGGTCGAGATTTTGCCGGATGGGCGAATACCCTTCGACGGCCGGTGTCGGGGCGAGCGGCGCGGAGGCCGCCGCGGCGGGCGCCGAAGCCCCAGCCGCCGGGGCGGTCGCGGAAGTGCCCAGTTCCAGCAGATGGCTCGGCGGCGGCTCGATCAGGCCCGTGACCTCCACGATGCCCGCGGGCGTCTCGACCGCACCCAGCTGCGTGCGGTCGACGAAATTGCGCTGGATCCAGCCGCGCTGCACCATCACCGTCTGTTCGGTGCCTTCGAGTGCAAAGGGTGTCAGCACATAGAAGCCAGGCGTGCCGTGCATCTGGCGGTTGTCGAGGTACACGGTCTGCGGCGTCAGCCAAAGGCCGCGCAGGCGCACGGGGCGGTGCAGCGCGTCGGTGGCCCGGTCCATGGCCAGGAACTCGGCCTGGGTGAGCGGCGGCTTGAGCTTCTGCGCGTCGATGCTGGCCTGGAGCGCTTCCTTCTGGGCCGCACGCGAAAGCTGCCAGCGGCCGAGCGACACAGTGGCCGCCAGCGTCAACACGGCAGCAAGGGTGATCACCCAGAAACGGCCGGGACGGCGCCGTTCTTCGGGATACAAGGGTTCGGGTGTCACTGGATGAGGCGAGGCCTGCGGCCGATAATGCGGGTCATGAAATATTTCGTCGCCCTGGTGTTCGTGGGCATCTTCGCGAGCCTCGCGTTCGCCCTGTACTTCATGCTGAAGGACGGGCGCGACGGGCGCGCCAAGAGCGGCGGCATGGCGCGCGCCCTCACCTTTCGGATCGGCCTGTCGGTGTTTTTGTTCCTCTGCATGCTGCTCGCCTGGAAACTCGGCTACATCCAGCCCACCGGACTCCCGGTCGGCAAGTAGATGGTGCTCGTTCCACGAGAACCATGAAAAAGGCGCCTTACGGCGCCTTTTTTGTGGAATGCCGCGAGGTTCGCTCAAAGCCAGTAAACCAGCATGTAGAGGCCCAGCCAGACCACGTCCACGAAGTGCCAGTACCAGGCTGCGCCCTCGAAGCCGAAGTGGCGCTCCGGCGTGAAGTGGCCCTTTTGCAGGCGCAGCGTGATGAACAGCAGCATCAGCATGCCGATGAACACGTGCAGCCCGTGGAAGCCGGTCAGCATGAAGAAGGTCGAGCCGTAGGTGCCCGAGCTGAGCTTGAGGTTCAGTTCGGTGTACAGGTGGTGGTATTCGTAGCCCTGCACGCCCAGGAAGACGATGCCCAGCAGCACTGTGAGCCACATGAAGCGGATCGTCTGTGCACGGTGGCCGGCACGCAGCGCGTGGTGGGCGATGGTGAGCGTCACGCCCGAGCTGAGCAGCAGCGCGGTGTTGATCGTGGGCAGCCAGAACGGGCCGACCGTCTGGAAGGGCTCGACGATGCCGGCCGGCGAACCGGTGACACCGGCGGCGACGCTGGGCCACACGGCCTTGAAGTCGGGCCAGAGGATCGCGTTGTCCAGGCTGCCGAGCGTCGGCAGCGCGTGGGTGCGGGCCCACCACAGCGCGGTGAAGAACGCGCCGAAGAACATCACTTCCGAGAAGATGAACCAGCTCATGCTCCAGCGGAACGAGAGGTCGATCTTGTGGCCGTACTGGCCGCTCTCGCTTTCGCCGATGGCCGTGCGGAACCACACGAACAGCGTGCCGAGCCAGACCACCATGCCGACCAGCAGGGACCATGCGCCCCACTCATGGCCGTTGATCCATTGCGCGGCGCCCAGGATCACGAAAAACAGCCCGATCGCGGCCGAGACCGGATAGGCCGAGGGTCCGGGCACGAAGTAGTAGGGCGTGGTGCCGTGGGTGGTTGAACTCATATCAGCTCCTGGCTTTCTTTCTTCTCGGGATTCAATGGATTCTGCGCGTTGCGGGTTTCTTGCTTCTTCGTCAGGCCGCGGCCACATGGCGCACCAGCAGCACCAGCCCGACCACGAAGACGATCACGGCCACGAACGCCACCGCGATGATGTGCAGCGGGTTCAGCTTGCCCAGGTCTTCCTGGTAGGCGCTGTTCTTGCGAACGCCGAAGAACGACCAGCCCACCGCCTTCACCGTGTCCCACAGCGAAGCCTTCGGCCGGGGCCGTGGTGGCTCGGACGGATCGGTCACGAACGCGGCTCATCGGCGGTGTTCGAAACGGCGGCCACCGGGGCCGCGGGTGTCTTGCCGCCCACCTCGAAGAAGGTGTATGACAGCGTGATGGTCTTCACGTCCTTCGAAATCTTGGGGTCGATCACGAAGGCGACCGGCCACTGCTTCTTCTCGCCCGGCTCCAGCGTGTACTGGTTGAAGCAGAAGCACTCGAGCTTGTTGAAATACGGCGCAGCCTGCTGCGGCGCGTAGCTCGGAATGGCCTGCGCGGCCATGCGGCGGTTCTGCACGTTCTGGAACTCGTACATCACCGTGTTGAGCTGACCCGGGTGCACCTGCAGCGTCCGCTCCGCGGGCTTGAAGTCCCACAGGCCGCCGCGCACGTTCGAGTCGAACTCCACGGTGATGGTGCGGGTCATGTCGACCTGCGTGTTGTCGGGCACGCGCACATTCTTGCCGCCGCTCGCGCCGCCCGGCACCTCGAGTTCGGAGAGCGCGAGGATGTTGATGCCGGTCATCTCGCAGATCGCGCGGTACATCGGCACCAGCGCATAGCCGAAGGCGAACATGCCGCAGGCCACCACAGCGAGCTTGCCGACCATGCGGACGTTGGCGCGCCGGATGCGTTGACCGAGGCTCATGCGTGTGCTCCCGTTCGTTGCGTGCGTGACTGGCGATTCAGCGACCGCTGAACCAGACCATGCGAACGATGAAGCCGACGAAGAACACCACGGCAATGGAAGCCAGCGTGAGCCCCATGCGGCGGTTGTTGCGTTTCTGCTCGGGTGTCATCGTGCTTTGAGTTCGTCGATCAGCCGATCACCTTGGTGGCGGTCGCGTCGAGCTTGGGCGGGGTTTCGAAGGTGTGGAACGGGGCCGGCGATGGTACTTCCCACTCGAGGCCCTCGGCGCCTTCCCACGGCTTTTGTGCAGCCTTCTCGCCCTTGCCGCGCATGGTGGGCAGCACGACGAACAGGAAGAAGTAGACCTGCGCGAAGCCGAAGAAGAACGCACCGACCGACGCCACGGCGTTGAAGTCGGCGAACTGCATCGGGTAGTCGGCATAACGGCGCGGCATGCCCGCCAGGCCCAGGAAGTGCATCGGGAAGAAAGTGACGTTGAACGAGATCAGCGACCACCAGAAGTGCACCTTGCCGCGCGTTTCGTTGTACATCACGCCGGTCCACTTGGGCACCCAGTAGTAGAAGCCCGAGAACATCGCGAACAGCGAGCCGGCGACCAGCACGTAGTGGAAGTGGGCCACCACGTAATAGGTGTCCTGCAGCTGCGTGTCGATCGGTGCGACCGCCAGGATCAGCCCGGTGAAGCCGCCCATGGTGAACACGAAGATGAAGCCGACCGCGAACAGCATGGGCGTCTCGAAGGTCATCGAGCCCTGCCACATCGTGGCGATCCAGTTGAAGATCTTCACGGCCGTGGGCACCGCGATCAGCATGGTCGCGTACATGAAGAACAGCTGGCCGGTGAGCGGCATGCCGGTCGTGAACATGTGGTGCGCCCACACGATGAAAGACAGGATGGCGATCGACGAGGTGGCATACACCATCGAGGCGTAGCCGAACAGGCGCTTGCGCGCGAAGGCCGGCACCACCTGGCTGATGATGCCGAAGGCCGGCAAGATCATGATGTAGACCTCGGGGTGGCCGAAGAACCAGAAGATGTGCTGGTACATCACCGGGTCGCCGCCGCCGGCGGGGTTGAAGAAGCTGGTGCCGAAGTGGCGGTCCGTCAGCGTCATCGTGATGGCGCCGGCAAGCACGGGCATCACGGCGATCAGCAGGTAGGCGGTGATGAGCCAGGTCCAGCAGAACATCGGCATCTTCATCAGCGTCATGCCCGGGGCGCGCATGTTGAGGATGGTGACGATGATGTTGATCGAGCCCATGATCGAAGACGCGCCCATGATGTGCATCGCGAAGATGCCGGCGTCCATCGAGGGGCCCATCTGCAGCGTGAGCGGTGCGTACAGGGTCCAACCGGCTGCGGGCGCGCCGCCGGGCATGAAGAACGAGCCCACCAGCATCAGCGCTGCGGGAATCAGCAGCCAGAAGCTGAAGTTGTTCATGCGCGCGAACGCCATGTCGGAGGCGCCCACCTGCAGCGGGATCATCCAGTTCGCAAAGCCCACGAAGGCCGGCATGATGGCGCCGAACACCATGATCAGGCCGTGCATGGTGGTGAACTGGTTGAACAGCTCGGGGTTCACCAGTTGCAGGCCGGGCTGGAACAGCTCGGCGCGAATCAGCAGCGCAAGCACGCCGCCCACCATCAGCATCGTGAAGCTGAACAGCAGGTAGAGCGTGCCGATGTCCTTGTGGTTGGTCGCGAACACCCAGCGGCGCCAGCCGGTGGGCGCGTGGTGGTCGTGATGCTCGTCGTGTGCGTGCTCGCCGTGGGGGGCGTGACCGTGGGGGTCGAGGACTGCGCTCATGTCGTTGTTCCTTGCAATTTCTTCTTCGCGGGGCGCTGCCGTATCACTTGCCGCGCAGGGCCTGCACTTCGGCCGGCTGCACCAGCTGACCCGTCTTGTTCGACCAGCTGTTCTTGGTGTAGGTGGCCACAGCCGCGAGGTCGGTATCGCTCAGTTGCTTCCACGACGGCATGGCGCCGTTGTTCTGGCCGTTGAGCAGCACGTGCAGCTGCACCGTGTGGTCGGCGTCGAGCACCTTCGCGTCGCCGTCGAGCGCCTTGATCGGGCCCGCGCCCTTGCCGTTGGCCTGGTGGCAGGCCGCGCAGTTGGCGGCGTAGACCTTCTCGCCGCGCACCAGCATGTCGGGCAGCGTCCAGACCTTGGTCGGGTCGTCGAGCTTGGCGGCGGCGACCTTGCGCTGATCGGCCACCCAGGCCGTGTAGTCGCTGGCGGAGACCACCTTCACGTGGATCGGCATGTAGGCGTGTTCCTTGCCGCAGAGCTCCTGGCACTGGCCGTAGTAGTCGCCGATGGTTTCGGCGCGGAACCAGGTGTCGCGCACGAAGCCGGGAATCGCGTCCTGCTTCAGGCCCAGCTGCGGCACGGCGAACGCGTGGATCACGTCGTTGGCGGTGGTGATGATGCGGACCTTCTTGTTGACCGGCACCACCAGCGGGTAGTCGACCTTGAGCAGGTAGTCGTTGGGCATCACGCCCTTGGCGCCCGCGTCGGACATGGCGCGCTGCGAGCTGTCGAGCGTGGAGATGAAGGCCAGGCCCTCGCCTTCGCCGTTCAGGTAGTCGTAGCCCCACTTCCACTGGTAGCCCGTGGTCTTGATCGTGAGGTCGGCGTTGGTGGTGTCCTTCTGGGCCACCAGCACCTTGGTGGCGGGCAGCGCCATCACGATCACGATGAGGAAGGGCACGATGGTCCAGATGACCTCGACCACCACCGATTCATGGAAGTTGGCCGCCTTGTGGCCCACCGACTTGCGGTGCTTCCAGATGGAATAGAACATGACCGCGAACACGCCGACGAAGATGACCGTGCACAGGATCATCATGACCGTGTGCAGGAAATGCTGTTCCTGCGCGATCTTGGTGACGCCGATCGGAAGATTCAGCTGGCGAACCGAAGGGCCGCCGGGCAGATCGTTGACTGCGTGCGCCGCGCTGCTGAAAGCCGCGCCGGCCGCCAGCAACAGATTCGCCGGCCTGTACTTGTTGCGCCAAATGCTCTTCATCGTGTTCACGTTTCTTCAATTTTTTCGACAAACCCAACCGTGCGGCACTGCGCGAGCCCCCTCAGGCGCCGCGCAACGCCATGCGAATCTCGCGGGCCAGAGCGGCACGCAACTCCGGGCGTACATAGCGCCCCACCCTGACCGATCGACCCTGTCCCGAAACCTCGATCAGCGAGCGATCGCCGGTCTGCGGTTCGATCCGCACCTGGTGCGGAAGAAATTCAGTGCGCTCGTAGTGCCCGCCGTTCTCGAGCTCGACGACGAGGCGGCCTTCCTGCAGCGCGATCTTCTCGCCATCGGTCGCATGCCGTGCATAGACCATGAACGCAAACCCGACGGCTGCCAGTTCGAGCCAGGCAAAAGGCAGCACCAGCGGCGCACCGTGCAGCCAGAACACGGTGCCGATGCCGAGCGATACCACGCACAGCGAGGCGTAGAGCCAGCCTAGCTGGCTCGGCGTCACCGAGCAGTTCCGCTTCAGGAACCAGTGGATGTTCTGGCCTGAAACAGTGGCAAATCGAAACACGGAATTCGACACGGGCGAGTTCAGCAAATCGGTGCGTCGACGGTTGCCAAACCCCTCGTACAAACAGGATCCGACACCCCTCGTTCACGGGACAGTACCCGCGAGTTCCACGCAACGGCGGATTGTAGCGGGTAGATACCTGCGCCCGGGTGCCCTGTGGGACGCCTACGGGTCACTACTAGTAGGCAAAAAACGGCTTGTGCGACAGGCATTTACCGCTCTCTTTTGCAGCCGCGGTCAGGCGCCGGGGCGACCCCGTTGCAGCATCGAGCGCATCTCGCGCAGCGACACCGCGCTTTCGGCTGCCAGCGACACGCGCGGCGCCGGCTTGAACGCGTGGCCATAGATGACCTCGAAGGTCAGCGCGATGCGCCCGTCGCCTCCGCTTCCATCGTCGGCCGGCGCGAGTTCGGGCAGCGCCTTCTTCAGTGATTGGTGCCACGCCTTGCCGCGCAGCCCCGCGAAGCGCGCCGGGTGCAGGTTGCGGCCCAGCCCGCGCAGCTCGGCCAGCGCCGCCTCGGGCGTGGCCCAGGTCAGCACGATGCGCTCCATGTCCATCACCGGCTCGGCGAAGCCGGCGTGCACCAGCATGTCGCCCCAGTCGTGCATGTCGGTGTACTCATGGCCGGCGGCCGGCCAGCCCAGGCGGGCGTGCAGCGCGCGCAGTTCGCGAACGGTGTCGGGGCCGAGGCAGGAGAACATCAGGAAGCCGTCGGTCGCCACCAGCTTGTGCCATTGCGAGATCAGCGCCTCGGGGTCGGCCGCCATGTGCAGCGACATGTTGGCCCAGAGCAGGTCGACGCCTTCTTCGGGCGGGGTGTCGAAACGCGCCTTGCCGCCCTGCCAGCGGCGCGCGCTCCACCACGGGGCGCTCAGCGCCTGCGCGGTCGCGGCGGCCAGCGCGGGCTCCGGCTCGATGACGAACGACGCGGCGTCCTTGTAGCGGCGGGCGACCAGCTCGTGGGCTTCGAGGCCGCCGCGCAGCGGCGCCCAGTCGGCCCAGGTGCGGGGCTGGGCCTTGATCCATTGCAGCCGGTCTTCCATGCGGCGGCCGATTTCCTCGTGCAGCCAGGGGGAACCGTCGGCAGGCGCGAGCCGGCGCCAGCGGGCGGCCGCCGCGGCATCGATGGTCGGCGGTCGTCTTGTGGGGTCGGTGGCCATGGGGCCGTGAGTATATTGAGACATGCTCAGCCATCGGGCCCTGTGGCCTTTATTGCCTTCACGGCCTTTCACCTCCCTGCTTGCCCGGCTGCCCAGCCAGTGCGCGGTCTGCCGCGCCTGGCCTTCGCGGCCGGTCTGCGACGCCTGCGTGGCCCGCTTCGCCCCGCCCACCCCGCGGTGCGGCGGCTGCGCGCTGCCGGTGCCTGAAGGCGTGAGCCGCTGCGGCGACTGCGTGAAGCACCCGCCGCCGCTGGACGCTTGCCTTGCCGCCTGCACCTACGCGTGGCCCTGGCCCGATGCCATCGCCGGCTTCAAGTTCCGAGGCGACGCGGGCTGGGCCGGCCCGTTCGCCACCCTGCTGCGCAGCGCGCCGTGGGTCGAGCCGGCGCTGGAACAGTGCGACATCGTGCTGCCCATGCCGCTGGCGCCCGCACGGCTGCGCGAGCGTGGTTTCAACCAGGCGCTCGAACTCGCCCGGCGGCTGTCGCCCGCCAAGACCGACCCGACCCTGCTGCTGCGCACCCGCGACACGCCCGCCCAGAGCGGCCTGGCACGCGCCGAGCGCCTGCGCAACCTGAGCGGCGCCTTCGCGGTCGAACCTCTGCGCGCGGAAAAGGTACGGGGCAAGCGCATCGTGCTGGTCGACGACGTGATGACCAGCGGCGCTTCGCTGTTCGTCGCGGCCGAGGCACTGCGGCTGGCCGGCGCGGCGCACATCACGGCCGTGGTGCTGGCCCGCACCGATCCGCCGCGCTGAACGGCTTGTGCGGCCCACCGACAATGGGCGCATGTTCCATATCGTCCTGGTCCACCCCGAAATTCCGCCGAACACCGGCAACGTGATCCGCCTGGCGGCCAACACCGGTTGCACGCTGCACCTGGTCGAGCCGCTGGGCTTTTCGATGGACGACCGCCTGCTGCGCCGCGCCGGGCTCGACTACCACGAGTACGCCGAAGTGAAGCGCCACGCCGACTGGCCCGCCCTGCTCGCCGCCGAGCAGCCCGCGCCCGAGCGCATGTTCGCCCTGACCACACGCGGCACACGCGCCGTGCACGACGTGCGCTTCCAGCCCGGCGACTGGCTGGTGTTCGGCTCGGAGACCAGCGGCCTGCCGCCCGCGGTGCGCGACGGTTTTGCCGACCTTCAGAAGCTGCGGCTGCCGATGCGCGAGGGCCAGCGCAGCCTGAATCTCTCCAATGCGGTGGCGGTCACCGTGTTCGAAGCCTGGCGGCAAAACGGCTTCGGCTGACACCTGGAAACAAAGTCGCGCCTCGTGGAGAGGGTCGCAGCGCATCCGATCGGCGGCGCGCACCGTATGAACAGACATGCCGGCCGCAAAGCGAGCCGGCATGTCCCTTCAACGCTTTTCCACAGGAGTCTCACCATGAACGCCAAGTCGATTGCCTTTGCCGCCTTCGCCACGCTCGCCTTCGCCGGCGGCGCCCAGGCCTTCCAGGGAGAACAGAACCCGCTGCCGCCCCAGCCCTTCCAGTCGACGCTGTCGCGCGCGCAGGTTCAGGCCGATGCGCGCCAGCCCTTCAAGGTCAGCAACGGCGGCACCGGTGCACTGCAAGCCCGGGACGGCAGCACCGACCGCGGCACCGTGCGCCAGAGCGCATTGAGCATCACCCGCCAGGGCGCAGCCACCTACGGCGAAGTGACCGACCGCCGGATGTAAGACAGGAAGACCGCCGCCTCAGCGGTAGCGGCGCGCCACCGATTCGGCCACGCAGGCCGGCTTGGCGGCGCCCTCGAGTTCGATGGTGGTCTCCCAGGTCATCTGGAAGCCATCGTCGGCAATCGGCTCCGAGCTCAGCAGCTTCATGCGTGCGCGCAGCCGTTTGCCCACCGGCACCGGCGACATGAAGCGCACCCGGTTCATGCCGTAGTTCACGCCCATGCGCGACTCGACCACCTCGATCGCCACCTCGAAGAACTTCGGCAGCAGCGACAGCGTGAGAAAGCCGTGCGCAATCGGTCCGCCGAAAGGCCCCGCCTTTGCCCGCTCCACGTCGACGTGGATCCACTGGTGGTCGCCCGTCGCCTCGGCGAACTGGTTCACCTGCTCCTGCGTGATGGTGATCCAGTCGCTCACGGCGACTTCCTGGCCGACGCAAGCGGAGAGGTCCTGAAGGGTCTGGAATGTCTTTTTTGTCATGCGGGGCATTCTGGCGCGTGGCCTGTTCGGCCGGCTGTCGGGCTTGCGACAAGCGGGCTCAGGGAAAACCGGGGGGTACCTTCAGGCGTCGAGCCAGTTGCAAACGGGTTGCCACTGCGCCAGGTCGCGCTGCACGCGGCCGGGCGCAATGTCGAACACCGTGAGCCCGCGCGCCGCGAGCTGCACGTAGTTCTGCGTGTCGCGCAGCTCGCCGATCACCGGCACGCCCAGCCCCGCGATGAATTCGTGCAGCCGGTCGGCCGCCAGCGTGCGCGCGTTCACGCGCATGCCGACCAGGCCGATCTTCGTCTTCTCGGCGCGGCGGCTCTCCAGCAGCCGGTCGAGGAAGTCGCGCGTCGCGTAGATGTCGAAGATGCTCGGCTGCAGCGGCACGATCACCCGGTCGGCCAGCGCCAGCACCTCCTTGAAGCGCCAGCCGTGCAGGCCGGCCGGCGTGTCGAGCACTGCATGCGTGGTGCCGCGCGGCGGCCGCACCACCGTGCTGTCGCCCGATGCCTCCCAGGTGGCGATGGGCCGAGCCTGCGGCGGACGCAGCCCCAGCCAGAGCCGCGAAGACTGCTGCCGGTCCACGTCGCCCAGCATCACGGCGTGGCCGCGGCTTGCGAAATAGCCCGCAACGTTGGTTGCGATGGTCGACTTGCCTACGCCACCCTTGGGGTTGGCGACCAGAACCACCGGCATAGCGCTCTCCTCCAGAACTGGGAACGGGCTCCATGGTAGTGGCTGGGCCCTGTTTTGCCCGGCAAGGCCGCCGCGACTGCGCTATGTTCGCGGGATGACTCCAACAACATCCATGGGAAGCCCTGCCGCGCAAAGCAGCGGCGTCTACGTGCTTGCCGCCCACCCGCACTGGCGCGACTCCCGCGTCAACCGCCGCATGCTGGCCGCCGCCCGTGCCGTGCCGGGTGTCGAGGTGAACGATCTGTACGGCAGCTACCCCGACTACGCCATCGACGTCGAGGCCGAGCAGGCCCGGCTCGCCAAGGCCAGCCTGGTGGTGCTGATGCACCCGATCCAGTGGTACTCGATGCCCGCGCTGCAGAAGCTCTGGCTGGACGACGTGCTCGCCTACGGCTGGGCCTACGGCCCTGGCGGCAACGCGCTGCAGGGCAAGGATCTCTGGCTGGTCGCCACCACCGGCAGCCCCGAGGCCAGCTACCACCCGCAGAACTACCACCGCTACTTCTTCGACGCCTTCCTGCCGCCCTACGAGCAGACTGCCGCGCTGTGCGGCATGCGCTTCCTGCCGCCGCTCGTGTTCCACGGCGCGCGCAGCGCGCCCGAGACCGAGGTCGCCTCGCACGTCGAAACCTTCGCCCAGCGCCTGGGCAGCTACCCCGCATGGCCCGAGATCGAGGAGATCGACGCCTGCGTGGCCTGCCCCGTGCCCGAGAGCGACCGGCCGGCCGAGCCGGAGCACATCGACAAGATCGTCTCCAACGCCTTTCATGCGGCCATCACCCACGGGCTGGCAAGCGTCTCTGCAAGCAAGGCGGCCTGAATGGAACACGCACCCGCCTGGCTGACCAGCAGCCTGATCTACCTGGGCGCCGCCGTGCTGGTGGTGCCGCTGTCGAAGTTCCTCGGGCTCGGCTCCATCATCGGCTACCTCGTGGCCGGCATCGCCATCGGGCCCTGGGGCCTGGGACTCGTGTCCAGCGTGGAAGACGTGTTGCACTTCGCCGAGTTCGGCGTGGTGCTGATGCTGTTCCTGGTCGGCCTCGAACTCGAGCCCAAGCGCCTGTGGAACCTGCGCCGGCCCATCTTCGGCTGGGGCGCCGCGCAGGTGCTGAGCTGCGCCGCCGTGCTGTTCGCCGCGGGCTGTGCCGTGGGCGCCGAATGGCGCGTGGCGCTGGTGGCCGCGCTGGGCCTGGCGCTGTCGTCCACCGCCATCGCGCTGCAGGTGTTCGGCGAGCGCAACCTGCTGAAGACGCCCAGCGGCCAGGCCGGCTTCTCGATCCTGCTGTTCCAGGACGTGGCCGCGATCCCCATCCTGGCGCTGCTGCCGTTGCTGGCCGGCGCCACCGCCGCCGAGCAGGCCATCACCGGCCTGGACCGGGCGCTGGAGGCGGCCAAGATCATCGGCGTGATCGGCGGCATCATCCTCGGCGGCCGGCTGCTGCTGCGCCCCGTGCTGCGCTGGATTGCGCGCAGCGACACGCCCGAGATCTTCACCGCCGCCGCCCTGCTGCTGGTGGTGGCCATCGCCGCGCTGATGCAGCTGGTCGGGCTGTCGATGGCGCTGGGCGCCTTCCTCGCCGGCGTGCTGCTGGCCGAGAGCGAGTACCGGCGCGAACTGGAGACCGACATCGAGCCCTTCAAGGGCCTGCTGCTGGGCCTGTTCTTCATTGCCGTGGGCATGTCGATCAACTTCGGCGTGCTCATCGCCAGCCCCTGGATCATGGCCGCGCTGGTGGTCGGCTTCATGGCCATCAAGCTGGTGGTGATCTACGCGCTCGCCAAGGCGATGGGCATCGCCTACCAGGAGCGCCCCGTGTTCACGCTGCTGCTGGCGCAGGGTGGCGAATTCGCCTTCGTGGTGTTCCAGGCCGCGGGCCCCGACGTGCTGCCGCCCGAAATCACCTCGCTGCTGATCGGCGCGGTGGCCCTGTCGATGCTGCTGTCGCCGCTGCTGCTGGTGCTGCTCGACAAGTTCGTGCTGCCGCGCTACAGCCGCAACACCGGCCCGCAGCTGGAGGAGATCTCGGAGCAGCAGGACGCCAAGGTGCTGATCTGCGGCTTCGGCCGCTACGGCCAGATCGTCGGGCGCATGCTGATGTCGCAGGGTCTGCGCGTGACGGTGCTCGACCACGACGCCGACACCGTCGAAGGCCTGCGACAGTTCGGCTTTCGCGTGTTCTACGGCGACGCCACGCGGCTCGATTTGCTGCGCACCGCGGGCGCGGGCTCGGCCAAGGCCATCGTGGTGGCGGTGGACGACATCGAGCAGTCGCTGGACATCGTCGACCTGGTGAAAGAGAACTTTCCGCAGGCCCGCATCATTGCGCGGGCGCGCAACGTGACGCACCTGTTCCAGCTGCGCGACCGCGGCGTGACGGATGTGGAGCGCGAGGTGTTCGAGTCGTCGCTGCGCAGCGCCCGCTCGGTGCTCGAGGCGCTGAACTGGCCGGCGCACGAGGCGCGCGAATCGACCATGCGCTTTCGCCTGCGCAACCTGAGGCTCACCGACGAGATCTATCCGCACTACAAGGACCGCGCCAAGCTCATCGCGGCCAACAAGGAAGGCCGCCAGCAGTTCGAGGAGCAGATGGCGCGCGAGCGCGAGGAGCGCCAGAAGCGCTCGGGGCGCGACTGGGACCGGCTGGAAGAAGACGAGCCGTCGGCGGAACAGACGCCCTGACGGGCGCCGACGCGCCGCGCAGCTTCAGGGCGCTGAGGCCACGGGGGCAGCCTGTGCCGCCGGCTTGTCCAACCCCAGCAGGCGCACTGCGTTGCCCTTCAGGATGCCCGGCATCACCTCGGGCTTGAAGCCGGCCACCTCGAAGTCGCGCATCCAGCGGTCGGGCGTGATCAGCGGGTAGTCGCTGCCGAACAGGATGCGGTCCTTCAGCAGCGTGTTGGCGTACTGCACCAGTTGCTTCGGAAAGTATTTCGGGCTCCAGCCCGACAGGTCGATCCACACGTTGGGCTTGTGCGTGGCCACGCTCAGCGCCTCGTCCTGCCAGGGGAAGCTGGGGTGCGCCATGACGATCTGCATGTCGGGGAAGTCGATGGCCACGTCGTCCAGGTGCATCGGGTTGCTGTACTCCAGCCGCAGGCCGCCGCCGCAGCGCATGCCCGAGCCGATGCCGCTGTGGCCGGTGTGGAAGATGGCCGGCAGGCCGTACTCGGCAATCACCTCGTAGATCGGCCAGGCCATCTTGTCGTAGGGGTGGTAGCCCTGCACCGTCGGGTGGAACTTGAAGCCCTTCACGCCGTGCTGCTCGATCAGCCGGCGCGCCTCGCGCGCGCCCATCTTTCCCTTGTGCGGATCGATGCTGGCGAAGGCGATCATCATGTCGCTGTTCTTCTGCGCGTGCTCCGCGATCTCTTCGTTCGGGATGCGGCGGCGGCCCATGTTCGACTCCGCGTCGACCATGAACATCACCAGCCCGATCTTTCTTTCACGGTAGTACGCCACGCTCTCCGCAATGGTGGGCCGGCCGCTGGAGCCGAAGTACTTGTCGGCGGCGCGGTCGTACTCCTCGCCGTAGTTGTCGAACGGGTTCCAGCAGCTCACTTCGGCGTGGGTGTGGATGTCGATCGCGATCAGGTTCTGATGGTCCATGTCGTTGTCTCCGGTACGGGTAAGTCCCTAGGGAATGGAGGCCTCAAGTGCCTTGAATTGATTATTTCTCATAACCATAATCCAACGCAACCCCGAACACCATCATGACCAATCCAGACCTTCACATCGAGATCAGCGACGAAGTCGCCATTGTTCGCCTCACGCGCGGTGCCAAGCGCAACGCACTGTCCGACGGCCTGATCCTCGCGCTGCGCAACACCTTCGAGACGCTGCCGTCCACCGTGCGTGCCGCGGTGCTCGACGGCGAAGGCCCGCACTTCTGCGCCGGCCTCGACCTGAGCGAACTGAAGGAGCGCGACGCCGGCCAGGGCCTGCAGCACTCGCGCATGTGGCATGCCGCGCTCGACCTGATCCAGCACGGGCCGGTGCCGGTGGTGGCCGCGCTGCACGGCGCGGTCGTCGGCGGCGGGTTGGAGCTGGCCAGCGCCTGTCACATCCGCGTGGCCGACAGGAGCACCTTCTATGCGCTGCCCGAAGGCTCGCGCGGCATCTTCGTGGGCGGCGGCGGCTCGGTGCGCATTCCCAAGCTGATCGGCGTGGCGCGCATGACCGACATGATGATGACCGGCCGCGTCTACAACGCCGAGGACGGCGAGCGCGCCAACTTCGCGCAGTACCTGGTCGACGAAGGCACCGCCTTCGACAAGGCGCTGGAACTCGCCAGGCGCATCGCCACCAATGCTCCGCTGACCAACTACGCGCTCATGCACGCGCTGCCGCGCATCGCCGAGCAGTCGGCCGACCACGGCTTCTTCACCGAGGCGCTGATGGCAGGCATCGCGCAGGCCGCGCCCGAAGCCAAGGAGCGCGTGCGCGACTTCCTCGAAGGCCGCGGCGCGAAGGTGAGCAAGGGATGAGCGCCGCACGGCCGCCCGAAGTCACGCAGTGGCGAAGCATGGGGGAGACTTTCAAATGACCGTTCGATACCGCCCGCTGGCCTTCGGCGTGACGCGCGCCACCCTGCGCGACGGCGCGCCGGGCACGCAGTACCTGAAGGCCGAGACGCCGCTGGAGGCCTACCGCGACCGCATGACCGACCGGTTGCAGCACTGGGCCGACGCCACGCCCGAGCGCACCTTCATCGCCCGCCGCGAACGGCTGGCCGACGGCAGCACAGGCGACTGGTTGCGCGTGAGCTACGCGCAGGCACTGCAGAAGGCGCGCGGTATCGGACAAGCCCTGCTGGACCGGGGCCTGAACGCCGAGCGCCCGGTGGCCATCCTGAGCGAGAACGGCATCGATCACGCGCTGCTCGCACTCGGCTGCCTCTACGCCGGCGTGCCCTACTGCCCCGTCTCGCCGCCCTACTCGCTGGTGAGCCAGGACTTCGAAAAGCTGCGCCACGTCTTCGACACGCTGACACCCGGCCTGGTGTTCGCCACCGACGCCGCGCGCTACGGCCGCGCCATCCAGGCGATCGTGCCGGCCGGCACCGAAGTCGTGATCGCCGAAGGCACGCTCGAGGGCCGCGCCGTCACCTCGTTCGACGCGCTGGCCTCGACGCCCGCCACGCCCGCCATCGACGAAGCGATGCGCGCCACCGGCCCCGACACCATCACCAAGTTCCTCTTCACCTCGGGCTCCACCAAGATGCCCAAGGCCGTGATCAACACGCACCGCATGTGGTGCGCCAACCAGCAGCAGCTGCGCCAGTCGATTCCCGCCCTGGGCGACGAGCCGCCCGTGCTGGTCGACTGGCTGCCCTGGAACCACACCTTCGGCGGCAACCACAACGTGGGCATCGTGCTGGACAACGGCGGCACGCTCTACGTGGACGACGGCAAGCCCACGCCCGGCGGCATGGCCGAGACGCTGCGCAACCTGCGCGAGATCGCGCCCACCATCTACTTCAACGTGCCCACCGGCTTCGAGGCCATCGCACACGCCATGGAAACCGACGCGGTGCTGCGCCGCAACCTGCTGTCGCGCGTGAAGATGTTCTTCTACTCGGGCGCCGCGCTGTCGCAGCCCGTGTGGGACAGCCTGCACAAGACGCAGGAGTCCGAAGTGGGCGAGCGCATCGTCATGGGCACCGGCCTGGGCATGACCGAGTCGGGCCCGTTCGCGCTGTACGTGACCGGCCCCGACGTGAAGTCGGGCGACGTGGGCCTGCCCGCGCCCGGCATCGAGCTCAAGCTGATCGACGTCGACGGCAAGACCGAGGTGCGCTACCGCGGCCCCAACATCACGCCGGGCTACTGGCGTGCGCCCGAGGCCACGGCCGAGGCCTTCGACGACGAAGGCTTCTTCTCCACCGGCGACGCCGTGAAGTGGATCGCCGACGACAACATTCACCGCGGCCTGCGCTTCGACGGCCGCATCGCCGAAGACTTCAAGCTCGCCACCGGCACCTTCGTGAGCGTGGGCCCGCTGCGCGCGAAGATCATCGCGGCCGGCGCGCCCTACGTGCAGGACGCGGTGCTCACCGGCATCAACCTGAAGGAAGTCGGCGCGCTGATCTTTCCGACGCAGAAGGTGCGGCAGCTCGCCGGCCTGGGCACCGACGCCACGATGCAGCAGGTGCTCGAAAGCGCCCCGGTGCAGGCGCACTTCCAGCAGGTCGCCAACGACCTGGCGGCCATGGGCACCGGCAGCGCCAACCGCATCGCGCGGCTGCATCTGATGGCCGAGCCGCCGTCCATCGACAAGGGCGAAGTGACCGACAAGGGCTCCATCAACCAGCGCGCCGTGCTCAAGCACCGCGCCGCGCTGGCCGATGCGATGCACGCGGGAACCCTGCCTTTCACCCTCACACCGCGCTAGACATTCCAGGAGACCACACACCATGAAGATCGAAGGACAAGCCGCTCTCGTCACCGGCGGCGCATCGGGCCTGGGCGAAGCCACCGCGCGCGAGCTCGCGCGCCTGGGCGCCAAGGTCGCCGTGCTGGACCGCAACGCTGCGCTCGCTGAAAAGGTGGCCGCCGACATCGGCGGCGTCGCCTGCGTCTGCGACATCACCGACACCGACAGCGTGAACGCCGCGCTCGACAAGGCCGAGGCCGCGAACGGCCCCGCGCGCATCCTGATGAACGTGGCCGGCATCGGCAGCGCCAAGCGCATCGTCGGCAAGGACGGCAACCCGGCGCCGCTCGAAGACTTCGTGCGCGTGGTCAACATCAACCTGATCGGCGGCTACAACATGGCGCGCCTGTTCGCGGCGCGTTGCGCCAAGCTCGCCGCGCTCGACAACGGTGAAAAAGGCGTGATGATCTTCACCGCATCGGTGGCAGCCTTCGACGGCCAGGTGGGCCAGCAGGCCTACAGCGCATCGAAGGGCGGTCTGGTCGGCATGACGCTGCCGATGGCGCGCGACCTCGCGCAGCACGCCATCCGCGTGTGCACCGTGGCGCCGGGCCTGTTCGCCACGCCGCTGCTGCTGGAGCTGCCCGAGGCGGTGCAGCACTCGCTGGCCGCGTCCATTCCCTTCCCGCCGCGCCTGGGCAAGCCTTCGGAATTCGCCGAACTGGCCTGCCACGTCGTCACCAACGGCCACCTCAACGGCGAGGTGATCCGCCTCGACGGCGCCCTGCGCATGGCGCCGCGCTGAGCCTTCTTTCTTCCCGCTTCCACCTCAGGAGACAACGATGACCTTCAAGAAGACCACCCTGGCCGCCGTGCTGGCGCTCATTGCCATGGGCGCCGCCCATGCCGACATCACCATCGGCGTGGTGCAGCCGCTCACCGGCCCGGCCTCGGGCCTGGGCATTCCGGTGAAGAACGGCATCGCCATCTGGCCCAAGACCATCGCGGGCGAAACGCTCAAGGTGGTGGTGCTCGACGACGCCACCGACCCGACCACGGGCGTGAAGGACGCGCAGCGCCTGGTGACCGAAGACAAGGTCGACGTGATCGTCGGCTCCAGCGCCACGCCGGTCGCCATTCCGATGGCCGACGTGACGGCCGAAGCCGGCACGCCGCAGCTGTCGACCGCGCCGGCCGGCCTGCCCCCGGGCAAGGACAAGTGGTTCTTCCGCCTGCCGCAGTCGAACGATGTGATGGCTTTCGCGGTGGTCGCGCACATGAAGAAGCAGAACGTGAAGACGGTCGGCTTCCTCGGCTACACCGATGCGTATGGCGAGCTGTGGCTCAAGGCGCTGACCGCCGAAGCCGCCAAGAACGGCATCAAGATCGTCGCCACCGAGCGCTTCGCGCGTGCCGACACCAGCGTGACCGGCCAGGTGCTCAAGCTCACGTCGGCCAACCCGGACGCGATCCTGATCGTGGCCTCGGGCAGCGGCGCCGGCATGCCGCAGAAGGCGGTGATGGAGCGCGGCTACAAGGGCAAGGTCTACCAGACGCACGCCGCCGCCACGCAAGACCTGATGCGCACCGCCGGCAAGGACGCCGAGGGCACCTTCGTGGTGTCGGGCCCCGCCACCGTGGCCGAGCAGCTGCCCGACAGCCACCCGTCGAAGGCGGCCGCCGTGGCCTTCGTGCAGGGCTACGAGAAGGCCTACGGCCCCGGCTCGCGCAACCAGTTCGCCGGCCACGCGGCCGACGCGCTCACGGTGCTCGAGAAGGCTGTCCCGGTCGCACTCAAGAAGGCCAAGCCAGGCACGCCGGAGTTCCGCGCCGCGCTGCGCGACGCGCTCGAAGGCATGGGCCGCACGGTGCTCGCGCACGGCGTGCTCAACTGGACGGCGCAGGACCACTGGGGCTACACGACCGAGACCGGCGTGATGCTCAAGGTGGTGAACGGCGCCTTCAAGGTCGAGCAGTAATCCTCCCTCGCAGCAGCCGCAACACCCATACGCTATGGATTTCTCGATCGCCAGCATCCTGACGCTGGACGGCCTCACCAATGGCGCGATCTATGCCCTGCTGGGCATGGGCATCGTGCTCGTCTTCACGGTGACCCGCGTCATCTTCATCCCGCAGGGCGAATTCGTGGCGTACGGCGCGCTGACGCTGGCGATCTTCCAGACCGGCAAGACGCCGGGCACGGTGTGGCTGCTGCTCATCCTGGCCGGCGTTGCCGCGCTGATGGACCTGGTCACCACCTGGCGCCACAGCGGCAGCGCGGCCAGCGGGCTGAAGGCGGCGCTGCGCACCTTCGCAGCGCCGGCCATCATCTGCGCGGTGTCGGCCTGGGCCGGTCCGCGCAACCTGCCGATCGGCGTGCAGGCACTGCTCACGGTGTTCATCGTCACGGCCTTCGGGCCGCTGGTGTACCGCGTGGCCTACCAGTCGCTGGCGGGCGCGAGTTCGCTGGTGCTGCTGATCGTCTCGGTCGGCGTGCACTTCGCGATGACGGGGCTGGGCCTGCTGTTCTTCGGCGCGGAGGGCTTTCGCAACCCGCCGTTCTGGGACGAGCGCATGGCGCTCGGTCCGCTCAACGTGAGCGGGCAGGCCCTGATCATCTTCGGCGTGTCGGCGGCGTTGATCGTGCTGCTGTGGCTGTTCTTCGAGCGCAGCCTGTACGGCAAGGCGTTGCGTGCGACGGCGGTGAACCGCCTGGGCGCGCGGCTCATGGGCATCTCGACGCAGGCCGCGGGGCAACTGACCTTCGCGATGGCGGCGCTGATCGGCGCGCTGTCGGGGCTGCTGATCGGGCCGACGACCACGGTGTTCTACGACTCGGGCTTTCTCATCGGGCTGAAAGGCTTCGTCGCCGGCGTGATCGGCGGGCTGGCGAGCTATCCGGGTGCGCTGCTCGGTGCCCTGGCCGTGGGCGTCATCGAGGCGTTCGGCTCGTTCTGGGCCAGCTCGTTCAAGGAAGTGATCGTGTTCACCATCATCCTGCCGGTATTGCTGTGGCGCTCGCTGACCAGCGGCCATTCGGACGAGGAGCACTGACATGGAAGCGCTCCTGAACCCTTCCTCGGCCCGCGCGCCCGACAAGAGCGCGCTGCGCACCTGGGGCCCGCTCGCGCTGATCCTGGTGCTGGTCGCCCTGCCGTTCCTGCCGCTGCCCGACTTCTGGATCATCCAGCTCAACTACATCGGCATCTACACGCTGCCGGTGCTCGGCCTGGTGCTGCTCACCGGCGTGGGCGGCCTCACCTCCTTCGGGCAGGCGGCGTTCGTAGGCATCGGTGCGTACACCACCGCCTACCTCACGGTGAACACGGGCCTGTCGCCGTGGGTCACGCTGTTCATCGGGCTCGCGCTCACCGGCCTCAGCGCCGCCTTCATCGGCGCGATCACGCTGCGCATGTCGGGGCACTACCTGCCGCTGGCCACCATCGCGTGGGCGCTGTCGCTGTACTACCTCATGGGCAACCTCGACGCGCTGGGCAAGTACGACGGCATCCTGGGCGTGAAGGGGCTGTCGCTGTTCGGCTTCGAGTTCGGCCAGCAGCGCCTGTTCTACGGCGTGGTGTGGGCGTTCGCGATTCTGGCGGCGTTCGCGGTGATTCGCCTGCTCGACTCGCGCAGCGGCCGCGCCATCCGTTCCCTGGCGGGCGGCTCGCAGATGGCCGAGGCCATGGGCGTGAACACGCTGCGCTTCAAGATCGGCATCTTCGTGCTGGCGGCCATGCTCGCCTCGATCTCGGGCTGGCTGTTCGCGCACTTCCAGCGCACGGTGAACCCCTCGCCCTTCGGGCTGAAGATGGGCATCGAGTACCTCTTCATGGCGGTGCTCGGCGGCGCGGCCCATGTGTGGGGCGCCATTGCCGGCGCGGGCATCGTCAAGCTGCTCGAAGACCAGCTGCAGGTGCTGCTGCCCAAACTCATCGGCACGGCCGGCAGCTACGAGCTGATCGTGTTCGGCATCATGATCGTGCTGGTGCTCAAATACCTGCCGGAGGGGCTCTGGGCCTTCGTCGACCGGCGCCTGCCACGACCGCGCCGCAGCGTCGACTGGCAAGGCGCCAAGGACCTGCCCGCGCGCACCAGGCCGGCCCCCGGCGAGGTGGTGCTCGACGTGCAGGCCATCCGCAAGACCTTCGGCGGGCTGGTGGCGGTGAACGACATCAGCTTCCAGACGCGCGCCGGCCAGATCGTCGGCCTCATCGGACCGAACGGCGCGGGCAAGTCGACCACCTTCAACCTGGTGACCGGCGTGCTGGCCCTGTCGGGCGGCGCGGTGCGCTTCCGGGGTGAAGCCATTGGCGGCCTGGGCGCGCGGCAGATCGCGCAGCGCGGCGTGTCGCGCACCTTCCAGCACGTGAAGATGGTGGCCGACATGACGGTGCTGGAAAACGTGGCGCTGGGCGCGCACCTGCGCGGCCGCAAGGGCGCCGTGGCTGCCATGCTGCGCATCGACCGCGCCGAGGAACGCGCGCTGTTCCGCGAGGCCGAGCGCCAGCTACAGCGCGTGGGCATGGGCGACTACCTGCACGAAATCGCGGGCAACCTGGCCATGGGCCAGCAGCGCCTGCTGGAAATTGCGCGCGCCCTGTGCGCCGACCCGGCCCTGCTGCTGCTCGACGAGCCCGCGGCCGGCCTGCGCCACAAGGAAAAGGAAGCGCTGGGCCAGGTGCTGCGCCAACTGCGCGGCGAAGGCATGAGCATCCTGCTGGTCGAGCACGACATGGGGCTGGTGATGGACATCTGCGACCACATCGTGGTGATGGAGTTCGGCACGCACCTGATGGAGGGCACGCCGGCCGAGGTACAGAACAGCGACAAGGTGCGCGCCGCGTACCTGGGCACGGAACACTAGGA
>NNBU01000536.1_pt1 | contig 41154 bp, 35 predicted proteins | sample 1173781 | NCBI WGS metagenome assembly NNBU01 (sample SAMN07173937, study PRJNA388173) | plant metagenome | biome: Plant school; feature: Soil; material: Symbiotic tissue of Blasia pusilla L.; isolation source: symbiotic tissue sample KVJ2 | host: Blasia pusilla | place: Norway: Troms, Kvaloya...
AGCCCGGCCAGCGCGCCGGAGAGCAGCGCCACCATCACCACGGTGCGCGTAACCGGCACGCCCGCGAACGCCGCGGCGCGTGCGTTGGCCCCCACGGCGCGAATGTCGAAACCCAGCACCGTGTACTTGAAGACGGCCCACACCATCACCGCGAGCGACACGGCCCACAGCAGCCCGGTGTGCACGCGCGTCTGCGCAATGAGCTTGCCTAGTTCCAGGTCTGGCTGCAGCGACACGCTCTGCGGCCAGCCCATGGCGCTCGGGTCTTTCATCGGTCCGTCGAGCAGCGCCGACACGCCCAGCAGCACGATGAAATTGATCAGCAGCGTGGTCACCACCTCGTCCACGCCCAGCTTGTTCTTCATCAGCGCCGGGCCCAGCAGCATCAGCGCGCCCGCCACGGCTGCCGCCAGCATCATGAGCGGGAACAGCAGCCATGGCGACAGCTCGAAGCCGGTGCCGCCGTGCATGCCGCCCACGGCGACCGCTGCCAGCGCGCCCGCGTAGAGCTGGCCTTCGGCACCGATGTTGAAGAGCCGCGCCTTGAAGGCGACCGTGGCCGCCAGCCCCGTGAGGATCAGCGGAATCGCGCGCGTGAGCGTCTCGCTCCACGCGAACACCGAGCCGAAGCCGCCCTGCAGCAGCAGCGCATAGGTGCGGCCGACTGGCGCGCCGGCCCACAGCACCAGCAGCGCGCTGACCGCCATGGTGAAGACGACCGCGCCGATGGGCGCCAGCACCAGCGCGGCGCGTGAGGTTTCGTGGCGTCGTTCGAGCCGCATCATGACGCGGCTCCCTTGGGTGGGGCTGCCGTCGCACCGGCCATCGCCAGGCCGATGGCTTCGCGCGTCCAGGCCGTGGCTGGCCGTGCATCGCCCAGGTGGCCGCCGTGCATCACCGCCACGCGGTCGCCGAGCGCGAGCACTTCGTCGAGGTCGTCGGAAATCACCAGCACCGCCGCGCCGGCGTCGCGCGCGGCAATCAGCTGCTGCTGCACGTAGGCGACCGCGCCGATGTCCAGGCCCCAGGTCGGCTGGTGCGCAACGATCAGGCGCGGGGCGCGGTTGGGGTACTTCTTGTTGTCGCCGCCTTTGGTGGCTTCGGGCTGCTCGGGCGCCAGCAGGGCGCGCCCCAGAATCAGCTTCTGCATGTTTCCGCCGGAGAGTGAACGGGCCGGCGCCATCAGGCCGGCACCGCGCACGTCGAACGCCTTCTCGATGCGCCGGGCATGCAGGCGGGCGGCGGCGCGCTTCACGATCCACGACCAGCGCGAGAACACCGGGCTGCGCAGGCGCTCCGACACCGCGTTCTCCCACACCGGCAAGTCGCCGACCACGCCGACCGCATGGCGGTCTTCGGGAATGCGCGCCACGCCGCGCTGCACCAGCCGGGCGGGCGAGGGCGGCAGGGCACGGCCCATCAGTTGGGCGGTGCCCGACACGGCACGGCGCGTGCCGCACAGCAGTTCGGCCAGCGCCACCTGCCCGTTGCCGGAGACGCCCGCGATGGCGGTGATTTCGCCGGCGCGCAGCGTCAGCGACACCTCGCGAAGCCGGTCTTGTCCGCCGTCCTTGGCCGACGCGGTGCTCACATGGTCGAGCACGCAGACCGCATCGCCCACGCGCTGGGCCGGCCGCCGCTGCGGCGCCTCGACCGCATGCCCGACCATCCACTGCGCCAGCTGTGCCTGCGTGGTGTCGGCCGTGCGCGCCTCCGCCACCAGCTTGCCGCCGCGCAGCACGGCCACGCGGTGCGACACGCGCAGCACTTCGCCGAGCTTGTGGCTGATGAAGATGACCGACAGGCCCTGCGCCACCATCTGCGCGAGCGTGGCGAACAGCGCCTCGCTCTCCTGCGGCGTGAGCACGGCGGTCGGTTCGTCCAGGATCAGGATGCGCGCGCCGCGGTACAGCGCCTTCAGTATTTCCACCCGCTGGCGCTCGCCCACCGAGAGGCTGCCGATCTTCGCGTCGGGCTGCACCGGCAGGCCGAAGCGCCGCGCCACGTCGAGCAGCCGCTCGCGCGCGGCCGCGCGGCGCGACACCGGGCGCCACAGCGGCTCGGTGCCCATCATCACGTTGTCGAGCACGCTCAGGTTGTCGGCCAGCGTGAAGTGCTGGTGCACCATGCCCACGCCGGCGGCGAGCGCGGCCTTGGGATTGCCCGGGGGCAGGGGCGCGCCGAAGACCTCGATGCTGCCTTCGTCTGCGACGTAGTGGCCGAACAGGATCGACATCAGCGTCGACTTGCCCGCGCCGTTCTCGCCGAGCAGCGCAAGCACCTCGCCGGCCTGCAGGTCGAGGGAAATGGCGTCGTTGGCCACCAGGCTGCCGAAGCGCTTGGTGATGCCTGCGAGCCGGAGCACGGTGGTGTTCATGGAGGGGCGGGCACGGGATCTCCGAGCTCGCGGCAAAAGTTGTCGATGGTTCGTGCCGTGGCGAGCGGCGCGGCTTGCAGCAGGCCGTGCGGACCTTCGAAGCGCTCGACGCGCAGACCCGGCAGTGCACGCTGGATCACGCGGGCCGCCTGGGCGGGAACGATGCGGTCCTGCATGGCCTGCAGGTACATCGAGGGTACGCGCACCCTCGCCAGCTTGTCGACCACGTTCACCCGCTGCACTTCCTTCATGCGGTGCGCCATGACGGCGCCCGACACCTTCTGCAGCGAGCCTTGCAGCAGCCCGGCGAGATGCGGGTCGGCGAAGCGGCCCAGCAGCATGTGGCGCATGGGTGCGCGCAAGGCGCTCAGGTGCAGCAGCTTCATCGTCAGCCCGAGCAGGCCGCCGCGCATCAGCGCCAGCCCGGGCGAGGGGCTGCGGGCGAAGCTGCAGCACAGGATGAGGCCGCGCAGGCCCGGCGGTGGCGCAGCCGCGATCGAGATGGCCAGCGGGCCCGAGAACGATTCGCCCAGCAGCACGAAGGGCTGGCCTTCGGGCAACTGCGCGCGCACCAGCGGTTCCAGTTCGGCATAGCCCTGCGGCTGGGTGCCCGAATAGCGCACCACGTCGATGTCCGCGTCCGGCCCCATGGCCGCCTTCAGCGGCTCGAACAGATCGCCCGTGCCGTCCATGCCCGGAAGCAGGACGAGTCGAACGGGTCGCATGGCGCGAGGAGGCGCCGCCGTCACTTCCAGGCGGCAAGGAAGGCCAGCATGACCTTGGCGGAGTTGTCCGCCGCGATGCTCATGAAGGTGCCCATCTCGTTCTCGCCGTCGCCGCCGCCCGCAAGGTCGCTGAGCGAGCGGAAGGCGATGTAGGGCACGCCGTTGCTGTAGGCGACCATGCCCACCGCCGCGGTTTCCATGTCGAGCACGTTGGCCTGGAAGGTCTTGTAGGTGTATTCGCGGTAGGCCTTGTTGTCCATGAAGGCCTGGCCCGACACGCCGTTGCCGCCCACCACCAGCTGGGGCTTGCGCGGCAGGCACTTGCCGGCGCCGCAGTTGGCCAGCTCGACGTTGCGGATGCTGCGTGCCACCTCGAGCATCTTCGGGTCGGCCTCGAACCAGAACTTGCGAACGATCTCCGGCTTGGCCGCCGAGCGCACTTCGACCGGGCGCGGGAACATCATTCCGAAGTTGGGCAGCGTGGCGTCGGTGATGAAGGGCGGGGCGCTGAACTTGCCCGGGGCGGTCTCGCGCGCCATCAGCACCTCGAGGTACTGGCCCCATTGCGCCGGCACCGTCACGTCGCCCACATGCAGCTGCGGGTTCACGCCGCCGGCAATGCCGCTGAACACGATGTTCGTCACGCGAAAGCGGTTGAGCACCAGCTGCGTGTTCATGGTCGCGTTCGTCATGCTGATGCCCGAGAGGAACAGCACCACGGGCTTGCCTTCGAGCGTGCCGGTGGTGAACGCCACGCCGTTCACGCTGTGCTTCACCGGGCCCTGCAAGCGTGTGAGCAGCAGCTTGAGCTCGGGCTCGAAGGCCGACAGCACCGCGATGCGCGGGGTGTCGTCGAGCCGCGTGCTGCTGTTGATGCTGACGACGTCCGACCGGTAGACGCCGGCGCAGCCCGTGAGCATGGCGGCGATGAACGCGGCGGACAACGGACCGCGAAGGCGCTGGAGCAAGGAAGTGTTCGTCATGAGTTCGTGGGCGGAAGTTGAGGGCGATGCGCTGCATCGGGCGTGGCGATCCAGGCCTGCAGCGCCGCGATGCGCGGATGCTTGGGCGCCAGGCCGACGAAGGTGGTGTACGCGGCCAGCGCCTTGGCGTCGTTGCCGGCCTGCAGGTAGGCGTCGCCCAGGTTCAGGTAGGCCAGCGCGCGGCTGCCGTCCATGTCGATGGCCTGCTCGAACCAGCGTGCGGCTTCCACCGGCTTGCCGCGCTTGAAGTACACGAAGCCGAGGTTGTTGGCGGCCAAGGCAAACTTCGGCTGCAGTTTCAGCGCCTCGGTGAACGCGGCTTCGGCCTCGTCGTAGCGGCGCTCGCGGTACAGCTGAAGGCCGCGGTCGTTGGCGCGCTGGGCCGCCACGCGCGGCGACACCGGCGCGGCGGCGGGCATGGTGAGCTTGGCGTCGGCGCCTTCCAGGTTCTTCACGACCACCTCGATGGCGGCCGGGGCGGCTGCACCAGCCTTCGGCGCCTTGGCGGCCTGCACCGCATGCACCGCCTGCTCGTTGGCCTCGTCGATGCGCTTGTTGACCTGGCTGGCGGCGGCGTCGAGCTGCAGGCTGTCGCCGCTGAGGCCTTCGCGCTCCGCGGGCAGCTCGAACACGAACTCACCGCCCTCGGAGCCCGGCAGGCTGCCGAAGGCCGGCGTCTGCCGGGCAATGGCGGACACCGCCGGCGCCACGTAGGCCGCGAGTTCGGTGCCCGTGATGACGCCGTCGCCGTTCAGGTCGGCCTTGCCCGACAGCGCCTGCAGCATGGTCCAGGTGAACACCGAATGGCCGCCGGGGCCATCGTCGGCCACCTGCTGGTCGGCGCCGCCCGCGGTGAGCATCTGGCGGCCGATGCGCCGCGCGTTGTCGCTCAGGAAGTTCTTGCTGCCCTGCGGCGCACCGCCGCGCGTGAGGCCCAGCCCCGAGTAGCAGGCGTCCACCAGGAACAGCACATGCTTGGCCGACAGCGCCTCGGCCACTTCCTGCAGCTGCGGCATCGAGATGGCGTCGGAGGCAAGGTCGTCCAGCTGCGCGTCGACCGGCACGATGTAGCCCACATCGCGCCCGCTGGCGAGCTTGCGGGTGCTGCCGTGGCCGGCGAAGAACACCAGCACGCGGTCGTCGCGTTTCACGCGCTTGTTGTCGGTGAGCTTGTCGTTCAGCGCGCGCAGGATGTTGGCGCGCGTGGCGTCGCCGTCGTACAGCGCCGTGACGTTCTCTGGCTTGAAGCCGAAGCGCGTGACCAGCAACTGCTCCATCGCCTTGGCGTCGGGCACCGCATGGTGCAGGCCGGGCCACTTGGCGTACTTGTCGATGCCGATCACCAGCGCATGGCTCTCGCGGTAGAGCGTGTCGCCCGCAGCGGCCACGCCGTCGTCGGGCGCCGGGCGCTTGGGCGCGTTGACGACGAACTTGCCGTCGCGCCAGGTGGCGAAGCGGTAGCCGTCGGCCACCAGCTGGTCGAGCACCGTGGGCAGCGCCTGCACGGTGCGTCCCTGGATGTCGTGGAACAGGATCACGCCGCGCTTGGCCTTGTCGACCTCGGCCAGCACGCGGTCGGCGATCGACTTGGGCACCGGGTCGGCCCAGTCCATCGAGTCGACGGTCCACAGCATCGAGCGCAGCTTGAGCGCCTCGACCGTGCTGAGCTTGTCTTCGTTGCGCGCGCCGTAGGGAAAGCGGAACAGCGTGGACTGCGGCCGGCCGGTGGCGTCGAGCAGCGCCTCGGTTTCCGTGGCCTCGGTGCGCACCGCGTCATCGCTCATCTTGGCCATCATGCCGTGGCTGAAGCTGTGGTTGGCCAGCGTGTGGCCCGCGGCCAGCACGCGCTTGGCGACCGCGCCGTTGGCGCCCAGCTGCGCCTTGCCTTGCGCGTCGAGCTTGCCCAGGTTCTGGCCCAGCTCGAAGAAGATGGCCGGCGCGTCGTAGCGCTTCAGGATCTCGAGGATCTCGTCGGTGTGCTTCGCATGCGGGCCGTCGTCGAAGGTCAGCACCACGGTCTTGGGCGGCAGCGAGGTGCCGAAGATCTCGCGGGTGTCGCCGCCTTCCTTTTCCTTGGCGCCGCCTGCAGGCAGCGTGTAGGGCACGATGGTGCCGAAGTCCTTGAGGATCTGGTCGCGCGAATACAGGCCCTGCAGCTTGGCCACGTAGTCGGCCCATTTTTCGCGCCGGGGCTCGATGCCGCGTTGCGCGAAGCGGCCGAACACGTCCTTGAGTTCGCGGTCGTAGGCCTGCTCGATCTCGGCGAGCACGGCCAGGTCTTCGCTGGCGCGGCGGCCGAGCTTGAGGCCGGGCAGCGATTGCGCCTGGCCGTAGCGCGTGCTCAGCTCGCCCAGAAACTCCTTGAACGCCAGGCGGTCCGCGTCGAACCAGCTCGGCTCGCTCTCGATGCGGTCCAGCAGCGCGTTCAGTGCAGGCACCGTGGCGGGGTCGGTCATTTCGCCGGCCTGGGCGATCAGTGCGCGCTGGCGCTCCTGCATGTCATGGAACAGCATCTGCCCGACCGCGCTCACCGCGCGCTTGTCGGCCGCGCCGAGCGCACGCTCGCCGGTCATCAGCACGACCATCTGGCGGTGCGCGGCCAGCAAGGCATCGGCGCGTTCCTGCAGGGCGGCCGGAATGCCGACCGGCGCCGTTGTTGCCGCAGCGGGTGCAGCGGGTGCAGGGGCCGCCGTGGCCGAAGCTGCCGGTGCAGGCGGTGTGGCAGCCGCCACCGGGGCGGCCGTGCCCGCCGGCTCGCGCTCACACGCGGCCAGCCCGATCGTCAACGCCGCGACAGCCACGGCATGTCCTGCGATCTGCCATCGCGAACGTTTCATGGGCACGGCGATGCTTACTTGGCGGTGGACTTGGGTTGGCTGTCGTCCACCTTCACGGTGAACTTGCCGGCGAGGATGTCGGCCTGCTTGGCCTTCACCTTGGCAACGATGTCGGCCGGCACCTTCTTCTCGAAGGTGCCCAGCGGCGCCAGCTCGGAGCCCTTGTTCTTCATCTGCGCGTACACGCCGTAGTCTTCGGCCGCGAACTTGCCTTCCTTCACGAGCTTGATCGCGCGGTCGGCCGCGGGCTCGAAGTTCCACAGGGCCGAGGCGACCACCGTGTCGGGGTACTGGGCCTGCGTGTCGATCACGTTGCCGATGGCGAGCTTGCCCTTTTCCTTGGCGGCGTCGGACACACCGAAGCGCTCGGCGTACATCACGTCGGCGCCCTTGTCGATCATGGCGAAGGCCGCTTCCTTGGCCTTCGGTGGGTCGAACCAGCTGTTGATGAAGCTCACGCTGAACTCGACCTTCGGGTTCGTTTCCTTGGCGCCGGCCATGAACGCGTTCATCAGGCGGTTGACCTCGGGAATGGGGAAGCCGCCGACCATGCCGATGCGGTTGCTCTTGGTCATGCCGCCCGCCACCATGCCGCTCAAGTAGGCCGGTTCCTGGATGTAGTTGTCGAAAACGCTGAAGTTGGGCGCCTGCGGCTTGAGCGACGAGCCCATCAGGAAGGCGACCTTGGGAAAGTCTTTTGCGACCTTGCGCGCCGCCGCTTCCACACCGAACACCTCGCCCAGGATCAACTGGTTGCCGCCGGTGGCGTACTCGCGCATCACGCGCTCGTAGTCGGCGTTGCTGACGTTCTCGGTGGCCTTGTATTCGATCTCGCCGCGCGCCTCGGCTGCCTTCAGCGCCTTGTGGATGCGGCCGACCCATTGCTGTTCGAAGGGCACGGTGTACACCGCCGCCACCTTCAATTTGGCCTGCGCAAGCGCCAGGCCGGGCGCGCCGGCCGCGAGCGCCGCGGCAACGGCGACGGAACGAATGATCAATTGACGACGTGCTGTCACGGTCTTCTCCTCGGTTTATTGAAAGAACCTGCGCTGCAATCCCCATGCCCGCTTGCCCCGGGCTTGGGCTCGGGCGCGCAGCGCCCGGCCCTGGCCCCCTTCCAGAGACACCGAGGAACCGGCTTCGCCGGGCCTCAGGTGTCGCCCCCGGCAGGGGGAAGGAGAAGCGGACACGAAGTGCCGCGCAGCCTGGGGGCGAGCCTTACTTCGTGCCGAAGATCCGGTCGCCGGCGTCGCCCAGGCCCGGCAGGATGTAGCCGTGGCTGTCCAGCTCGCGGTCGATCGCGGCGGTGTAGATCGGCACGTCGGGGTGCGCCTTCTGCATCGTCGCCACGCCTTCGGGGCAGGTCAGCAGGCAGACGAACTTGATCGACTTGGGGTTGAGCTCCTTCAGGCGCTCGACCGCGGCCACGGCCGAGTTGCCGGTGGCCAGCATCGGGTCGACCACGATCACGTCGCGGCTGTCCATTTCGCCGGGCATCTTGAAGTAGTACTCCACGGCCGTCAGCGTCTTGGGGTCGCGGTACAGGCCGATGTGGCCCACGCGCGCGCCGGGCACCACGGTCAGCATGCCGTCCAGGATGCCCGTGCCGGCGCGAAGAATGGACACCAGCACCAGCTTCTTGCCGTCGATGACCTTGGCCTGCATCGTTTCGAGCGGGGTCTCGACCTCGATGTCCTGCATCGGCATGTCGCGCGTGACCTCGTAGGCCATCAACATGCTGATTTCGTTCAGGAGCCGGCGAAAGCTGTTGGTCGACGCGTCCTTGCGGCGCATCAGCGTGAGCTTGTGCTGGACGAGGGGATGGTTGACGAGGTGGACGTTGCTCATTGGAATTGTGTGTGGCGTTGCTGGTGAGAGAACCCTGGAGTCTAAAAGACGGTGCCGTCGCTCTCGATCAGCAGAGGCGGAGCACCGTTGCGCAAACGCTGGGCCAGTGCGCGGCCCGCGGCCCAGGTGCCGCCTTCGAGCACGCAGGCCAGCGGCAGCTCTTCTTCCGTGCGATCGAGCACCTTGCGCACGCGCGGCGCCACCTCGTCGAGCAGCGCCACCGTCAGCGCGCGCCATTCGACGATGAATTCGTCGCTGGCTTTCCAGGTACGGGTGAGAAAGGCCGGGTCCTTCGGCACGATCACGCCGCTGTCGATCAGCAGGCCGCCGTTGCGGTATTCGGGAAGGGCCGTGAGTGCATCGAGGTGGCGCACCTTCACGCCCGCCCATTCGAAGGGTTCGAGCAGCGAATACGTGAGCCATTGCGACAGCTTGTGGAACGGCATCCAGCCGTTGGTCAGGCCGGGGCCGCGCACCGCGCTGTGGCGCCAGCAGTCGCCCAGCGCCAGCGCGGGGTCGCCCGAGCCGATGCCCGCCGCACTGTCGCTGCCGTCGGCCGCGATGCTGTCCACTGCATTGGCCGAGGGCCAGATGCGCGAGAGGGTTTCCAGCAGCAGCGACAGGATCTGGTGCGCCGTGACCTCGGCCGTGGGCGGCGCGGCCGGGCCGTAGGGGCCCACCAGCGCGTCGAACAGCTTGCCGGGGCGGCCGTCGTCGCCAAAGGTTTCGGGCTGCTCGCTCATGGCCTCGCCCAGCCGGCGCAGCAGCATGGCGCGGCCTGCCAGGCCGACCAGCGGATTGGCCTCGCTGACCTGGAAGGCGTCGCCCAGCCGGTCGGCCACCAGGCCGCGCAGGCCGGCTGCGTCCACCTGGTAGGGACGCTCGGGGTTCGAGGAGAACAGGCCGCTCATGAACGCGTGGTAGCTGGCCACGCCCAGGCCTTCGGAACGGGTGAAGCGTTCGCCCGTGGCCGATTCGGTGTAGTGCCAGTCGGGACCGGCGCCGGCGTCGAGCAGCACGCTGACCAGCACGAGGTCGATATGGGCGCGAGCGCGCGTGCGCGCATCGGATTCGCCCAGCAGCGTGTCGAGTTCTTCGATGCGGTTGATGCTGCCGGCCTCGAAGTGGCGCCAGCGGCTGTGGTACGGGATGGTGTCCCACGGATAGCGCTCGCGCGTGACCTCGGCGACGGTGCGCGCCGTGTCTTCGAGCGTGTCGCTGCCGCCGATGCGAAACCACTGCGATTCGCCGTTGCGCGCGCGTGCCAGCAGGGCGCCCGCACGCTGGCGGATGGCCGCCGTGGTGCGCAGCAGGCTCGCCGCGCCGGCCGGGTGGCTGGTGTCGGCGGTGAATTCGGTGGCGGGGTCGACCTTGCCCGCGCCGCCGGGCGGCAGGCTGCCGGAACCGTCGACGGGCATGTAGGGGTCGGTGTTGTTGCTGGTGGTCATTCAGTGAGTCCGCGGCCCTTGGCCTTCTTGAGTTCTTCTGCGTCCGGCACCGGGCCGGGGGTGAAATAGCCGGCGGCCATCTTGGCGTCCATCTCGACGCGGGCGTCCGCCGGAATCAGCGAATCGGGAATGTTCACGCGCTCGCCGATCTCGATGCCCGAGCCGGTGATCGCGTCGAACTTCATGTTGCTCATCGACACGAGCCGATGGATCTTCTTGATGCCCAGCCAGTGGAAGACGTCGGGCATCAGCTCCTGGAAGCGCATGTCCTGCACGCCGGCCACGCACTCGGTGCGCGCGAAATACTGATCGGCCGTGTCGCCGCCGACCTGCCGCTTGCGTGCGTTGTAGACCAGGAACTTGGTCACTTCGCCCAGCGCCCGGCCTTCCTTGCGCGAGTACGCGATGAGGCCCACGCCGCCGCGCTGCGCGCCCTGGATGCACTCCTCGATGGCATGCGTGAGGTAGGGCCGGCAGGTGCAGATGTCGGAGCCGAACACGTCGGAGCCGTTGCATTCGTCGTGGATGCGCGCGGTGAGCTCCACCTGCGGGTTGGCCAGGTCGCGCGGGTTGCCGAAGATGTAGAGGGTCTGCCCGCCGATGGGGGGCAGGAACACCTCCAGGTCGGACCGCGTGACCAGCTCGGGGTACATGCCGCCGGTTTCCTCGAACAGCGTGCGGCGCAGGTCGTTCTCGGAGCAGCCGAAGCGGCGCGCCACCTCGGGCAGGTACCACACGGGTTCGATGGCGGCCTTGGTCACCATCGCTGCGCCGCCGGCGGTGAGGAAGTGGCCGTCGGCCTTCAGGCGCCCGCTCTGCAGCGCCTCGATGACCTCGGGCAGGATCACGTGGGCCTTGGTGATCGCGATGGTGGGGCGGATGTCGTAGCCGGCCGCCAGCTCGGTGGAGAACACGTCGGCCACCAGCGCGCCCCAGGGGTCGAGCGACACGATGCGTCCGGGCTCGCTCCATTGCGGGTACGGGCCGATCACGTCGGTGGGCGCGGTGTTGGTGAGGTCGGCCTTGTGCTCGCGCTTGAGCGCCCCGGCCGCCACCGCCAGCGCGCGGTACACGCTGTAGGAGCCGCTGTGCGTGCCGATCACGTTGCGGTGCGCCCGCTTGGTGGTGGTGCCGACCACCGGTCCGCGCTCGGTGGGCGTGGCCGCGCCCCAGCGGATGGGCAGCGCGCCGAAGCCGCCGGCGTGCGAGGTCAGCCGGATGTGCCCGGTCGAGGACGAGGCATGCAGGGGAGGGACCGAGGGGAGGGAGGTGGCACCGGCCGGTGGCGTGAGCGGCACCGACGGCGTCGTCGAAGGGATCGTTGTGCTGTCTGCAGACATTGGTGGCCCTCAAAAAACACAATGTACCGATGGTGTGTGGTGCTTGCAAGCGGACGGCTTCGGCACAATGGCCCGAAATCTTTTTTCGACGAGGCTGTAACCGGCCGACCGGATGGCACGAAACACCGTAGGCAGCAGGACGAACTTGAGCGACGTGGAAGCGGCGCTGCGCAGCCTGTTCCTTCGCGGCCTCGACGGCGACGCCAAGGCCTACCGAGACTTCCTGCAGCAACTCGCCGCGCACCTGCGCGCCTTTCTGGGCAAGCGCCTCTTTGGCTGGCCCGATGAAGTGGAAGACCTCGTCCAGGAATGTTTGCTCGCCATGCACAACCAGCGCCACACCTACCAGAGCGACCAGCCGCTGACGGCCTGGGTGCACGCGATTGCGCGCTACAAGATGATCGACCTGCTGCGCGCCAAGTCTGTTCGCGACGACCTGCATGACCCGCTGGACGACGACCTCGCGGTGTTCGCCGCGTCGGCCGAGGACGCCAGCGACGCGAAGCGCGACCTGAGCGGATTGCTCGACACCCTGCCCGAGCGCCAGCGCCTGCCGATCGTGCACGTGAAGATCCAGGGGCTGTCGGTGGCCGAGACCGCGAGCCTGACGGGCATGTCCGAGTCGGCGGTCAAGGTGGGCATCCACCGGGGCCTGAAGGCCTTGGCCGCGCGCTTCGGCCACAACTGGGGAGGCGCCGCATGAAGACCGATGACCTCGTGGCGATGCTCGCCACCGGCGATGTGGCGGTGCCGCGCCGCAGCGCGAGCCGGCGCATCGGCTGGGCCGTGCTGGCGGGGTTGCCGGTCTCGTTGTTCATCCTGTTTGCCGAATACGGAATGCGGCGCGACATCGTCCAGGCCATGTTCTGGCCGATGTTCTGGGTCAAGGTGCTGTTCCCGATGTGCATTGCCGCCGCCGGCTTCGTGGCGGTGCAGCGGCTCGCGCGGCCGGGCGTCGAGGCCCGCCGGGCATGGCTGGGGGCCGCGCTGCCGGTGCTGGGTGTGTGGGCACTGGCGGTGGTTGCGTGGTTCACCGTGCCGATGGAAGAGCGCATGCCCTCGCTGATGGGGCAGTCATGGCGCATCTGCGCGCTGAGCATCGGACTGATGGCGCTGCCGGTGTTCGCCGCCACGATGGTGGCGCTCAAGGGGCTGGCACCCACGCGGCCCGCGCTGGCGGGCGCCGCGGCGGGCGCGTTGGCCGGTGGCATGGGGGCCTCGGTCTACGCGCTGCACTGCATGGAACTCACCGCGCCATTCCTCGCGGTCTGGTACGTGAGCGGGATTGCCGTGCCGGTGCTGGCGGGGGCCTTGCTGGGACCGCGCTTGCTGCGCTGGTAGCGATCCGCCGGTTCTTCCTTCAGCGCTTCTTGCTGCCGAAGATCCCGCCCAGCACGCCGCGCAGGATTTCCTTGCCCACCGATGTGCCCATGGTGCGCACCGCCGACTTGGCCATGGTCTGCACCAGGCCGTCGTGCTTCGCGCCGCGCGGCCCGGTGGTGCCGAACAGCATGTCATTGAGCATGCCGCCCATGCCGGAGCCCGACGATTCCGTTGCGGGCTTGCCGCCGGGGAGGGCGGCTGGCGGTGCGTCGGGCGCGCTGTCGGCGCGGCCCTTGAGCTTTTCGTAGGCCGATTCGCGGTCGACCGCCTTCTCGTAGACGCCGGCCACCAGCGAATTGGCGATCAGCGCCTTGCGCTGGTCGGGCGTGATGGGGCCGAGCTGGCTCGCCGGCGGCACCACGAACACCCGTTCGGTCACGCTCGGGCGGCCCTTGTCGTCCAGGAAACTCACCAGCGCCTCGCCCACCGCGAGCTCGGTGATGGCCGTCTCGATGTCCAGGCCCGGCTTCTGCCGCATGGTGCTGGCTGCCGCCTTCACGGCCTTCTGGTCGCGCGGTGTGAAGGCGCGCAGCGCGTGCTGCACGCGGTTGCCCAGCTGGGCCAGCACCGAGTCGGGAATGTCCAGCGGGTTCTGCGTGACGAAATAGACGCCCACACCCTTGGAGCGCACCAGCCGCACCACAAGCTCGATGCGTTCCACCAGCGCCTTGGGCGCCTCGTTGAACAGCAGGTGGGCCTCGTCGAAGAAGAAAGCCAGCTTGGGCTGCTCGGGGTCGCCGATTTCAGGCAGCTGCTCGAACAGCTCCGACAGCATCCACAGCAGGAAGGTGGCGTACATGCGCGGCGAGTTCATGAGTTTGTCGGCCGCGAGGATGTTGATGACCCCCTTGCCGCCCACGGTCTGCATGAAATCGGCGATGTTGAGCATCGGCTCGCCGAAGAACTTGTCGCCGCCCTGGGTTTCGATCTGCAACAGGCCGCGCTGGATGGCGCCCACGCTGGCGGCGCTGATGTTGCCGTACTGGGTGGTGAACTGGCTTGCGTTCTCGCCCACGTACTGCAGCATGGCGCGCAGGTCCTTCAGGTCCAGCAGCAGCAGGCCGTTGTCGTCGGCGATCTTGAACACCAGGTTCAGCACGCCGGCCTGCGTTTCGTTCACGTCGAGCATGCGGCCCAGCAGCAGCGGGCCCATGTCGGAAACCGTCGCCCGTACCGGATGGCCCTGCTCGCCGAACACGTCCCACAGCGTCACGGGGCAGGCCGAAGGCTCGGGCAGTTCGATGCCGCGTTCCTTCAGCGTGGCGGCCAGCTTGGCGCCGATGGCCCCCTTCTGGCTGATGCCGGTGAGGTCTCCCTTGACGTCGGCCATGAACACCGGAACGCCGATGCCGGAGAGCTTTTCGGCCATGGTCTGCAGGGTGACGGTCTTGCCCGTGCCGGTGGCGCCGGTGATGAGGCCGTGGCGGTTGGCCAGCGCGGGAAGAAGTGCACACTCGATGCTGTCGTGCCGTGCGATCAGAAGAGGGTCGGCCATGGGGCGCTCCGGGTCGTATCGAAACGGGCAGTCTAATCAAGCCGCACTCCTATAATCCACGCCGCACGGTAGTTCAGGAAAAAGTTTTCAGGAGGTTTTTTTGTCATCGACTGCACAGCCCCCCATTCCCGCCACCGGCGATGCCTCCGAACAGTCGCCCATTGAAAAAGAGCTGGCCGTGTTGCTCGTGAACGCGCTGAACCTCGAAGTTGCACCCGAGGCCATCGTGCCGACCGACCCGCTGTACGGCGAAGGACTGGGACTCGACTCGATCGACATCCTCGAAGTGGCGCTCGAAGTTTCGCGCCGCTACGGTTTCCAGCTGCGTTCGGACGACGAACGCAACCAGCAGATTTTTCAGTCGCTGCGCACGCTCGCGACCCACGTCGCCGAGCACCGCGTCGCTTCCTGAACCCCATGTCGCGATGGCGAATAGCGCTCCTGCTGGTCGCAGGGGTGGCTTATGCCGGCCTCTCTCACTGGATGACACTGTTCCACCCCACGGCACCGTGGGCGGTGGTGGTGTTGCTCGGCCCGCTCTGGCTGGCCGCCATGGGGTTTGCCGCCAGCTGGTTCGGCCGCTGGGGCTTTGTCGCCGCGGCCGCGCTGGGCGTGGGCGGCTTCACACTCGTTTTCCTGGGTGAGGCCGGTGACCCCAACCGCCTGTATGTGCTGCAGCATGTGGCCATCAACAGCGTGCTGTGCGGCTGGTTCGGCTCCACGCTGCGTGGCCGGGGCCTGCCGCTGATCACCCAGTTCGCGCAGCGCGTGCACCCGCTCAAGGGGCACATGCTGGCCTACACGACGCAGCTCACGCGCATCTGGACCGCCTTCTTCGCGCTGGTGGTGGCGGTGTCCGTCGTGCTTTATCTCACCCGGCCGTTTTCCGACTGGTCGCTGTTCTCGAATGTGTTGTGCCCCTTGATGGTGGGCCTGCTGTTCGTGGGCGAGCACCTGGTGCGCTACCGGCTTCATCCCGAATTCGAACGCACCCGCCTGGTCGATGCCGTGCGCGCGTTCTACGGCAGATCGTCGGTGGACTCCAGCGCCGGCGGCCAATGACACAGGCGTGGCCCGCGTGACGACCGACAACCCCGATACCTCCGCACCCGGCTTCCTGCCGCTGCTCGCGCCCCGCGACCTCGACGCCCCCCTGGCCTGGCGCGCCGGCGTGCCCGTGAGCGCGCGGCAGTTCCTGGCCGACGTGGCCCGTTTTGCTCCCACGCTCCCCGACGAGGGGCCGGCCGTCAATGTGTGCGGCGACCGCTACGCTTTTGCCGTGAGCCTGTGCGCCGCGCTCGTGCGCGGGCATGCCAGCCTGCTGCCGCCCGACGCACGGCCCGACACGCTGGCGCGGCTGCGCGAATCCGGCGGCCCTCGGCTCTTTGCGCTGGCCGACGACCCCACGCTGCAAACACCCGGCATGCACCGCGTGCTGATCGAAGACCGCTCCAGCCCCGAAGGCGGTGCCGGCGGTGCGGTTCCGTCCATCGACGGCGCGATGCATGCGGTCAGCCTGCTCACCTCCGGTTCCACCGGCGTGCCGCAGCCGCATGCCAAGACCTGGCGCACGCTGGTGGGCGACGTCGCCGTGGCCGTGCGGCGTCTGTGCCGCGTGCTCGAGCGGCCCACGCTGGAAGGCGTGACGCTGGTGGCCACGGTGCCGGTGCAACACAGCTACGGGCTGGAATCGTCCGCGCTGCTGGCCCTGCTCGGCGGCGCCGCCTTCGAAAGCGCCCGGCCGTTCTTTCCCGCCGACGTGGCGCAGACCTTGGCTTCGGTGCCGCGCCCGCGCGCGCTGGTGACCACGCCGTTCCACCTGAAGACGCTGCTGCTGTCGGGCATCGACCTGCCGCCGGTCGACCTGATCCTGTCGGCCACCGCGCCGCTGTCGCCGCAGCTCGCGCAGCAGGCCGAGCAAGCCATGGGCGGCGTGCTGCTCGAAATCTATGGCAGCACCGAGTCGGGCCAGGTGGCCACGCGCCGCACGACCGACAGCGAAATCTGGGAAACCTTCGGCGAGATCAAGGTGCATGCGGAGCCCTCCGCGGACGGCGGGCCCGAGCGCTTCGTCTTCTCCGGCGATTTCATGCCGGAGCCCACGCCGATGGCGGACGTGCTCGAACTGCTCGACGACCGCCGCTTCCGGCTCTTCGGACGGGCCAACGACCTGATCCATGTGGCCGGCCGGCGCAGCTCGCTGGCGCACCTGAACTTTCACCTCAACAGCATTCCCGGGGTGGACGACGGTGCCTTCTGGCTGCCCGACGAGGTGGCCGACGGCGTTGTGCGACCTGTGGCCTTCGTGGTCGCGCCGACACTGTCGGCCGGTGAAATCATCGCCGCGCTGCGCCAGCGCCTGGAGGCCGTGTTCGTGCCGCGGCGGGTGGTGCAGGTCAAGTCGTTTCCGCGCGAAGGCACGGGCAAGCTCACGGTGCGGGCACTGCGCGAGTTCGCGCTGGCCCAGCTCGCAGAAGACGACACGCCTGTGCAGATGGCCCTCTCTGTGCCGGCCGACCACCCCGTCTTCGCCGGACATTTCCAGGGGCAGCCGCTGCTGCCGGGCGCGCTGATCCTGGCCGAGGTGATGGAAGCCGTGCGCCGCGTACCGGCCCTGACGGCGCGGCTGGGCGCCAACCCCACGCTGGCCGCGGCCAAGTTCCTTTCGCCGGTGCGACCCGGCAGCACGCTCTCCATCGAGCTGCATCCGGAAGCCGGGGCCGGTCGCGGCGTGCGCTTCGACGTGCGTTGCGACGGCGTGGTGGCTGTCACCGGCCGATGGACGGCTGTGCAAGGCTCTGCGTGATGAAGCACACCGACGTCGAGTCGCGCGCCGTTAACGAGGCGGCCCGCACGGGGCAGGGCGCACAGAAGAACGACAAGCCGGACACCGGCGACTGGGCGCGCGCGCCCGAACGCAGCAACATGGTCGCGCTGCGTTTCATCGTGTTCATGGCGCTGGTATGCGGGCGCCGCGTCACGCGCCTGCTGCTACCCCCGATCGCGCTCTATTTCCTGCTGTTCGCACCCACGCAGCGCCGGCACATCAAGCGCTATCTGTTTCGGGCCATCGGCCCGCACGCCGGCTGGATCGACGGCTTCCGCCTGCTCCATGCGTTCGCCTCGACCGTGCTCGACCGCGTGTACTTCCTGCGCGGACGCATGGACCTGTTCGACCTGACGGTCGAAGGCAACGTGCCGCTCGAGGCCGAAGCCGTGGCGGGGCGGGGCGCCTTCATGCTCGGTGCGCACGTGGGCAGCTTCGAGGTGCTGGGGGCGTGCAAGCAGCAGACGCAGCAGCACCACCTGCGCCTGGCGATGCTGATGTTTCCGGACAACGCGCAGCGCATTACCGCCATCCTCAATGCGATTGCGCTGCCGGAGCTGCGCCCGCACGTCATCGCGCTGGGCCGGCCGCACTCGATGCTCGCGCTGCGCGACTGGCTCGACGGCGGTGGCCTTGGCGGCATGCTGGCCGACCGCACGCTGCCGGGCAGCGAAGACCAGCCCGCCTCGCAGCGCGGCAACACCATCGTGGTGCCGTTCCTCGGGCAACCCGCCAGCTTCAACGACGGGCCGTTCCGGCTGGCCGCCCTGCTGCGCCGCAAGGTGTTCTTCATGGCCGGGCTCTACCGCGGAGGCGCGCGCTACGATATTCGGTTCGACCTGCTGGCCGACTTCACGGAGCGGGTGCCGGACGCCGCGGAGCGGGAACGCCGCATCCGTTCGGCGGTCGAAGCCTATGTCGCGCGCCTGGAAGCGATCTGCCGCGCCTACCCCTACAACTGGTTCAACTTTCATGATTTCTGGCTTGAAGATGCGGCTTGAGCGGCTTTGCAAGGCGTGCGTGCTGGGGCTGGCCTTGGTCCTGTGCGCTGCGCCGGCCTGGGCGGCCTTCGACCTGCCCGAACTGATGGGCCTGCTGGCCAAGCAGAAGAGCGGGGAGGCCCGCTTCACCGAGCAACGCTTCGTGCATGGCCTGGAAGGCCCGCTGGACGCCAGCGGCACGCTGAGCTTCGACGCACCCGACAAGCTGGTGCGCCGCACGCTGTCCCCGCGCATCGAGACCATGGCGGTCGAGGGCAACACGCTGACCCTGTCGCGCGGCGGGCGCAACCGCACGCTGGCGCTCGACAGCATGCCCGAGCTGCTCGGCCTGGTCGAAGCCATGCGCGGCACGCTCACCGGTGACGGCGCCACGCTGCAGCGCTACTTCAAGAACACGGTGACGGGTTCTCCTGCCAAGTGGACGCTCGACCTCGTGCCGATGGACAGCCGGCTGGCCGCGCAGGTGCGCAGCATCCGCATCAGCGGCCGCGCCAGCGACGTGCTGGGGCTGGACATGGAATTCGTCGGCGGCGACCGCTCGTCGATGAACATCACGCCGGGCGCTGCGCCGGCCGCCGCAGCCCCGTCCGGCGCACCCGGACGCACCACGCCGTGACACCGCTGCGCACCGACGGCCCGCCGAGCTGGTCGCGCCGGGCGGTCGTGCTGCTGGCATGGCTGCTGGTGCTGCTGTGCGGCGCCATGGTCATCGCCCGCACGCACATCGGWGCCGACCTGTACGAAGACCAGCCCGAGCTCGACGTGCGCATCTCGTTCGACAAGGCCGCGCGCACGCTCACCATCACCGACAAGGGCATCGGCCTGTCGCGCCAGGAAGCGATCGACAACCTCGGCACCATCGCCAAGAGCGGCACCAAGGACTTCATGAGCAAGCTCAGCGGCGACCAGAAGGCCGACGCGCAGCTCATCGGCCAGTTCGGCGTGGGCTTCTACTCGGGCTTCATCGTGGCCGACCGCATCACGGTCGAGTCGCGCCGCGCGGGCGTGCCGCCCGAGCAGGGCGTGCGCTGGGCCAGCGGCGGCGCCGGCGACTTCGACGTGGCCGACATCACGCGCGCCGCGCGCGGCACCAGCATCACGCTGCACCTGCGCGACGACGCCGACGAGTACCTCAACGCCTGGAAGATCAAGCAGGTCGTGGGCAAGTACTCCGACCACATCTCGCTGCCCATCCTGATGGAAAAGGAAGAGTGGAAGGAAGGCGAGAACGACCAGCCCGGCGATATGGTGAAGACCGGCGAATGGGAAACCATCAACAAGGCCAACGCCCTGTGGAGCCGCCCCAAGAAAGACATTTCCACCGAGCAGTACGAGGAGTTCTACAAGAGCATCAGCCACGACTACGAGGCCCCGCTCGCCTGGAGCCACAACCGCGTGGAAGGCAGCACCGAGTACACGCAGCTGCTGTACATCCCGGCCAAGGCGCCCTTCGACCTGTGGAACCGCGACAAGAGCGCGGGCGTGAAGCTGTACGTCAAGCGCGTCTTCATCATGGACGACGCCGAGGCGCTGATGCCCAGCTACCTGCGCTTCGTGAAGGGCGTGATCGACTCGGCCGACCTGCCGCTGAACGTGAGCCGCGAGCTGCTGCAGGAAAGCCGCGACGTGAAGGCCATCCGCGAGGGCAGCACCAAGCGCGTGCTCGGCATGCTCGAAGACCTGGCGAAGAAGCAGAAGACCGGCCCCGAGAGCGGCGAAGGCCTGATCGACGTGGGCTCGGGCGAATCGGTGCCCGCGCCGGAGCCGACCGGCGCAGTGACCGACGTGGTCGACAAGAACGCGCCCACCGCCGCTGAAGCGGCCGCCGCGGCCGCCGACGAATCGGGCAAGTACGCGAAGTTCTACGCCGAGTTCGGCGCGGTGCTCAAGGAAGGCCTGGGCGAGGACATGGGCAACCGCGACCGCATCGCCAAGCTGCTGCGCTACGCCTCCACGACCACCGACACGGTGAGCGTGAGCTTCGCCGACTACAAGGCGCGCATGAAGGAAGGCCAGGACGCGATCTACTACATCACGGCCGACACCCTGGCCGGCGCGAAGAACAGCCCGCAGCTCGAGGTCTTCAAGAAGAAGGGCATCGAGGTGCTGCTCATGACCGACCGCGTCGACGAATGGGCGCTGAACTACCTCAACGAGTTCGACGGCACGCCGCTGCAGAGCGTGGCCAAGGGCGCGGTCGACCTGGGCAAGCTGCAGGACGACGACGAGAAGAAGGCCGCCGAGGAAGCCACCGAGTCGTTCAAGCCGCTGCTCGAGAAGCTCAAGGAAGCGCTCAAGGACAAGGCCGACGACGTGCGCGTGACCACCCGCCTGGTCGACTCGCCCGCCTGCCTGGTGGTGCAGGACGGCGGCATGAGCACGCAGCTCGCGCGCATGCTCAAGCAGGCCGGCCAGCCCGCGCCCGAGCTGAAGCCGGTGCTCGAGGTGAACGCCGAGCATCCGCTGGTGAAGAAGCTCGAAAGCTCCGCGCACTTCGACGACCTGGCGAACATCCTGTTCGACCAGGCGCTGCTGGCCGAAGGCGGCCTGCCGGCCGACCCCGCGGCTTATGTGAGGCGCGTCAACGCGCTGCTGGTGTGATCGCCCGGCCGCGCACCGTCCGGACAACAGCCGCCGCAATTCCCGCGGTGCTGCTGCTCCTCATGGTGGGCGGCTGCTCGCACTACCACGTCGGCATTCCGCTGGTGCCGGGGCTCTCGCTGGGACTCGGCGCCACGAAGGACGGCAATTTCTCGGTGGGGCTCAACACCGGCTTCGGCCCGCTCGGCGCAGGCGTGGCGGTGAACAACGGCGGGCAGGTGTCGGGCTCGGCCGGCGTCGGGGTCGGCGTGGGGCCGATAGCGACGGGGGTCAGCAAGGGCGCCGTGCTCTACGACCCGAAGGCCGCACCGGCAGTGCCGACCGGCGCTGTGGCTTCGGCGACGACCCCTGCCACTGCCGTCGCTCCGGCGGCGCCGGCCCCGGTGCGCTATTCCACGCCTGCCGACCCCTTCACACCGATTGCCACCGGGGCCCAGGCGCCTGCCGCCTTGCCAGCGGCGCATGCCCCGGTCCCGGCCAGGGCGCCCCTCGTCAAGATCACGCGTCCGCCGCCGGAGCCCCCGGCGCCCGCGGTGAACGTCAGCTACCGCAAGCCGGCCGCAGCCGCGGTGCCGGCCCGCGAAGCCGGCACGCCGGGCAACCCTGTCGCACCCTGAGCGCGGCCGCCCGACGCGAACACGAAACCCGGCCTAACATGGCGCCTGAATCTCCTTCGGAGACCGACGCACCATGACCCGCCGGCCGCTGCTGCTGCGACTCCTGGCCCTGGCCGCGCTGGCTGCCACGGCGCTGCCCCGCGCGGCGAAGGCCCAGTTCGGCTACCCCGCCAAGCCCATCCGATGGATCGTGCCGTACCCGGCCGGTGCCGGTGCCGACATCGTCGCGCGCACCATCGCCGCGCAGCTGTCCATCGACGCGGGGCAGCCGGTGCTCATCGAGAACCGCGCCGGCGGCAACACCGCGCTGGGGGCCATCGAGGCCGCGCGCGCGGCCGCCGACGGCTACACGCTGCTGTCGGCCGACAACGGCATGCTGGTGTTCAACCCCGCGCTGTACCGCAACCTCAGCTACAACCCCTCGCGCGACTTCGCGCCCGTGACCCTGCTGGGCCGGCTGCCGATGGTGCTGCTGGTCGGCCCGTCCAGCGGCCAGAAGGATGCGCGGGCCTTCATCGAGGACGCACGCGCCTTCCCCGGCAAGGTGAGCTTCGCCTCGGCCGGCACCGGCAGCCCGCAGCACCTGGCGATGGAACTGCTCGAACGCGAGGCCGGGCTGGAGATGGTGCATGTGCCCTACCGCGGCGCCGCGCCCGCGCTGGCCGACGTGGCCGGCGGCCAGCTGCCCGTGATGATGTGCGATCTGGCCGCGTCGCGCCGCTTCATCCAGAGCGGCAAGCTGCGCGCGCTGGCGGTGGCGCACCCCCAGCGCCTGAAGGAGCTGCCGGGCGTGCCCAGCTTCGCCGAGCTCGGCATGCCCCGGGTGGAGGCGGCCGCGCTCATGGGCCTGGTGGTGCCCGCCAGCACGCCGGGCGAGTTGGTCACGCGGCTGCAGCAGTCGGTGGCCGATGCCATCCACAACCCGGCCGTGCAGCGCAAGCTGGCCGAGTTCGGCGTGGAGCCCGTGGGCGATGCGCCCAGCCAGTTCGCCGCGCTGCTGCAGGGCGAGTCGGCGCGCTGGCATCCGCTGATCCGGGAACTGAATCTGGTGCTCGACTGAATCGGCCCGGCCCGGGCCCTTTACGGAACTTTGCGCACCGCCCGCGCCGTTCTCATTCTTTGCTAAGAGTGCCTGCCTAGATTGGCGCATCGCTCAGGAAAGGCCGGAGGGACGGTCTGCAACGGGCAGCCCGGTCCTCCCGAGACCGATGATCACACGCCGTTTTCACCACGTCGTTTTTGCGGACGACTTCTTCCGCTCGCCCGTCAACGGGTTGCAGTACCACGTCGCCAACCGGCGATTCCTGCGTGCCTTCTTCGACGCCGCGCTGGGCCGCCTCGACCTGCCGATGGGCGAGATCGCGCCGTTGTCCGAAGGCGGCCGCATCGACGTGGCGCGCCTCATGCATCGGCTGGAGCTGCCCTGCACGCCGGCGGGCTGGGCGCGTGCCTGCACCGCCGACCTGGTGCCGCTGGCCGGGCGCGAGGGCCTGCCGGCGTTCGAGCCCGGGTGCCTGGTCATCGGCTGGGGCCTGACGCCCGCGCTGCAGCACTGCATCGACCGCGGCGGCGCGAGCTACCTGGACATCGAGATCGATCCGCGCCGCTTCACCGAGCACCTGCACTTCTGCGCGCGCACCAACGACCCGGTCATCGAGGCCGCGCTGCTGGCGCGCCGTGTGGACGAGGAGCTGTTCTGGAACCATGCGAGCGCCCTCAAGGGGCGCTTCGCACGGCACGGCGCGACCGCGCTGTTCGACCCGCGCCTGCGCGTGGGGCTGTTCTTCGGCCAGAGCCTGGTCGACCTGTCGCTGGTGAGCGGCGGGCGCACCATGCACCCGGCCAGCGTGATCGCGCCGCTGCGCGAGCTGGCGGGCAGCGTCGACCTGCTGGTCGTCAAGCCGCACCCCTACGAGAGCGCGCTGCACGACCTGGCGCCCATTGCGCGCGCCATTCCCAACGTCGCCTGGACGCGCGAGAACACCTACGCGCTGCTGTCGGCCACCAACGTGCACTTCGCCGCCAGCCTGTCGTCGAGCGTGCTGACCGAGGCGCGCTACTTCCGCAAGCCCGCCCATGCGCTGATCCGCGCCGACCGCAACGCACCGGCGCAGCTGCCGCGGGGCTGCTCGGGCTGGATACCGATGGGCGCGGCGCTGGGCTCGGTGGACTGCATGGCGGCGGTGTGCGGCGCCGGCGATGTGCCCTCGGCCCCCGGCCTGCCGGCCTGGCCGGCGGCCGCCCTCGACAAGGCCTTTCTCACGCGCTGGGGCCTCGACGATGCTTCGCATGGCCTGTGCGAGACGGCCGAACTGCAGACCGGCCGCCCCTACCTGTTCCACCCCGGCAGCCCCGCGATGGGCTGGCTCAGCCACGGCTGGGCGGGTTTCGACGGAGAAGGTGCGCGCAGCGAGGGCGAGCTGGCCTGCCTGGTGATTCCGCTGCCTTCGCTGTCGCACCCGCCCGCGCAGGCGCACCAGCAGCCCTGCCGCCTGGAAGTGCGCATCGACTACCGCAGCAACGCCAAGGCCACCAGCGTGCACGCCATGTTCGACGGCGTGGTGCTGCAGGGCCAGCGCGGCACCGGCGCGCGGCGGCGCAGCCTGGTGTTCGAGGTCGAGCCCACGGCGGGGCGCAAGTGCCTGGTCGTGCAGTTCGCGGTGGCTGCGGGAACGGTGCGTGGTGGCCTGCTGATGCGTGGCGTGACCCGGCCGGCGTTCACTGTCAGGAAGCTGCAGGTGTCGCTTCGCATGGGCCGTGGCGTGATCTCGGCGCCGCCGAAGGCGACTTCGAAGCCGTGGTCCGAGATGCATCCGGTGCGCGCGATGACGCGCGCCTTTCGTGCGTTGATCGATTCGGCGCGCGGGGTTGTGGGGTAGCCGCCGGGTTGCGAGCGCGCCCCGAACTCACCCCGGCGGCGAACGCCCCGAAGTGGCAAGCTCAGACAGCAGAACCGTCCAATGCCGGAGCCGTTCGATGGCTCCCTGCCGGCCTTCGTCTGCGCTCACTGCACTTTGCGGCAAGGCCAGCAATTCACCCGCCGCCGCAGCCACGGCGCGCGCGAACTTTTGTGCATCGCCACGCCACACCACCACACGGTGCGTCAGGCCCAGTTGCGCCGCGCGCCCCGCGTTCATCGCCTGCTCGGGCTGGTCGGTCAGCAGCAGCAGGATGGGCTTGCGGTAGACCGACGCGATCGACAGCGCCGCCATGCCCGGCGCGGAAACGATGAAGGCGCTGTGCGCGGCCGCCTCGATCCAGTGCTCGTCGCGCGCATGCCAGTGCGCTCGCTGGGCATAGCCCTCGCCGACCAGGTGCGCCGACACGCCCGCGCCGTCCAGGCCCTGTTCCAGGCCGTCGGCCAGCGCCGGGTCTTCGAAATGCGGATTGAGGTAGACGGCGGCCACGCGTTGCATTGCATCGCTGTGGTCCACCGCATCGACCACCGCGACCGGCGTGGCCAGCCGGTGGCGGCCGCGGCCGTCGTGCTGCGGCTCGCCGTAGGCAAAGTCATGCTCGATGCGCGCGCGGCTGCGGTCGATCTGCCAGGCCACGATGCCGCCGAACACCTGGGCAACCGGACCGGGCATGCGCCCCTTGAAGTTCGTCTCCAGCGCGCGCCGCAGGCTCGCGCCGTACACATGCACCACCTTGCGCCGCCAGAACGGCAGCCAGCCCATCAGCAGCAATGCGGGGTGGAAGGAGTCGTTCACCACCAGGTCGGCATTGCGGAAATGCGCGCGCAGCCGACACACGTCGCGCAGCATGCGCCCGGGGCGGAACATGTAGTGCGCCACGTTGCGGTCGGTCTCGCGGCGCAGCATGTTCTGCTGCGTGTCGAACTGCACCGCGTAGTGGCGCGAGAGCACCGGCGCGTCGATGCCGAAGCCGGCAAGAAAGCGCGCGCCCTCGTCGGAGGTGGTGAGCACCTGCACCTGCGCGCCGGCCGCGCGCAGCGCGTGCGTGAGCAACTGCGCGCGCATCAGGTGGCCGCGCGCGTCCGCGGTCGCGAGGTAGACGATGCGCGGAGGCATCGCTCAGGCGTGCATCGGCCGCGCCGCGCCGGGGCGCAGGCGCAGGGCCGCGCCGGCGAGCCACATGCCCAGCGCGCCGGTGATGCCGAAGCCGCGCTCGGTGTCGCGCACCTCGCGCATCAGCTGCGCGAGGCGTGGCTGCTCGTGCGGTGCCACGCAGCGCTGCAGCGTGTGGCTGCACAGGCGGATGTGGCGGTCTTCGTCGGCCAGCACGCGTGTCAGCAGCGGGTGCAGCGCATGCTGCTCGCCGATCAGCGCGCAATGCCGCTGCAGGATGCGCGAGGCCATCTGCTCGGCCGACAGGCCGATGGCATAGGCAGGCACCAGCCCGCCGTGCGCGAAGTGCGGCGCATGGCGGCGAATGAGCGCCTGCCAGCGCGCCAGCTTGCGCCGGCTCAGCCAGTCGGGCTGCGGCGCTTCTTCGGGCGATGCGGCGGCCTGTGCGTGGCCGCCGCGTTCGACGATGGCCTGCGCGAACAGGCGCGCGTGCAGTTGCTCGTCGGCCAGGTGCTGGTCGAGCTGGCGCACCAGCCAGTCGGGCGGGGCGATGCGCAGTTCGCGCTGCAGCGCCTGCTCGGACGACTCCTCACCCACCAGGTAGAAGCGCAGCAGCAGCATCTCGCCCGCATTGCTCGCGTGCAGCTGGCGCAACGCGGCGCGCTTCACGTGGTGCACCAGCCGTGCCTGCAGCGCCGGCCAGCCGCGCAGCGCGGGCGGGGCGAGGCAGTCGAAGCACGGGGCGGCGATGGAGGCGTCAGCGTCCATCGGCCTTCGCTCTCGCGGCCTGCACGGGCGGCTGCTGCTGTTGCTGCCAGCCCAGCACCAGCCCGATGAAGCTGTCCTGCAGGAAGGCGCGCGCGGCCGCGTCGGCGCCCGCGAACTCGCGCTGCTGCCCGTCGTAGCGCACGTAGCCCTTGCCGTTGGCGGCGCCGAGCACCAGCTTCTCGTTCTTGTGGAAGCCGCGCTGCAACAGCGGCTGCAGCAGCGACTGCGACTCGAGCCCGTACAGGAACAGGTCGCGCTGCACCACCTGGCGCGGAATCTGGCCGCTCAGCGCCTGCAGCTCCAGCGTCCAGTTGCCTTGCTGCATCGCATCGGCCAGCGCGCGGCCGCTGGCGGCCGGCGCACGGAAGCGCGCTCGCGCCACCGACTTCGAGGCCTTGCCCAAGCCCAGGCCGATGGTGATGTCGGCGTCCTTCGCGCCGTCGGTGCGGTTGTCGTCCACCTGCACCAGCACGTTGGCCAGCCGCGCGGTGAGCGAGGGCCTGGCGAGCGCGGCGACGACCTGGTCGGCGGTGAGCACCACCCGCTCGGCGCCGGCGTCGTTCACCGCCACCTGGTACGGGTCGATGCGGATGTCGCTGAACTCGTCGCCGATGGGCGAGTGCGCATGGCTGCTCACCGACCAGTCGGTGCCCGAGCGGCTCAGCAGTGCATGGAAGGTCAGTGGCACGCGCTGGCCGCTGCGCGCCTGGCCGGAGCCCTGCAGCAGCACGTCGCCGACGATGGTCTTCTCGGCGTAGCTGCGCGTGTTGGTGAAGCGAATGGTGTGTGCCGCGCCGTCGAGCGCGGCGCGGGTGTCGGGGTCGTCCAGCGCGAGGCGGTTGCAGTCGTTGCCGGCGCCTGCCAGCGCGGCAAAGGGGCAGCCCGCGTCGGACCTGAAGTTGAAGATGCCGCGGCCGGTGAAGTCGGCGGCGCCGGCCAGCGAGCAGGCGCCCGCGAGCGCGAGGCCCAGCGCAATGCGTCGGGCGATGAAGGAAGAGCGGATGGGCATGGTCTTGTCTTGTTGTTCTTCTGCGCGAGCAGGGCAGCGCTCAGGGGCGGTGATAGGAAAGCGCCTGTGCGTCCGCGTGGGTGCGCCCGGTGGTGTGCCAGCCGATGCCGCGCGCGAACGCGCCCAGCATGTCGACCGCCGAGAAGCCCACGATGAGCGCCACGCCCGCCAGCCAGCGCACACCGCGCAGCGGCGGAAGGTCTTGATGGTTCAGCGCCTTCACGCTGAATCCCAGCCGCGTGAACAGCACGGCCAGCGGCCCGATCGGCCCACTTTTGGCCAGCCATTGCCAGCGCGGCGACACGTAGCTGCGCAGCAGGTGCGGCGTGAGCGAATAGGTGTCCTGCCCGCGCATCCAGCGCAGCTTGAGCGCCTCGGCGCGCGTGTCGGGCAGGCGATGCTCGGTGTGGGCCCGGGCCGCGTAGTGAATGGGCACGCCGGCCGCCTTCAGCCGCATGCCCAGCACCTGGCAGTGCGCGCGGTATACGCCGTCCAGCGCCTGGTAGCTGTGCTGCGCGAACACCTCGCGGCGGAAGGCCACGTTGTTCGCGTAGAAGTTGCTCGTGGCGCCGGCGTGGCCCGCGTTGGGAAAGTACATGAAGTCGATGGTGGTCAGCGCGGTGCCCACCACGTTGGCCGCATAGCTGGTGCGCCCGGCGACCACGGCGGGCGCATCGGCTTGCGTGAACGGCAGCAGCATCTGCAGCAGCCAGTCGTCGTCGGGCAGGCAGTCGGCGTCGGCGAACACCACATGGGTGCAGCGCTGCGCATCGGTGGCCTCGAAGCCGACGTTCTTGGCGTCGTAGTAGCCGGTGGTGGTGTCGATGCGCACGAAGTCGACCGGGCAGCCCGCGAGCGCGCTCACGGCCTCGCAGGTGGCCGGGCTCAGCCCGTCGTGCGTGACGACCACCTGCGCCAGCGCGGTGAGCGGCAGCTTCTGCTTCGCCAGCAGGGCGACCAGGCGCTGCAGGCTGGTGCTCGTCCTGGCCTCGGCGTCCGCCCCGCCGCGCAGGTTGTTGGTCTCCAGGACCAGTGCGCAATGCGCGGCAACTTGATGGGGCATCATCGAATTTTCCTGACCGGACATGGTTTTGAAGGCTTCCATCCTGCTTTTATCGCACAACCGCGCCGGCGGCCAGTGCGCAACGTCAAGGGCCTGCCCATGAAAGTCAGCCTCTTCGGCGCCGGCTACGTGGGCCTGAGCTTCGCCGCCAGCCTGGCCGAGGCGGGCCACGAGGTGCTGTGCGCGGACGCGGACCTGGCGCGCGTCGAGGGCCTGCAGCGCGGCCTGATGCCCTTGCACGAACCGGACCTGGAGGCGCTGGTGGCGGCCGGCCTGGCCGCCGGCACGCTGCGCTTCACCGCCGACCCGCACGCGGCCTGCCTGCACGGCGAGGTGATCTTCATCGTGGTCCACACGCCGGCCGATGCGCAGGGCCGCGTCGACCTGCGCCATGTGATGGCCGTGGCCGCCGGCATCGGGCGGCACCGCGACCGCGAGGCGCTGGTCGTGTGCAAGTCGACCGCGCCCGTGGGCACGGCCGACCAGGTCGAGGCCGTGCTGGCCGGCGAGTTGGCGCAACGCGGCGCGCACCACCGCATCGCGGTGGCGGTGAACCCCGAGTTCCTTCGCGAAGGCTCGGCGGTGCGCGACTGCCGCCAGCCCGACCGCATCGTGATCGGTTCGCAGGACCCGTGGGCCATCGACCTGCTGACCCGGCTCTACGCACCGTTCATTCAAGACCCGAAGCAGCTGCTGGTGATGGACCGCCGCTCGGCCGAGCTCACCAAGTACGCCGCCAACGCCATGCTGGCCACGCGCATCAGCTTCATGAACGAGATGGCGCGCGTGGCCGAGCAGGCGGGCGCCGACATCGAGAGCGTGCGGCGCGGCATCGGCGCGGACCGGCGCATCGGGCCCGACTTTCTGCAGGCGGGCGCGGGCTACGGGGGCTCGTGCCTCGCGAAGGACGTGCGGGCGTTGAAGCGCATGGCCGAGCGCGACGGACACACGCTGCGCATCCTCTCGGCGGTGGAGGCGACGAACCACGCGCAGAAGGGGCGCCTCTTCGAGCTGATGGCGCATCACTTCGAAGGCCGCATCGCGGGCAAGACGATCGCGGTGTGGGGGCTGGCCTTCAAGCCCGACACCGACGACATGCGCGACGCGCCGAGCCTGGTGCTGCTGGAGCGCCTGTGGGCGGCCGGCGCGCGCGTGCAGGTCTACGACCCGGCGGCGATGTCCGCTGCGCGCGGCATCGTCGGCGAGCGCGGCGACGTGCGCTGGTGCGCCACGGCGCACGAGGCACTGCAGGGCGCCGATGCGCTGGCGCTGGTCACCGAGTGGCCGGAGTTCCGCCAGCCCGATTTCGCCCGCATTGCGCAGGCGCTGCGCACGCCGGCCCTCTTCGACGGACGCAACCTCTACGACGCGGCGCAGGTCGAGTCCGCGGGCATCGCGTACTACGGCATCGGACGCGGCCGGTCGTCAATGTTCCATTGAGTCTTCCGCTGCGGTGTTCGGGGGCAGGAAGGCATCGCCCGGCGTGAGCGGCGCATGCCGGTAGCTCGCCGGTGTGCGGCTCAGTTTCACCGGCGCGCCGATGCCGCGGTAGCCGCCCGGCATCTCGACCACCATCTCGCGGTGCAGCGTGTGCGGATGCTGCAGCGCGGCGTCCACCGGCAGCACCGGCGCGGCGGGCACGCCGGCGGCCATGAGCTGGTCGACCAGCGCGCGGCCGTCGAACGCGGCCATCGCGGCCTCCAGCTGCTGCTTGAGGCCGTCGCGGTGCACGGAGCGGGAACCGGCCGTGCGGTAGAGCGGATCGTCCGACAGTTCGGGCCGGCCGATGCAGCGGCACAGGCTGGCGAACTGGCGGTCGTTGCCCACGGCCACGAACACGGGGTCGGTGCCGGTGGCCAGCGCGTCGTAGGGATAGATGTTGGGGTGCGCGTTGCCGGTGCGGCGGGGCTCGGTGCCGTCCATGAACCAGTTGGCCGCATGCGGGTGCAGCAGCGACAGGCCGCTGTCGTACAGCGCCGCCTCCACGAACTGTCCGCGGCCGCTGCGGTTGCGTTCCTGCAGCGCGAGCAGCACGCCGATCACCGCGTTGAGCCCGGTCACCATGTCGACCACCGGCAGGCCCACGCGCAGCGGTCCGCCGTCGGCCTCGCCGTTGATGCTCATGATGCCGGTCATGGCCTGCACGGCGGCGTCGTAGCCGGGCAGCGCACCCAGCGGGCCGTCGGCGCCGAAGCCCGACACGCGGCACCACACGAGGCGCGGAAAGCGCTTCGACAGCGTCTCGTAGCCGATGCCCCAGCGTTCCATGGTGCCGGTCTTGAAGTTCTCGATCAGCACGTCGGCCTCGGCCACCAGCGCGAGCAGTGCGTCGCGGCCTTCGTCGGTCGAGAAGTCGAGGTGCTGCACGCGCTTGTTGCGGTTCAGGCCGTGGTAGTACGAGGCCACGCCCTCCTTGAAGGGCGGGCCCCAGGTGCGTGTGTCGTCCCCTTGAGGCGGCTCGACCTTGAGCACGTCGGCACCGTGGTCGCCGAGGATCTGGCCGCAGTACGGGCCGCCGAGGATGCGGGAGATGTCGAGGACGCGGATGCCTGCGAGGGCGCCTGGGGCTTGGGTCATTTCGGTGTTCCGTGTAAGCGGCCGCAAATCAGTCGAGCTGCGCCCCAGACTTCTGCACCACGCTCTTCCACTTCTCAGACTCCGCGGCAATGAACTGCCCGAGCTTTTGCGGCGACGTATCGGCCGACGCCTCGAGTCCTTGGGACGCGAACATCTGCTTGACCTTCGGCGAGTTCAACACCTCCGCAAACGCATGGTTGAGCTTGGCGATGCGGTCCGCAGGCGTGCCGGCCGGCGCGACGATGCCGAAGAACACGCTCACGTCGTAGCCCTTGTAGCCCTGCTCGGAAATGGTCGGCACGTCGGGCAGCGCCTGCGAGCGCGCCGATGTGGCCACGCCCAGCGCGCGCAGCTTGCCGGCCTTGACGTAGGGCAGCGCGGTGAGGATGTCGGTGAAGGTCATGCTCACCTGGTTGCCCAGCAGGTCGTTCAGCGCCGGGCCGGTGCCCTTGTACGGAATGTGCTGCAGGTCGGTGCCAGCCACCGAGTTGAACAGCACGCCCGCCAGGTGCGACGACGCGCCGTTGCCCGACGAGGCGTAGCTGAGCTTGCCCGGGTTGGCCTTGGCATAGGCCACGAGCTCGGGCACGTTCTTCACCGGCAGGGCAGGGTTCACCACCAGGATGTTGGGCAGGTAGCCGACCTGGATGACCGGCGCGAAGCTCTTCACCGGGTCGTAGTTGATCTTGCGGTACAGGCTCTTGTTGATGGCCAGCGGGCCCGAGGTGCCGAACATCAGCGTGTGGCCGTCGGCCTCGGCACGGGCCACGTACTCGGCGCCGATGTTGCCGCCCGCGCCCGCGCGGTTCTCCACGATCATGGGCTGGCCCAGGCGGTCTTTCATCTCGGCGGCCAGCGTGCGCGCCATCGCGTCGGTGGGGCCGCCGGGCGGGAAGGGGATGACCAGCGTCAGCGGCTTGGAAGGGAAGCCATCGGCCGCTTGTGCGGCTGGCACTGCGGTGAGCAGGGTGGCGGCGCAGGCGGCCAGGAGGAAGGTCGAGCGTTTCAAGGGATGTCTCCGTTTTTTGTGAATGAACAAGCGGTCAGGCGAGCGCGCTTGCAGGTCGAACCTGGGCGCCGTTCCAGTCGGCAGGCATGGCGTCGGGCGAGAGCGGGTCGCGCGGCAGCACGCGGTGCAGCAGCACCAGCTGCGACCAGCGCAGGCGCGGGGCGGAGCCGCTGTGTGCCGCCTCCCAGGCCATGGCGATGGCGCTGGTGCAGTGGTAGAGCGCGGAGGCGGCTTGCCGTGCGAGCACGTCGCCGCCTTCGCGTGCGGCGGTCTCAGCCAGCGCGGCAGCGCGTGCGAACGCATCGCGCAAGGCCTGGGCGAAGCCGGGAGCGAGCGCCGCGTCGTCGAGCAGCTTCTCGCAGTGCGCACGCAGCACCGGCAGCGAGCCTTCGCGTTTCACCGCGCGAATCACGTCCAGCGCCACGATGTTGCTGGTGCCTTCCCAGATCGAGCCCAGGTGCGCATCGCGCACCAGCCGCGCGTCGCTCCACTCCTCGATGTAGCCGCAGCCGCCGCGCACTTCCATCGCGTCGCCCGTCACCTTGCGCGCATCGCGGCAGGCGCGGAACTTGATGAGCGGCGTGAGGATGCGCAGCAGCGCGTACGCATCGGGCTCGGCGGCATCGGAGCGGGCCAGCGCCAGCGCCGTCTGGCACACCATCGTGCGTGCCTGCTCGGCCGGCAGGCGCAGCTTGTCGAGCTGGCGCTGCATGAGCGGCATCTGTTCCAGCGTGCGGCCGAAGGCGCGACGCTCGGAAGCGATGAACTCGGCCTCGGCCACCGCGCGGCGCATCAGGCCCGCGGCGCGCACACCGTTCGACAGGCGCGAGTTGTTGACCATGTCGGCCATCTGCACGAAGCCGCGGCCGGCCTCGCCCACCAGGTACGCGACCGCGCCCTCGAGGCGGATCTCGCCGCTGGCCATCGAGCGCGTGCCCAGCTTGTCTTTCAAGCGAATGATGCGGTAGTGGTTCAGGCTGCCGTCGTCCAGCCGGCGCGGCAGCAGGAACAGCGACACGCCCTTCATGCCGGGCAGGCCGCCGGATTCGATATCGGCGCGCGCCAGCACCATCGCGAAATCGGCGTCGGGGTTGGAGCAGAACCATTTGTCGCCGGTCAGGCGCCAGCTGCCGTCGGCCTCCTGGTGCGCCAGCGTGGCGGTGGCGGCGATGTCGGAGCCGGCGGCCTGCTCGGTCATGAACATCGCGCCCTGGGCCAGTTCGTCGAAGTCGAGCGAGGTCAGGCGCGGCAGGTACCTGGCGACCAGGTCGGGCGTGCCGAACTTCTTCAGCGTGCGCGTGAGCGAGTCGGTCATCGACACCGGGCAGCACAGGCCGAACTCGGCCTGCACGAACAGGTAGGTCAGCACGTATTTCACGAGCGGCGGCATCTTGCCCTGCCAGCCCAGCGTGTCGTCGCGGTGCGAGACGGCGGCCAGACCGAACTCGCTGAGCGCCAGGCGCTCCATCTCCACGTAGGCCGGGTGCTTGACGACCTTCTGCTCGTCCAGCCCGGTGCGCGTGCGCTGCTTCAGCGTGGGAGGGTTGCGGTCGGCGGTGCCGGCCAGCTCGTCGAGCAGGCCGCCCGCCAGGCCGCCCAGGCGCTCGAAGTGCGGCTGCATGTGAGCGCGCAGGTCGTCGGGCAAATACAGCGCGAGCAGGGCGTGCAGCTCGGTGTCGGTGCTGAACAGGTTCTGGCCGTGGCGGTCGGGAATCGGATGGGCGTGCGCGGCTGCTGGCGCGGCACCGGTGATGGCGGCGGCGTTCTCGGACATTCGTTTTGTCTCCTGGGTTCACCGCATTGTTGAAGCCTCGACGATCTGTGTCTAATATCGATTTGGTCTTGTTCTATTCGATCTGACTATCCATGGAACTGCGGCACCTGCGCTATTTCTCCGTGCTCGCCGAAGAGCTTCACTTCGGGCGGGCGGCGCGGCGCCTGTCGATCTCGCAGCCGCCGCTGTCGGTGGCGATCCGGCAGCTCGAGGAGTCGGTGGGCGCGCGGCTGTTCGAGCGCAACAGCAAGGAGGTGCGGCTCACGCCCGCGGGCGACGCGCTGCGCATCTCGGCGCGGCGCGTGCTGCTGCAGGCCGAAGAAGCTGCCATCGAAGCACGCGACGTGGCGCTGGGCTCGGCGGGGCGGCTGSGCWTCGGCYTSGYCGGTGCAGCGCGACATCGTGCTGCCGCAGGCGCTGCGCCTCGTGGTACCCGCCTTGACCAACAGTGTGGTCGGCACGCTGAAGGACACCTCGCTCGTGACCGTGGTCGGCTTGTTCGAGCTGACCGGCGCACTGGGCCTGGCGCTGGGTGGCGACCCCACATGGCGGCCGTTCTACCTCGAGGGCTACCTCTTCGTCGCGGCGGTGTACTGGGTGCTGTGCTTCGGCCTCTCGCGCTACAGCGTGTGGCTCGAAAGGCGGCTGTCGGCCGCGCCCTGAGCGCCGGGCAGCCAAAAGCCTGCTGTACACTCCGGGCCTTCATGACGAGCCACAACTTCGACCCCGCATCCGCCGCAGCCTCCATGGCTCGCATGATGCCGCCTGCCTCCGCGCAGGCGATGGTTGTTGCTCGAATGATTACCACCATTACCACCGCGGTCACCTGACACGCGCAGGTGGCCGTTCCGGCAGCCACCTGGTGTATCGCTCTCTCCCCGAACGAATGAACCCAGCTCTGGCAGCTGGGTTTTGTTTTTTCGTCTGGAGATGTCCATGTACCGCGATCCCGTTGAATCCCTCGAGCCTCTGCACAGCAGCCTGAACACCGATCGGGCGGCCACCCGTGCCCTGCGCGTGGGGATGATCGGCATCGGCACCGTGGGCTCCGGCACGTTTCGCGTGCTGGCGCGCAACCGGGCCGACATCGCGGCCCGCGCCGGCCGGCCGATCGAACTGGTGATCGTCGCGGCGCGCGACCTGGCGCGGGCGGCGGGCATCGTGGGCGACAGCGTGGCGCTGACGGCCGACCCGATGCAGGTCGCCACGCACCCCGATGTCGACGTCGTCGTGGAAGTGGCCGGCGGCACCGGTGCCGCACGCGACTGGGTGCTGGTCGCCATTGCGCACGGCAAGCACGTGGTCACGGCCAACAAGGCGCTGCTGGCTGTCCACGGCACGGAAATATTCGCGGCGGCGCGGGAGCACGGCGTGGTCGTGGCGTACGAGGGCGCGGTGGCCGTGAGCATCCCCATCATCAAGGCGCTGCGCGAAGGACTGGCCGCCAACCGCATCGAGTGGGTGGCCGGCATCATCAACGGCACCACCAACTTCATTCTCAGCAAGATGCGCGATGAAGGCCTGGACTTCGCCGCCGCGCTCGCCCAGGCACAAGCGCTGGGCTACGCCGAAGCCGACCCCGGCTTCGACATCGAAGGCATCGATGCCGCCCACAAGCTGACCCTGCTCGCCGCCAATGCCTTCGGCATGCCGCTGCGCTTCGACGACGCACAGGTGGAAGGCATCACGTCTTTGCAGGGCGCGGACGTGGCCTGCGCCGAGCAACTCGGCTACCGCATCAAGCTGCTGGGTGTGGCGCGCCGGCAGGCGAATGGCGTGGAGCTGCGCGTGCAGCCTGCACTGGTGCCGGCCGAGCACCTGATGGCGCATGTGAACGGCTCGATGAACGCCGTCATGGTCAAGAGCGATGCGGCAGGCCTCACGATGTACTACGGCGCGGGCGCAGGCTCGGAGCAGACCGCGTCCGCCGTGATCGCCGACCTGGTCGATGTGGCGCGGCTCGACGGCGTTCACGCCACGCAGCACGTGCCGCACCTGGGTGTTCATGCGCACGCGACGAACGCGCTGGCCGTACTGCCTCGCGCAGCGGTGCACACCTCGCACTACCTGCGCGTGCCGGTCACGGCCGTCAGCCACATCCAGGCGGTGACGGCCTGCCTCGCGGAGCAGCGCGTGCCGGTGCGTCAGGTCACGCTCGCGGCCGAGAAACCGGGCGTGTGCCCGCAGGTGCTGGTGCTGACCGGGCCGGTCGCGCAGGGCATGCTCGACCTGACTGTGCATGCGTTGCAAGCGCGGGCGGAAGTGTCCGATCCGGTGGTGACGCTGCGCGTGGAGTCGCTGGAAGGCTGAAAGCCCGAGCGCTTCAGGGTTTGTGGCGCGGCATCAGTTCGGCGTAGCCGGTGAGCGCGTCGTGCGTGCGCGCGAACTGCCAGTCGTGCAGCACGGCGACAAGGATCTCGGCCGTGGTGCGTACCACGCACCCCGGCGCCGCATGCCCGCCGAAGACCCGGCCTTCGCCGTCCGACACGCTCATGTGAATGTGCGAGCCGTCGGGCGACAGGCTGCCTGCCAGGGTGAGAATTTCCAGGTCGCCCTCGATGCGTGCCGGCGTCTCGGCACCCGCGAAGCGCACGCTGGCCCCGCGCAGGCTGCCGATGCCCGAGACCACGAACGCCGCCTGTGCATCGGCTTGCTTCAAGGCCGCATCGAGCGACGCCCGCAGGTCGTCACCCGGGTTCAGGCGCAGCACCAGCGTGTGCATGGCATCAAGACCCCGAGAGCGCCCCGTCCACCACCTGCTGCGCCTCTTCGAGGATGCGTGCCAGGTGTTCCTTGCCCTTGAAGCTCTCGCCGTAGATCTTGTAGATGTTCTCCGTGCCCGAAGGCCGCGCCGCGAACCAGCCGTTCTCGGTCACCACCTTCACGCCGCCGATGGCCGCGCCGTTGCCCGGCGCATGGCTCAGCACGTTCACGATCTTGTCGCCCGCCAGTTCGGTGGAGCGGATCTGTTCCGGCGACAGGCTCGACAGCCGCTTCTTCTGCTCGACGGTGGCGGCCGCGTCCACGCGGTCGGACACCGGCTGGCCCAGCGCCTGCGTCAGCTCGGCGTAGCGCTCGCCCGGGTCGCGCCCGGTGCGCGCGGCGATCTCGGCCGAGAGCAGGGCGGGCACCATGCCGTCCTTGTCGGTGGTCCACACCGTGCCGTCGTGGCGCAGGAAGGTCGCGCCAGCGCTTTCTTCGCCGCCGAAGGCCAGCGAGGCATCGACCAGCCCGTCGACGAACCACTTGAAGCCCACCGGCACCTCGTACAGCTTGCGCTCCAGCCGTGCGGTGACGCGGTCGATCATCTGGCTGCTCACCACCGTCTTGCCCACGGCCGCATGGGCGGGCCATTGCGGGCGGTGCGTGTAGAGGTAGTCGATCATCACGGCGAGATAGCTGTTGGGCTGCATCAGCCCCGTGCTGCCCGCCACGATGCCGTGGCGGTCGTGGTCGGTGTCGCAGGCGAAGGCGATGCCGAAGCGGTCTTTCAGGGCAATCAGCTTGTGCATGGCGTCGGGCGACGAGGGGTCCATGCGGATGCGGCCGTCCCAGTCGAGCGACATGAAGCGGAAGGTCGGGTCGACCTCCTGGCTCAGCACGCTGAGCCGCGAGAGCTTGTAGCGCGCCGCGATCGCCGGCCAGTAGTGCACGCCGGCGCCGCCCAGCGGGTCGACGCCCAGGTCGATGTCCACGCCGCGGATCGCGTCCATGTCCAGCACCTGCGCCAGGTCTTCGACGTAGGTGTTCAGGTAGTCGTGCCGGTGCGTGGTCGAGGCGCGCAGGGCCTGCGCGAGCGGCATGCGCTTCACGCCTTCGAGGTTGTTGGCCAGCATCCTGTTGGCCGCCGCTTCGACGGCCGAGGTGATGTCGGTGCCCGCCGGGCCGCCGTTGGGCGGGTTGTACTTGAAGCCGCCGCTCTCGGGCGGGTTGTGCGAGGGCGTGATGACGATGCCGTCGGCCAGGCCTGTGGTTCGGCCGCGGTTATAGACCAGGATCGCGTGCGACACGGCCGGCGTGGGCGTGTACTCGTCGTCCTTGGAAATCATCAGCTCGACCCCGTTGGCCGCCAGCACCTCCACCGCGCTGTTGAAGGCCGGCGTGGACAGCGCGTGGGTGTCGATGCCCAGGAAAAGCGGACCGTCGATGCCTTTGTGCTTGCGGTAGTCGCAGATGGCCTGGCTGATGGCCAGCACGTGCCATTCGTTGAAGGCGTCGTCGAACGAAGAGCCGCGGTGCCCCGAGGTGCCGAAGGCCACGCGCTGGCTGGCCACGGACGGGTCGGGCCGCCCGGTGTAGTAGGCAGAGATCAGTCGCGGCACGTTGACCAGCAGGTCGAGGGGAGCGGGCTGGCCCGCGAGTGGGTTGGTGGCTTGGCTCATGTCGATGGAAAGTCGAAGTTGATCAGGTCGCCGATGCGTTCGATGGTGATGTCGGCAGGGGCGTAGGCGGCAATGGCCTGCGCGTCCAGCGCATAGTGCCCTTGCCGCACGAAGACTGTCGTCAGACGCGGACCCCAGATGGCCTTCATGGCCGACAGGATGCGCAGCTTGTCGTCGATCATGACGTAGTGCTTCGCCGGGTGGCACTGCTCGATGGCGTCGAGCATCTGCTCCTTGTGCACGTAGATCAGCACGCGGCCCTCGGTGGCGTCCCACAGGCCCGATCGCTGCACCTTGCGCGGCTGGAACACCACGTCGCCGTCGGACAGGATCACCGTGGGCCCATGGCGGCGCAGGTGCTTCAGGGCCTCCAGCGCGCCGGGGTAGAGCCGCTCGGCGAAGGGGTAGTCGATGAGAAAGCTCGACATCAGCAGCAGCCGGGAGTCGCTCATGCCGTGGCGGCTTTCCTCGGCGCGGTAGCGCTGCAGGGCGCCCAGGTAGTCGACGTAGCCCAGTTCGCCGCGCAACTGCTCGAAGGCCGTCCAGTAGCGGTTGGCGCTGTCGGCACCGAAGGCGTCTTCGAGGTGCGCGCGAAGGTCGGCAATGACCCGGTCGTTGTCGAGCAGGGTGTTGTCGACGTCGATCAGGAAAACAGTGGAGGCAGGCTGCTGCTGTGTCATGGAAGGGGCGGCCGGTGGGCCTGGGTGCGGGCGTCGGTTTCAGCATACGCCTCGAACGCGAGACCGGCCCGCGGCGGCGTGAATTAGTTGATGCTTTGCCCGGGCGCGCGCGTAACCTGTGCCGCGGGGCCGTCGCCGGGTCCCCTAAGCTCTCGCCCAGTTTCAAGGAGCAAGAACACATGCGCATGACGACGAATGGTCCAGGCCGGGTCCGGCTTGCACTGAGGGCCGTGGGCCTGGCGATGGGAACGGGCTTGCTGCTCGCGGGCTGCCAGTCGCCCCCGAAGGACCGGCCGCTCACCTCCGAGGTTCCCGAGCCGCCGAGCTTCGCCGCGCCGCCCGAGGCCTGCCGGGCCGCTGCCGCGCGTTTCGGGCTGGGCCTGCGTGCAACCTCGCCGCTGCTGGAAGAAATGCGCCAGCGCGCGGGCGCCAAGCAGGCCCGCGCCGTGCTGGCCACGGACACCGGCTACCCGGCCCCGGACATCACGCGGCTCAGCGTGCAGGTCGACGCCACCGGCCGGGTGGTGGGTGCGTTCTGTGGGTAGCCCGGCAGGCGCCGGCCGCGGGATGCATGCATGAGTGTTGTGCGCACACTGCGCGTGTAACATTTCTGGGCGCCTGACCGCAGAATGCCCCGAATTGGGAGAACAATAGTCCGCGACTTTCCGGAGCCACAGTCTTTTGTCGAACACCCAACCTCCCGTCTCATTGCCTTCGTACTACGACGGTTCGGCACGCCTTCCGCCGGATGAGGTGCTGCGCCCGCTGATGGCCGATTGGGCCCGGGCAGGCAAGCGCCTGGCGGCCGTGTGCTACATCGACGTCGACCGCTTTGCCGAGCTGAACGACCGCCTGGGCATGGTCGCGGGCAATGCCGCGCTCGAAGAGGTGGCCCGCCGCGTGCAGGCGCAGTTGCCCCGCGAAAGCGTGATGGCCCGGGTGGGCGGCGACGAGTTCGCGGCCGTGTTCGCCGGCCTGGGCACCTCGCAATGCGCGCAGGTGCTCGAACGCATCCAGACCGCGCTGGCCGAGCCCTGGGCCTGGCGCGACCAGCCCGCCAGCATCGACGCCAGCATCGGCGCCATGATGCTCGACAGCAACGGCCCGCCGCCCGAAACCGCCCTGCGCCAGGCGCAGCACGCGGCCTTCTTCGCCAAGCGCGCGGCCGACGGCAAGGTGCACTATTTCGACGCCCCGCAGGCGCGCGCCGACGAGCAGATCGTGCGCGAACGCCAGCGCATCCAGGAAGGGCTGCTGCAGGGCGAGTTCTTCCTGGTCTACCAGCCCAAGGTCGACATGCAGCGCGGCGTGGTGGTCGGCGTGGAGGCACTGATCCGCTGGCAGCACCCCGAGCGCGGCCTGCTGCCACCCGTGCAGTTCGTGCCGCTCATCGAAGACGATGCGCTGGTCGAGCAGGTGGGCGACTGGGCCATTGCCACCGCGCTCTGGCAGGCGCACCAGTGGCGCCTGGCGGGCCTGGAGATTTCGGTGAGCGTGAACGTCGCGCCGCGCCACATGATGCGCTGGGACTTCGTCGACCGGCTGGCGCGCCACCTGTCGCAGTTTCCGAAGCTGGGCGCCGGCATGCTCGAGCTGGAAATCCTCGAGACCACGGCCATCAGCCAGTTCGCCAACGTCGCCCTGTTCGTGGAGGCCTGCAAGGCGCTGGGCGTGGGCGTCACCATCGACGACTTCGGCACCGGCTATTCGTCGCTGACCTACCTGCGCCAGTTGCCGGTGTCGGCCGTGAAGATCGACCAGTCCTTCGTGCGCGGCATGGCCGAGAACGAGCAGGACCGCGCCATCGTGCAGGGCATCCTGGCGCTGCTGAATGCGCTCGGCCTCACGGCGGTGGCCGAGGGTGTGGAAACCGCGAAGCTGGGCGAAGTGCTGCTCGCCATGGGCTGCACGCTGGCCCAGGGCTACGGCATTGCCAGGCCGATGGCCGCCAAGGACATCGTGCAATGGGTGGTGCAGTACGAGCAGGCGCCCCTGTGGGGCACCGACGCGCCGACCGGCACGATCGTGCTGCCCGCTGTGGCCCGCGGCTGAAAAGGGCGCCCAAGCCGGGGCCCGGCGCCCCGGCTTGGGCGTCAGAGCAGCGGCGTGTAGGGCGAGGTCATCGGGTTCAGCGTGGTGCCGCTCCCGCTGCCGTAGCCAGGCGCACCCAGCGTGCTGGAGCCGCCGAACATGTAGCGCAGGTACACGCTGCCGGTGAACTGGCGGTAGTTCTGCGCGTTGTTGAAGCCGAGCGCACCCCCCAGGAACATCTTCGGCGCCAGCTGGTACTCGAGCACTGCGGCCAGGTTGTAGGCCAGGCCGGTCTTGGACGTGCTGGCGTACATGTTGTTGTAGACCGGACTGCTCAGGCCCAGCGCC